>Ga0068862_100000277_pt1 | contig 57064 bp, 49 predicted proteins | sample KBSSwiS52_FD_66598 | JGI IMG/M metagenome (GOLD analysis project Ga0068862, IMG submission 66598) | Switchgrass rhizosphere microbial communities from Kellogg Biological Station, Michigan, USA - KBS Switchgrass S5-2 | ecosystem: Host-associated > Plants > Roots > Rhizosphere > Soil ...
CGGATCGAGTCGGCCGACGGCTCAAACTCCCGAGACAGGGCTTCAGGCGTCCGGCCCGACCGCACAAGGTCCACCATCTGCCGACGAAACTCAGATGAATAAGGGGGTCTACCTCTTGGCATCTACAACTCCTTCATCCCTAAGGATGACGAGTCCACAAAACCGGGTCAACTCCACACACGCCCGGCCCGGACTCACTCGCGCCGGGCGCGATAGCCGCTCTTCTCGATCGCGGCGAGGACGTCTTCCGGCCTGCCCGCCTTCGGATCCAACTCCACCACGGCCCGCGAGTCCTGGAAGGAGGCGTCGACGCTCTTCACGCCTTTGACGCTCCGGACGGCCTGCTCGACCGAGGACTCGCAGCCTTCGCAGGTCATGCCTTCGACGTGGTAGACCAAGGCTCCGTCCGGCGGGGTGGATCGGGCGGCCGACCCGGTCACGTAGGGGATGCCGAGCAGCGAGAGCGCCAGGGCCGTGGCCAGCCACATCCCGATCCGGGCGCCTCGTCGGCTCTTCGGCGGACAATCCTCGCCGCACGCCTCGCCGCACGCGGGCAGCGGCTTGTAGGCGTCATGGAAGCCCTTGCCCAGGAATGCGGCCACGACCACGATCAGCAGCGGTCTCCAGGGCGCGAAGACGGAGGCCAGGGAGGCCGTTCCAAGGCCGAGCCCGGCCGCTGCCAGGGGCAGCGTGCAGCAGAGCGAGGACGCGAAGGCGGATGCCAGCGATCCGGCGATGGTCCACTTCATCGCGGAGAGGATACGCCAGGGGGAGCGCGGCCGGAAAGGCTCGGCGTGCTCCTTCGGCGAGGCTCCAATAGCCGTCGCCGTAACGCAGATGTCCTTCGCGTCGAGCCCGGGAGGAGGTCAGTCCTGGAACAGCTCGGACAGGGGCAGCGAAAAGCCGGGGAGGACTTCTTCGTCGAGGAGGGTATCGCCGAGACCCAGGGTCGCGGGCTCGGCATCAGGGCGGTGGACGACGACCTGCCGTCTCCGGGGGTGCACCAGCCAGACGCGGAGAGCCCCGGCCGCCAGGTACTCCTCGGCCTTCCTCGTCAGCTCGCTCCAGCGGCCGTCGGACGAGAACACCTCCACCAACAGCTCGGGAGTGACATCCAGCCAGGTCAGATCGCTGCGCTTCCCATAGCGCTCGTGCGAGATGTACACCACGTCGGCGCCGCGGACGGAGTCCGGATCCCGGTGGGTGTAGAACGCCACGTCTCCGATGGAGGTCCGGCCTCTGCCCGTCTCCTTCGCCCAGGCCCGAAGCCGCGCGCCGATCTCCAGTGCGAGATCTCCATGGCCGAATTCCGTCAGCGTCATCGGCACCACTCTCCCGTTCACGAGCTCGCAAGGCTGGAGCTCCGGATGGCGAGCCAGCTCTTCGCCCGTCATCAGCCGTTCTTCATTCCTCTGGAGGATGGCCATCTCGAATCCCTCTTGAGCCAGCTTACCACAACCTTTCGCGCCTGAACACGACAAACACGGCCTATCAGGCTCGCCGGAACGAGATCCAACCGAGATAGAGTCTAGCGGGTTGAAACAGGACAGCCAAATGAAAACCTTGTGTCGTACCGCATGCGACGATAACACAGTCCGCTATACTTGGGAGAACACTGGAGGAACCCCATGGAGCGGCAGCCTCGGCCTGAAGACGCGGAGGCGAACGCCGGCGGTCTTCAGGCTGGCCCTTGTTCACCTTCTCTCCCCGAGCGGATCGGCGTCTATTGCGTCAAAGGCCGGCTCGGGCGCGGAGGCATGGGCGAAGTCCTCCTCGGCTGGGACGAGCGGCTGGAGCGGCGGGTCGCCATCAAACGCATCCGGCAAGATTCCGGTTTGACGCCGGAGCAGCGCGAGCGGTTCCGCCGCGAGGCGCGAATGGCAGCCCGCCTGAGCCACTCGGCCATCGTCCAGATTCACGACCTGGTGACCGAGGGCGACGAAGACGCCATCGTCATGGAGTACGTGGAGGGCCGCACCTTGGCGGAGCGGCTGGCTGACGACCCGCTGGAGACTGCGGAGGCCTTGTGCCTGACCCTCGAGATCGCCACGGGTCTCGCCGCTGCCCACGAGGCCGGGCTGATCCATCGCGACCTCAAAGCTGCCAACGTCATCGTGACTTCAGCGGGACACGCCAAGATCCTGGATTTCGGACTGGCCCGGCCGGTGGGCAAATCGGACGACACGCCTCTCACCCGGCAAGGCATGGTCGTCGGCACTCTTCTCTCGATGTCCCCCGAGCAAGCGCGGGGGCAGGCGGTAGACGAGCGCTCCGATCTGTTTTCGTTGGGGGTCCTGCTCTACGAAATGCTCACCGGTCGTTCCCCCTTCCAGGGCAAGGACCCGGTCGACGTCCTCCACCGCCTGGTATACGAGCCGCCGCCGAGCGTGCGATTGCTCCGGCCCGATCTGGCTGCCGAGTTGGAGAGCCTGCTCAACCGGCTCCTGGCCAAAGACCGGCAGCTCCGGCCGGGCAGCGCGCGCGAGGTCATCGCGGCTCTCGAGCGCCTGCCGGCGAGCTCCGGGGCCGCCGCCGTCTACGGCACCGACAGCGTGGGCGATCTGCCGACCGCCGCCGAGCCGCGATGGCAGGAGCCAGTCCCTGCGGTCCGCGCGCAAGGGGTCCCGCCTTCCACGATGGCTGGCCTCTCCGTCCGCTCCCACCGCCGGGCCATGCTGTCAGGCGCTGCCGTGGTCCTCCTCGCAACTCTGGCGGCAGCCGCCTGGCTGGGACGGCCGACGGCCCCTCTCCGGGTGGCGGTCGCGCGTCCCGAGGTTTGGTCCGCGGCAGGGGACGAGCAGCTCGGGCTTGCCGCCTCCGGCGTGCTCGCCGCAAGCCTCAGCAGCCTCGCCTCTCTCCAGGGCATGGCGCCGATCGATCCCCACGAGGCGAGCCGCGGTGGGACCTCGCCGGTCGAGATGGCGCGCACGGCCGCGGCGGACGAGGTCATGATCGCCACCCTGGAACGCGAGGCGGCCCTGGCCAGGGTGTCGTTGCGCCGGGTCCGGGGGAGCGACGGCGCCGTGTTGTGGACCGATACATTCCGCGTCCCGGCCGACCCGGGAAGCCTCCGTCTGCTGGCCGATGCGGTCGCCGTTCACCTGCGGCGGGCCTATCCCGCCCACGAGCCTCGCCCCGGCGCGCCCACGCTCGACGTGCGGGATGAGGACTATGCTGCCTTCCTGAAGATCCGGCAGCGGATCGACAAGGGAGAGCCGCTGGAGCCGGAGCTCGACCGGCTCGAAGAGATCGTCCGCCAGTCTCCCCGCTTCCTGGAGGGGCAAGCCCTGGCGGCCCGGGTCGCCCTCAGCCTGTTCCAGACCAGGCACGAGCCGTCCGATCTCGACCGGGCCTCCCGGCTGGTAGGGTTGTCCCGGGAGCTGGCCCCCGACGATCCCCGTCAGCTCCTGATCGATCTCAAGCTGGCCCTCGCCGCCGGACGGGAGGAAACGGCAGAGGAGCTCCTGGGCCGGATCGAAAGGCTCCTTCCCGGCGATCCCGACACCCTGCCGCTGCGGTCCATGCTGGCCGAGCAGCAGGGCCGACCCGCCAAGGCCCTGGAAGCCCTGCGCACCGCTGCCGAGCAGGCGCCTTCCTGGCAGAACCTGGTCCTGCTTGCCTCGTTGGAGGCCAGACTGGGCCACATCCATGAGGCCCGAGAGCGGATTACCGCCATTCTGCGCCAAGAGCCGGACAACCTTTGGGCACAGGAGCACCTCGGCAAGTTAGAGCTTCTTTACGGCGACCTCGCTCGGGCCGAGCAGCTCTACATGGGTTGCATTCGCGTAGCCCCGCAACGCTCCTGGCACAACCTCGGCGTGGCCCGCTTCATGCGCGGCCGCTACCCGGAAGCGGCCGCGGCCTATCGCCGTGCCCTGGAAGCCAGGCCTGATGCCGTCGCAAGCCTGGTCAACCTTGCCGACACCGAGGTCGAGCTCGGTCACCGCCAGGAGGCCGAGGCCCTCTATCGCCGCGTCCTGGTCCTTCTCAGCGAGAGCATGCCGGAAGACGGGCTCGGACCACGGCAGGCCATCGACAAAGCCCAGTGCCTAGCCCGCCTCGGCCGCACCCGGGAAGCAGTGGGGATTGCACAGGATGCCGTGCGTCGCAGCCCCGATGACCCCCAGATCCTTCTCTTGAGCGCCTTCGTCCACCACCTGGCCGGCGACCGGAGCTCCGCCCTCAACAACGCGCAGGCGGCGCTCGAAAAGGGAATCCAGCCTCGCTGGTTCACGGGCTCGGCCTTCCGCTCGCTGCGCGAGGATCCGGAGCTCCGGCCGCTCCTTCAGCCGCCCTCGGCGTCCCCCTAGCCCTTCTTGACCAAGACCTTACCTCCCCCGGGAACCGGAACAGGAGGCACGGGAGGCTCTTCTATTCCCCGGATGGTTGCGCCCTGTTGGTTCCCGATCGGGATATCCGGGACCCCCTGCTGTCCCTGGGATGATCCGCTGCCCGAGCCCGTCTGCGTCGTCGTTTCATTGGCTTTGTCAGACATTTGAATTTCTCCTTGTTTCGCCGGATTTTCCGGCGTCCTGCCAGAACTGGAGAGCACGCGGGATGCCACTGCTTCGAAAGACATAAATCTCAGGAAACAAAGGGCGTTTCGTGATTCGATCGAAGCAGGAGCATCTAGCGATCGGATAGACTCTATCTTTCTGGATAGAGAAACGCCCGTGCCGCTCCGACTCGTCGCCCTTTCCGGCCCCCTGGGGGGAACGACCTTTCCGCTGGACGCGGAGGGCCTCACCCTCGGCCGCGACCGGGAGAGCGGCGTGCGCTTGCGCGACCTCGCGGTTTCCCGTCACCACTGCGTGATCGAGCCGGCCGGGGATGGCTTCCGGGTGCGCGACCTCGACAGCCGGCATGGGACGTTCGTCAACGGCATCCCGATCCGCGAACGGGGCCTGCAGCTTGGCGACCGGATAGCCGTGGGCGAATCTCTGTTCCTTTTCCAGGGCGATGACCCGGGCTCCGGCCCGGCCACCGACGTCTTCCTGGAAGAAGGGACCTTCGCGGCGCAGAGCACGGTCCAGCGACCGGCGGACGTCTCGCGCTACCTGGAGGCCGGCGGAGAGCTGCCGCCGAGCGCCCGGGTCGCGCGCGATCTGCATGCCCTGCTGCGAATCGGCCACGAGCTCCACTCTCTACGGGCCACCGAGCCCCTGGCGAGACGGTTGCTCGAGCTGCTCCTGGAGACCATGCCGGCCGAGCGGACCGCCCTCCTTCTCCTCGACCGCGCCGGCCAACCTTCCTCCGCCTTTGCCCTGAACCGCGCGGGCTCGGCCGGGACCTTCCCCCTTTCGCGCACCCTGGTCGAGCGCCTGCTGAGGGAGCGGACGGCCGTGCTGTCGAACGACCTCCTCCAAATGCAGGATCTGGGCGAGGCGGAGAGCCTGCAGGCGGCCCACGTCGAGTCGCTTCTCGCGACGCCTCTCCACGGCCCGGCGGGGCCGCTCGGGGTCCTCTACCTGGACACCCGGGAGCCCGGAATCTCCTTCGACGAGACGCATCTCGATCTGCTGACCGCCCTGGCCGGCATCGCTTCCCTGGCCCTGGCCAACACCCGCCACATGGAGTGGCTCGAAGAAGAGAAGGACCGCCTGGAAGCGGCGCTCGACATGGACATGGTGGGAGAGAGCCCGCGGATGCGCGAGATCTGGCGCCTCCTCGCCCGCGTCGCCGCCAGCGACTCGACCGTCCTCCTCCGGGGAGAGAGCGGCACCGGCAAGGAGCTCGCGGCGCGCGCGCTCCACCGGCAGAGCCGCCGGTCCGGCAGGCCCTTCGTGGCGATCAACTGCGCCACCCTGTCGCACACGCTCCTGGAGAGCGAGCTCTTCGGACACGAGAGGGGAGCCTTCACCGGGGCCATGGAGCGCAAGATCGGAAAATTCGAAGTAGCCCACACCGGCACCCTCTTCCTCGACGAGGTAGGCGAGATCCCGCCACCGCTCCAGGCGAAGCTCCTGCGCGTGTTGCAGGAGCGGGAGCTGGAACGCGTGGGCAACACGCGCCCGATCCACGTGGACGTGCGAGTGATCGCAGCGACCAACCGCGACCTCGAGAAGGCCATCCGCGAGGGCGCCTTCCGGGAAGACCTCTTCTATCGATTGAATGTGATCTCCTGCACCCTGCCTCCCCTGCGCGAGAGGCGCGAGGACATCCCGCTCCTCGCCAGTCACTTCGCTGCCCGTTTCGGTCAAAAGCTCGGCCGCAAGGTCGCCGGCTTCACTCCCGAGGCGCGCGCCTGCCTCCAGCGCTATGCCTGGCCCGGCAACGTCCGCGAGCTCTCCAACGCCGTCGAGCGCGCGGTGGTGCTCGGCGAAGACGACCTGATCCGGCCCGAGGACCTGCCCGAGACGATCCTCGAAGCCGTGCCCGCCTCAGGGCGGGCTCCCGTCACGAAATACCACGACACGCTCAACGAGACGAAAAAGCGATTGATCCTCGACGCCGTCGAGCAGGCCGGCGGCAACGTCACGAGAGCGGCGGAGCTCCTTGAATTGAATGCCAACTATCTGCACCGGTTGATCAGCAACCTCGATCTGCGCGACCGGATCAAGGGATAGCTCCCTCTTTTCTATCTCTCCGATCGGAGAGGTTCTATCTGATCCGATAGGGAGGCTGCCGCTTCCAGCTTCCACGCAGAGTCCTTCAACCCTCCATCGCTACAACGATTTACAGACGCCTTTCCGGTGCCGGTCACCCTGGCAGCGATCCTGCGCTCTGCCCTGGTAGCTGCGGCTGGACCTTCACATCGCGAACCCGGCTGACAGCCCAACCCTGTTCCTTCTGGAAAGGAGGCATGCAATGACTGGCACTCCTCAAAAAGTGGGCGGATTCTTGCTCGGAGCCGTCCTCCTGGCCGCTGCGGCCCCGGCGCAGACGTTCCACAATCTGTATTTCATGGGCGATTCATCCAACGAGCTGACCTCGGTGCTCCCAGCGCACGGCGGCGGGTATATCGCGACGGCGAACTTCGCGGACGCCGCGGCGCTGGTGAAGCTGCAGGCCAACGGAGAGCTCGATTGGACGTTTCAATATAAAGATAAAGGCTCGGCGCTGCCCCTGCGCGCCGTCAAGGTCCACGGTGCCTACCAGTCCTACTTCTGGACCGGGCACCAGGTCGGAGTGGACAAGAACATCCCGGTCCTCGCACTCACCAATGTTACCGGGTCGGTCCATTGGGCACGCAGGATCGAGCTCGGCATGAACGCCGAGGCGAAAGACCTGACCTACGATGAGAAGTCATTCTGGGTCGCTGGCACAGGGTGGCCAGGCGGCGGCCGGGCCGACCCCTGGTTCGCCCGCTTCGATACCAGTGGCAATGCCATGTGGGTTCACAGCTTCCACTTTAACAACCCCTGCCAGCTCAACTCTCTCACCCTGGCTGACGACGGGGGCGTGGTCGGTGTCGGACAGGTGCTGGTCGACATCCAAGGGGCTCTCCGGCAACGGATGTTCGCCTTGAAAGTGGACCAGACGGGCACCCTGAAATGGGCCGTCTACTACGAGCCTCACAAGGTCCAATTGCCGGCCAGCCAGCAATGGCTGGCGGACATCAGCAACTCCGGTTCCGTGCTCTATGCCGCCGGCGTCATCACGGACCTTTGCACCGATCCGCTGTCTCCGAACTGCGTCCCGCGGCCTCGCAGCATCCTGGCGGCGACGATCGACCATATGAGCGGCTCTATGCAGAAAGTCTGGGCCGTCTATGATCCGAACGGGCGCGACCTGTGGGCGAATACAATCGCCGGCCCGATATACCGCATGGCCATCGGCGGAAAGGTCGACAATCCCTCTGGCAGCGAGGCGCTGCTCCTGAGCGGGGTGTTCGAGGATCCGCAGGCGACTATCCTTCAGGCAAGGCTCTACGGCGATGGCGCCGGCCCATTCACTTCGCAAGTCGAGGACGTGGCCTCGATGGATGATGGCTACGTGCTCGTGACGCAGCAGAGACACAACTTGTTGCGGCCGGCGATCTTGCGCACCGATCAGAACCTGAGCACGGCGCCGGCGGGCCAGGCTTGTGAATACAGCATTCCCCTGCAAGCCACATCCCTCTTGGCGGCGGGGAAAGGTCTCGATGCGGTACGCAACACCCACGAGATCAGCAGGATGGAGATCGATGAGACACTGATCTATCCGCACAAGGTACCCTGCACGCAGCTACCCTGAGGCCGTGAAGCAGGCCACGGAACGATCGTCGAGCATGAAGCTATTGGCGTCGGCGCCGTCCACCAGGCGGCGCCGGCCTCCCGTCACGAAATACCACGACACGCTCAACTGAGACTAAAAAGCGATTGCTCCTCTACGCCGCCGAGCAGGCCGGCGGCAACGTCACAAGAGCGGCCGAGCTCCTCAGCTTGAATGCCAACTATCTGCACCGGCTGGATCAGCAATTTAGATTTGCGCGACCGGATCAAGGGATAGATCACTTTTATCACTCCACCCGATCGGAGAGACCCTCTCCAATTGGAGAGATATTTCTCAAGCGGCACCTTGAGCTAACGTCGCGAGTAAACCCATTCCTTTCATCAGTTTGCGCGTAACACACCGAGCCACTTTCCGCTTGGCATACCTCCTGCCTTGCAGAGAAGGAGAAAAGCGATCGATGAACGGTCGCAGAATACAAGGAGACGCACGATGGCACAACTCATGACAGGAATGGTTACAGAAAACACACCAACGAGGGTGCAGAAAGACCGGCGGCAGCGCTCGTCCGGGCTTCTGCCCCTCACTGCCGCCCTGCTGGCATTGCTCTGGGGGGGTGCGGAGCCGCTGTACGCGGGCGCGGGCTGCTGCGAGGAGGGACAAAACGAGGTCCTCACCGCCTTCATCTGGGATTACAGCCCCGTTGGCCTGCCCCTCCAATTCGGGTGCCTGCTCTCAGCCGCTTCGCTTGACCTGGAGTTCAAGGCCGCCGGGGGTTGGGCGCAATCGGTGCGCCAGAATAAACATAATTGGAAACTCGACTGGACGGTGCTTGACCACTTTGGTGTTGACGGCAGGGACTTCACCTACTTCTGTGGCCGCGGCATCGTGGGGGGCATCGTATTAACTGCCAACCCGGCTGACAATCTCGTGATGAGCTCCGAGGTCGACTTTGGGGATGTGGATCTGGAGTGGGTCGTCTTCGACTCTTCTTTAACGCTGGGGGGCGGCACGCAAGCAGTGGACTCCTGGGGAAAGAACGCGTTTAAAGGTCTGCACCTGCTGATCGGATGGAAGGACTCAAGATTAGACGGCAACTCCGGCGGCGAGTTCGCCGATGAACTGATCGGCGGCGACTCGTTCGTCGCCGCCTGGATGGACAGCGACGGCGGCTGCTCCGGTCAGGCAAGCGGGACCACTCAGAGGATCCTGGCCGAGGATTGGGCCACCCTCGTGGACCACGTACATGGCCAGGGATTCGTCGCGCCGGATCCGATCGTCGACGGAATCATTCTCAATTTTACTCACGACTGCTGAGGAGACGAAACCATGAAGCTTTTCGAGACGAGTATGACGTTTTTGATCCTGATCCAAACCCTGTCCGGGCAGGCTGCCGCGCAGGAACGTGGTCGCGACTATGTCTTCCCGCAGATCCCGCCGTACCAGTCGGTTCTCCCGGCGGTGCGGCCCAGGCTCGTGGTGCGAGAGCTACCGAGCGTGCCCGCAAGCCTTTCGTCCTACCGGCTCAAGCCGGCCGAGGTCAACGAGGACTACGCCCGGAAGATCGCCTCTGCCCTCGGGATGCGCTTCACAACCAGGGCGCCCCAGGGTGGAAAGTGGAAGGTCGCCGAGGCCGGCACGGAGCCATCCCTGGACCGCAGCCTGACCGTCTACGAGGGCTCCGGTGCCTTTACCTACACCCTCGACAACCTCATCTTCGTCCCGGCGGCGACGCAGCCCGTTCTGCCGTCCGAGGCGGAGGCTCACGACCTGGCGGTGCGCTTCCTCCGCGAGGCGGGTCTGCTGCCCGCCGACGCGCGGATAGGTCTCGACCAGGTCCGCTTCTCCAGGCCGACTCTCATCGAGCGGGACACGCGGGAGGGGCGGGATCTATCGCAGATCGTCACGAACCTTGAGGTGCGCTTCGTCCGGACCCTGGATAGTTACGAGGTCCGCGGCCCGGGCGCCAAGCTCTACGTCATATTCGGGAAGGGCAGCCGGATCGTCGGCGTGACGCAAGTGTGGCGCGCGATTGAAAGGGCAGACGCTTCGCACCCGGCCATCCGGCCTGAGGAAGCGATACAACTGCTACAGGAGGGAGAGGGCGTTATCGATGCCGACCCTGCCTGCGTTCAGGCCGAGATCTCCGCCATGGAGGTCGTCTACTGGATGGAGGGACCGAAAGCCGAGCAACGGAGCGTCCTGCCGGTCTACAGCCTGGAGGGTCAGTGTCAGGACGGGAGTGGTCGGGAAACGGGCGAGTTCCAGGCGTTCGCGCCGGCGATCCGCAACCCGCCGGTCCCCACCAGCGGGCCGGGAGAGTAGCGCCCATGACGACGAGCCCGGTCTCCCGGGCTCGTCTCGGCTCGTGCACCCGGACTCCGCTTCTCCGTGCTGGGGCGCGTTCTTCACCTCCCGGCAAAACCTCGCCCCAGCACCCAGCCGATGGCCAGGCCAAGAGCTGCGGCGCCGAGCAACGGCGCCAGCGGGCGAAGCCGGACGAAGCGTGCACCCTGCGGGCCGATCTCCAGCGCACCTACCGGAGTCATCTTGACTGCGCCTCCACCGCCCGCCCCCCTCCCCCCGGGATGGCGCTCGCCGGCACTGCCGCCACCCGCGCCGAAGGCATAGGCCACCCGGGCGATGGGGATGACGGTCGTTTCGCCTTGCTGCACCGGCTCGCCAAAAACCTGGCGGATGCTCAGGCTGCGTTCAAAGATTTCGGCAATCGGTTTCAATGGGTCGTCGCTTGACATGCGAGGGCGCGAGCCTCCTTGCGATATGACGACGATTCGCTCCATGGATCAAAACATGGTGTTCCGATTGGCCGACTCGCCAGGAATCCGTTGCAGCACGTCCCAGTGTTCAACGATTTTTCCCTGCGGGTCGAAGCGGAAAATGTCAATGCCAGCCCAGTCGCCGTCGTCAGGCCACTGTTGGTAACAGTGGAGAACCACGTAGTCGCCATCGCCAATCACCCGTCGGAACTCGACTCGCTTGCCTGGGTACTCGGTGGCCATTCGGTTGAAGTACTCGATGAAGGCTTGCTTGCCATCTGCAACCATCGGATTGTGCTGGATGTAGGTGTCCCCTACGTATTTCTCAACGGCCTCGGCAGGCTTGCACTGGTTGAACATGAGGTCGTAGAAGGCCTGTGCGTTCTTTTTGTTCCGCTCGAGCTTGTCCATGGAGGTGATCCTAAACGATCCGCCGGGCTCACTCGCGCGGCAGAGTGCAGCAGAGCGAGGCCGCGCAGGCCGACAGCGATCCGGCAACGGTCCATCTCTCATTCATCGCCGACAGGATACGCTGGATGACCGGTCTGCCGGAAGCCGGAAAGGTGAAGGGCGAGGCGGCCCAGGCTCGCGGGTCAGTCTCGGAACAGCTCGGAAAGAGGCAGGGAGAAGCCGGGGAGGATCTCCTCGTCGCGGAGGGTGTCGCCGATGCCGAGCGTCTCGGGCTCGGCGCCGGGGCGGCGGATCTGGACGGTCCGGCGCCGGAGGCTGACGACCCAGACCCGATCGACGCCGGCGGACAGGTACTCCTCGACCTTTTCGGCTACCTCCCCGGGGCGGTTGTCCGAAGAGGAGATCTCGACGACCAGCTCCGGGGCGACGTCGAGAAAGGTCAATGGCCCGCAGCGGGCATATCGCTCATGGGAGATGAAGAGAACATCGGCCCCGCGGACCGTGTCCGGGTTTCGGCGGGTGTAGAGACCGGCCTCGCCTCCCAGGACGAGCCCCCTCCCTGTCTCTTCCGCATAGGCGAAAAGTCTGGCGTTCAACCTCGCCTGGTACGTTGCATGACTGCGCCCTGCCATGGGCATCGGCACCGGTCTCCCGTTCACGAGCTCGCCGTGGAAATCCGTCCAGCGGGCGAGCTCCTCGCCCGTGATCAACCGCTCTTCGTTTTTCTGGGGGATGGCCATCTCGAATCCCTCTTGAGTCAGCTTACCACAACCTTTCGCGCCTGAACACGACGAGCCCGGCTTCGTCAGCCGGGCTCGTCGCGGTTCGCAGGGACGGGACCGGCGCCCTATGTGTACGCTTCGAGCTCGGTCCAGGTGTCCTCTTCGATGACCTTCTTGACGTCGATCATGAAGCGGTCGGCGTCGGCGCCGTCCACCAGGCGGTGGTCGTAGGTGATGGCGAAGTAGGACATCGTCTTGATGGCGATGGCGTCGTTGCCGTTCTCGTCCTCGATCACGACGGGGCGCTTCTCGATGGTGCCGACGCCGAGGATCGCCACCTGCGGCTGGTTGATGACCGGCGTGCCGAAGAGACTGCCGAAGACGCCGGGGTTGGTGACCGTGAACGTGCCCCCCTGGGTCTCGTCCGGCTTGAGCTTCTTGTTCCGCGCGCGGTCGGCGAGGTCGTTCGCCGCCTTGGCGAGGCCCACGAGGCTCAGGCTGTCGGCGTTGCGGATCACCGGCACGATCAGGCCGCGGCCCGGCAGGTCGACGGCCATGCCGATGTTGATGTCCTTCTTGTAGACGATGTTCGTGCCGTCGATGGAGGCATTGACCGACTTGTGCGCCTTGAGCGCCGTGGCCACCGCCTTGAAGATGAAGGGCATGTAGGTGAGCTTGGTGCCCTCCTTCTTGAAGAAGCCGTCCTTGGCGCGGGCGCGGGCGCGGGCCACCTTCGAGAAGTCGAAGTGGAAGGCCGTCGTGACGTGCGCCGAGGTGGCCTTCGAATAGACCATGTGCGCCGCCGTGATCTGCCGGATCTTCGACATCGGCTCGATCTCGACGTTGTCGCCCTCGTGGTACGCGGGCACGGAGAAGCCGGCCGGGAGCGGACGCTGTGCCGGCGCCGGAGCCGAAGGAGCGGGTGCGGGGGCCGGAGCAGCGGCCGGAGCGGGCGCCGGGGCCGGAGCGGGCGCAGCAGCCGGCGCGGCCTTGCGCTGCTCCAGGTGCTTCTGGATGTCGTCCTTGGTCACTCGGCCGTGGGCGCCGGTACCCTGGACCTCCTCCAGATTGACCCCTTCCTTGGCGGCGATGTTGCGCACCAGGGGGCTGGAGAACTTCCGCAGGCGATCTCCCTCCTCCGTGGCTTCATCCACGGGCCGGGGCGCAGGCTCGGGCGATGCCACCTTGGGCTCGCCTTCGGGTCCTGCATCCCCGCGGGCGGCCTCTTCCTGCTTGACCTCTTCGGCCCCTTCAGCCGGCGGCGCCGCCACGTTGGGTACCGGGGGAGGCTCATCGGCTTCCTTCTGGTCCGCCACGGTGGGCAGCGGCGGCGGCGGCTCGGGCTCCTTCGACGCCGCCGCTCCCGGCTGCTCCCCGGCTTCCCCGATCACGGCGACCACCTTGTTGACCTCGACGGTCTCCCCTTCCTTGTTGCGGATCTCCAGCAGCACGCCCGAGGCGGGGCTGGGGATCTCGGCGTCGACCTTGTCGGTCGAGATCTCGAACAGCGGCTTGTCCCGCTCGACCGGGTCGCCGACCTTGACCAGCCACTTGGTGATGGTTCCCTCGGCGATCGACTCCCCCATCTGGGGCATCACGACATCCGTAGCCATAAGCTCTCCCGTCTCTCCGTCTCGTCAATAGCTGGCCAGCTCGCGCACCTTCGCGACGAGCTTGTCCACGTTGGGCAGATAGGCATCCTCGAGCGTCGGACTGTAGGGGATCGGCGTGTCCGGGCAACAGAGCCGGACGACCGGCGAGTCCAGCCATTCGAAGGCGTGCTCGGAGATCCGCGCGGCCACCTCCCCCGCCACCGAGCCGGACCTCTGCTCCTCGGTGAGGACGAGCACCCGGCTGGTCTTGCGGACCGTGGCGAGGATCGCCTCGTCGTCGAGGGGCTTGATCGTGCGCAGGTCGAGGACTTCGAGATCGATGCCGTCGGCTTCGAGGCGCCCGGCGGCCTCCAGCGCCACGTGCAGCATAGCACCGTAGGTGATCACGGACAGGTCGCGCCCCGTCCGCGCCAGGTTCGCCTTGCCGATCGGCACCAGGCCGTCCCCCTCGGCGATCTCTTCCTTGATCCGGCGGTAGAGGAACTTGTGCTCGAAGAACAGGACCGGGTTGGGATCGCGGATCGCGGCCTTGAGGAGGCCGCGGGCGTCCACCGCCGTGCCCGGCGCCACGATCTTCAGGCCCGGACCGTGCTGGAAGATCGATTCCGGGTTCTGGCTGTGGAAGTTCGATCCCCTGACCCCGCCGCCGGACGGGCCGCGCACCACCAGCGGCACGCTCTGGCCCCAGCGGTAGTGGTTGGGGCCGGCGAAGTTGTAGATCTGGTTGAAGCCGCAGGCGATGAAGTCGATGAACTGCATCTCGACGACCGGCCGCATGCCCATCATGGCCGCGCCGATCGCCGTGCCGATCATGGCCGATTCGCTGATCGGCGAGTCGATGACGCGCTCCGGCCCGAAGCGGTCCAGCAGGCCCGCGGTCGCGCGGAAGGCGCCGCCGTAGATGCCGATGTCCTGGCCGATCAGGAAGACGCGCTCGTCCTGCTCCATCTCTTCCCAGAGCGCCTGGCGGATGGCCTCGATGTAGGTGATCATTCTGCGTAGACTCCCTCGAACGCGCGCTCCGGCGGCGGCATGGGCGAGGCGAGCGCCGCGTCCACCTCGCGGTTCAGCACCTCGTCGATCTCCGTCACGATCTGCTTCAAGTCCTCCTCCGTCGCCAGGCTGTTGGCCAGCAGGTGGCGCTCGAAGCGGTCGATCGGGTCCTTCTTCTTCCAGTCCTCGAACAGCTCTGGCGGGACATAGCCCGCGTCGTCGTGCTCGGCATGGCCTTTCATGCGGAAGGTCTTGGCTTCGATGAGCGTCGGTCCGGCGCCGCTGCGCGCCCGGTCGACCGCCCGCTTCGTGGTCTCGTAGACGGCGAGCACGTCGTTGCCGTCCACCATCTCGCCCGGGATGCCGTAGGCCGCGGCCCGGGTGACGATGTTCTTCACCCGCATCTGCTTCGCAGCAGGCGTCGAGTAGGCGTAGCCGTTGTGCTCGGCGATCAGGACGAACGGGACGTTGAGCACGGCGGCGAAGTTGAGCCCCTCGTGGAAGTCTCCCGTCGAGGTGCCGCCGTCGCCGATGTAGGTCAGGGCCACGAGGTTCTTCTTCTGCATGCGGCCGGCCAGGGCGATGCCGGCCATGACCGGGATGAGCGCGCCGAGCATGGAGATCGGCGCCACGAGCCCGCGCTTCAGGTCGCCGAAGTGGGTGTTGACGTCCTTGCCGCCGGTGGGGCCGTCGGCGCGCGCCATGTACTGCATCATGACCTCGCGCGGCTGGACGCCGCGGACGAACATGGTGCCGAGGTTTCTGATGAGCGGCCCCACGATGTCCTGCGGCTCCAGGGCGCAGGCGCTGCCCACGGAGATCGCCTCCTGCCCGCGGCTGGAGTAGAGGCCGCCCACCACCTTGCCCTGGCGGTAGAGGTTGCTCAGCCGGTCCTCGGTCATCCGGTTGAGCTTGAGATAGCGGTAGATCTCGAGCTGCCGCTCGCGGGGAAGGTCCGACTTCGCCAGCCGGTCGGTCTCGTCGTCGGCGACCGGATGGAGAGGGCCCCAGTTCCTGCTCAGCTTTGCCATTTGGCTCCTCAGATATGGATCGTGTGCCCGTGGGCGCCGTGCGCCGCTTCCATGACCGCCTCGGAGAGCGTCGGATGGGCGTGCATGGTGCGGAACAGCTCCTCGTCGGTGCCCTCCATCTGGAGCGCCACGCAGGCTTCGGCGATGAGGTCCGTGGCGTGGGCGCCGACGATGTGCACTCCCAGGAGCTCGTCGTACTTCTTCTCGCGCACGACCTTCACGAAGCCCGCGCTCTTGCCGAGGATCTTCGCCTTGGCGAGCGCGGTCATCGGGAACTTGCCGACCTGCACGTCGTAGCCGCGCTCCTTCGCCTTCGCCTCGGTCAGGCCCACGCTCGCCACCTCGGGCTCGCAGTAGGTGCAGGAAGGGACGCGGTCGTAGTTGATCGGCCGCACCTTCTGGCCTGCCATGTGCTCGGCCGCCAGGATGCCTTCCGCGGACGCCACGTGCGCGAGCCACGGCGTGTTCACCACGTCGCCGATGGCGTAGATGTGCGGCACGGCCGTCTGCATGAGCTCGTTGACCTTGATGTAGCCGCGCTCCAGCTCGATGCCGAGCGCCTCCAGGCCCAGGTTCTCGGTCACCGGCTTGCGGCCGACGGCGACCAGGAGCTTCTCGGCGTCCAGGGTCTCCATCTTGCCGTCCTTTTCAAGGCTCAAGCGCACGCCGCCGTCGGTCTTCTCGAAGCCAGTCATCTTGGTCCCGGCCATGACCTTGATCCCGCGGCGCCGGAGCTGCTTCTCGAGCTCGGCCGAGACCTCCTCGTCCTCGATCGGGAGGACGCGGGGGAGCATCTCGATGAGCGTCACCTTGGTGCCGAAGGAGTGATAGATCGAGGCGAACTCGGTGCCGACGGCGCCGGCGCCGAGCACGGCGAGCGAGCCGGGCACCTGGCTGAGCTCCAGGATGTGGTCGGAGTTGAGCACCCGCTCGCCGTCCGACGGGGCGATCGGGATGTCCCGCGGCACGGAGCCGGTGGCGATCAGGATGTGCTTCGCGCCGTAGGTCGCCTTGCCGTCCTTGCCTTCGACCTCGACGTCGTGGGCGCCGGTGACGCGGCCGAGGCCCTGGAGCCAGGTCACCTTGTTCTTCTTGAACAGCCCTTCGATGCCGCGGGCGTTGCTGTCCACGACCTTCCTCTTGCGCTCCTGGGCGCGGCCGATGTCGAGCTTGGGCTCGCCCACGTCGATGCCCAGGCCGCCGGCCTCGCGGATCTCGTCGAGCACCGAGGCGGTATGGAGCAGCGCCTTGGTCGGGATGCAGCCGCGGTGCAGGCAGGTGCCGCCGAGCTTGGGGTCCTTCTCCACCACCGCGGTCTTCAGACCGAGCTGACCGGCGCGGATGCCGGCGACGTAGCCGCCGGGACCGCTGCCGATGATGATCAGGTCGAACTCTTCTCTGGCCATTCTCCCCTTCCTTCCAGATCAGGCGGTGATCGGAGCCGGAGTCGGAACAGCCTCCGGAACGGCCTCCGGACGAGCCTCCGGATGAGAGACATAGCGTCCGGGCTTGTCTTCCACCAGCCGCGCGAAGGGGACGTCGGGATCGTGCTCGAACACGCAGAGCCAGTTGCCCCCGGCCGCGCGCGGCAGCCAGATCTTCTTGTTTTCCAGCGTCGTCAACGGGTACAGGTCGTAGCTCATGATCCAGGGGTAGGGGACGTGCGCCGAGGTCGGCACCAGGTCGGCCCAGAAGACCGCCCGCTCCTCTGCCCCTCCATCTATCAGAACAATACACATGTCGGCATTGTGCCCGGGGACGCGAACGGCCCTGACCCCGGGGATCGGCTCGCCTTCATCTCCGAACAGCTCCACGACTCCCGCCTCGAAGAGCGGCTCCCAGTTGCGCGGGTCGTAGCTCGCCCGGTCGCGCTCGTTGGGCTGGCGGGCGTGCTCCACCTCCCCGCGCTGCAGCCAGTAGCGCGCGTTCGGGAAGGTCGGCACGATCCGGCCGGAGGGGTCGATCCGGGTGTTCCAGCCGCAGTGGTCGAAGTGGAGATGGGAGAGGAGCACGTGGGTGACGTCCCCCGGCTCGTACCCCGCCCGGCGGATGGCCTCGGGCAGCCGCACGGCGCCGGTCTCCATGCCGTAGTTCGCCTGGAACCTGGGATCGTGCTTGTCGCCGATGCCGGTGTCGATCAGGAGGAGGTCGCTCCCCCGGGCGACCAGCAGGCAGTTGGTCGCCATGCGGATGCGGTTGTTCCCGTCCGCCGGGCAGGCCTTCTCCCAGAGCACCTTCGGAACCACGCCGAACATGGCCCCGCCGTCCAGGCGGAAGCCGCCGTCGCCGACCACGGTCAGCTCGAATTCGCCCAGGCCTCTCACCGCGGGGAGTGTATAACGAAGACCTCACCCCCTGTCCCCCTCTCCCATCTCCCGCCCGCCCATCCCCGGGAGAGGGGGGACGTAGATGAAGTCGCCGTGCCGTAGGCCCAGGCAAGGCAGCTACAGCCACGTTCCCCCTCGAAACCCCAGCAACCCGACGGAAGCGGAAGGGGGCGCCCTCTTCCCCGCGCAGGCGGGGGAGAGGGACGGGGAGAGAGGGGATGGGATCAATCCTCAGTGCGGCGGCGTCCCCGGAGCATGCTCGTGAGCCTCCCCCTCCTCCTCATGCTCCTCGCCCCCGATATCGTTCAGCCCCGCCTCCTCCACCATCTGCTCGTACTGCTCGGGCGACAGGTCCGGCATCTTCTTGAGGAAGGCGACGATGGCCCAGATCTCCTCGTCGGAGTGGGTCACTCCGAAGGCGGGCATGCCGGTCATCTTGATGCCGTTCTTCGTGATCCAGAAGAGCTCGCCGGCGTCCCCTTCGGCGGACTCGTCCGCCAGCTCCGGCGGGGTCGGGTTGAGCCCCTGGCCGACCGGCGAAATCCTGACGCCGGGAGCGCCATGGCAGACGACGCACATTTCGTGGTACTCGATGAGGCCCGTCCGGATCAGGTCCGGATCGTCGAGAGGCGGCATCCTGACCTCGCTCGCGACCGCCTCCGCGCGGCGGTGGACCGAGCGGTGCTGGGTGGTCTCCAGCGCCCACTGGATGAGCCCGGTGTCCGGGGTGCTGGCCGCGACGTCGTAGACTCCCGAATAGATGAACGCCACCGCCGCCAAGGCGAGGACGACGAGGACGAGCACCACGGTCATGACCGTTTTCATAGACTCCCTCCAGAGCACCAGGCGCGATTCATGCTACAGGAAAACGGCATGAGGCCGAACGGGACGCCCTGCACGGGTGGGAGCGGCGATCTGGCTATCGTGCTGTCGGGCGGCGGCGCCCGGGCGGCGTACCAGGCGGGTGTGCTGCGCGGGCTGGCCCGTCACCTGCCGGAGACGCGCTTCCCGATCGTGGTCGGGGTCTCCGCCGGGGCGATCAACGCGGCCTTCCTCGCCGCGCACCCGGGCACCCTGTTCGAAGCGGCCGACGAGCTCTGCCGGCTCTGGGCCGGTCTGCGCGTCGAGAACATCTTCCGCCTCGACACTCCGCTGCTGACGCGGAGCCTCCTCACCTGGCTGCGCTGGGCGACCCGGCTCGGATCGGGCGGCCCGCTCCTGGGTTCGGAGATCCGGGGCTTGGTGGAAACCGAGCCGCTCCGCGACACCCTGCGCGGGGCCTGGGCCGACGTCGATGGCGAGATCATCGGCATCGAGCGCAACCTGGAACGGGGACGGCTCAAGGCGATCGCCCTGATCACGCTCAACTACTCGACGGGGCAGACCGTCACCTGGGTGCAGGGGCGGGACCTCCGGCCCTACTGGGACCAGCCGCAGCGGCGGAGCATCCAGGCCCGCCTTACCCTCGAGCACGTCATGGCCTCCTGCGCCCTGCCGTTCATCTTTCCGGCCATCCGCCTCGGACACGCCTACTATGGCGACGGCGGCGTCCGGCTCTCCGCCCCGCTCTCGCCGGCCCTCCGCCTCGGAGCCTCCCGGGTGCTCGCCATCTCGGCCCGGCATGAGGCGACCTCGGAAGAGGCCGACCGGCCGCAGATCGTCGGCTACCCGCCGCCGGCCCAGGTCCTGAGCCATCTCTTCGATGCGATCTTCCTGGACGTCCTGGACGAGGACGTCCGCCGTCTCAAGAGCCTGAACCCCCTGATCGAGAAGCTGCCGCCCGAAGACCGCAACGGCCTGAGGCCGGTGGACATCCGGGTGCTGCGTCCGAGCGAGGACCTGGGCAAGCTCGCCGCCGCCTACGAGCCGCAGCTCCCCGAGGCCTTCCGCCTGCTCACCCGCAGCCTGGGCACCAAGCAGACCACGACCCCCGACTTCCTGAGCTACCTGATGTTCCAGCCCGACTACCTGGAGCACCTGATCCGCATGGGAGAAGCCGACGCCGAGGCCCGCCTGCCGGCCCTGCGCGACCTGCTGGAGGAGAGCCCCGGCGCCCACCAGGCCGCCTAGCCGGCCCGGCCGGCTCGGCCGTGGAACCCGGCCGCATCGCCGTGAACGATCCCGTGCTCATCGAGCTTCCGGCCCAGGAAAGGCGTCGAACGGCGGCTCGTCAAGAGGAGATCGTCTGACCCAGACCGTTGCATCGGGCACAGGTGGCTGAACCACCCATATCCGGCGCGGATTCCACCCAGCCCACCCCTCCGCACAGGTCACACTCGTGCACCCCTGTCGGACGAAGGGGCCTCAGGTCGCGGAGCTCGGGGTAATCCTGCGCCCCTTGGAGAATGACTGCATAGACGGTCAAAGGGTCGGTCTCCGGCTCTACCGGATGGCCGAACGCTTCGTGATCGATGCGCAGCACCATGCCATCAGGCCGGACGGCCCAGAGATAGATCATCGTGCCATGAAGAGGCAGCGCACCCAGCTCCTGGCAGACACGCTGAAGCCAGTATTGAAGGCCCTCCGTCGGCAGCTCGTCGATCCACTGTTGGATGCGGGCGGCGAGCTCAGGTGAAGGCGTGAGCAACCCGGCCTCCTCCTCGATGTATTCCGTCGTAGGACCCAATAAGTGCCACCCAATTCTACAGCAGCCCGCCGTTCAGGAGCCATGGCATTCGAGAGCTCCAGGCTAGTCCGTTGTCAACCTAGAACGGGCAGATCGCGCCTTCCCTGGGAGCGCTGGCGTCCCGCCGGCATGTCCGGAGGAATTGGCGGAACGCCGGCCATTGTCGCCGCCTCTGCAAGAAGGCCGGGCCTTCGGCCCAATGTCTTGAGGATGCCGGCGAGACGCCAGCGGTCCCAGGGAAGGCGCGCCGCACTCACGGTATTGGCGATCCGGCAATCCAGACGGGACCGAGCCCTGGTACCTCGTCACAACAAGAAAGACAGATACCCGTAGGGGCGGCCCTTGTGGCCGCCCTCCACCCCAGGGCACCCACAGGTTGATGGCCCGGCGTCAATACTCCAGGTTGGCTCCGAAGTCGGGCACCTTGCCGGCCCGCACCTCCGTCGCCCAGGTGTCGAGCTTGTCATTCTTCCAGAAGTTTGCGCAGAGCTTGAAGTACTCCAGCACTCCCTGCCGCTCCCCCTTCTCTAGGAACTCCTTGGCCAGGGTCATGTTCGGCCCGAAGGAATTGAGCGAGGGAGAGCCGGACGTCTTCGCGGCCGCCAGAAGGTGCTCCCTGGCGGTCGCCACGTCGCCCGCACGCAGGGCGATGCGCCCGAGGATCAGGTGCCCGTGGTGGACCTTGTTGCCGTCGCCCCATTGGTCCCCGGCCTCCGCGAGGATCTCCTCGGCATAGGTGCGGGCCTTGGCGAGGTCTCCCGCATCGAAAGCGGCTTTCGCGGCGTCGGGCAGCAGGTCGCCGCGGTCCTTCATGTGCAGCAAAGCCCGTTCGTAAGCGGCCAGGGAGGCCTGCGCGGCCTTCTGCTTCTCCTCGCCGGTCTTCCTGGAGAGCCCCAGCGCATACAGGTGGCCGAGATGATCGGGCCAGACGGGGTTCTGGGGCTCCGCGGCTTCAGCGCGCTTGTACAGGCTCTCCGCGGCAGCGGGATCTTGAAAGAGCAGGTACGCGGCGGCCTTGCCGAGGATCGCCGCGTTGTTCGGCTCGCGGGCCACCTGGCTCAGCCATGCCTGCTTCCCCTCTGCGAAAGCGGAGCCGTCCAGGGTGGCGTCGAGCTGGGCGAAAGGTGTTTCCAGGATCGGCGCCTCCGGCCGGTTGCCGATCAGCCAGAGGATGTGCCGCTGCCGGGCCTCCTTCGCTTCCCTGGAGCCGTGCGCGCGGAGGAAGTAGTACCCGAGCAGCTTGGTGCGGGCCTCGACGTCGTCGGGCACCGACTCCAGACCGCTCTCCAGCTTCCGGACGGCCTCTTGCGAGAGGTTTCGTCCGGTCATCGCCAGACCGGGACCGTCGTCCTGCCCCATCACGCAGCCCGGGGCCGCCGTGCACAACGCGAAGACGAGCAGGCCAACGCAAGCCGTACGCCGGAATGACATGGTCATCTCATTTCCTCCTGTACCCTCTGTGTACGGAGCTGCGGCACCGCATGTTTAATCCTTCCGCAAATGCCCCGCAGCGGCTCACTCCTTGCCGAGAGACCTGGCAAGCTCCTGCACGGCGTCGTCCTCCGGCCTGAGCTTTTGCAGCTGGGGGAGCAGGGCCACGGCCTCGGGTTTCCTGTTCACATGAAAACCGAGGACGACGATCTTGTTGTAGAGAGCCTGCCAATGATCGGGGTTCGCGGCGAGGACTCGATCGAACTCCTGGAGAGCCTTCTTGTAGCCGCCGAGCTCCTGATAACAGACACCGAGATCCGATCTTGCGCCCGGATCCTCAGGGTTGGCCTCCAGATGCTCGAGATAGGCATCCCGGGCTTCGAGCCACTTGCTTTCGTCGTAGAGCCGGTTCGCGCGCTGGAGCGGGGTCTCGGGCGCGGCATTCGCCTCGTGCGCCTCGTGCGCCTCTTGCCCGCGGGCTACGGAGGGGGCGATCCAGGCCAGAACCAGGAAGAAGAGTGCGGCTCGTCTCATGGGGGCTCCTTTTTCACAGCGCCTCGCGCGTCCAGAACACGAAGTCGGTCACGGCCGGCTCGGCACCGAGGCCGCGCACGAGTTGGGCGATCTGGCCGCGATGGTACCAGGAGTGGCCGAAGAGCTGGGTGAGGATGTCCTCGATGGTGTTGCGAAAGCGGGAGCCGTCCAGGGCCTGATATTCGAAGATGCGGGACAGCTCGGCGTCGTCCAGGCCGGAGAGATAGGACTCCCAGGCCCGCTCCATCTCCTCGATGCTCGAGCGGAGGCCGGCGAGGGAAACGTCCCTGGGGAAGAAGTCCTCCGGCTTGCTGGGAGCGCGATCCCTGGGGACCACTCCGAGACGGGCGAGCCAGAGCCAGCGGGCCAGCACGACGTGGGCGAGGAGACCCGCGGCTTTCTGGAACGCCTCGGAGGAACGCTGCGGCTCCGGCACCGCCTCCAGCGAAGCCAGGACCCTGGCGTGGCTCTCCTTCTCGTATTCGAACCAGCGGCGGTAGCGGTCGATCATGTCGGAGAATCCTACTCCACGCGCGACTCCACAGCCCGCAGCATGGCCGCCTTCGAATCCCGGGCGAAACGCTTCTGGTAGACGCGGCTCAGCGGATAGCCGATCTGGGCCAGCCAGAGGCGCGGCCGCGAGAAGGCGAAGAGCTCGTACCAGACGCTCCCGTCCGAGCGGTGGAGCTCCACGGTGAAGCGCTCCTCCCCGATCTCGGCGTGGTCGCGGAGGGTGCCGTAGGCGAAGCCGAACCGGCGCATCCGGATGTCGGAGTCCTCCAGCGTATAGACGATGCGCGCCGCGTTCAGGGTCCAGAAGCCCGCGGTCCGCGCCACGACGGCCACGGTCGTTCCCTCATGGAGCGGCGCGCCGGGCCAGGCGATGCGCACCCAGCCGAGGTCGAACATCTTCCACTGGCGCATCGCCGCCACCGCGATCTTGAACGCCTCTTCCCCCGTGCCGAGCCGCACGCGGTTGTGGTCCACCTTGTAGTAGGGCGGCGCCCCTTTCCGCGTGGCCCCCACCTCGGGATAGGAGAAGCGCGAGCCGCGCTGGGCTTCCAGGAAGGCTTCGGTCTCCCGGGTGGATGGGTCGTGGAGGAGGATCATCGGAAAGGACGTAAAGGACTCAAAGGACCAAAAGGACGAAAGGACCGGCCCCCTTGTCCTTGAGGTCCTTTGAGTCCTTGAGGTCCTTTTCAGGCGATCGTCACGCCCGCTTCCAGGTACACATCCTGGATCGCATTCAGCAGCTCGACGCCTTCGGCCATCGGGCGCTGGAAGGCCTTGCGGCCGGAGATCAGGCCGGTGCCGCCGGCGCGCTTGTTGATCACGGCGGTGCGGACCGCCTGGCCCATGTCGTCCTTGCCCTTGGATTCGCCGCCCGAGTTGATCAGGCCGGCGCGGCCCATGAAGGAGTTCACCACCTGCCAGCGGTTCCAGTCGATCGGGTTGTCCTCGACCAGCTCGCCATAGACCCGCGGATGGCTCTTGCCGAATTTGATCGCGTTGTAGCCGCCGTTGTTCGTGGCCTGCTTCTGCTTGACGATGTCGGCCTGGATGGTGACGGCCAGGTGGTTGGCCTGGCCCGTGAGGTCGGCGGCGGTGTGATAGTCCACGCCGTCCTTCTTGAAGGCGTTGTTGCGGGTGTAGGCCCAGAGGATGGTCGCCAGGCCCATCTCGTGGGCGCGGGCGAACGCCTCGGAGACCTCGACGATCTCGCGGTCGGAGTCCTCGCTGCCGAAGTAGATCGTGGCGCCCACGGCCGCCGCGCCCATCTCCCACGCCTGCTCCACCTGGGCGAACAGGATCTGCGCGTACTTGTTCGGGTAGGAGAGCAGCTCGTTGTGGTTGATCTTCACGATGAACGGGATCTTGTGCGCGTACTTGCGGGCCACGGCGCCCAGCACGCCCAGGGTCGAGGCGACCGCGTTGCAGCCGCCTTCGACCGCGAGCCTGACGATGTTCTCGGGGTCGAAGTACTCGGGGTTGGGCGCGAAGGAGGCGGCGCCGGAGTGCTCGACCCCCTGGTCCACCGGCAGGATGGAGATGTAGCCGGTGCCGGCGAGACGGCCGGTGTTGTACATGCGCTGCAGGTTCACGAGCACCTGGGGCTTGCGGTCCGAGTGGCCCCAGGCGCGGTCGACGTGGTCGGGGCCGGGCAGCATGAGCTGCTCCTTACGGATGCCCCGGCAGGTATGGTTCAGAAGGCTCTCCGCCTCGTCGCCGAGGAAACCGACGATCCGGTCCAGAGTGCCGCTTCCAACGCGTTCGGTTATGGTTGCCATAGAGGCATTCTATATGAGCACTCCGAAGCGTTTCCACCGGCTCCGCGCCGTCCTCGACCGCCGCCAGCCCGACCTGACCGTGCTGATGGAGGACGTCCAGATCCCGCGCAACCTGGCGGCCCTGCTGCGGACCTGCGACGCCGTGGGAGTGCTGGAGGCGCACGCGGTCTGGCGAGGGGGACAGCTCAAGATCTCCCGCCCGGCTTCGGGAGGCACCCGCAAGTGGGTGCCGGTCCGCCGGCACAAGGGCCTGGACGGCGCCGTCGCGCAGCTCAAGGAGGACGGCTTCCGCATCCTGGCCGCCCATCCCGCGGAGCGGGCGGTGGACTACCGGGAGGTCGACTACACCCTCCCCACCGCCGTCCTCCTCGGCCAGGAGGAGACCGGCGTCACGCCCCGGGCGGTCGAGCTGGCCGATGCCCTGGTGGTCATCCCCATGATGGGGATGGGGCTCTCGCTCAACGTCTCGGTGGCCGCGGCCCTGATCCTCTTCGAAGCCCGGCGCCAGCGCGCCGCCGCGGGTCTCTACGATCTTCCGCGCCTGGACCCGGAGGTCCGGGACCGGCTCCTCTTCGAATGGACCTACCCGGTGCTCGCCCGGCTGTGCAGGAAGAAGAAGGTGGACTACCCGCGGCTGGGGAAGGATGGAGAGATTCTGGATCCCTTGCCGCGCTAGGGATCGTCCTGCTCTACGAGGTCTCCGTCCTCTGGACAGGACACTCGCGATCCGGATAACTCCTTTGGAATCAACGGTCTTTCCCTTGGCACCCCGCTTGCGATAGGGGGAGAGCCAGAGGCTTCCCAAACCAAGGAGAAAGAGAGATGAGAAGCGCAGTGTTCGTCACCACCACCGTCCTGGTTCTCGCCCTGTCCACCGTCGTCCGGGCGGATGACCGGGACCGTTACCGGCACGACGACCGCTATCAGGACCGTTACGACGATCGCTACGACAACCGTTATCGCGGCGACGACCGCAACGGCCGCGTTTCGGCCATCGTCCGCGAGATCGAGCAGACGGCGGCGTACATGCACCGCGAGTACGAGCGCAACAACCGCCGGCCGGACCGCGATGAAGCGCGAGCGGCGGCCGCCCTGCACGAGCTGCACGAGCAGGCGTACGAGCTCGCCCGCGGGGGATACGGCGGCGGCTATGGCCGGGACTCGCGTCACGGCAACGGATATGACGGCCTGCTCAGGGCCTTCGACGAGGTGGCGTACTCGCTGGACCGCATCAATCGGCGGCCCTACGTCGACCGGGGCATGGACCGGATCTGGAGCCTGATGTCGGAGCTCGACCGCTACTACGGCCGCTCGGACCGCTATGGCCGGGGTGAGCGCGGCGGGCGCTGGGGCGGCGACTGGCGCCAGCGCGGCAGCTACCACGACCGGTATCGCAACTAAAAGACGAGGAACGCTACACGGACAGACACGGACGTTTCACGGACAGGCACGGACGGTCCGTGTTCGTCCGTGTTCGTCCGTGTCAGTCCGTGTTCGTCCGTGTCAGTCCGTGTTCGTCCTCAGAGGGCCGCGGTCGTGGTCGCCACGCTCGCGCCGCCGCAGGTGTTCGAGGAGGCCGACTGGAGCCAGTCCTGGTCGCCGCCGTAGGAGAAGACGAAGCTGCCGCCCTTGATCGTGTCGATCACCTTCGGCGCCATCTTCTCGGAGAGCGCCGGGCAGCCCCAGCTCCGGCCGAGGCGGCCCTGGGCGCGGGCCTGCTCGGGGCTGACGTACCAGGCGCCATGCATCACGATGTGGCGCTCCTCGGCGCGGTCGTTGAAGCCCTTGTCCAGCCCCCGGAGCTTCAGGGAGTAGCCGTTGCCGCCGGTGTAGGTGCCGCCGGTCACGAAGAGGCCGAGGCTGGTCTGGTGGCTGTCGTTCAGGTTCGAGAACCGGGTGGCGTAGTTGTCGCCGGTCCCCCGGCCGTGGGCCACCAGCTCGTGGTAGAGCACCTCGCCGCGCCGGAGGTCGAGGACCCAGAGGCGGGGCTCGGTCGAGGGCAGCGAGTAATCGATGACGGTCAGCAGATCTTCCCGCGCGGCCACTCCCCGGGTCCGGGCGCACGCCATGGCATCCAGCGCCATGGCCAGCACCTTCGGCGACAGCCCGTCGGCCCCGTTCGCCAGCAGGGCCGTGGCCGGGCTGGTGACCGCGGGAACAGCGGCGTGAACGGCCGCCGGAGGCTGCGACACGTTCGCCGGGGCGGGAGCCGGATCCGCCGACACCGTGGACACCTCCGGCAGGTACGAGCCGGCGCTCAGGCCGGCGAGAGCCAGGAGGATGGTCGGGATGCGGAGCGCTTTACCAAGGGCACGCAGGCGGGGAGTGCGAACAGTGGTTTCGACCGTCACGAAGCAGCCCTCCAAGATGTTGGTCGAACGTCCTGCTGACAGGCCGTCGGGTTACCGGTTTTTCGTCTCTCCACCTATCTAACATGCTCAGTCCAGGACGGATTCCGGTTCGGGGAACCAATTTTGTGTAATGTTTACACGGTCAGGGGCTGTGGAAATCGGAGGCCTGGAAGGGGCCGATCTCCTGGGTCAGGGCGTCCACGACCTCCACGGGCGCGCCGGTCTCGGGGTCGAGGGAATGCACCTCGACCGTGACCGTGTAGGTGCCGTCGAGCCCCTGGCGGGCGATCTCCTCCGCCGGGAAGTCCACCTCCAGGGTCTGGCTCCCCGGGGAGAGATCGCGAACCTGAGCGCTTTCGGCGATCCCGCGGCCGCCGCTGGACAGGTAGCCGGCCACCGCATAGGTGCCGGCGGTCCGGACGTCGACAGGGAGGGAGACCCGCAGGACCGTGCCCTGGGTGAGCTGCAGGCGCTCCGCCCCGGCGATCCCCTCCAGCCGGACGCTCTTCTCCCCGAGGCCCTCCAGAGAAAGCCGGCGGAGCCGAAGGAACACGTTGTCCGAGATCCCATGATCCGAGACGATGGTCGCATCGATCCAGTAGGGTTGCGAGACCCCCGAGCGCACGAGATCTTCCCCGGAGAAGCTGAGCTCCACCCGATAGAGACCGGGCAGACCGGAGATCCGTGCCGAGGAGAAGGGGAGCTGGGACCGGTAGCCTGGCCGGTTGGCAACCGGCTCCCTGTTCTCGCCGACCAGCGCACCGAAGACCTGATAGGCGCCCGCGACGTCGACGTTCACGTCCAGTTGCACGGTCAGCACCTCGGGCCGCTCATCCCCTTCGACCGATTCCAGCTTCACGGCACCGGCCTCCAGGTCCGCGTCGAGATTCACGAACCTCGCAGGCTTGTCCAGATCCCTCGGGCAGCGCTCGATGCGCAGGGGGAGCTCGCGGAAGAAGTCGAAGGCGCCATAGGGCGGACGGTTGAGCAGACAGGCTTGCGAACGCTCGAGGATCACGACCCCGTTCTCCTTCGACACGATGTCTTGCGCAATCAGCCCGCCGAGGTCGCGGTAGATCTGGCCGAAGGTGGCGTCGTAGAGCAGAAGGTCGTGGCGCACGAGACTGTGCTCTCCGAAGAGGAAGGCGCATCCGAGGCCGCGGTAGCCGCAGTCGAGGTTGCCGGACGCGGGATCGAGCGCCTTGAGCCAGCCCTGCGAGGAAAAGCCCTTGCCCGCGCCCTTGATGGGAGGCAGTGCGAACACCCGGATCCCGAACGTGGCGGAGATGTAGCGGAGCAGGTCGCTGTACCCGAAACAGTCGGTGAAGTTGCAATGGGGGCTGCCCCCTGCCAGGAGCCACCATTTGCAGGCCCCCAGGCCCCCGCGGTGCGTCAGGTCGGGGGAGAGGAACGGCAGCTGGGTGTCTCCGAAGATGCAGAGGGTGCCGACCCTGGTGCAGTATCCATAGCGCCAGTAGCGCTGGCCCTGGTCATGGAGCCCATGGAGGATCTTCTCCAGGACCGCCGAGGGAGGATCGGCGACCGTCACGCCCGCACCCCACGTGCACGCCAGGCGATACCAGTCCTGCCAGGGCTCGGAGACGGGAAAGACCGGCTTCGCGAAGGTGACGAAGAGAGCGCTGAAGACCGCCTCCTCCGGCTGACCCGAGAAGGAGCACCGGAGCGACAGGCCGTAGACGCCGGTCGCGGCCGGCAGCGCGACGGGTAGATTCGCCTTCCAGCCCGAGACCGCGAAGGTCACCGGCGCTCCGCCGCCCACCTGGAGCCGGCACTCGCCGGTGGGCGGCGGCGCGCCGCCCGGACAGGGCAGGATCTCCAGGTCCAGGCTCACGCCGTCTCCCAGGGAGCCGGCCAGGGGTTTCGGCAGGTCGACCGGCTGCGGCGTGACCTCGCAGCCGGTGAGCCGCTGGTAGATCACTCCCCCCTCGACCTCCTTGATCGGGTTGCCTCCGACCGCGGTGACCTTGTCGATCAGGTAGGTGACAGGAGGAGGAGCGGCCCGCAGAGGGCCGGCGCCCGGCCCGAGCAGGGCGAGCGCCCATGCCGCGGCAACCAGCGGCCCGCCGTTTCTTCCACCTGTGCCCATGGCGCCGGCCTTACAAGGTCGGAGGCTGGGTGGACGGGAAGTCGGTGAGGATCAGAGATCCGCCACCCGTGGCAAGGCCCTTCAGGATCAACACGAGCTGGTCGACCTGAGCGTCCGTGAGCTTGTCCAGCGCCTCCAGGTTGTCCTGGTTCAGATTGATATCCATCCCGGCATCGACCAGCTTCTTGATCCTGGCGTCCATGGATCACCTCCGTTCAGGTTGAGTTGTCCGTCCGTCGAGCACATGGGCGACGGCCAGGGCGAGCACCGTCTCCCCCTCGCGCAACAGCAGCCCCTTGTCTGCCAGGGGCATCAGGATGTCTTCCACCTGCCGGCGCGAGAGGCCTCCCCCCTGCCGCTCCAGGCTCGCGACCGTGGCGATGTCGTCGCAGGCCAGGTAGACCTCGCGCGCCGGGCCCGCGAGCACGGTCAGGGAATCGACGGCCGCGGGGCGGGTGTCGCAGATCAGCAGGTGGTCGCCGCGGTCGATCACGGCGAGCGTGCCGGTGCCGTAGAAGTCCCACCACTCGAACATGCGCTGCTTCACGGGGCGCACGTAGCCGGCGACGTCCTGCGGCTCGCGGTAGCCGTGGTCGAAGAAGAAGGCCATCTCCTCCAGCTCCTCGTCCGGCAGGTCGTAGAGGTGGCGGTAGGCGGGCATCGGCCGCACGTTCGCCAGCCCCATCTCCGCGCTGCGGAAGAAGTTGGGGCTGAAGCGCTCGACGAAGATCGGCGACATGGCGAGCGGCGGCGGCAGGTGGTGGAGCTTGGGGATCAGCTCCGCCATGCGCGCGTACTCCTCGGGCGGCTCGCCCGGGAAGCCCCAGAGCAGGTTCCAGTACGGCCAGACCTCCAGCTCCTTGCACCACTTGAGGAGGCGGATGTTCTGCAGGCCCTTGACCCCCTTGCCCATGAGCCGGAGGACCGGATCGCTGAAGCTCTCGACACCGGCCTGGATCGAGGTCACGCCGGCCGCGCGCAGGAGGCGGATCTGGTCCTTCCTCAAATTCGACTTGACCTCGTAGAAGAGCTCGACCGGCACGCGCTCCTCCGCCAAGCGCGGCAGGAAGCTCTTGAAGTAGTCCATGTCGAGGATGTTGTCCACGGTGCTGACCGCGCGGCCGGGATAGCGGCGGGTGAGCGCGCGCAGCTCGTCGAGGGCACGCTCCGCCGACTTGCTGCGGTAGGCCATGTTGGCGCCGTTCAGGCCGCAGAAGGTGCAGTGCTTGCGCTCGCCCCACCAGCAGCCGCGCGAGGTCTCGAAGAGCAGGCGCGACTGGCGCCCCTCGAAGAAGCCGGCCGCGGCGAACTGGGCGAAGAAGTCGTCGTAGTCCGGGTAGGGCAGGTCGTCGAGGTGGCGCGGCGACGGAGCGTTGGGCGGGGCCGGAGCGCGCTTGAGCACGGCCGGCGAGGTGCGGGTGTAGACGCCCTGCAGGTCGTCGATGGGCTGCCCCGCCAGCCAGCGCTCCACGAGCCGCGGCAGGATCACCTCCCCCTCCCCGGAGACCACGGCGTCCACGCAGTCGAACGCGCGCACCGCGGCCAGGCCCATGGCGCCCTCGCAGTTGGCGCCGCCGAGGACGATGCGGGTGGCGGGTGAGAGCGCCTTGAGCCGCCGCGCCAGGGCGAGCGACGCGGCCTGCTGCTGGAACACGCTGGTCAGGCCCACGACTTTCGGGCGGTGGGCCAGGACCTCGGCGGCGCACCAGTCGACGAACCCGTCCGCGAGCTCCCGCGCCTCCAGCATGTCGTCCACCAGCGCGCCGGGGACGAGCGCGAAGTTGGCGCGCTCCTCCCCGCGGTCCGCGAGCCAGCCGGCGGTGTTGCGCAGCAGCACCTCGTCGAGGTAGCGCCGCGGGTCCTCGGGCAGGCCGGGGTAGAGCGCGGGCCGGAACATCCATTCGCCGGCCAGCGTCGTGGCGAACGGCAGGTGGTCGCTGATCCAGTGGTAGAGCGGCCTGCCGATGCGGCGGGCGAAGGTCAACCCGAAATAGACCGCCTTGGCCGTGCCGGGCGGCAGCGTTCCCTTGAGCAGGGCGAGGCCGAGCGAGGGCTGGACCACGGGGGCCATGGGCATGCTGACCAGGAGCACGTCCACCGGCTCGGGCTCGGTCAGCCGCATCCAGCCCCCGGCCGCGGAGCCGGCCTCCCGCCCGCTGCCCACCCAGAGCAGCAGGCGACGCCCGGACGGATGGCGCGGGTCCGGCAGGCAGCGCGCCCGGCTGCCGGGAACGAGCCGCAGCACGGCGGCAGACCCGGGCTCCAGGTCGACGAGCATCCCCTCCTCGCCGGCCGGCTCCGGACGGGCTCCGAACTGCGGCCGGCCCGGCCAGGGGGGCAGATCGAAGACATGGACCAGGACCGTGCGCACGGAGCCGACCCACGCCTCGGGCAGGGGGATCGGCCGGCCGGCGTCGACCAGGGCGAGATGGACGCGGGGATAGAAATCGTCGGCGAGCCCGGCCAGGGCCAGCGCCAGGTGCTGCACCTCGGCGACGAGCGCCTCCCGCGCCCTGCAGCTCACGCCGGCGCGCCGCAGGGCGTTGCCGAGCGGCACGGGGAGGCGCGCGAGGTTCTCGGAGCTCTGGAACGCAAAGCCGGGATCGAGCGCCAGCAGGTCGGCCTGCGGATGGTCCAGCAGCCCGGTGCGATGGCGGGCCCGGACGCAGTATCCGCCGGGGTCGCCGGGGTCGCCGGGGTCGCCGGCACCGGCCAGCTCCCGCCGCAGCGCTTCGGAGCCGAGCCGCGGCAGCTCGGCCGGACGATCAGGTCGGACTTTGAGGAGCAACGGTCTCCCCCTTCTGACGCGGCGCAGGACTCTGAGACTACAGAGCAGTGATCGCATCCTAGTCGCGGGGCCGGACGCCGTCAAGAAAGGCGCACGCATGAGGGATGTGGAGCCGGGCGTCGTAGAATTTCATCTCACCTCGCCGTACTCCGCCTGGAGAGGAGGCCCCTGTGAGCGACCCTGAGCTCCTCGTGAGCTCGATCGAGACGGCTGTGGCCGCGGCAGTCAAGACCCTGCTGCTGATGGACCTCGTCGACAGCACGGGGCTGCTCGCCCGTCTCGGGGACAGGAGGACGCAGGCGCTGTTCGCCGAGCACGACCGCTTCGCCCGCTCGCTCCTCCCCCGCTTCGAGGGGAGGGAGATCGACAAGTCCGATGGCTTCCTGCTGCTCTTCGACCGGCCGATCCAGGCGGTCGGCTACGCCCTGGCCTATCAGAGCGGGCTCGCCGAGCTCGGCCGCCGCACGCGCACGCCGCTCGCGGCCCGGGCCGGCATCCACCTGGGCGAGGTCCTGCTGCGCGAGAGCTCCGCCGGGGAGGTGGCGCGCGGGGCCAAGCCGCTGGAGGTCGAGGGATTGGCCAAGCACACGGTGGCCCGCGTGGCAGGCCTCGCCGGCCCGGGGCAGACGCTGCTCACCCATGCCGCGTTCGATCTCGCCCGCCGCGCCGCGGTGGGCGAGACGGCGGCCATCGGCGCGCACCCGCGCTGGCTCGCCCATGGCCCCTACCTGCTGCAGGGGATCGAGGAGCCGGTCGAGATCTTCGAGGTGGGCATCCCGGGCTCCGAGCCCGGCTCGGCGCCGCTCAGCGCGCCGCCGGACTCCGCCAAGGCGCGCCGCGCCGTGGCCGCGGGCGACGAGGTGACGCTCGGCTGGCGGCCGGCGGTCGGCCAGGAGGTGCCCTGGCGCCACCACTGGCGGCTGGAGCGCAAGCTCGGCGACGGCGGCTTCGGCGAGGTCTGGCTGGCGCGCCACGAGGCGACGCGCGACCACCGGGTCTTCAAGTTCTGCTACGACGCCGCCCGGCTGCGCTCGCTCAAGCGGGAGGTGACGCTCTTCCGCATCCTCAAGGACACGCTCGGCGAGCGCGACGACGTGGCCCGCATCCTCGACTGGAACTTCAAGGAGGCGCCGTTCTTCCTGGAGTCGGAGTACATCGGCTCGGACCTCCTGGCCTGGGCCCAAGCCCAGGGGGATCTGTCGGCCGTGCCGCTCGCGATCCGCCTGGAGATCGTCGCCCAGGTGGCCACGGCCCTCGGCGCGGCCCACTCGGTGGGCATCCTGCACAAGGACATCAAGCCGAGCAACGTGCTGATCGCCGAGAGCGCCGCCGAGGCCGGAGGAGGCGCGCCCAAGGCGCGCCTGACCGACTTCGGCATCGGCCTGATCGTCAACCCGGCGCGGGTGCCGGCCGGCGACATCACGATCTCGGGCTTCACCGAGATGCTGCCGGAGACCCGCACGAGCTCGGGCGCGGGCACGCGCCTCTACCTCGCGCCCGAGCTGCTCGAGGGCAAGGTGGCGACCACGCAGTCGGACATCTACGCCCTGGGCGTGCTGCTCTACCAGATGGCCGTGGGCGACCTGTCGCGCGCCCTGGCCGAGGGCTGGGAGCGCGACGTGCCCCACGAGATCCTGGCCGAGGACATCGCCTGCTGCGTGGACCGGGACCCGGCCAAGCGGCCCGGCAGCGCCCAGGAGGTGGCCGAGCGGCTGCGCAACCTGGAGCCGCGCCGCCAGGCCCGGGAGGCCGCCCTGCGCGCCGAGCGCGAGGCCGAGGAGATCCGCCAGGCCCTCCACCAATCGCGCCGCCGCCGCAAGCTGCTGGCGGTCTTCACCTCGCTCGTCCTGGTCTTCTCCGCGGCCATGGCGCTCCAGGTGCGCCGCACGCAGCAGGAGGCCGAGCGCGCCAACCGCGAGGCCGAGGCCGCCAGCCGCATCTCGGAGTTCCTCGTCGGCCTCTTCGAGCGCGCGAATCCCGACGCGAGCGTCGACAGCGCGGTCACGGCCCGGGAGCTCCTCGACCAGGGCGTGATCCGCATCCGCACGGAGCTGCAGGACCAGCCGGAGGTGCGGGCGACCCTCATGGCGACCATGGCGCGGGCCTACGCCCGGCTGAGCCTCTACGAGCCCGCCATCGAGCTGCAGCGCGAGGCCCTCGCCCTGCGCGAGCGCACGCTCGGCCCCGAGCACGCCGAGGTCGCCGAAAGCCTGCTCGACCTCGGCAACTCCCTGGTCGTGCAGGGCCAGTTCGCGCAGGCGGAGCGGCTGCTGCGGAGATCGCTCGTCCTGCGCCGCAAGCTCCTGGGCGAGAACGATCCCGCCGTGGTGGACGTGACCGGCCGCCTCGCCGACCTCAAGCTCCAGCAGGGGAGCTACGCCGAGGCCGAGGTCCTCTACCGCGACGCGCTGCGGCACCAGGACGCCCGCGCGCCGTACGCGGACGCCGAGCGCGGCCGGCTGCTCAGCAGCCTCGCGCTGCTCAAGGAATTCCAGGGCAGGAACGAGGGCATCCAGGAGCTCTACGACGAGGCCCTGGCCCGCCTGCGCCGCGGCCTCGGCAACGACCACACCTGGGTGGCCCTCGTCCTCACCAACAAGGGTCGCTGGCTCGTGAGCCAGGGCCGCTACGACGAGGCGCAGGCCTGCCACGCGGAGGCCCTGGCGATCATCCGCCGCCGTTCGGGGCCCGACCATCCACACACGGCCACGGCCCTCTGCCGGCTGGCGGAGCTCGCCAACGCCCGCGGGCAGTTCGGCAAGGGCGAGAGCCTGGCGCGCCAGGCCCTGGGCATCCTGCGGGCCAAGCTGCCCCCGGGCCACTGGCGGACCGCCCTCGCCGAGAGCATCCTCGGCGCCTCGCTGACCGGGCAGAAGCGCTACGCCGAGGCCGAGCCGCTCCTGCTCGCCAGCCATGCCGTGCTCCGGGACCGGACCGGCGCCCGCTCCAGCCCCACGCGCCAGGCGATCTCCTACCTGGTCGCCCTCAACGAGGCCTGGGGCCGGCCGCAAGAGGCGGAGCGCTACCGCGCCCTGCTGCAGGAGGTTGGGACCCCGGCGCCGCCGCCGCCCGCCGCGGAGCGCGAGCCCCTGTGACCCCGCGCCCGGTCCGGTCCGCGAACCCCTCCCCCCTTTCCTGCGTACAGATATACTCACCCGGGGGCCGGACCGGGGGCTCGGGACCGGCCAGGAGGCCCTAGTGACGACCACGAAAGACCGCGCGACCGGACGGGACGTCGTTCTCGCCATCCGCGAAAACATGCTGCAGAGCCTCGAGCCGCTGGTCACCGAGACCGTCGCGCCGAGCCTGTACCAGGTGTATCTGCACGCCGAGGACTTCGAGCACCTGCGGAGCCTCTTCCCCAAGCTGGAGGCCGAGGCGCGCAAGCTCCTCGAGGACGAGATCGGGAAGCTCAACCGCGCCGCCATCCCGCTCGCGCTGCGCGCCAAGAGCCTCCTCAGCCGCAAGGAGCCGCCGCAGCCGCTCATGCGCTACGTCAACGCCGAGGGGCGCTGGTCCATCCGCTTCCAGGAGGATCCCAACGCCGCGCTCCAGCCCGGCGACATCGAGGTGGTCTCCGAGTTCGCGCAGCCGCCGTCCGCGGGCTACACGTCGGGGTCGAAGACCAAGCGCATCTCCACCACCCGCCGCCTGGGCGAGAGCACGGCCGTGCGCCGCGAGGACACGGGCACGGCCTTCGCCCGCATCACGTTCCAGGACAACCGCGGGCCGCAGACCTACCTGGTGACCAAGGACGAGATCGTCATCGGCCGCGAGGCCGGCGACGCGTTCGTCTGGGTCGATCTCCGCCTGGATACCTTTCCGGACGTCTCCCGCGAGCACGCCCGCCTGCAGCGCACCCCAGCCGGCACGTTCCGGATCAAGGACCTGAGCAAGCTGGGCACGACCGTCAACGGCACGCCGGTCCCGCCCAGCCTCCAGATGGCGGAGGGCGGGCCGAGCGACCTCGACCGCTGGACCGACATCCCCGACCGCGCCCGCATCGGGCTCGCCGGGGTCGTCGCCCTGGAGTTCGAGAGGCTCGGGAAATGACCACGCTCTACTGGGCCCGGCTGGTCTTCCTCGCCGTTCTCCTTCTTCTGGCCGGCGCCCTCGCGGCCCTCTCCTTCGCCGGGAAGGGGAAGTGACCGGGAAGGTGATCGCCGCGGCGGGCACCGATCCGGGGCGCGAGCGGGAGAACAACGAGGACCGCGTCCTCTGCGAGCCCGCGCGCGGCATCTTCGCGGTCGTGGACGGCGTCGGCGGCGAGTCCGGAGGCGAGGTCGCGTCGCGGATCGCGACCGACGTGCTTCGCGCCCGCCTCTCGCGGCGCACCACCGACCTCGACCGCCTGGTGCGCGAGGCCATCGCCCTCGCCAACCGCCAGATCTACGAGCGCGCCCAGGCCGATCCGCGCCTGGCCGGCATGTCCTGCGTGCTCACCGTGGCCCTGCTGGATGGAGACCGGGCGACCATCGGCCACGTCGGCGACAGCCGCCTCTATCTCCTCGGCCCTGACGAGATCCGGAAAATCACCCGCGATCACTCGCCCGTGGGAGCGCGCGAGGACGCCGGCGAGATCTCCGAGGACGAGGCCATGCACCACCCGCGGCGCAACGAGATCTTCCGCGACGTGGGCTCCGCTCCGCACGAGCCGGACGACCCCGGCTTCGTCGAGGTCCACCAGATCCCGTTCGACGCCGAGAGCGCGCTCCTGATCTGCAGCGACGGCCTGTCCGACCTCGTCCCCTCCTCCCGCATCCGCGAAGCGGTCGAGGCCCACGCCGGCGACCCGCAGGCCGCCGTCGACCGGCTCATCGACGAGGCGAACGAGGCCGGCGGCAAGGACAACATCTCCATTGTGATCGTCGAGGGAGAGCGCTACGCGAAGAGCGTCGCCGGCAGCCGGTCCCTGGACGACACCCGGTCCGGCGCCAAACCCGCTCCGAAGCAGTATGGGGCCGCCCATGCGAAGGAGCGGCGCGTCCTCCCCTGGCTGCTGCTCCTCCTGATCCTGGCTGCCGCGGCCGGAGCCTGGTTCTATCCGCCGGTCCGCAACCGGCTGCTGGGGCTGATCGAGGGCGAGGGAGGCCCGCCCGAGACCCCGCCGCCCGCGGCCGTCCTCCACGTCGGCCCCGGCGAAGCCGACTTCCTCTCGATCTCCGACGCGCTCGCCGAGGCCAGGCCGGGGCAGACGATCGAGGTGGCTCCCGGCAACTATCCGGAGACGGTGGAGCTCAAGGACGGCGTGATCCTGGTCAGCCGCACGCCGCGCGGCGCCGTGATCCAGGCGCCCGACGCGGCGCCTGCGGTCAGCGGGCGCGGGGTGCGCACCCGGATCGCCGGCTTCAAGATCGAGGGCGGAGCGATAGGCCTGCTCCTCGACGGCGCCCAGGTGGAGGTCTCCGAGGTAGAGGTCACCGGCGCCGCCGAGGCCGGGATCTCGATCTCGGGCGCCGACCGCTCCTCGATCGAGACCTGCTACGTCCATGACAACGCGGGGACCGGGATCGTGATCGACGGCGGCGCGGCCACCCGCATCCGCCAGAACCTGATCGCGAGGAACGGCACGAAGACACCGAAACGGCCGGGAGTCGACGTCCGGGGGCAGTCGCGCCCCCTGCTCATCGAGAACCGGATCGAGGGCAACGGCGCGGCCGGGGTCTGGGTCCCGAGCGCGGAGAGGACGGACGAGATCTTGCAGTGGAACCAGTTCGGCCGGGCCTCGAGGTCGCAGGCGGTGAAGGTCGCGCCGCCGGCATCCACCCCTGCGCCGGCCCCCTTACCAGGACAACCTGACCGGTAAAGGCATGCTGACGCAAGCGCACGTCGGACGCTTCGAGATCCGGGATTTCCTCGGCCGCGGGGCCATCGGCGACGTCTACCTCGCCTGGGACCCGAAGCTCGCCTCGGAGATCGCGCTCAAGCTCGTCCGCACCGCGAAGACCGATCCCGACATGCTCGCGGCCGAGCGCAACGGCACCGCGCTCCAGGACGCGCTCGCCCGCGTCGCTCCCCAGGTCGCCGCGGTCTACGAGCAGGGCGACCAGGACGGCTTCTTCTGGGTCGCCATGGAGTACGTGGCCGGCACCGATCTCGCCCGGGTGATCGAGCGCGAGGCCCCGTTCGACGAGCAGCGGGCGGTGGGCATCGCGCTCCAGCTCTGCGAAATGCTGGAGATGTTCCACGAGCTCACGACCGAGGGCCGCCGCGGCATCGTCCACGGCGACCTCAAGCCCGAGAACATCCGGCTCCAGGAAAGCGATCGCGTCCGCGTGCTGGACTTCGGCATCGCCAAGCACCTGTCGCAGACCCGGCGCTTCACGCACAACCTGTTCGGAAGCCTCCCCTACGTGCCGCCCGAGCGCCTGAACACCGGGCGGCTCGACGCCCAGTCCGATCTCTGGGCCGTGGGCGTCATCCTCTACCTGATGGTGTCCGGCCATCCCCCGTGGTCCGGCCACGATACCGAGGAGCTGGAGGGTCGCATCCGCCGCGGCGAGCCGCCCGTCCCCCTGCCGGAAACGGTCTCGCCGGGTCTCAAGAAGATCCTCTACCGGACGCTCGCTTTCGATCCCGCGCGGCGCTACCCGTCCGCCACCGCGCTGCGGAGCGATCTCGAGGCCTGGCGCGACGATCGCCCCCTGGACGAACCTGCTGCTCTGGAAGAGCCGGCGCGGGACGATCTCAACGCCACCCGCCGCACGGCCCTGCCGCTGGACGACTCCCGGGCAGGGCTCGGAGAGACGAGGCGCACCGACCGGCCGGCCGCATCCGACCTCGACGCCACGCGTCGCACCTTCGAGCCGGAGGCCACCGTTGCGCCGCTGCCCCTCGCGGATCTGCTCGAGACGACGCCGGGGCCGCAGCCCGATTCATCGGCCGATGCGCCGCCAAGGCCGAGACGCCGCAAGCGCCTCTGGCTCGCCCTGGCCGGCGCGCTGCTGATCGTCTTCGGGATCTCCCAGGTCTGGATCCAGGGGGAGGCGCAGGACCTCCAGCGCGCCCTGGTCACGGACACCGATCCGGACCTGCTCGCGATCCTCCAGAGCTACAGACAGGTTTCCTGGCTCGGGATGTTCAATCCCACCCTGGGCCGGGTGCGCGACGAGCTGCGCGAGGCGCTGGTGACCTCGGCCGACCGCCTGCTCGAGGGCTACCACGGCGACTTCCCGAGCACCCGGGAGCGCGGCTGGCAGAAGGCCTACGACTATCTGAAAGGGGCGGTCGAGCTGAACTACCTCGACCGCAAGGTGCGCGCCAAGATGTACTACGCCAAGGCGCACCTGGACCGGATCGAGTCGCAGACCCTGAAGCAGAAGGGCGACCGGGAGGCCGCCGGCCAGAAGGTGGAGGCCGCGATCTCGGGCTTCCGCGAGGCGGCCCGCCGCGACAAGGACTGGCCCGACCCCTACCTCGGTCTCGCCCGCGTCTACGCCTACGAGCGGCCCGACCTGGACCAGCTCCAGAAAGCGCTCGTGGAGCTGGAGAAGCGCGGCTACCGGCTGGGACGCCGCGAGCGCACCATGGAGGGCGACGGCTACCGCATGCGCGCCGAGGAGCTCTGGGCGCGCGCGCAGCGGGCGCGCGGCACCGAAGGCGAAGCGGAGCTGCTCGAGAAGACCCGCGACAACCTCCTCCAGGCCATCAACTTCTATGACGATGCCGTAGGCTTCGCCGACGTCAAGACCAACCGGGCCCGGGCCCACGACCGCCTCGACCAGGTCCAGACCCGCCTCCGCGTGCTGGAGACGCCGGGCTTCCTGGAAGAGCTCTTCGGCATCGCCGTCGAGGAGGGAAGGCAAGGGCCGGATGGCTAGAGGGAATCCTGCATGGCCGTGACCCGCAGCACCGCCGCCGAGCGCCGCCAGCGCCAGCCGGCCGGCTACACCCTCCCCGGGCAGCGGCCCGCGGCGCGCAACAAGGAGATGACGCTCCTGGGCGGCGGCCTCGCCGTGGTCCTCCTTGGCCTCCTGCTCGCCTACCTCGCCGTGGCCAAGCCGCTGGCCGAGGTCGAGCAGGGCATGGCGAACGGCGGCGTGCTCAACCTCAACGACCTGCGCCAGCCCGAGGACCTCCTGCCCCTCCTCGGCTTCATCACCGAGCCGACCGAGCGCACGTTCGTCGCCCGCCGGATCTGGAAGCGTACCCAGGAGGGGCCACTGCCCAACGTGGGCGAGCTCGCCAAGATCCGCGTGCCCGCGGCCGAGATCGAGAGCGAGCGGCGCCTCCCCCGCCTGCGCGAGCGCCTGGAGGGCCTGCGCGGCTCCGTGACCTCTGAGGAATTGACCGTCCGCCTCCTCACCCTGGCCGAGCTGCGCGAGCTCAAACCCCACCTGGTCGTGCGCAACCCGCGCCAGTTCCGCTCCTCGCTCTGGCTCTGGGCCGGCCTGATGCTCGCCGGCTTCCTGCTCATCCATGCGGCCTGGCGTGTCCGCCGGTTTCCGGGGGACGAGCTGATCCTTCCCATGCTCCTGGTGCTCACCGGCATCGGGCTCATGGTCATGGTGAGTGTGCGCGATCCGCTGCGCGACCTCACCCTCTTCAAGCCGTTCGCCCAGGGCGTGCTGGTCGGCTGCGCACTGCTCCTCGCCGGCAGCCAGGTGGACTGGGAGCGCTCGCCCCTGCGGCGCATGGCCTTCCTGCCGCTCCTCGCCGCGCTGGGGCTCTCGGTCCTCCTGATCCTCTTCGGCAGCGGCCCGGGCGGCAGCGACGCCAAGGTGAACCTGTTCGGGTTCCAGCCGGTCGAGGCGGTCAAGGTCCTGGTCGTCCTCTTCCTGGCCGCCTACTTCTTCGACCGCTGGGAGTTCCTGCGCGAGCTGCCGGAGCGCCGCCTGCCCGGCATCCTCTCCAGGCTCGGCCTGCCGAAGCTCGAGTACGCGCTGCCGCCGGTGCTCGCCATGGGCGCGGTGCTCGCCTTCTTCTTCCTGCAGCGCGATCTCGGGCCGGCCCTGGTGCTCGCCTTCCTCTTCCTGATCCTCTACTGCGTGGCGCGCGGCCGGCCGGACATGCTGGTGCTCGGCACGCTCGTGATCCTGGCCGGCTTCTTCACCGGCTACAAGCTCGGCGTGCCGCATACGGTCACCGGCCGCATCCAGATGTGGATGTCGCCCTGGGACAACTCCTTCCGCGGCGGCGACCACCTGGCGCAGTCGCTCTGGGCGCTCTCCGGCGGCTCGCTCTCCGGCACCGGCCTCGGGCTCGGGCAGCCGGGGCGGGTGCCCGAGGCGCACACCGACATGGTGCTCGCCGCGATCGGCGAGGAGCTGGGCTTCCTCGGTCTCCTCGCCGTGTTCGGGCTCTACGCCGCCCTGGTCTGGCGCGGCCTGCGCACGGCGCGAAGGGCAGGCACCACCTATGGCTTCTTCCTCGCGCTCGGCCTTTCCGTGCTCACAGCGCTCCACATCCTCCTGATCGCGGGAGGCGTGGTGGGGCTGGTGCCGCTCTCGGGCGTGGTCTCCCCGTTCCTGAGCTTCGGGCGCTCGGCCATGCTGGCCAACTTCCTCCTCTTCGGGATCATCCTCGGCCTCTCCGCCCGGCCGGGAGGGGCGGACGCCACCGTCAAGTTCGACAAGGCGCTCCGTTGGGTGGCGATGGGGCTCGCCGCGGCCGGGGCGGCGATCCTGCTGCGCTCGGCCTGGGTGCAGGTCATCCGGCCGAACCGGGTGGTCACCCGCGGCGCGCTCACCCTCCAGGGCGACGGCCAGCGCCGCTTCCAGTACAACCCGCGGCTGGAGGACATCGCAGAGACCATCCCGCGCGGCGCGATCCTCGACCGCAACGGCCTGCCGCTCGCGACGAGCGACCCGCAGGACCTGCAAAAGCACAAGACGGCGCTCTCGACGCTCGGCGCCGCCATCGATCCCGGCAGGCCCCGAAGGCCGGGCGAAGGCCCCGAGCGCTTCTATCCCTTCGGCGGCCGGACGTTCCACCTGCTGGGCGACCTGCGCTCGCGGATCAACTGGGGGGCGAGCAACACCTCCTATGCCGAGCGCGACGCGCGCATCCGCCTGCAGGGCTACGACGACTTCGCGGAGCTGGTCTCCGTCAAGCAGCCGGACGGCACGCTCACCGAGCAGGTGCGGCGGGACTACACCGAGATCGTCCCCCTGCTCCGCCATCGCTGGCAGCCGGAGCACAAGGCAGTCAAGAAGATCCTGGAGCGCGAGCGCGACCTGAAGCTGACGATCGACGCCCGGCTCCAGATGCGGACGGCGGAGATCCTGCGCCGGATCTCCGCCCAGGCCGGCCACGGCGCCGCCGCGGTCGTCCTCGACGTCGACACCGGAGAGGTGCTGGCGAGCGCCAGCTATCCCTGGCCGGAGCGCATGCCGGTCAAGGTGATCGAAGGCAATGAAGCCGAGCTGATCGACCGGGCGCGCTACGGCATCTATCCGCCCGGCTCGACGTTCAAGCTGGTCACGGCCATGGCCGCCCTGCGCAAGGATCCGGCCGTGGCCCAGAAGACCTTCATCTGCCAGATGCTGCCGGACGGCCGGGTGGGCAACCGGGTGCGCGGCTGGGGCCGGCCGATCCGCGACGATCCCACGGACCACACCCCGCACGGCGACGTGGACCTGATGAAGGGCATCACGGTCTCGTGCAACGCCTACTTCGCGCAGCTCGGCACCTACGAAGTGGGACCGGACGCGCTCCTGGAGACCGCGCAGTTGCTGGGCATCCGGGTGGCGAGTCCCAACACGCCAGAGGCGCTCAAGGACGCGCTGCCGCAGGCCGCCTATGGCCAGGGGCAGGTGATCGCGACGCCGTTCCAGATGGCGCGGGTCGCGGCGGCGATCGCGAGGGGAGGCACCATGCCGCAGGGCCGGCGCGTGCTCGACAAGAGCGAGCCCGAGCAGGAGCCGGTGCCGATCCTGTCGCAGCCGTCGGCCGCGTTCCTGGCGCGGGCGATGCGCCGGGTGGTGACCAACGGCACGGCCGCGCGTCTCCTGGGCGGGGTCTCGCCGCCGATCGCGGGCAAGACCGGCACGGCCGAGGTGCAAGGCAAGCGCTCGCACTCCTGGTTCATCGGCTTCACGCCCTACGGCGGGAGCGGCAAGAAGATCGCCTTCGCGGTCATCGTGGAGCACGGCGGGTATGGCGGCCGGCTCGCGGCGCAGGCCACCGGCGAGATCGTGCAGGCCGCGGCCGCGCTGGGGTTGATGGGAGCCCCGGAGCCGCAGGTCGAGGAGAGAGAATGACGAAGATGGACAAGCTGTTCGAGGCGGTCCGCCGCTGGACGCGCCCCTGGCCCACGGGCACGGAGCCGATAGAGATCCGCCGGGCGGTGCTCGACGAGGTGGAATCGCGCATCGTCTCGGCCGGAGGCGGCAAGCGGGTCTTCCCCTTCAACCGCCTGCGCATCCGTCTCCTCGCCCCTGGTTCGAGAGAGAAGGACGAGCTCGAAGCCCTGGTCGGGGACGCCTGGGACCTCCCCGCCGAGATCCGGGAAAGGATCGCCGAGCGCGGCTGCCCGGTGCCGCCGGACCTGGACGTGAACGTCGAGGTCACGGACGAGGCAAGCCCGGCCTTCGGAGACCGCCGCTACCGGATCGACTTCGAGCGCGCCGAGCGCACGGTCAAGCCCGCCCCTGCCCTGCCGACTCTCATCTCCAGCGCCGGCACCGTGGCCATGCCCACTCCGACGCTCGAGGGCGCCCGTCCCACCCTGGAGCTGACCGTGCTCAAGGGAGCGGCCACGCGCAAGGTCTACTCCTTTCCCGCCGGCCGGGTCCACGTCGGCCGCATGGAAGAGATCCTGGACGAAGAGGGCCGTATGCGGCGCCGCAACGACGTGGCCTTCCAGGAAGAGGGCGAGGTCAACCAGACCGTCTCACGCGAGCACGCCCGCATCCTCTACGACGAAGCTTCGGGAGAGCTGCGCCTGCGCGCCGAGCCCGGAGCCTCCAGCACGCGCATCTTCCGCGAAGGCCGCACGATCGACGTGAGCGGGCGCGACGCGAGAGGCGTGAAGATCCAGTCCGGCGACGAGATCTACTTCGGCCGCGCGAGCGTCAAGGTGACGATCCGGCCGGGGGATTAGCTGAAGTGGACGACCCGAAGCCCTCTCTCAAAGTCCTGCGCTTCGAGCGCTCCGGGTCCGGCAAGCCCTCGCCGGAGCCGGGCCGGTCGATGCTGTCGGCGAGCACGGAGGACGAGCGGCTCACCTGGCCCCTCCGTGTTCTCTCGGTGGTGGGGGGCCTCCTGTTCCTCGCCATCGGCGTCGGGATCCTGGTGCTTCTGGGAAGAGCGCCATCCCTGGGGCCTCTCGTTCTCCTGCCCCTCCCGCTGGGCATCACCCTGTTCGGGATCGACCTCGCGGGCCGCGGGATCCTTGGCAGACCCTGGGGCCGTCGAGCCTGGAAGACCGCCGGCGACTGGGTGACCTCCAATCTCCGCGCTCCGGTGGTCGCCCTGATCTGGATCGGAATCCTGGTCGTCTCCGGGGTGGCAGGCTGGATCCGGAACGGACCGGAAAAGCTCGGGCTGGCGCTGACGCTGCCGGCGATCCTCCTGCACGTCCTCTTCCACGAGATCGGCCACCTCGTCGTCGCCCGTGCCGTCGGATACAGACCGCGGGCGCTTGCGGCAGGTCCGCTCTTCCTCCGCATCGATGGTCCGCGACCGCGTCTTTCGCTGAACCGTTCCTGGCTCCAGATCTTCTCCGGCCTCGCCCTGTACGAGCCGGTGGGCAGGACCTCCGGGCGCGACCTCCTGGTCGCCGCCGCCGGACCGCTGACGAACATCCTGCTCGCCGCGATGGCACTCGAAATCCGGGGCTGGCCCAATCCTTCCAGTGTTCTTGAAATCTTTCTCAGGAGCTTCATCGGCCTCGGTTTCGCGGTCGGCATCTTCAGTCTGCTCCCCCTGCCCCGCACGGCGGACGGCTTCGCCCTGGATGGCCGGGAGATCCTCGACCACCTGCGAAGCCTGGCCCGCTGATCGCCGGGCAGCTACGTCACCTCAAGTTGCCTCATCTCCCGTCGTCAACAGAAGCTGCCTCGGCCAAGGAGAAGCTGGCTCAGCTCGACTGACGACGGCCCGCCGTCGGCTTGCGTTGCCTCAGCTCCGGCCAAGCCGCTTCATCTCCAGCGGCGGCGTCTCGCCGTAGCCGGAGATGAGCCGCCGCCAGGAAAATCGTCCCAGCTCCGCGGGCGACGAGCCGCCGTCAGCTTCGGCGGCCCGCCGCAACCTTACGGTGACTCGCCGTCACCTTGGCTGAGCCAACTTCTCCCCCGCTACCCCGTTGCCGAGGGATCTGGGACGTCGTCGGCCTGTATGCTCCCGACTTGACCTCCGCGCACAAACGCACAAAAATGCCTTCATGAGGACCACCATCGATCTCCCCGACGAGCTCTTCCGCCAAGCCAAGGCCAAGGCCGCGCTCGACGGCCTGAAGTTGAAGGATCTCATCGCCAGCTATGTCGAGCAGGGGTTGAGGGGGACGCCTTCACAGGCTGCACCACGCAGGCGTGAGCGCAGCGAGCTGCCGGTCGCGCGAGCGGCCACGGGCCGCGCCCTTCCGGCCTTGAGCAACGCGGAGATCCATCGCATCCTCGATGACGAAGAGGCTACGGGTGCCCGGCCCGATTGATCTGCCGGACGTCAACGTATGGCTTGCTCTTGCGGTAGCCGACCATGCGCACCACCAACGGGCACGCAGCTACTGGTACGAAGAGGCAGGAGAGCGGCTCGCCTTCTGCCGGGTGACCTCGCTCGGATTCCTGCGCCTTGCGACCAACACGACCGTCATGGGCGGGAAGCCGCTCACGGTCCCGCAGGCCTGGCAGGCCTATGGTGCCTTCCGTCGACTCCCCGAAGTCCTGCTGGCCGGCGAGCCGGAGGGTTGTGAAGCCTGGCTGGAGCGTTGGGCCCTGGGGGAGCGTCCTGCACACCGGCACTGGACCGACGCCTACCTGGCTTCCTTCGCAAGAGCAGGCGGTCTGCGGCTCGTGTCGTTCGATGGGGACTTCATCCGCTACGACGATCTCAATCTCCTTCGTCTGAAGGTGTAAGCGAGAGCGGGGGAGGCCGGGACGAGGGTCCAGGCCCTCCAATCTGCCCCCCACCTCGCGCGGTCAGTTACAGAATCCCCTTACATGGAGCAGGGAGGCCGAGCCCGAAGCCGACCGGCCGTGTTTCTCGGCCCAACGCTGCTCGGAGCGGTCGAGTTCATCGAGGAGGCGGAGCCCCCGTTCGCGAGAGCCCAGCGCAGCGCGAGCCCGGAAACGCATCTCGGCGTCGACCTCGACCAAAGCGATAGTAGACAGTAGACTCGGGCGGCCGGCAATAGTACCTGCTGGTAGCACCCTTACGGGTGCAAGGACTAACTCGCTCGCACTTCGAGGGCCGGCCAGAAGGCAGGATTCAGGACAAATAGAGACCGCTCTTTATTTTTCCTCTGTACGGCCTTTAGAATTCCGAGGTCGTACCCGAAATGGTAAATGTACCGGGGCTCCTCGTGCCCGACCCGTACGCCTAGGAAACCCAGGTACAGAAGGTAGTCTGTGACCTGTTACAGCTTATCTTCTGACGTTCCATGCATTTGTAGGTGTAGATGTAAGTGCTCCTCGGGCATTTCTGACGGTTCGCCTACAAACTGGTAAAGCAGACCCTTTGCCGAAGGCTCCACATCGGCCAGTTCACGGTCAGCTTCGAGCACGAGGTCATTCGAATAGCTACGCAGGCCCTTGGCTATGTCTTCAGCATAGATCTTCTCGTGGTCTAAGTTTACGGCGAAGCTCTTGCAGTACCCTATGAGCTTCAGCAGATTTCTCGGTCTCATTAGCGATCGGTCGATCAGAAACTGGGACGTCTCTTCGCCATCATAGTGACTTGCGCAGACGAGGCCCCAAGCCTGGGCGAACGTGATGTGCTCCCGAAAACTCTGAGCAAGCCTTCTCCGGAGGACTTCCCGCAGGAGATCGGGATCACTCCAGTCGAGCGAGGCGCGAGCCTCTTTACCGAAATCGGGACTGGCATTCATGAGCAATTCGTAAATATCGTTTCGGACGAATATAATGCAAGACATTTGGACATCCGTTTTTCGCATTTCCCTTTGCACTTTTCGAGCAGCATCGATCAAACAACGGAGAATCAGAATATCACCGGTCCCGATGCCCTTGTATGACCACCCCTTGTCAAGATTATCGAAGAGGACGAGAACCTGCTCCTTATGGCCGAGGTATTCCGCCAGCACTGCCCGTAGTTCGGCTATTGATGTGGTGTGCAGCAGGTTTGTGACCCCATCTGCGGTTAGCCGCACATTCTGCGTATTTCCATACTGCCGCTCGTAGGCATCGATGATCTCTTGTGAGAGGATGAGTAATCTCTCAGAGAAGTCGCCTTCAGTTGATCCCGGCCCGCCACGGTGCAAACGCTCTAAAGCTCTGTACACGTCTACAAGCGACTCATCAAATCGGTGCTTGGAGCGGTCTTTATCCAGCACTTTGCGGCAGATCTCCAGAAGGAGAAGGTACTCCCAAAAAGCTGTAATCAGGTGGGCTTTAGCACCTTCAGAGAGGAGATCAAGAACGTGCTCCTTGAGCTTCAGTAGCTGATATCCTTCCGGCTTCAGGTCGATGACAACGTTCTGCTTGTCCCTCCTTACTCGGTCTCTGACCTGAAAGAAGAGCGCAGTCTTACCAGTTCCTTTCCTGCCGACTACTAGGTTTACTTCTCCTCGGAGGGCACGATTATACTCATCGGTCTGGACGTAGTAGTTAGCGAGGCTCTGGAATTCGTTTTGGCCACGGGGTCGCCAAATGAAATCTTCTGCAGGAGGCTGCCTGGGACGCTTGCAACGACGTCCGTCTTCTGTAAAATCTCATATATATCGCCTGCGAAACGTTCGATATGTCGATGTATTTCATGAAGTTCCGAATACGTCTCCGCTGCGTCGCGAAGGTCGAGAGGGACGGGGTGGCGCCCGTCCTGGAGCACAAGCGTTACCTTTCCCATGCCGTGCGCCAGACCAGCTACGAACGCCGCTCTGATGTTGTGGACGTCCGCATCTTGGAACTCCGGAGAAAGTAGAGGCACCAGCACACCTATAGATCTCGATACGTGACGTATTGCGTCAGTTGCAGACAGTCGAGCATCCTCAGATGGCGTGAAGCTCCTGTAAAAGAGTCGGGCACGCTTAACTCTGGCTACAATTCGAGTCATTTCCGGCGTGCGTATCGGCGTCTCCAACAAATAGGCTGGGGCTCTGGTATCTGGCTCGCCATCAACCTTAAGCGGTGTCAGATCATAAGTGCGCTGAATGATAGCCGCGAGTTCTCCTGCATCAGCGTACTTCTCGTATCCGAGAGTGTCGAAAATCCCGATCTTGTGGATCAATGCGTCGTCGCCACTAATGGCGGAGTACTTGACGAGGAGCGCTCGCTTCTGGATCCCAATGGCGTATCCGACCTCATACGTCACGTTGACATTCAGCCGGGTTATATCAGCCACAAGAAAGTCCGCTTGCTCGATTCCGGACAACACGGGCAAGGTCAGCGGACGACTAGCAACGTCGTTGTGCTCCCAAATCTGAAGGGTCAGCGAGCCTGGCCCGGCATTTGACCTTTCGACCCCTTCACGGATCGTGGCGGTGAGCTCAGGAGGGGAACCTGGATACGCGACGAAACCAGCGTGTTCGGCCATCCGCCTTTTCCTCACATGCCCGTCGGATCATCCCAAGCGCGAGATGGAAGGGAACGGTCCGAGGGAGGTAGTCCTTCAGACTCAAGGCACTCCTCTCAGCCTTCGGAGCAAGTGTCCGGAAGTATAGTATCCTGTAGAGGATGAGTTGAGTAGAGCCACAGACCAATAAGCTCCAAGCGAGTGGAGAGAAAAACCACCAGTCCTGCCCCTCACGCTGGCGCTGACAGGCGCCCCCAAGTACGTGCCATGCGCGTGCAGAGAAGGTCGGCATGTATACCCTCGCCCTCACAAGCCCTTACTCCCCATTGGGAGGCGCTCTGCTTCCGGGCTACTCCGGAAGCTCGACTCGTTGACGGATACGAACATTACCTGGAGTGACGACGGTGAAGGCCTCGATCATGGCGTCGCCGTAGCCCTGCATTGCCGAGGCGACGATCTCAGCCTTCCGAAGGTTGGTGAGACCTGCCAGGCGAAGCAGGATGACACCACCGGGGAGCTGCTTCAGCCGGAAGATCAACTCGCCGAAATCTTTGTCGGAGGTGACCAACAGGCAGCCGGCCTCCCTGGCCTGTTCCAGGACCACCTCATCGGTAATTCCGGGATCGAGCTCGGCAACGTAGAGGACCTCATGCCCCTCGGCTCTCAGCCGCTCGACAATCGGACCGTCGACACTCTCGTCGGCGACGAGCCTCATGCAGCGTCGTGAGACACCGGATAGACGACGTCGGCCCGTAGCGCCCGGGCGGCGAATTCAAGGGCTGCCAAGACGGCTTCCCGGGTCAGGCGGGGATGGGATTCGAGGATCTGCTCGACCGACTCGCCAGCCGCGAGCTTCTCCAGGATCAGCTCGACCGTAATGCGGGTCCCGGCGATCACGGGCTTGCCCATCATGACGGCGGGATTCGATTCGACAAGCCGTTCCTTCATGGCAAGTATGATACTCGAACACCTGACGCCCCGGCCAAGGCGGCTTCGTCCGCCTCGCAAGACCGCCCTACCGAACAGGACCGAACAGGTGCCACGGGAGGTAGTGGGACGAGCCGCCGCCCCCTTCAGGCCGCTTCCGTGCTCTAATGGCGACCGCGATGAAGACAACATCCGCTGCCGTGATCCTGCTCGGTCTGCTTGTGGGCTGCCGCGAGCCGGCGCTGGACACCGAGCCACAGGCGACGGCTCCCTCCGGAGTCTCTGCCGAGGCCGAGCCCTCTCCCAATCCAGCGGAGCAGACTCCAGACAAGGTTCTGGAGACGAAGAGTCTCACGGGCACATTTGTCGGCTTCGAGTCGGGCGACTACCTGCATGCGGTGATCCGCCAGCAGGACGGCAAGAGCGCGTCGTTCTTCCTCGAACGCGGGATGGAGATCTTCCTGGTGGACCACAAGGATCAGCCGCTGGAGTTGACCTTCCAGGTCGTCGAGACCGACATCCCCGAGGCCGGAGGGGCCACCACGATCGAGAGGCTGAGCGCCGTCCGGGCGGGAGACCAGACCTTCGCCGACTGGTGGAAGACCGCCGAGCCGAGCTTCGGCAAGCTGCTGGACAAATACCAGACCCGGATCGACGAAGCTACTCTCGATCCCGCGGAGGTACCGGCCGAGGGCTCCGGCGAGGGTCGGACTCCGTAGGCCTGCCGGTCGCCCGCGCTTAACGGCTCGACGAAGCCCGGGGACCAGTCTGACCTTGGGCTTGTTCATGCCTCCTGCCGACGAGCGATCCTCAACAAGACTCGATTTCGGACGGCTTCGGTCAAGCACTGCCGACACTCCGCCAGATCATCGCCCCCCTCAAACACCTCCGGAAGCTGGGGGATCTTGCCACTGACGTACTCTTGATCACCGTGCAGCTCCGATGAACTGTACTCCGCATCGGCCATGAAGTCTTCTGTCTGCTGACGAACAAGAGCCTGATAGGGCTCCGGGTAAAGAAACGTCACCCATTCCCGCGGTGACGCCAGCTTGACCGCTTCGACGAGGCCCAGGGTCATCAGCAGCATTCCCATGCAGCGGCGCGTTCCCTCGCGGCTGTCGATGACCAGGCCGCCACCGAAGTTCTCGAACTTGGCCCGGGGGCACCAGGAGATGAATTCGGCAAACCGGATCGGCACGGGCTCCAACCCGATCCGCGGGGCGAAGGGCAGAGAGTCCCACCCCAGCTCCGTGCGATCGCGTTCGCGCTGGAGCTGAGGCCGGTCATCCCGGTGCACGGGAGTTAGAAAGGGCAGGCAGATTTGATCCCGATCCGGCCCGTCCATCGTCCAGAGATGCGGCAGGGACAGGGCGAGGCCCGGTACGGCTGCGGAATGGTAGACGAGCCGATCATCCGGAGCGGCGCGATAGTAGCGGCCATCCGCCCCCAGGCGGAAGAAGGTGGTTTCCTGCGCAGCGGCCTCGACGAGCCAGTACTCGGGAATGCCTGCGCTCTCGCACAGACTCCGCTTGCGGCCCCGGTCCTCCTCGGCACTGCCATCGAGGGTGATCTCGATGACGAGCGGAGGCGGACCATCCAGATAGTACTCGTGGAGGTTCGGCAGGCAGGCCCGGTCCATGAACAGCAGGTCCGGCGTCAGACCGTTCTCTCCCAGGCGGATGACGAAATCCCGGCCCGAGGACCGGCCCAGACCACTGCGGCCGTCAAACCGATACAGGCCTTGCCGCAATAGCTCATAGGCCCGTCGATGCTCTGCGGAGCCGAGCGGCCCGGCCGACGGCGGTTCCGGGTCGTGCTCGAACGTCGCCGCCCACTCGGTCCATTCCTCTGGCGTCTGAGGACTCGGCTGCGGATCGAACGCCTGCCGCAAGGCCTCCCACCAGAGATCGGGTGAAGCCAGCGGTAAAGCCAGCGCAGGGCCATGGTCCTCCAGCAAGATCCAAGCGATTCGCCGGCTGCCCGCCATCGTGCTGATGATGAGCTGCCCATCGATGAGCTCCAATTTGTTTTCCGGCGTCGCCGCCCACCATCGTTCAAACCAATCGTCACCGGTGTCGTCGTTTTCCATGGTCATTGCCTCGGCCCTACCGTCGTCTCTTCTTCCGCTTCTTTTTCTCGGTCTTCCGCTTGGCCTTCCGCGCCTTGGCCTCGGCAGCGCAAGCCGCGCTCTGCGCTCGCAACGCTTCGAGCGCTCCAGGGGTGTCCGCCCAGACGTCCTGGAAGAGGACGGCATAGCTCTCTTCCCCGCCCTTCTCAGGCGGGGCGAGGCCGAGAAGCTGCCTCGCGGTATTGCGGTCGGCTTGGCGGTCTGCCTGGAGGGCGGCGGCCATCTGCCGGCGCGCGGACGGGGAATCCCCTTCTTGCCGGAAGGTCAGGAGCGCCCGGGTGTAAAGCCAGTCTGCCCCGTCCTCTGCGTACCAAGCCAGGAGGTCTCCGGCCTCGTCGTTCCGACCCAGAGCCAGGAGCGCGTGAACCAGCAGGTACCGGACCCGCTCGTGATCGTTCGGGTCGACGGCCAGAATCCGCTGGAAGTGACCGACCGCCTCCTCCCGGGACCCCAGGCTCCAGAGAGATTTCGCCAATCCGACGCGGGCCCAGATCCACGGAAAGAGCCAGGGCTGTTCGTCCTCGTCGCCAGGGCCGGCCTCCCCTTTTCCGATGCCGGGCATCAGCCGTTCGGCGGCGGCGACCGCCTCGGCGTACAGGTCCCTGGCGCTTTCCAGATCGAGGGCCCGGTGGGCGAGCACGAGCCAGCCGTCGATGCAGTCGGGCCAGAGCGCGACGGCGCGGCGGGCCAAGTGGATCTGCCGCCGGCCCCAGGACTCATTCGCCTCGTCGGCGAGATCCTCGGCCAGCCTCTCCTCCTCGGCACGGTCGTCGTCGTCATCCAGAAAGAGGCTCTCCGCCAAGGGGGGATCGAGCACATCGGGAAGGGAGAGCACGAGCCGCACCGGGCCATCCACGGTGGCCACCTCCTTCTCCCAGCGGCCCTTGTCCATCTCCTCCTCGGTGGTGGACGCCAGGGCGTCGAGGACCGCCTCGAACCAGGACAGGAGGCGGGCGTCGGGACGCTCGTCACCCTCCGGCCCTGTCCGCAAGGCCAGGGGATAGGCCGTGGAACCGGCGAGAGCCAGGTCGTGCTCCATCCAGAGCTCGACATCTTCCGGGGGAAGCTCGGAAGGAGGGGCCAGAATGATCTTCCAGCAACCCAGGTCGGAGGGCATCCCGTTCTCCCAGGCCTCCATGTCCCACTCGTCCGCCTCCTCCCAGTCAGGCTCGTCTCCCCAATCGTCCTCCCAGGCAGACTCCTCCTCCGAGCTCGGATACTCACTCCCGGAGCCCCTCCCGGAGCCCTCCTCGAGCTCCGGACGGAACAGGACCCCGCCTGTGGAGTGAGGAGGGCCGAGGACCCAGGCGCATTGCAGCTCCTCCGGGAGGTGGGCGGATTCGAGCAGCAGCAGGTCACCGCGGCCCAGGTGCCGCCACGGCGCCGCCTCGGCGAAACGGGCCGCCGCCCGCGCGAAGGCGGCCATGCGCTCGACCGTGAGCCCCGGCGCCGAGAGCGCCGCCGGCGGCGCGTCCTCCCGGGCGAGGGCGGCCCTCTCCTCCAGAAGGGCGCGCAGCTCCGGGAGGTCGTGCCTCGCCTCGACGGTGATCTTCTCGCCGGAGAGAAGGGCGTCCAGGTCTTCAGCGATCCGCGGATCGGCCACCTCGATCCGCTCGGGGCGGAGACGCCAGATGCGGGCAGCCTGAGCCACGACCTGCCGGAACGCCTCGGGTCCAGGCTCGCCGGGTGCCGGCGGCGAGGATTGCCGGCGCCCTGTGCGGACGCTCAAGCAGACCACGATGCCCGGGCGCAAGGGCGGACCGCCCGCCTCCGCCGCGGTCCAGAACGGGGACCGGTACCAGCCGAGCTGCCAGATTTCGTCCTTCTTGCCACGGTAATTCCGGAAGATCGTGTCCATGCCGCCAAAGATATCGCCTGGGGGCGCCGGGAGGGAAGACCCGGCACGCAAGGAGGAAACGGCCCGGAGCCGGCAGGACGCCGGCTCTCCCAGGGAAAGAGCGGCAAGGACAGGGTGGGATCGGCTTGAAAAAGGCCGCGGGACCGGGGAGAGATGGATACCGGCCCCGCGGCAATTCGGTCTAGTTGTCGGTCTGTACGACCGCCACGGGCCTATCGTACACCTCCTCCAGCGCGGTAAAACGTCGCAAACCCTGTAATGAAGTTGTAAAAGGCCTCGGCAGAGCGGGAGATCGGCTTCATAATCCCCTCGCATGACACCCGCGGCATTCCTTCGCAAGCACACCCTGTGGGTGGGGCTGATCGCGGTCCTGGCGCCGCTCGCGGTCCTGCTCGGCCTGCAATACCGCTGGCTCGTCAAGCTGGAGCACAACTCGGCCAAGCTCCACGAGGCCACCCTCGACAACTACCTGGAAGCGGTGGTGGACAAGGTCGAGTGGCGCTACCGCAACGACGCCGAGCGGGTGCTCAACGTCGGCAACTACGTGTTCCTGAACGACCGGCTCGACAAGGCGGCCTACCACTTCAAGAAGAAGGGGGTCACCGGCGTCAAGCGGCTGTTCGTGGCGAGCTTCGTCAACGACAACGACGGCGACGTCCTCTACTTCGATCCGAGCTGCTCCAGCTTCACGCCCGCCCCGTGGTCGGAGGAGGCGCGCGCCATCTACGTGGCCTTCTCCCCGCTGAGCACGCTGGCGCACAAGGGCGGCGTGCTCCCGGAGCCGGTCCAGGTGTTCGTCGACCATCGCGCTCCCGAGTACCCGATGATCCTCAACCCGATCACGGACGACGCCTCCCGCGTGGTCGGCGTGGCCGGCATGATCCTGGACGAGGGTTACTTTCGCAACGAGGTGCTGCCCGAGGCCGTTAAGGAGTCGTTGCCGGAGTTCTCCTTCCGCGACGAGCCCGCGGTCGCGGTCTGGGACGGGCACGGCGACCTGGCCTTCACCACGGCGAAGCTGTCCGGGCGGGCCGAGGCCGAGAAGCCCTTCTCCTTCGTGTTCACCAACTGGAAGATCGGGCTCGACAGCCGGCACGCCACGGCGGGCCAGGTGGCGAAGCGCAGCTTCGTGGTCAGCCTGGGGCTGTCGGCCCTGCTCGCCACGGTGCTCCTGGGCGGCGTCGTGCTCGCCCTGCGCACGGCGTCGCGGGAGATGAAGCTGTCCGAGATGAAGAACGACTTCGTCTCGAACGTCTCCCATGAGCTGCGCACGCCGCTCGCGTCGATCCGCGTCTTCGGCGAGCTGCTGCGCCTGGGCCGGGTGGAGAACCAGGACAAGGTGCGCGAGTACGGCGAGTACATCGAGACCGAGAGCCGGCGCCTCACCCAGCTCATCAACAACCTGCTCGACTTCGCGAGCATCGAGTCGGGCCGCAAGAGCTACAAGTTCGAGCGCGTGGACGTCTCCGAGCTGGTCTCCGAGACCCTGAAGACGTTCGGCGTGCGGCTGCGCCAGCACGGATTCCGCGTGGTCTTCGAGGGGCCGGCCGGCCAGCTTCCGCCCGTGCGCGTCGATCCCGGTGCCATCGCGCAGTCGCTCAGCAACCTGCTCGACAACGCGGTCAAGTATTCCTACCAGACCGGGAACAAGGAGATCCGCGTGGCATTGCGGCGCGAGGGGGATCAGGTCGCGATCTCGGTGCAGGACCACGGGATCGGCATCCCGCGCGACGAGCAGAAGAAGATCTTCGATCGTTTCCACAGGGTGGGCACCGGCCTGGTCCACGACGTCAAGGGGAGCGGGCTGGGGCTGTCCATCGTCCAGCACATCGTCCAGGCCCATGGCGGGCAGGTGACGGTCGAGAGCCGCGCGGGCGAGGGGAGCACCTTCTCCATCCTCCTGCCGGTCGAGGCGCCCGAGGCCCTGCCGGCAGATTCCCCGATTCCGGACCTGACATGAGAAAAGTCCTGATCGTCGAAGACGACGAGGCGATGTCGGTCGCGCTGCGCGACGGCTTCTCCTACGAGGGGTACGAGGTGGCGGTCGCGACGGACGGCGAGGCCGGGCTCAAGCTGGCGAGCGATGCCACGCCCGACCTGATCCTCCTCGACGTCATGCTGCCCAGGATGACCGGCCTCGACGTCTGCCGTCAGCTCCGCGACGGCGGCAACAACGTGCCGATCATCATGCTCACCGCCCGCGGCCAGGAGATCGACAAGGTCCTGGGCTTGAAGACCGGCGCCGACGACTACATCACCAAGCCGTTCGGGTTCATGGAGCTGCTGGCGCGGGCCGAGGCCGTGCTGCGGCGCGCCGCCCCGGCGCAGGCCGCGGCGCCCGACTGCTACCGCTTCGGCGACGTGATCCTCGACTTCAAGCGCCACGAAGCGAAAAAGGGCGGCTCCCCCGTCGAGCTCTCGCCGCGGGAGTTCCAGCTCATGGCCTTCTTCATCCGCCACCGCGGCGAGATCGTGACCCGGGAGAAGCTCCTGGACGAGGTCTGGGACTACAACGCGATCCCCTTCACCCGCACCGTGGACATGCACATCGCGAAGCTCAGGAAGAAGGTCGAGGACGACCCCGCGGACCCCAGGCACATCGTCACGGTCCACCGGCTCGGCTACAAGTTCATGGGGTAGGGGCACCCCTTGTGGGTGCCCCGGGCGGAGGGCGGCCACAAGGGCCGCCCCTACATCGCGGCAGCGCGCAGGGCGAGCGGGGTCTGGGCGAAGGGCTCTGAAAGCAGCCATTCCCCCTCCCGCAGCACCTCGGTGAGCACGTCCACCAGCCGCGGATCGAACTGACGTCCGGCCTCTCCCCGCAGCTCCTCCAGCGCCGCCTCGACCGTGTTGCCGGCGCGGTAGGGCCGGTCGTGGGTGATGGCGTCGAAGGCGTCCACCACGGAGAGGATGCGCGCGCCCTCGGGGATCTCTTCGCCGCGCAGGCCGAAGTAGCCGGGGTATCTCACCCCGGCGCGGGCGCCGTCCCAGCGCTCCTGGTGGTAGCGGATCAGCGGATCGACCTCGCGCAGGACCTCGACGTCGCGGATGATCCGCAGGCCGATCTCCACGTGCTGCTCCATCATCTCCTTCTCGTCCGCGGTGAGCCCGCCGGGCTTGTTGAGGATGGCCTCGGGCACGCCGATCTTGCCCACGTCGTGGAGCATGGCGCCATAGCGCAGGAGGCGGAGCCGGCGCTCGTCGTAGCCGAGCTTGCGCCCGACCAGGATGGCGAGGTGGGCGACGCGCTGGACGTGCCCCTCGGTCGTCGGGTCCTTGGCCTCGATGGCCGCGGCGAGCGAGGCCACGGTGCGGTCGAAATCGCGCTCGAGCTGGGCCTCGTGGGCGCGCACCCGGTCGAGCAGCCGGCGGTTG
>Ga0068862_100000278_pt1 | contig 57006 bp, 47 predicted proteins | sample KBSSwiS52_FD_66598 | JGI IMG/M metagenome (GOLD analysis project Ga0068862, IMG submission 66598) | Switchgrass rhizosphere microbial communities from Kellogg Biological Station, Michigan, USA - KBS Switchgrass S5-2 | ecosystem: Host-associated > Plants > Roots > Rhizosphere > Soil ...
GACCCCGTCAGCCGCGGCGCCGAGGCCGCGATCGCCCACCTCAACGCGGACCACGCCGACGCGCTGCTGGAGGCCAGCTAGCGCGCCAGTAGCCGACCGCGGCTGGTGAGGCCGAGGAGGGGCGTCAGTCGTCACCCACACCGCTGCGCGTCAGCCCCGGATTCACACCGGAGTTCCCCACGCCGTGAGTCGCGGGCAGCTTAGACGATCTAGCCGGTTTCGCTGCCGGCGTCGAAGCCGCGCTTGTACGCGGCCTGGAACTCGGGCGGCAGCGGCTGCTTGCCGGGCGCGAACTGCGCCGCGACCTCGAGCCGGCGCATCAGGTCGGTGTGGATGCCTTCGGTCTCCTCACTGCCGCGCTGGACGGCGCCGAGCAGGTAACCGAGCTCGAGGTTCGCCTGGCCGCCGGGGTCCTGGCGCGCTTCGGCGTCGAGCCGGGTCGCTGCCTCGACCAGCGCTTCGCCGACCTGGGCCAGCTCGCCGCCCTCCTGGTTGCGGGTCAGGCATTCGCTGATCAGGGTCCCGCCGCCGACTTCGACCTTGTCGGGGGCAGCGGCGAGGGCCTTTTCGTATGCGCCCGCGCCTTCGAAGCAGGCGGCCGGCGTCGACTCGTCGCTGCTGCCGCCGCAGCCGGCGAGCGCGGCGAGTGCGGCGACGAGGGCGAGGCCGAGGCTGGTGCGGGCGAAGCGCATCGGCCGCCCATCCTAGGGAGACGCTGGGGAGGGCTCAGTCGTGAAAGCCGCCGCCGCCGCTGGCACCTGAGCCGTGCGAGGAGACGCCGCCGGTCGTCTCCTGGTTGACGCCGCCGGCCGGCCCGGCGGGCTTCTTCGGCGCCTTGCGCTTGCCGCGCGCGGTTTCCAGCAGCGGACCGACGGGGAAGACTTCGACCCATTCGGCGAGCGTGAAGCGCGGCGCCGGCGCGTGGTTCCAGGAGAGGTGGAGGTGGTTGCCGCAGCCGTGGCCGGCGTCGCCTTCATAGCCGACCCAACGGAACGGCGGCACCGGCTCGTGCTGCAGCGGCTCGGCCCAAAGCGCGAGCGCGGTTATCGCCGTCCAGTGCGAGTCGCAGGTCGAGCTCGGTTCAGCGGGGACGAGGTCGACGGCGAGGCCGTTGTAGTGGTCGGAGCTGCCCGCGTGGCATTCGTCGCAGCCGACGTGTTCGCCGTTCGGCAGCGGCCCCGAATAGCCGTCGGTTACGTAGATCGGGTAGCGCTGGGAGATCCAGCGCAGGTCGGGGACGATGCGGCTGTCGACCACGTCGCCGGCTTCGTGCGGGATCGAGGCCGGGATCGGCACCAGTTCACCGGGCGCTTTGACGATCCGCGTCACCGCTGGCGGCGCGCTGGGCGGCGCCAGGGAGGCGGGCGTCGCGGCGGCCGCCCTTGCCACGCCGAGGCAGAGCAGCAGCGGCGCCAGTGAGGCGAACGCGAGAGCGGCTACCGAGATCCGTTTTCCCATCTCTCAGCAATCGGATCGCAGCGCCAGCCCTTGAGCGCCGAATAGGGTCTTGCCCATGCCGACGGTCCGGGAGGCGACTTTCGAGCTGTTCAGGGAGCGGGGGATGACGACGGTGTTCGGGAACCCCGGCTCGACCGAGCTGCCGATGCTTCGTGACTTTCCGCCTGACTTCCGTTACGTGCTCGGTCTGCACGAGGGGGTCGTGGTCGGGATGGCCGACGGCTTCGCCCAGGCTTCGGGCCGCACCACGGTCGTCAACCTCCACACCGCGCCTGGGGTCGGCAACGCGATGGGGGCGATCTTCAACGCCCAGGCCAACCACTCGCCGCTACTGGTCACCGCCGGCCAGCAGACCCGCGCCCAGATCACCCTGCAGGCCAACCTGACGAACCGCGAAGCGACCCGGATGCCGCACCCGCTGGTCAAGTGGTCCTACGAGCCGCCGCGGGCCGAGGACGTGCCGCTGGCCCTCGCCCACGGCGCCCACCTCGCCGGCCTGGCGCCACGCGGGCCCGTCTTCGTCTCGGTGCCGATGGACGACTGGGACGCCGAGGTCGACGAGGCCGACGCCAGCGCCGCGATCGCCCGCCAGGTCAGCGGCCGCGCTGTCGCCGACCCCGAGGTCGTCGCCGCCCTGGCCGCGCGCCTCGACGCCGCGACCAACCCCGTTCTCGTCGCCGGCCCCGACGTCGACGCCTCCGGCGGCTGGGAGGCCGCGGTCGCCCTCGCCGAGCGTCAGCGGCTGCCGGTCTGGGCCTCGCCTGCGACCGGCGGCGTCCGCCTCGGCTTCCCCGAGAACCACCCCAACTTCCGCGGCGTGCTGCCGCCGGCGATCGGCCCGCTCGGGCAGACGCTCGAGGGCCACGACCTGGTCCTCGTCGCCGGCTCCTCGGTGTTCCCCTACTACCCGCACATCCCCGGGCCGCTGCTGCCCGAGGGCGCCGCGCTGGTGGCGATCACCAGCGACCCCGACGAGGCGGTGCGGGCGCCGATGGGCGAGGCGATCGTCGCCGACGTCGGCCTCACCCTCGCCGCACTGCTCGCCGCGGTGCCCGAGTCGAGCCGGCCGGCGCCGGAGCCGAACCCGGGCCCGACCGAGCTGCCCGCGACCGACCCGATCAACGCCTCGACCGTCTACAGCGCCCTCGCCGAGGTCCTGCCCGAGGACTCGATCGTCGTCCTCGAGTCGCCCTCCAGCACCCTCGCCCTGCGCAACCAGCTCCGCCTCTCGCGGCCGGGCTCCTACTACTTCAGCGCCGGCGGCGGGCTCGGCTTCGGCCTCCCCGCCTCGGTTGGAGTCCAGCTCGCCCAGCCCGATCGGCCGGTCGTCTGCGTGCTCGGCGAGGGCTCGGCCCAGTACGGGATCACCGCCTTCTGGAGCGCCGTCGCCTACCGGGTGCCGGTCACCTTCCTGGTCCTGCAGAACGAGGAGTACGCGATCCTCAAGTGGTTCGCCGAGGTCGAGGGAGTCGAGGGCGCGCCGGGACTCGACCTGCCGAAGCTCGACGTCGCCGCGGTCGCCGAGGGCTACGGCGTCTACGCCCACCGCGTCGCCGACCGCGACGGGGTCAGCGGCGCCCTGCAGTCGGCTCTCGCCTCCGCGGCGCCGGAGCTGGTCGAAGTTCCCGTCGCGCCGGGCATGTCACTGTTTTGACGACCGCCTAGCGGTTGATCGGCTCGGCCGCGTCGACGCTTTGCGCGTCGAGGTCACGGACCAGCGATCGGAATTTCTCTTCCCGCTCCATCCGCTTGTCGAGCAGCGGGTTGATCAGGCCGCGGAAGGCGGAGACGTACCGCCACCACTTGGGGGCGAAGATCCGTGGGGCACGCTCTTCGATGCCGCGGACGACACCGGCGGCCGCCTCGTCGGGGGTGATCCGTTTCATCAGCCACTCCGGGCTGAGCGAGCGGATCCGGTCGCCTTCGGGCTGGGCGAAGGCGTCCTGGACCATCCTCGTGTCGACCCAGCCGAAGTAGGCGACCGAGGCGCTGGCCCCGTGCGGGGCGAGCTCGACCCGGAGGGCGCGGCCGAGGCTCTCGACCCCTGCCTTCGCCGCCGCGTAGGGGCTGTTGCCGAACCCGTTCATGAAGGCGTAGGCCGAGGAGACGAGGACTATGTGGCCCTGGCGGTCGACGATCTCGGGCAGGGCGGCGCGGGCTGTGCGCCAGACGCCGAGCATGTCGACCTCGAAGACGCGTTCCCATTCCTCGCCGGAGATGCCGCGCACGGTGGCGAAGTTCTTCGGGGCGATGCCGGCGTTGGCGATCGCCAGGTCGAGGCCGCCGAGCCGCTCGACCACCTCGGCGACGGTCGCCATCATCGCGCCGGCGTCGGTGACGTCGGCGGCCAGGCCGATCGCCCGCGGCCCGATCCGCTCCGCCGCATCGTTCGCCTGCTCGGCGTCGAGGTCGAGGACGGCGACCGAGGCGCCTCGCAGGTGCAGCTGGCGGGCGGTCTCGAAGCCGATTCCACGCGCCGCGCCGGTCACCAACGCGACCTTGCCGTTGGGATCGAAGGCAGGCACGGAGCCAGCCTATACCGAATGCGGCAGGGGCGGAACTCCCGAGTACCGCCAGCCACGACTAGGGTGGCCCGGTGTCTGGGATCGAGTCCGCCTACGCGGCCCTCGCCGCCGAGCGAGGGCTGGCGCCGCTCGGCGCCGCCGCGCTCGGGCCATTGACGCCGCTCTTGGTCGAGTCCGGCGACGGCGGCGTCTCACCCGCCTTCCGCGGTCGTTTCGGCGAGGCCGACGTGGTCGTCGGCGAGCTCGCCTATACCCGCAACAAGACCTTTCGCTTCAACGTCGCCTTCGCCTCGGTGCCAGCCTCGACCGCCTTCGTGCCGCGGCTCTTCTGCATCCGCCGCGGCCGCCGCACCCGCGACGACGAGTTCTACGGCTTCGAGGCGCGCGACTCGAAGCTCTGGACCGAGAGCATCGCGCTGAACGAGCGCTACGTGGTCAGTACCAGTCCGTTCCAGGACCCGATCTGGATGCGGCAGCTGTTCTCGCCGGCATTTGTCGATTGGTTGGCCACCACGCCGCCGGCCGACTTCTCCTTCGAGCTCGCCTATGGCGCCCTACTTGGCTCGGTCGAGGAGGACGACCCCGGCGCCGAGGGCCTCGCGGCGCTGGCCGAGGCGACCGCCGCCGTCGCCGCGCGGATCGATGCCGAGTGCGCGGAGAGCGGTGGCTAGCGGTGGCGATGCAGGTCAACCGCCTCGGGATCGCGCTGATCGCGTTCTTCGGCCTCGTCGGGCTCGCCCTGGCGATCGCCCCGTTCGCGCTCGGCGTCCCCGCCCAGGTCGCCTGGATCCTGGCGATGATCGGCGTGATCTGGTTCCTGGTCGCCGCCGGGCTCGCCCTCTTCGCCCGCCGCCAGCAGGCCAAGGCGGCGCACCAGGACTGGGTTTTCCAGAACGGGATCCGCGGCACCGCGACGGTGCTGGACGCCGGCAGCCACGCCACCGTCAACGAGATGCCGGTGATGAAGCTGAAGCTGCGGCTCGACGTTCCCGGCGTCGCCGGCGCCGAGGTCAGCCGCCGCGAGGTCATGTCGGTCTTCGCCGCCCGCCGCATGGAGCCGGGCCTGCAGCTGCCCGTTTACGTGAACCCCGGCGACCATGGCGACTTCGTACTCGTCTGGTGAATGGGGCGCGACCCTAGAATCCGCCCTTCGTGCCCGGATTCCACCCAGTAGACCCGAAACAGTCATTTCCCGCCCTCGAGGAGCAGGTGCTCGAGCGCTGGCGCGAGACCGACGTCTTCGGCCGCCAGCTCGCCCAGCGCGCCGATGCCCCGGTCTGGAGCTTCTACGAGGGCCCGCCGACCGCAAATGGCCGGCCCGGCGCCCACCACGTCCTCGCCCGCGTCTTCAAGGACGTCTACCCGCGCTTCCAGGCAATGCGCGGCAAGTTCGTCCCCCGCAAGGCAGGGTGGGACTGCCACGGGCTGCCGGTCGAGCTCGAGGTCGAACAGCAGCTGGGGATCACCTCGAAGCAGGAGGTCGAGGAGTTCGGGATCGCCGAGTTCAACCAGCGCTGCCGCGAATCGGTCTTCGCCTACGTCGAGGACTGGGAACAGCTGACCGAGCGGATCGGCTTCTGGGTCGACATGAAGCACCCCTACGTCACCCTCGAGAACGACTACATCGAGTCGGTCTGGTGGTCGCTGCGCAAGATCTATGACAACGGCGACCTCTACGAGGGCCACAAGGTCGTTCCCTACTGCCCGCGCTGCGGCACCGCCCTCTCCTCGCACGAGGTGGCGCTCGGTTACAAAGACGTCGAGGACCGTTCGATCTACGTGCGCTTTCCACTGCTGGGAGCCGACGGCGACGAATCACTCTTGGTCTGGACGACGACGCCCTGGACGCTGCCCGGCAACGAGGCGGTCGCCGTCGCCCCGAACGTCACCTACGTCCGCGCCAAGGTCGGCGACGAGGTGGTGATCCTTGCCAAGGCGCGGGTCGAGCCGCTGCTCGGCGAGACGGCGACGGTGCTCGACGAGCTCCAGGGCTCGGAGCTGGTCGGCCGCTCCTACGAGGGCCCGGTGTTCGAACTCAGCGACCGCGAGCGCGGCGGCTTCCCGGTCCTCGCCGGCGGTTTCGTCACCACCGACGACGGCACCGGCCTCGTCCACATCGCGCCGGCCTTCGGCGAAGACGATTACGACGTCGCCGCCGCCAACCAGATCTTCGACCCGACCGACCACGGCAGCCTCTACAACCCGGTCGGCCTCGACGGCAAATTCGACGATCGGGTCAAGGGCTTCGAGGGCCGCTTCGTCAAAGACCACGCGACCACCGACGGGATGATCGCCGAGCTCGAGCGGCGCGGCCTGCTCTTCCGCGAGGAGATCTACGAGCATTCCTACCCGCACTGCTGGCGCTGCTCGACGCCGCTCCTCTATTACGCCAAGTCGAGCTGGTACATCGCCACCTCTCGCCACCGCGACGAGCTACTCGCCAACAACGAGACGATCGGCTGGCATCCCGAGCACGTCAAGCACGGCCGCTTCGGCAAATGGCTCGAGAACAACGTCGACTGGGCGCTCTCGCGCGACCGCTACTGGGGAACGCCGCTGCCGATCTGGGAGTGCACGAGCGAGGACTGCGAGGGCCGCTTCTGTGCCGGATCGCTCGCCGATCTGCGCGCAAGGCTCCACAGTGGTGAGCTGCCCGACGACCTCGACCTCCACCGCCCCTACATCGACGACGTCGTTCTCCGCTGCGAGCAGTGCGACGGCCAGATGAAGCGCGTCGACTCGGTGATCGACACCTGGTACGACAGCGGCGCGATGCCGTTCGCGCAGTTCCACTACCCGTTCGAGAACGAGGCGGAGTTCGAACGGCGCTTCCCCGCCGACTACATCTGCGAGGCCCAGGACCAGACCCGCGGCTGGTTCTACTCGCAGCTTGCCGAGTCGACCCTGCTGTTCGGCCAGAGCGACTTCCGCAACTGCGTCTGCCTCGGGCTGATCCTCGACCCCGAGGGCCAGAAGATGTCGAAGAGCCGCGGCAACGTCGTCGACCCCTGGGAAGTGATCGAGGCCCACGGCGCCGACGCCTTCCGCTGGTACTACCTGACCGCCCAGGAGCCCTGGGCCGGCTACCGCTTCTCGGTCGACACCGTCGGCGAATCGGTCCGCCAGTTCCTGCTCACCCTCTGGAACACCTACTCGTTCTGGGTCTTGTACGCCAACGCAGATGGCCTCACCCTCGCCGACTTCGAGGGCGAGGAGGACCCGGCCGCGCTCGAGGACCTCGACCGCTGGGCGCTGTCGCGCTTGCAAGCCACCGTCCAGACCGTCACCGATCGGCTCGAGCAGTTTGACTGCACCCAGGCGGGGCGTGAGATCGCTGCCTACGTCGAGGAGCTCTCCAACTGGTACGTCCGTCTTTCACGCCGCCGCTTCTGGGAGGGAGACGCGGCGGCGTTCAGAACCTTGCGGAAATGTCTGCTGACCGTTACCGACCTGCTGGCGCCGTTCACCCCGTTCCTCGCCGAGGAGATCTACCGCAACCTGGCGGGCGGGTCGGCCGGCGAGTTCGGCGAGCGGCCCGATTCGGTTCACCTGCGCGACTACCCGTCCGTCGTCCCGGAGCTGCGCGACCCGGAGCTCGAGGAGGCGATGGCGGCGGTGCGGCTGACGGTCGAGCTCGGCCGCGCCGCGCGCGCCCAGGCGAAGGCAAAGGTGCGCCAGCCGCTGCGCCGCGCGGTGATCGTCGCCAACGACACCGAGCGGGCGGCGATCGAGGCTCGCGCCGACCTGGTCACCGCCGAGCTCAACGTCAAGGAGCTCGACTTCGTCTCCGACGAGAGCGCCCTCGTCAGCTACGAGGCGAAACCGAACTACCGGGCGCTGGGGCCGCGATTCGGCAAGAAGATGCCGCAGGTGACGGCCGCGGTGGGGGCGCTCGATCCGGCCCACGTCGCCGCGGTGATGTCGGCCGGCGGCGCGGTCGGGATCGCGATCGACGGCAAGGACCACCAGCTGGGTCCGGACGAGATCAGCCTGGCGCTGCAGCCGCTCGAGGGCTACGAGGTCGAGTCGCAGGCCGGCCACGCGGTGGCGCTGCAGCTCGAGCTCGACGAGGAGCTGCGCCGCGAGGGCCTGGCGCGAGAGATCGTCCACGCGGTCCAGAACGCGCGCAAAGCGGCGGGGCTCGAGATCACCGATCGGATCGAGCTCGGGCTCGGCGGCGACCCGGAGCTGCTCGCCGCGGCCCGCGACCACGAGGCCTACCTGGCCGGCGAGGTGCTGGCGAGCGCCGTCTCGATTGGCGACGGCGAGGGCGGCAGCGACGCCAAAATCGACGGCCGGCAGCTACTGATCTCGGTTTCCCGGGTTTGAACTTCATCGGCCGCTTCCGCCCAGCCACGGCTCGCGCCTCGCTCGCCCGCCTGATCGCACTCGGGGCGCTGGCCTTCGCGCTGCTCGCGCCCGCCAACGCCGCCGCCAAGGAAACCGACGTTGGCCCCAGCAGCCCCAGCAGGCCGGTGCCGAAACCGCAGCTGATCCTGATCCACGGCGGATCCTTCCTCTTCCACGACCCCCTCTTCCGGCCGCTGACCCGACCCTGGGCGCTGGAGGCGGGCTTCGTGCCGCACTACATCAACTACCCGCTCAACGACCTGCCCGGGGCAGTGGCGGCGGCGCGGCTCGAGGCGCGCAAGCTGCGCGAACTCGTCGGCATCAATCGGGTCTACGTCTACGGCGCCTCGGCCGGCGGCACCCTGGCGGCGATCCTCGCCGGCGAGGGCGACGTCGCCGCCGCGGTCGCCAAGGCGCCGGTGTCCGACCTCGATACCTGGGAATGGCCGCTCGGCCGCTACGGCGCGAACTACTACGAAAACATCGCCGCCGGACCGGCGACCCGGATGCGACTCTCGCCCGTCAACCGGGCCGAGGGGCGGCCGCTGCTGGTGATCCAGGGCCGCGAAGACGACGTCGTGCCGGCGACGATGAACGAAGAATTTGCCGCGAAGTTTGGCCGCGTCCATCTTTGGTTAGTCCCAGGGGGACACACCACCGAGCGCGTTCGCCCCTGGATCCTCGAAGGGGCGATGCGCTGGCTGGCGCAAATCGCCGCCCGGTACGTCCAGTCGCCCGGCGAAGCGCAACCCCTACCCTAAAGTCGACCCTTCCACTCGACAATGCGCCTGAAACTCAGAGTCCACCTCAAGGAGATCTTCCGCCTGCCCGGCTGGGCGCGCCGCTCCCCGCAGGCGCCACTCGGCGACGAGGCAGGCAGCCGCGGCTTCCGGCCCGACGTCGAGGGCATGCGCGCGATCGCGATCGTCGCCGTCCTCCTCTGCCACGCGGGCGTCCCTTTCCTGGCCGGCGGCTACGTCGGCGTCGACGTCTTCTTCGTCATCTCCGGCTTCCTCATCACCCGCCTGCTGCTGGGCGAGATGGAGGGGCGGGGGACGGTCTCGCTGCGCAGCTTCTACGCCCGTCGTGCCAAGCGGCTGCTGCCACTCTCGGCGCTCTTGCTGGCGGTGGTCGGCGTCCTCTCGATCGCGATCTTCTCGCCGCTGCGCGCGACCGAAACCTCGGGCGACATCATCAGCTCGGCGCTCTACGTCGCCAACTGGCACTTCGCCGCGCAGTCGGTCGACTACTTCGCCCAGGGGCTCGAACCAAGCCCTGTCCTCCACCTCTGGTCGCTGGCGATCGAGGAGCAGTTCTACCTCGTCTGGCCGGGACTGATGCTCGCCGTCACCTGGTGGTTCCGCCGACGCGGCCGCAAGGTGCGGCCGGTCCTGATGCTGACCGTCGCCCTGATCTTCGCCGCCTCGCTGGTGACCGGCATCCTGCTCACCGACTCGACCCCGGCCGCCGCCTACTTCTCGACCTTCGGCCGCGCCTGGGAGCTGGCGCTGGGGGCGATGCTGGCGCTGCTCGGCGTCGTCAAGCTGCGCCGCGGCTTCGCCGCCGCGATCGGCTGGCTGGGGGTGGCGGCAATCGTCTACGCCTCGATCGCTTTCGACGCAACGACCCCCTTCCCCGGCGTCGCCGCCCTGATCCCCACCCTCGGCACCGCGGCGCTGATCCTCGCCGGCTCCTCGCTCTACGCGCAGCGGGCCGGCGCGCCGGCCTGGCTGCTGTCGCTGCCGCCGGTGCGCCACGTTGGCCGCGTCTCCTACTCCTGGTACCTCTGGCACTGGCCGATGCTGATCTTCGCCGCGGCGCTGTTCGGCGAGCTCTCGGTCGCCGCCGGGCTCGCGGTCGTCGCCCTCGCCTGGATTCCCTCGGTCGCCAGCCACTGGCTGATCGAGGACCCGGTCCGCCGCGCCCGCTCGTTGGCGCGGCTGCCGAACCGGGCGCTCGTGCTGGGCGCCGCCTGCACCGCGGTCGCCGTCTTCAGCGGCGTCCTCGTCAAGAACCTGCAGCCGACCTTCCAAACCGCCGCGGTCAGCGAAGTTAGGGGCGCCGCGGCGCTGCCCGAACAGCCCGAGCCACAGCAGACCGCCTCGGCGGTGCGGCCGAACCCGCTGCGCGCCCGCGCCGACCGCTCGCGGGCCTTCTACGACGGCTGCCTGGTCGGGATCGACGGCACCAACTCGAATCGCTGCCTCTACGGCGATCCCGAGGGCGACCGCACCGTGATCCTCTTCGGCGACTCGCACGCGATGCAGTACTTCCCGCCGCTCGAAGCGCTGGCCGAAGAGCACGACTGGCGGCTGATCGCCCTGACCAAGGCCGAATGCACGCCGGGCGAAGTGAAGATCCGCAGCATGGTCGCCGACCGCGAGTACTCGCAGTGCGATGCCTGGCGGGAATCGGCGCTGCAGCGGATCGAAGACAGCGGCGACAACGACAAGGTGACGGTGGTGATGAGCGGCGACACCGCCTACACCGCCTTCGGCGAAGACGGCGAAGAACTGAGCGGCGACGAAAACGCCGACGCCCTGCAGGAGGGCTACGAAAAGACCCTGCGGCGGATCCAGGCCGCCGGCCCGAACACGGTCGTGATCCGCGACACCCCGGCCTCCTCGAGCGACGTCCCGAGCTGCGTCTCGGAAGACCTGCAGAACCTGCAGGCCTGCGCCTTCAAACAGCCGCGCGAATGGGACCGCGATTTCGACGAGCGGGCCGCCACCGCGACCCCCGGCGCCCACCTGATCGACCTCACCGCCGAGATCTGCCCGGGGGAACTCTGCCGCGCGGTGATCGGTGACGCGCTCGTCTACCGCGACAAAAGCCACCTGACCGCAACCTTCGCCCGCACCCTGACGCCCTGGATCGAAACCGGACTGGCCGAAGCCGGGCTTTCGTAACCTGAGTCAATGAAGTTCGGAACCGCTTTCTTCCCGACCGCGGAGGCGATGCCGCCGGGTGAGCTCGGCCGCCTGGTCGAGGAGCGCGGCCACGAGTCGCTGTTCTTCGCCGAGCACACCCACATCCCGGCCTCGCGGCGCTCGCCCTGGCCGGCCGGCGGCGAGCTGCCGCCGAAGTACGCGCGTACGTACGACCCGTTCGTCGCCTGCACCGCGGTGGCCGCGGCGACCACGCGGCTGCGGGTCGGCACCGGCATCTGCCTGGTGATCGAGCGTGACCCGATCACCACCGCGAAAGAGGTCGCCTCGGTCGATCGCCTCTCCGGCGGCCGCTTCGAGTTCGGCGTCGGCGCCGGCTGGAACCGCGAGGAGATGGAAAACCACGGCACCGACCCGCGGAGGCGGATGGCGCTGATGGCTGAGCGGATCGAGGCGATGGTGGCGATCTGGACCGAAGACGAGGCGAGCTACCACGGCGAGTTCGTCGACTTCGAGCGGATCTGGTCCTGGCCGAAGCCGGCGCAGTACCCGCACCCGCCGATCCTGGTCGGCGGCAACGGCCCGACCGTGATCGACCGGGTCCTGCAGTTCGGCGACGCTTGGTTCCCCAACTATGCGCGCGAGGACTTCCGCGACCGCATCGGCGAGCTCCGCGCCCGGGCCGAGCGCCCGATCGACGTCCAGGTGATGAGCGCTCCCGCCGACCCGGCGAAGCTCGAGCAGCTGGCCGAGCTCGGCGTCAGCCGCGTCGCCCATTGGCTGCCGAGCGGCACGCACTCGGTGGTCGAGGCCGCGCTCGAGCGCTGGGAGGCAGCGATCGCCCAGCTCTACGGCGAGGCGTGACCTCCGAGGAGGCACGCACCCGCTTCGCCTCCGCCCGCGTCGCCCGCCTAGCGACCGTCGCCGCCGACGGCACCCCCCACCTGGTCCCCATCACCTTCGCCCTCCTCGACGAAACCATCTACAGCGTCGTCGACCAAAAGCCGAAGCGCACCACCGAGCTCAAACGCCTCGCCAACGTTCGAGCCACCGGCCGAGCCTCCCTCCTAGTCGACCACTACGAGGAGAACTGGCAATACCTCTGGTGGGTCAGAGCCGACGGCACGGCCCGAACCCTCGAAGCAAACGAGCCGGAGGCCCGGAGCGCGATCGAAGCTCTAAAAGAGAGATACCCGCAGCAACGTCCAACCGGTCCGGTTCTCGCCGTCGATGTGGAGAACTGGACCGGCTGGTTGGGAGGGGACGCGGATAGTGCGAGCGGGTGAGCCGAGTACTGTCCGCGGCCCCTCCTCGCCAACCCTCCCGAACAACTACGCCAGCGCCGGCTCCAGCTCCGCCTCGAGCCGCCGCTTCGGCATCGCCCCGACAACTTTCTTGGCGATCGCCCCGTCCTTAAAAAGGATCATCGTCGGGATCGAAAGCACCTCGTACTGCGCCGCCGTCTGCTGGTTCTCGTCGACGTTGATCGAGACGATCTTCAGGTCGTCGCGCTCGGCGTCGATCTCCTCGAGCACGGGGTGGACGACGCGGCAGGGGCCGCACCAGGGAGCCCAGAAGTCGACCAAGACCGGGCCCTCGGCCTCGAGGACGTCGGCTTTGAAGGTTGCGTCGGTTACGTCGGTCAGTTTTCCGGTCACTGGTTCGATCTCCCTAAATCGAGGTCTTCGGTCTCAGTCCAATACTTCAGAAAGTATAGCGCCACCGCTCCGACGCTCCAAGACCCTAGCGCCCCGCTAGTTTCCAGCTGTGACCAACGCTGAGATCGCCGCCGCCCTGGACGAATTGGGGACCCTGTACGAGCTCGACGGGGCGGTCAAATACCGGGTCTTGGCCTACGGCACCGCCGCGAAGGCGATCCGCGAGAGCCCGGTCTCGGTCGCCGAGCTGGCGGCGAAGGGCGAAGCGACCAAGGTGCCGGGGGTCGGCAAGACGCTGGCGGAAAAGATCGACGCGCTGATCGAGACCGGCGAAATCCCCGCCGCGGCGAAGCTGAAAGCGAAGTTCCCGCCGACCCTGATCGAAGTCACGCGGGTGCCGGGGATGGGGGCGAAAACCGCGCGGCTGCTGTTCGAGCAGCTCGGCATCTCCTCGATGGAGGACCTGAAGAAAGCGGCCGAGGAAGAAAAGGTCCGCGAGGTCAAAGGGCTTGGGGCGAAGGTCGAGGAAAACGTCCTCGCCGCGCTCGAGCGACTGGGCGAGCCGGGGGAGGGGCCGGGGCGGCTGATCCTCTCGAAAGTGCTACCGATCGCTGAGGAACTGGCGCGGGCGCTGCGCGATCATCCCTCCGCCCACAAGGTCGAGATCGCCGGCTCGGCCCGGCGCTGGGCCGAGACCTGCAAGGACATCGACCTGATCGCCACCGCGGAGGAGCCCGAGGCGCTGGCCGAGGCGCTGATCGCCCACCCGTTGATCGCCGCCGCCGGCAAACCGAGCGCCAACGGCGCCCGCGGCCAGACCCACAACGGGATCTCGGTCGACCTGCGGATCGTCCCGCCGGAGGACTTCGGCAACCTGCTGCAGCACTTCACCGGCTCCAAGGCCCACAACGTCGCACTCCGCGAAGAGGCGGTCGGCCGCGGTCTCTCGGTCTCCGAGCACGGCGTCACCGACACCGAGAGCGGCGAGGTCACCCACTGCGCGACCGAGGCCGAGGTCTACGAGCGGCTCGGCTACGAGTTCATCGTCCCCGAGCTGCGCGAGGGTCGCGGCGAGCTGAAGCCGGCGCGCGAAGGGAAGCTGCCGAAACTGATCGAGATCGGCGATCTGCGGGGCGACCTCCACACTCACACCACCCTCTCCGACGGCCGCAACACCCTCTCCGAGATGGCCGAGGCGGGCCGCGAGCGGGGCTACGCGTACCTGGCGATCACCGACCACTCGGCGAGCCACGGCTTCGGCGACCACGTCACCGCCGAGCGCCTCTGGAAGCGGATCGAGGAGGTCGGCGCCTGGAACGAGGAGAACGCGACCCGCTCCTTCCGCCTGCTGGTCGGCTCGGAGATCAACATCGGCCTCGACGGCTCGCTCGACTACCCCGACGACCTCGTCGCCGCGCTCGACTGGGCCGTCGCCAGCGTCCACACCTCTTTCAACATCTCCGAAAAGGAGATGACCGCGCGCGTCCTCGGCGCGATCGAGAACCCCAACGTCGACTGCATCGGCCACCTCACCGGCCGCCTGATCGGCCGCCGCGAGCCCTACGGGATCGACGTCGAGGCGGTCGCCGAGGCCGCTGCCCGCACCGGCACGATGCTGGAGATCAACGGCAACCCCAACCGCCGCGACCTCTCAGACCGCCACGCCCGCCTCGCCGCCGACGCCGGCGCGACGATCGTCCTCAACACCGACGCCCACGGCGTCGACACCCTCGACAACATGCAGTACGCCGTCGCCACCGCCCGTCGCGCCTGGCTGACCAAAGCCGAAGTCGCGAACACGCGCCCCTGGTCCCAATTCAAGAAACTCCGCAAGCCCGGCCGCTGAGCCGGCTAGACGTAGGAGCCGCGGTTGCGGGGCTCGCTGCGGAGGCCGGGGGTCCGGACCAGTTCGACCGGGCTCAAAGCGTTGGTCGGGACGACGTAGAACTTGACGCCGTCGCGCTGCTCGACCGCCAGCACCGCCGCCTCGCGGGTGTGCCAGGCGAGCGAGACGAGGAGGGCGTAGCCAGCGCCGATCGCCGCCACGCCGGGGAAGAACACGCCGAGGGCGCCGGCAGCTATCGCGAACAGCGCCATCGGCCAGAGGCGGCCGATGGCGATCCGGGCGGGGCTCTGAGGGGGCAGCGAGGTGGCGGTCTTGGCGCGGGCGAGGAGGTCGCGCATGTCCTCGCTGGCACGGCCTGGGCGGCCGAGCCAGAAGCCGATCGCGCTGGCGACGATCCACCAGGCGACGGCGACGAAGAGGGTGGTCGAGTCGTTGTCGCGGCCGATCGCGATGGCCGTTATCGCGCCAAGCACGGTGGCCTCGGCGCCGGTGATGAAGACGGTGGTGCGGAGCAGGTCGGTGAAAGGCATCGGCGGTTAGTCAACCACCGCTACCCGGCGAGCCAACGGAGCAGGGCGAGCCAGCCGTCCGGTCCGCCGACTGTGAGGTCCGACTCTTCGGCCAGCTCCGCCGGCGCCTCCGGCGAAAGAACGCCGACACAGACGGCGATCTCGAGGTCGCCCGCCTCACGCAGCTGGCGCAGGCGGCGGAAGGCGTCGAGGTCGGTGCGGTCGTCGCCGGCGTAGGTGGCGCGGTCGACGCCGTCGGCGGCGATCAGCGAGCCGACCGCGGCGTCCTTGCCACCACCGCCGCTCGGCCGCAGCTCGAGCACCTTGCGCCCCCAATGCGGTTCGAGTCCCGCCTGACCGGCGGCCACCGCGAGCTCGCGGGCGCGCGCCTCGGCGACGGTTTCGTCATCGGCGCCGCGCCAGTGCAACGCCTGGATTGGGCCCTTGTCCTCGCGCCGCAGCCCGGAGATGTCGATTTCGGCGGTGTCGCCGGCGAGGAATTCGGCCGCTTCGCGCTCGCGGCCGGCGATCGAAGGGTCGGACTCGGGCGCATCCGCTCCCGGCATCAGCAGCTCGAGCCCGTGGTTGCCGGCGTAGGCCAGCCCGTCGAGGCCGACCAATTCGCGTGCGGCCAGCGCCTGGCGGCCGGAGACGCAGCCGACGAGGCCGTAGCGCTCGTTCAGCGCCGCCAACGCCTCGCGGGCCTCGGTGGGCACCGCCGCTTCCTCGGCGCGCTCGACGATCGGCGCCAGGGTGCCGTCGATGTCGGTCAGCACGGCCGCGCGGCGCGGCTCGGCGCGCAGCGGTCCAAGGAGTTGCTCCCAGGCGTCTCCCGCCGTCTCGACTCCGGGTGGCACCTACCCAGTATCGCTGAGTCGCCCCATGTAACGGTTCTCGATCCCGGGGCGCCGAGGCGCAGCTGCGCATCTCGCTACGCTCAGAGCGTGGATTCGCTTTCCTGGAAGGGCGACCTGCCCCACCTGCGCTCGCCGGTCCTGGTCTGCGCCTTCCGCGGCTGGAACGACGCAGCGGCCGCTGCCTCGACCGCGCTGGCGACGATCGGCAACGCGCTCGATGCCGAACCGATCGCGGGGATCGACCCCGAGGAGTTCTTCGACTTCCAGAGCACGCGGCCGAACGTCGTTCTCGAGGACGGCGAGACGCGGCGGATCGAGTGGCCGGTCAACGACTTCGCCTACTGCCGGGTGCCGAACGCCGATCGCGATCTGATCCTGCTCGACGGCACCGAGCCCAACCTGCGCTGGCGCACCTTCTCGGAGGCCGTCGCGACCGCCGCCGACGCGCTCGGGGTCGAGTTCGTCATCACCCTCGGCGCCCTGATCGCCGAGGTCGCCCACACCCTGCCGGTGCCGATCACCGGCATTGCCTCGAGCCCGAACCTGGTCGACCAGCTCGAACTCGAGCGCTCCAACTACGAGGGCCCGACCGGGATCGTCGGCGTCGTCCACGACCTCTGCGGCCAGACCGGGATCGACTCCGCCTCGCTCTGGGCGGCGGTCCCCCACTACGTCGCCGCGGTCCCCAACCCGAAGGCGGCGCTGGCGCTGCTGCGCCGGCTGGAAGGGATGACCGGGATCGTCGTCGAGGCCTCCGAGCTGGAGGAGGAAACCAGCGACTACGAGCGCCAGATCGCCCGCGCCGTCGCCGCCAACCCCGAGATCGAGGACCTCGTCGCCCGGATCGAGGCCGAACAGGTCGACATGATCGAGGAGGGCGAGGAGCTCCCCTCGGCCGACTCGATCGCCCAGGAGTTTCAGCGCTTCCTGCGCCAGCGCGGCGACCAGTAGCGCCGGCTCAGCTCTCAGCGGCGGGGCAGATCAGGCGGTAGTCGCACCAGCTGCAGACCGTCGGCGAAGGGCGGGGCTCGAAGTCCTGGCCGAGGATTCCCTCGCCGACCTGCAGCACGGTGCGCTCGACTCGCTCGGCGTCGTCGGGCTTGGTCGGCGCCGCGACCTTGTCGCCGTCGAGCACGTAGTAGTAGGAGCCGGTGGCGGCGTCGATCTCCCAGGCCTCGTGGGCGGCCATCCGGTAGAGCGCCAGCTGCAGGTCGGACTCGAGTTCCTCGGCGCTCTTGCGTTCGCCGGTCTTGTAGTCGATCAGCTCGTACTCGCCGTCGGGGTGGCGGTCGACCCGGTCGACCCGGCCGCGGACGTGGTGCTCGCCGACCTTGAAGTCGAACTTCTTCTCCAGCCAGACCGGTTCGGACTCGGCCACCCGCTCGTTTTCCCAGTACATCCGCAGTGCCTCGCGGCCGCGGTCGCGGTACTGCAGCTCGTCGTCTGAGGAGCCGAAGCCGGTCCGCCGCCAGCCGATCTCGAACAGCCTGTTGAGCGTCTTCAGGCCGTCGCGCTCGTCCGCTGGCGGCTCTTTGTGGAAGCGTTCGAGGACGTTGTGGAAGAGGATCCCGAAGCGCTGGTTGATCGTCGGCTCCTGGGGGATCCCGAAGACGCGGGCGAACTTGTACTTCAGCGGGCAGGTCAGGTAGAGGGTGAGGTCTGAGGCCGAGAGGCTGAGGCGACCGTCGCCGCGGCGCGGCAGGAAGGCGGCCAGCGAGGGCTCCTCGCGGACGGCGATCAGCTCGAGCCGGCGGTCGCGCTCGCGCTCGGAGCCGAGCAGGTAGGCGTCGAGCGAGGAGGCGTCGAGCTCGGCCTGCTGCTCGGGCGTCGCCACCTGGCGCAGCAGCCCGTTGACCGCCTCGATCGCCTCTTCGGTCGCCTCGTCGCCGGGCCGCTGCGCCAGCGCCGCCAGCTTCAGCAGCTCGAGGTAGCGGGCGATCGCCCGGTTGACGTCGATCGCGGTGTCGAGGCGGGGCTCCGACAGCTCGCGGCCGGCCCGCCAGGAGGCCTCGAGCACCTGCTCGCGCAGCGTCCGGTAGGTCGCGTGCAGGCCCTCGGCGGGGCCGAACAGCTCCTCATCGTGCTCCTCCTCGGGCTGCTCGGAGGCCGCCAGTGCGCGGGTGTAATAGGCGGAGGGGCGCGCCTCGGCCTCGCTGCCGCCGACCCGCGAGAGCACCAGGGTCGAGCGCGCCGGCCAGCCGACCCGCTCCCACTCGGCCTCGCGCTCGAGCCCGAGCACGAAGACGTGGTCGAAGCCAAGCCCCTTCACCTCGTCGAGCGGGACCCCGCGCACCGCCCCCGGCGCGGGCGGCTCCTCGGCGACCCCGGCCGGTTCGCCGCCGGCCTCGGCGACAGCTTTGATGTAGCGGACGAAGTCCCGGGTCGAGCCGTGCGGCTGGCGCCGCGCCCAGGCGCTCGCCAGCTCGGCCAGCCGCGAGAGCGCCAGCAGCCGCTCCGCCACCTCGGGCTGTGCCGCGAAGAGTCGCTGCCGGCGCAGGCCGACGTTCTCGATCAGGCGGCGGACGAAGACATCCGCGCGGCGCTCCTCCATCACCGCCGCGGCGGCGTTATAGATGCGGAGGAAGACGCCGATCCGCTCGCGCGCCTCGGGCTGGAACTGGGGCGAGTCGAGCGCCGCTTCGCAGGCCGCGACCATGTCCTGCTTGCGGCGGCGGGCGATCGTCGTCAGCCGCGCCAGATCGCCCGAGCGCAGCTCGACCGGCGGCCGGGTCAGCGCCCGCGCCGCGGCCGGCGAGTCGTCGGGGTCGGCGAGGACCCGCAACCAGGCGATCGCATCGCGCACCTCGGGCCGCTGGAAGAGCGCCGCCGGGCCGGAGAGGTGGAAGGGGATGCCGCGCTCCTCCATCGCCGCCGCGACCGGGCCGCCGTCGGCGCCGGCGTCGGCGACGACCGCGCAGATCCCCTCCGGCGGGGTGCCGGCGGCGAGCAGCCGCTCGACCTCGCGGGCCAGTGCCTGCGCCTGGGCGCGCTCGTTGCCGCAGCGCCAGAACTGGACGGTCGGCTCGCGGAAGCGGTGGCTGAGGACGAGCACGTCGCCGTCCGGGTGGAGGTCACGGAACCAGCCGCCGAGCTCGCCCTCGGACTCGAGCGCGTAGAGGCGGTCGTCGCCCTCCGGCGCTAGCGCCTCGAGCAGCGCCCGTTGCGCCGGGCTCGTCTCCTCGAGCTCGTCGACCATCACGAACTCGAAGCGGCCGGCGAGTTCGCGGCGCAGGTCGGGGCGCTCGACCAGCAGGCAGTCGAGGGCGAGGAAGACGTCGCCGCGGTCGAGGCTGCCGGCGGCGGCGAGGATCCGGTCGTGGGCGGTGTAGAGCTCGGCGAACTCGAGCTCGCGCGAGGCCGCCTCACGGGCCGCCTCGTCGGCCGCAACCGCGACCTCCTGCTCGGCCCGCTCCGCCAGCGTCGTCGGCCCGACCCGTTCCGCCTTCAGGCCGTCGATTCGGGCCAGCAGCCGGGCCAGCAGCCCGGCCGGGTTGCCGCGGATCTCGTGGCGGCGCAGCGGCAGCTCGTCGACCCGGTCGAGCAGGATCGCCAGCCGCTCGGCCGAGCCGAGCACGTCGAAGAAGGGGTCGAGGCCGGCGGCCTCGGAGTGCTCGCGCAGGATCCGCTCGCCGAGCTCGTCCCAGGTGCCGATCCAGAGCTCCTCGAAGGCGCCGGTCAGCAGCGCCTCGCTGCGTTCGCGCAGCCGCCGCGCCGTGGCCCGGGTTGAGGTCAGGGCCAGCACCCGGCTCGGCTCGGTGCCGGTCGCGGCGAGGTGGGCGAGCCGCCGGGCCAGCAGCTCGGTCTTGCCGGTGCCCGCGGCGCCGAGCAACAGCAGCGGCCCGTCGCGGTGGCCGATCGCGCGCTCGCGCTCGCCGCTGTCGCCGACCAGGATCTCCTGCTCAGGTGGCATCTCGGTCCTAAGCTAGCGACCCGCAGTGCCGTGTAACACGGGCGCTCCGTAGCATCCGGCTCGTGGACGCACTCTCCGCCGATTGGACCGCGATCTGCCGCCGCGTAGTGGCCGGTCAGCGGGCAATCTTCGACGAGGTCAGGACCAGCGCCGAGCGCACCGTCTACGAGGGCGTCGGCGAGGGTGGCGACCGGACCCTTGAAATCGACCGCCGCTGCGAGGACATCGTCTTCGCCGAGCTCGACGCGCTGGCCGCGGACGGCGCCTCCTTCGTCGCCGTCTCCGAGGAGCGCGGCGAAGTCGAGTTCGGCGGCGGGGGAGAGGTGCGGGTGGTGATCGACCCGATCGACGGCTCGCTCAACGCCCGCCGCACGATCCCCTCCCACAGCGTCAGCGTCGCCGTCTCCTCCGGCCCTTCGATGGCCGACGTCGACTTCGGCTTCGTCCACGACTTCGGCGCGGGCGAGGAGTTCGTCGCCCGCCGCGGCGAGGGCGCCAGCGTCGACTCGGTCGCCGCCCGGGTCGCCGCGGGCAACGGGAAGCTCGAGGTGGTCGGCCTCGAGTCGATGGAGCCGCAATGGTCACAGGAGCCGCTCGCGGCCCTGGTCGACAAGGCCTATCGGCTGCGGGTCGTCGGCTCGATCGCAATCACCGCCGCCTACGTCGGCGTCGGCCGCTTCGACGCGATGCTCAGCCTCCGTCCCTGCCGCTCCGTCGACGCAGCGGCAGCCCAGCTGTTCGCCCGTGAGGCCGGCGGCGAGGTCGCGTTCGGCGACCTCGAGCTCTCCGAAGCGGCACTCGATCTCACCTCGCGCTACCCGATCGCCGCCGGCCGCGATGCCGAGTCACTGGCCACGATGCTCGCCGCGCAGCGCGTCTGAGCCGCTCGAAAGCCGCTCCGCAAGCCGGGTGTAACCGGTCCACGAAAAGTGGTTAGGAACGTGTGTTCGTGGAACGTATGTTCGCTACACTCGGACGCCTGGAGGCGTCCACCGAGAGATCGAGGAGATTCACTTAATGCCAACGCAGAGCAGCAAAGACGGCAGCAAAGACAAAGCCCAGGCCAAACGCGCCACCACCGAAGCGAAGAAATCGGCTTCCGCCGGCGCCGCCGCCGGCAAGCGCGCGGTCGCCAAGACCGCCGCGGCGGAGAAGAGCCAGGTGCAGACCGTCGCCGAGACCGCTGTCGACTTCCCGGTCGGCATCGTCCTCTCGGTCAGCGACCGGGTCGGCGAGCTGGTCGAGCCCTGGACCGCTCGCAGCAGCGCCGAGAAACAGCTCAAGAGCTACCGCAGCACGCTGCGTAAATCGCTGAAACGGACCGAGCGTCGCGGCGCCAGCGCCCGCCGCAAAGCGACCACCGAGGCCCGCAAGACGCGCAACCGGGTCGAGCGTGAGGCCCGCCGCCGCCAGCGCACGGTCGAGTCGACGCTGAAGAGCAGCCGCTCGACCGCCGAGCGTCGCGTCCGCGCCGCGATCGACGGCCCGACGACCCGTGGCAAGGACCTGGTCAGCACCGTCACCGACCAGTTCGCGGCTCTCCGCTAGACGCCCGCGACACCAAGCAGCAACGAACGCCCCGGCCCGCGCCGGGGCGTTCGTCGTTCAGTAGCCCGTTACCGCGACCGGCGCCGAGGCCGCCGGGCGGTACGGGAAGTCGGACTGTTCGGGGGAGACGGCGCGGAACTGGAAGCGGATGTTTCGGCTGTCGTCATCGGTAAACGCGTAGGGGTAGCGGAAGCGGCCGTGGCGGTCGGTCTGGACGGTGCGGAATTCGCCCCACTCGCCGCCGGGAACGCGGAACTCGAGCTGGATCGGCCGGCCGGTGCGGCGGATCGTCGCTTCGCCGGCGAGCAGGCGACCGCTGAAGATCACCGGCTCGCCACCGATCCGGGCGGCGCGGGTCGAGGCCTCGAAGCGGACCCCGGCGCGGACCGCCATCGTCACCGACCGCCCGACGCTGCGGGTCAGCGTCTTGGTGCCGGCGAAGAAGGCTTCGACGCGGCGCGAGGGCCCGGGGGATAGGCGGGCGTCGAAGCGGCCGTCGGCGCGGCTCGTCACCGTCGTCCGCCGCTGGGCGACATCGGCGCCGGGCGCGAAGGTCTCGACGATCTCGACCGGGAGGCCGGCGAGCGATGCTCCGGCCGTCGAGCGGAGGACGCCGCCGAAGCGCAGCGGCCTGCCGTAGGGCACCGTGCGCAGCGCCGGGCGCGACTCGAAGTCACTGACGGACTCGCGACGGCAGCGTCGCCGGTCGCCGTCGACCCGGTGGCAGTGCTGCCAGATGAGCTTGGCGCCGCCGAAGCCCGAGCCGATCGCGGTCGGGACCTTGATCGGGTTGCGGAGGACCATCGGCGAGCCGTCGGCGCGGCGCTCCTCCCGGGTCGAGTTGCCGGCTGAGTCGAAGCCGGTGGCGCGGAACTCGTAGTCGCCTGCCGGGTAGTCGTCGGAGCTCCAGCGGGCCTGTAGGCCGGCGGCGGTGGCTCTGGTCGGCAGCGAGTCGAAGCGCTGGGTCGTGCCGGCTGGCCGCACTTCGATCGAGCCACGCTCGTCGCTCGGGCCCGAGCGCGGGTCGGCGACCTTGACCTCGATCAGCTCGGGATCGTCGGGCCGCTGGGCGGCGGCGAAGGCGACCTTCGGCGGGGTCTCGTCGATCCGAACAGCCTGCGTCGCCGCTGTCTCGAGGCCGGCATTGCCGAGTGCGTCGCGGGCCCAGCCGGAGAGGAGGTGAGTGCCCTCGCCGCTGACCGTCGCGGTGACCGATCCCCCGAGCGCCATCGTCGCCGCGCCGCCGTCGACCTTCAGCGCGGTCAACGGTCCGCTCGGCCCGGCCGCGGCCATCCCCGAGAAGCGGTCTTCGCCGATCGCGGTGACCGCCACCGGATGGTCGACCCAGCCGCCCGGTGTTCCGGCAAAGCGAATGCTCGGTGCGCTGGCATCGATGTTGATCGGGACGCTGCGAAGCGGCGAGGCGACGCCGGTGCCCGAGACGGCGACAACGTTGAGGTAGTCGGTGCCCTCGGGCAGCTGCCCGAGGGTCAGGCGGTCGTCGCCGATCCCGCCGGGCAGGTCGGTCTCCCAATCGCCGCAGCGGTTGGGGTTGGCGCAGGGCGACTCGCCGGGCCGGGCGGAGAGTGAGTAGGCGTAGCCGCGGATGCCGGAGATCGGGATCGCCGTCGGGTGCTCGAGCGTGACCGGAACCGTGCCGCGGCCGTCGAGCCAGCCGGGGGGCGCGACGACTTCGGGTGGCCCCGGCGCTTCGGCGTCGTAGCGCAGCGTCGCGTAGGCCGTTGGGCCGGGCGACCCACCGGTCGCGGGCCAGAGCCACATTTCGATCAGGTATTCGCCCCGCTGCAGAGGCTGCCCGTCGGGCCGGGGCGGGATTTGGAGCCAGATCCGTTTTTCGGCACGCGCGCCCGCGACAACCGCCTCCGGCGCCCAGGGGACGTTGCGGAAGCGGTAGCCGACGACGTCGGTCGGGTCGCCCTGCCAGGCCAGGTAGAAGATGTTGTCCGCCCGCCAGACCGGGCCTTCGACGTGCAGCCCAACCATCTCGTGCTCGGCGCTGGCGGTCGCCGGCAGCAGGGCGAGGACCAGCGCCGCGAGCAAGCCCGCCGCGAGGCGCCTCACGGGCCAAACTCCCCGGCCGGGTCGCCACCGCCCGAGGAGGCGGCAGTCGATGAGGCCGACGACGACGACGACGACGAGTAGGAGCCTTCGCTGCTCGTCACCGGTTCGGGCGGCGCCGGTTCTTCGTATTCGACCGCGCCGCTGCTGACCGCCGGTTCAGGTTCCGGCGGCGGTGCCGCTTCCTTGCTCGGAGGCGGCGACGAGTTCGCTTCGTGCTCGGGCTGCTGTTCCGGCGTTGGCGGCGGCACGGCTTCGACCGGCGCTTCCGGTTCGTAGTCGATCCCGGTTTCGATCGCGAACTCGCGCTTCACCTCGCGGTCGAGCGGCCGGGCGATGTGCGCCGCCCGCACCTGCTCGCGGCCGGCCTCGAGCGGCGTCGGCACCACCCCGGTCGCGACACAGGCGGCGGCGCCGCCCGCGGTGCCGACGCAGAGCGCGGCGATCTTCGCCAGCGCTGCGACCCCGGCGCCGCGGCTGCCGCCGGCGCTGGCCATCCCGCCGAGCGTCGCGTCGCCACCGGGGGCGAAGCGAGCCGCCAGGCCGGCGATCGCGTCCTGGGCGCGGTCGAGCAGCGAGCGACCGAGCGGCAGCGTCGGGGCGAGGGCCGCCGCGGCCCTCGGCGCCGCCCTGTAGGCGCGCAGCGTCGCCCGGCAGTGGGCGCAGGCGCGCAGGTGCTCGCGCACCGCCGCCGCCTCCTCGGCGCCAGCCTCGCCATCGCAGAAGGACGAGATCAGCGGCCCGAGCTCGGCGCAGCGCCGCCCCGACTCGCTGCCGGCGAGGAAGCGGCGGAAGCGCTCCCGGCCCTCGGCCAGGCACCTGTTGATTTTCGTCCTCGAATACCCGGTGAGCTCGCCGATCTCGGTGTAGGAGTAGCCCTCGGCGAGCAGGCTCAGGGCGCGCAGCTCTTGCGGCTTCAGCGCCTGCAGCGCCTCGCGGCTGCGGGCGACGGCTTCTGAGCGCTCGGCCCGCTCGGCCGGGCCGGCCCCCTCGGAGGGGATCAGCGCGGTCCAGTCCTCGCGCCCCGGGTCGGCCGCGACGGCCGCCGGGCCGCTGAGGATCCGCTCGCGCTCCCGTCGCACTGCCAGCGCCTCGTGGCGGACGACGGTCTGCGTCCAGCGCACCAGCTCGCGCGGGTCCTCGCTGGGCGCCTTCAGCAGCACGATCTCGAGCGCGCGCTGCAGCGCGTCCTCGGCATCGTCCTCACAGAGAGAAAAGCGCCGCGCCGTCCGCCGCAGGGCGGCCTCGTGCCGCGCGTAGGTCTCGATCGCGGCACGCTTCCGTGCCGCCGCAGGCACCGCGCTCTGCTGTTCCTCCCCCTGGACATGACTCACTGTTCGGATCTCCCCTACCGCTTGGCCGACTCACAGCAAAACATTCCACTTCTAGGGGCGAAATGGGCGCGACTCTCCCCCGGAATTCGTCCGAAGACGGACGAGATTGCGCCAAATTGCGGACTTTGGCGGCTACTTGATGGTCTTCAACGCGAGCAGTTCAATGTCGGCCTCGGCGTTCAGGACCTTCAGGGTGATCGCTGCTCGTTCACCATGGGGAAATACGACGATGCACTGGAAACGCGTGCCGACGACGACTTCTTGGTCTTCCGGGCAGGACACGGATTTGACTGCTTCGTGCAACGAGCGTTCGAGGTTGCTCTTGATCTTCGACGAAGTCTTCTCGGAGTCGATCACCGGCGGCTTCGCGCCGCTGGTTCCGTCGATCTTCCAGCCGTCGTTGGATCGCTTCAGGGTCAGCGTTTCGCCCGACAGCTCGACCGTCGCGATGTCCCCGTCGATGCTGACTGCGTCGGCATCGACTTCGGCCTCCTGGAATCGCATCGTTTTTCTCTCGGCCTCGAAGCCTTTGGTTTCGAGCGCCGTGCTGAAGAGCTTCGGGCAGGCGATTCCTCCGGCACGTTCTTCGAACTCGGTCACGAAGCGGGGCGTGAGGACGGCGCAAACCGATTTGCCGTCCCCCTTGCTGGCGGCGGCGTAGAAGCTCTTCGCTACCGCGGCGACTTCGTCGGCTTCGTCGGACGACGACGAGCCGCATCCCACGCCGAGCGAAGCGAGAGCCAAGAGCGCCGCGACCAGCGCCAGCCGATTACGCATGCTCCTCGGCGTCGACCCGCTGCCGGATCGGCGGCTCCAGGACCCGGCTCAGGACCGGCACCTCGAGGAACCCCTCGACGCTCGCATAGAGCATCGCGATCCGCGGCAGGTCGGCGACTTCGTCGATCACCACCGAGCGCGGCACCCATTCGGGACCGAACTTCTGGTTGAAGTCGCGCAGGCTCTGGATCTGGAAGAAGGGGTTGAGGCCTTTCGCCATCAGCCGCTGCAGGCGGCCGGCGAGGCCGGCGTCCTCGGCCGAGTCGAGCAGGCGGCCCCAGGCGGCGAAGTTGAGCGAGAGGCGCTTGAAGCCGCGGGGGCCGAGCGCGACCGCCGCTTTGGCGATCAGGAACTCGGTCATGCCGTTGGTCGAGTCGGGGCGGCGGCGCATCAGGTCGAGCGAGTAGCCCGGTTCGTCGCCGTAGACGGGGACGAAGCGGAGGAAGCCCTCGACCCGGTTGCCGTCGCGGGCGCGGGCGACGGCGAGGACGAAGTCGGCGTTGGTGCCCTCGACGTCCTCGCCGAGCTCCATCGTGAAGCCGCGCTCCGGTGCCCCTTTGCGCCATTCCTCGCTGATCTCGTTGAGCTCGGCGACCAGCTCGGGGCTCGCCTCGTTCTCGGCCATCAGCTCGAAGCTGTGCTTTTTCTCGACGTGCTTGACCGCCGCCCGGACCGCCTTGCGCTCCGGCCCTTCGAGGCTGAACCGCTCGAGCCGCAGGATCGCCTCGTCGCCGAGGTAGATCACGTGCATGCCGCGCTCGCGGTAGAGCTCGGCGTCGGCCTCACGGACGGCGAAGAAGGCGACCCGCCAGCCGCGCTCGGCGCAGAAGGAGAGGAATTCGTCGATCGTCCGCCCCTCGGCGGCCGGCGGCCCGATCGGGTCGGCGCCGACCATCGCCGTCCCCCGCACGTAGAGGTAGGCGATCAGCGACTGGCCGTCGGCCGAGAAGAAGTAGTTCTTGTCGCGGCGCAGGGCGAAGTAGTCGAGCGTGTCGTCGCCCCAGCGGCGGACGATCTGCTCGGCGTGGCGGCGCCGGTCGAGGGTCGGCGGCTCGGACTGGACGAAGGTGCGGAAGACGAGGTAGAGCAGGGTCAGCAGGCCGACGATGCCGATCACCAGCAGCGCCGTTTCGAAGAAGTCGTGGAAGACGTTGCGGTGGAAGGTGTAGGGACCGTCGAGGCCGATCAGCCCGAGGTAGGCGGTTTCGACGTTCCCCCAGAAGGTCAGGTCCGGGGTGATGTGTTTGCGCTCGGCGAACAGCGTGATCGAGGTGAAGACGAAGACGAACAGGAGGTAGACGGGGACGAAGACGATCGCCTGGCTCAGCGAGCCCGGGTCGCCCTTGGCGCGGAAGTCGGTGCGGAACCAGATCAGCGCCAGCACCATCGCCACCGAGAGCAGGACCGAGATCGGGTCCGGACCGTGAAGGAGGTGGACGACGGCGGCGAGGACGAAGAGGAAGACGGCGATCCCCCAGGCGCGGCGCTTGCCACGGCTGAGCCCGCGGGCGACGCCGATGATGCCCAGCCCGATCGCGACCGAGAGGATCAGCCCGGCCGAACGACCGCCGCTGTGGACAAAGGAGAGGTGGCCGAGCGAGAAGCGGATCGAGGTGGCGGTGGGGAGCAGGCTGAAGATCGCGACGATCACGGAGGCCCAGGCGAGGTAGCGGAGGCTGCGCGGCCGTCTCGTCAGCGGCGGCGCCGCGCTGGTCGGCGCGAGCTCGGCCGGCGGCTCGGCGACCGCCGCGGCCCCGTCACCACCCGCCAGGTCGGCTGCCGTCGGCGCTCCCTCGCTGGCCACGCCCGCCGAGGCGTCGGCGCCCTCGTGTCCTTCCGGCCGCAGCGTCGGGAAGAGGATCACGTCGCGGATCGCCTCGGCGCCGGAGATCAGCATCACCAGGCGGTCGAGGCCGATGCCGAGGCCGCCGGTCGGCGGCAGCCCGTACTCGAGCGCTTTCACGTAGTCCTCGTCGACGGGTTCACCCTCTTCGTCGCCGCCCGCCTGCAGGTCTGCCTCGGTCTGGAAGCGTTCGGCCTGGTCGACCGGGTCGTTCAGCTCGCTGTATGCGTTGGCGAGCTCGCGGCCGGCGACGACCAGCTCGAAGCGCTCGGTCAGTTCGGGATCGTCGCGGTGGGCGCGCGCCAGCGGCGAGACTTCGCGCGGGTGGTCGATCACGAAGGTCGGCTCGATCAGCAGATGCTCGGAGCTGTCGTCGTAGACCTCCGCCATGATTTTCCCCGAGCCCCAGACGTCGAGGTAGGGGACACCGCGCTCGTCGGCGATCTTCCGCGCCTCGGCGACCGGCATCGAGGGGTACATCTCGACCCCGGCGTTCTCATTGATCAGCTCGGCCATCGTCGCCCGCCGCCAGGGCGGCACGAGGTCGACCTCGGTGTTGCCGATCCGCACCACCGTCGTCCCGATCGCCTCGATGCAGCAGCGCTCGACGATCGCCTCGGTCAGGTCCATCATGTCGTGGTAGTCGCCGAACGCCTGATAGGCCTCGAGCAGCGTGAACTCGGGGTTGTGGCGGGTGTCGAGGCCCTCGTTGCGGAAGACACGGCCGATCTCGAAGACCCGGTTCATGCCGCCGACGATCAGCCGCTTGAGGTTGAGCTCGAGCGCGATCCGCAGCGTCATGTCGATGTCGAGCGCGTTGTGGTGGGTGATGAACGGTTTCGCCGCGGCGCCGCCGGCCTGGTCGAGCAGGACCGGCGTCTCAACTTCGCGGAAGCCGCGGTCGAGCAGCGTCTGGCGGGTCGCCGAGATCACCGCCGAGCGGATCGCGAAGACCCGCCGCGAGTCCTCGTCGAGCATCAGGTCGAGGTAGCGCTGGCGGTAGCGGGTCTCGGGGTCGGTGACCCCATGGCGGATGTCGGGCAGCGCCCGCAGGCTCTTCGAGAGCAGCTCGAACTTCGCCACCCGGACCGAGAGCTCGCCCTTGTCGGAGGCGATCACCGTCCCCTCGACCCCGACCCAGTCGCCGAGGTCGAGGTCGGAGAACTGGTGCAGCTCGTCGGAGCCGACCGCGTCGGCTGAGACCAGCAGCTGGATCTGACCGGTCTCGTCGCGGAGGTCGGCGAAGTCGAGGCTGCCGTGGCGGCGCGCGCCGAGGATCCGCCCGGCGATCCGCACCGCCTTGCCGGTGTCGGAGCCGGCGGCCAGCCCGTCGAACTCCTCGTGGATCGCCGCCGCGCTCGAGTCGCGGTCGAAGCGAACCGGGTAGGGGTCGATGCCGCGCCCGCGCAGCGCCTCGAGCTTGGCGAGCCGGTGGGCCCGCGTCTCCTCCTGGAACTCGCGCGCCTGCGGCTCCTCGACGTTCTCCCCAGTACTCAAGACAACTCCTCGCGCTTCGCTCCCGGCGCGAAGAACCAGATATGGACGCTTGGTCGCTCCGCGCTCATTGGCGCCGAAGCCTAGGTGCTGGCGGGTACGGAACCGTCCGCTTGGACGGATTGCGCCGGCTGGGACTGCTGGCGGGAGAGGATCGCCATCCCGACCCCGGCGGCCGCCAGGGCGGCGAGGGTGGCGAGGATGTCGCCGACGCCGGCGTCGAGCGACTCCTGCAGCAGGGTGACGCCGAGGACGACGCTGGTGATCGGGTCGAAGGCCATGCTGGTCGCCACCGCCGGGGCGAGGGCGCCAGTGTTGAGCGCCAGCTGGTTGAGCGTCATCGACGCGTAACCGACGACGACGAGCGCGTAGAGGTGCCAGGTCGTGAAGATCGTCAGCACGCCGTCGTCGAGCTCGTCGACCACCGCCTTGGTCAGCGCGGCCGAGAGCGCGAAGAGAACTCCCGTCGCGATCCCGAGGAACGCCGCCCGCCGGGGCGCCGGCCCGCGCTGGCCGAGCAGGAACAGCGGCACGCAGACGGCGACGCAGGCGGCGCCGGCGACGAGCCACTCGCCGAGCGGTGCGTCGGCGCGGCCGCCCGAGGGGTCGGCAATCGTCAGGAAGGCGACCAGCGCCGCGGTCACCAGCAGCGCCGCGCAGAGATCAATCCGGCGCACCCGTTGACCCGTTAGCCGCGCCCCCAGCGGCAGCGCGAAGACGACGCTCGCGACCAAGAGCGGCTGGACCACCGCCAGTCGCCCGAAGCCAAGCGCCGCCGCCTGGCAGCCGAAGCCGAGCGCGTCGGCGCCGATGCCGGCCAGCCAGACCGGCCGCCTCGCCATCTGGATCAGCAGGCCCGAGCTGGGCCCGGTCGCCGGCTCTTCCAGTCCCGCCCGCTGCTGCAGCACGGTCCCGAGCGCGAACAGCAGGGCCGCGGCGAGGGCTAAGGCGATGTCCACAGGCGGCCACGATACGGGTGGCCGCGGAGGCGGAGATACGTGGTATTCCTACTATTCGACAGCCGAATAGAGCCCAGGAAGCCGAGGAGCCGAACCGAGCGATGAGCACCGTGACCGAAGTCCCCACCCCGTACGAGATCCCGCAGGAGGCGCGCGACCTGCGCGACATGGTCCGCCAGTTGGCGCAGGACAAGATCGCCCCCCGCGCCGCCGAGATCGACCGCACGGCGGAGTACCCCTGGGACGTGCGCGAGCTGCTCGCCTCCCACGACGTCCTCGGCCTGCCCTTCGCGACCGACGTCGGCGGCACCGGCACCGGCACCCTGGTGCTGCAGATGGCGGTCGAGGAGATCGCCAAGGTCTGCGCCTCCTCGGCGCTGATCCTGATGATCCAGGAGCTGGGGACGCTGCCGATCCAGCTGTTCGGCTCCGAGGAGCAGAAAGGGAAGTGGCTGCCGAAGTGCGCCAGTGGCGAGTGGTCGCCGGCCTTCTGCCTCTCCGAGCCCGAGGCCGGCTCCGACCCGGCGGCGATGCGGACCCAGGCGGTCAAGGACGGCGACGAATGGGTGATCAACGGCCAGAAGGCCTGGATCACGAACGCCAGCATCGCCGACTTCTATGTCGTCTTCGCCACCACCGACCGCGAGAACCGCCGCACCTCGGCCTTCGTCGTCGAGAAGGACCGCGAGGGCTTCGACCCCGGCGCGCTCGAGCACAAGCTCGGGATCAAGGGCAGCCCGACCGGCTCGCCCTCCTTCACCGACGTCCGCGTCCCGGCCGAGAACCTGATCGGCGAGGAGGGCAAGGGCCTCTCGGTGGCGCTCGGGACGCTCGAGCGGACCCGGCTCGGCGCCGCCGCGCAGGCGGTCGGGATCGCCCAGGGGGCGACCGACTACGCCAACGAGTACGCCAAAGAGCGGATCGCCTTCGGCAAGCCGATCAACCAGCTGCAGGGGATCCAGTTCAAGCTCGCCGACATGCAGACCGGCACCGCCGCCGCCCGCGAGCTGCTCTACAAAGCCTGCTCGCTCGCCGACCGCAGGCCGCGTCCCGCCGAGCTCCCCGCCTACAGCTCGATGGCGAAGCTGTTCGCCTCCGACAACGCGATGAAGGTGACGGTCGAGGCGGTCCAGGTGCTGGGCGGCTACGGCTACGTCAACGAGTACCCGCTGGAGCGGATGATGCGCGACGCCAAGATCACGCAGATCTACGAGGGCACGAACGAGATCCAGCGGGTCGTGATCGCCCGCGGGATGGCGGGCTAGCCGGCCGCCAGCGCCTGCTGCGCTGCCGCCAGCTCCTTGGCGGCGGCGCGCCACTTGCGCTGCAGCTTCGGTTCCAGGCTGGCGGTTTCGCAGCCCGCTTCGGAGACGCACTCGCCCCAGGTGTTGGCGGCGGCGAGGTAGCCGTCGAAGGAGCGCTCGGCGCTGCTCGCCGGGCCGGAGACGCAGGCGAGGTCGAGCTTGCCGACGGGGACCTGCTGGTAGGTCTTGCGCACCGTCGCCAGTTCGGCGACGTACTGCTCGTAGCTGACCCCGATCACCAGGCTGCGGCGCAGGTGCTCGAGCCCTTCGACGAAGGCGCTGAGGCCGTGGGCGCAGGGCGTCGCGGCGGCGGCGGGACTGCTGTTCGGCGGCGGTTCGGCGCTCGGTGCGGTCAGCGTCGCGTCGGTCGGATCGGGTGCGGCGGGCGCCTGGCTGCCGCAGGCCGGGAGCGCCAACGCCAGCGCAAGCGCGGCGGCGGCGAGCGGCGCGAAGCGTCGCCAGCGGCCGAGTGCGCTACAAAACCGACGATGAGAACGCTGCGAAGCTCGCTGGGGGTGGTCGTTGCGCTGGCTCTGCTCTGCGTGCTGGCGCTCTCCCCCGCGGCGCGGGCGGCCGAAGGGAGTGGCGGCGTCCTCGTCGTCGGCGACAGCCTCGAGGAACTGACCTCGCCCCACCTCGAAGCGCTGCTCCCCGGCGTACCGCTGACGGTCAACGCGGTCGGCGGCTCCAACACGTACGAAATCTTCGACCTCTTCCAAGAAAGCTATTCCCCGTCGGACTCGGTGATCGTGTTCGACGGGGGGACCAATGACAACCCCGCCTATCCGCAGATTCTGGCCGAAAATCTGCAGAAGGTCGCCGCCACGGTCGGCAACCGCTGCATGGTCGTGCCGACGATCCACGGCTACACCGTCAACGGTTACAACAACCGCGGCAAGAACCGCGTCGTCCACGAATTCGCCGCCTCGCGGCCGGGGACGCAGACGCCCGACTGGGCGACGACCGTCAACCAGCACCCGAGCCTGCTCGAACCCGACAACCTGCACCCCAACAGCGAAGGCTCCGAGGTGCGGGCGCAGCTGATCGCCGAAGGGATCACCGCCTGCCTGACCGGCGCCCCGACGGGGCTACCCAGCCCCGTGGCCGGCGCCGGCGAAGAGCTCGAAGCGACGGCCTCGGCCGCCGCCAGCGAAGCAGAGCCGCCGCAGACGCCGCACCTGCAGCTGGTCGACCGCGTCGCCAATCGCCGCTTGCAGCTGATCAAGGAGCTGGCCGGTGGTTTTGCCCGCGGCGCCGCGACCTTCGCCGCGCTCAGTCAGTTGCTGCCGACGCGCTGAGCGCCAGCCCAGCTTCCTCCAGGGGCGCGATGGCCTTTGGGTAAAGCTCCCTCAGCCAGGTGACGGGATCGCGGGTCAGGGGGTTGAGGACGAACTTGGTCGCGCCGACCGCTAGGAAGCGTTCGAGCAGCGCCCGCGTCTCCTCGGCGCCGACGGCGACGTGGTCGGCGCGCGCGAGCCCGGGCCGCAGGCGGTCGAGCAGCCGGTCGCCGGGCGGCGGCAGCTCCGCGGCGCTCGGGGCGCTGAAGATCGTCGCCCCGTAGTGGTCCTCGTCGATCGAGCGCCCGGCTGCCGCCGCGGCGGCGCGGATCGTCGCGATCCCCTCGCCGACCTGCTCGGGGCCGGCGAAGGATGCGAGCCAGCCATCGGCGACGCGGCCGATCCGCCGCAGCGCCGCCGGTGCCCGGCCGCCGAGCCAGAACTCCAGCCGCGGCCGGGTCGGCCGCGGCGAGAGGGCCACGTCCTCGAACGACCAGAAGCGGCCGTGGTGGCTGACCGGCTCGCCGCCCCACAGCTCCTTCAGCACCGTCACCGACTCCTCGACCCGCGGCCCGCGCTCGGCCTTGACCATGCCGGTCGCCTGCAGCTCGCGCGGCAGGTCGACGCCGAGCCCGCCCGCCGGCAGCAGGCGGCCGCTGGAGAGCACGTCGAGTGTCGCCAGCTCGCGCGCCAGCACCACCGGGTTGCGGTGCGGCAGGACCAGCACGTTGGTCCCCAGCTTCAGCTGCTCGGTCCGCGCCGCGACCGCCGCCAGGGTCGGCAGTGGCGCCAGGCTGCCGAGCCGCCCCGGGGAGTCGTTCAGCCACAGCGAGTCCCAGCCGACCTCCTCGAGCACGTCGACCATCTCCCAGAAGCCGCGGTCCGGCGGGCCGGGCGCCAGCGGGCTGAGCCCGACCCCGACCCGCACGCTCAGCCGCTCCGCGCTCGCCGTCTCCGCCATGACCTGATGCTAAGTGGCCGCCGCCCGGGGCTGGGGGAAAAGCACCTAGGGGGTCGAATTTCAGCCTTGTCAGGGCTGGTCCGGCGGCCGCATAATCCGCCGCCATGCGTGTCCGTCCACCGCGCCTCGGCGCCGCCCTTGTCGTTTTCGCGCTGCTGCTGGCGGTGCCGGCGCTGAGCGCCGCCGCGCCGGTCCAGTTCGGCAGCTCGCTGGCTGCCGCCCCGAACGTGGCCTTCGGCTGCGAGGCGGAACCGGCGATCATCAATACCTCCGGCGATTACGGGCTTGTGCCCAACACGAAAGGGCCGGACTGCACGTGGCGCCAGGCGGGCGTCTGGGGCTTGGAAACCGACCCGCGGGTGAGCAGCGTTCCGGGCGACGGTCGCATCATCCGCGCCGAAGTCCTCTCCGGGCCGAACCCGGCGCCCCTGCGGATCGCGGTGTTGCGGCAGATCGGCACGGGCGGCTTCGCCGGCCAGTGCTGCTTCTTCGTCAGCGAGACGGCGGCGGTCCCGCTGATTCCCAACGCGATCACCACGATCCCGCTCGACATCCCAGTCGAACGGAACACGCTGAAAGGCTTCCTCGCCGCCGACCTGATGGGGATCAGCGCCGCGGTCGGCACCGGGACCCTGCCGCTGCGCCAGGTTGGGCCGGCGAACATCTTCAACGAGCCGATCGGCAACTCGCGGGCCGGCGCCTTCTACCCGCGGATCGGATCGATCCCCAACGACTCCGGTGGCGGGCGCCGCGAGGAAGGGGTTCCGGGGCTCGAAGTCCTCGTCCGCTGGACCTGGTGCGGGCGCGGCGACGCCAGCTGCGACCCGACCGTGCGGCCGGCGCCGGCCCCGGCAGTGACCCCGACCGCGCCGCCGGCTGGGCCGGCGGCGATCATCGCCCCGACGCTCGCCCGCCAGCTCGCCCAGGTGCGTGAAAACCAGGCCTTCGTCAAATTGCTGTGCGGGAGCGACGCGGCCTGTCAGGGGCGGCTCGAACTGGTCGGGACCCCGGGCCCCAATGGCCCCGCTGCCCGCGCCTCGGCGCGCGGCGCCAAGCCGCCCAAACCGATCGTCTACGGCAGCGTCGCCTACAAGCTCGCCGCCGGCGCCAAAGGCTCGGTCGCGGTCGAGTTGAACCGCCGCGGCCGCGCCCTGCTCAGCAAACGCGAAAGGGCGACTGTCACCCTGCGGCTGCTGCCGAAGGGCGGCGCCGCCAGCTCGACCAAGCTGACGCTCTCCCGCTCCGGCAAAGGGTCGTAGCGCCCGAGCGCCGCCGGGGCAGGGCGAACCATAGAATCGCCGCCGCCGGCCCCCTCGACGGGCCGGCGAGAATGAGCACTGCCGAGACCGCACCTATCTGGGAACCGACCGCCGCCGAAGTCGAGCGCGCCGAGCTGACCCGTTTCGCCGCCTGGCTCGCTGCCGAGCGCGGAGTTGAGACTGACGGCTATCGCCAGCTCTGGCAGTGGTCGGTCGAGGACGTCGAAGAGTTCTGGCGGGCGATCTGGGACTACTTCGAGGTGATCGCCGACGGCTCGCCGGAGACGGTCCTCGCCAGCCGCGGGATGCCCGGTGCCGAGTGGTTTCCGGGCACCCGGCTGAACTATGCCGAGCACGTCTTCCGCAGGCACGACGACGCCGACGTGGCGATCCTCGCCGCCTCCGAGCTGCGCCAGCTCGAAGGGCTGACCTGGGGCGAGCTTCGTGGCGAGGTCGCCCGCGTCGCCGCCGGGCTGCGCGAGCTCGGGGTGGGGGAGGGGGACCGCATTGTCGCCTACATGCCGAACATCGCCGAGACGGTCATCGCCTTCCTCGCCACCGCCTCGCTCGGCGCCGTCTGGTCCTCGGCCTCGCCCGACTTCGGCGCCGACTCGGTAACCGACCGCTTCGCCCAGATCGAGCCGAAGGTGCTGATTGCCTGCGACGGCTACCGCTACGGCGGCAAGGACTTCGCGCGGGTGGAGACGGTCGAGCGGCTGCGGGCGCAGATGCCCTCGGTGCAGCACACGGTGCTCGTCCGCTACCTCGGCGCCGACGGCGAGCTGGCCGACTCGGTCGCCTGGGAGGAGCTCGGCGCCGCGGCGGGCGCCGCCGAGCTGAGTTTCAACCGCGTCCCCTTCTCCTCGCCGCTCTGGGTCCTCTACTCCTCCGGCACCACCGGGTTGCCGAAGGCGATCGTCCAGAGCCAGGGCGGGATCCTGCTCGAGCACTTGAAGAGCATGCGGCTCCAGCACGACCTCCACGCCGAGGACCGCTTCTTCTGGTTCACGACGACCGGCTGGATGATGTGGAACATCGTCGTCGCCGGGCTCTTGACCGAGGCTCCGGTGGTGCTCTTCGACGGCAACCCGGGCTACCCCGACCTCGGCCGCCTCTGGGACCTCGCCGAGGAAGCGGGGGTCACCGTCTTCGGCACCTCGGCCGCCTTCGTCTCGGCCTCGATCAAGGCCGGTGTCGTCCCCGAGCGGGGGCGCGACCTCTCGCGGCTGCGAGCGCTCGGCTCGACCGGGTCGCCGCTCGCGCCGGAGGGTTTCGACTGGCTCTACGAGCACCTCGGCGAGCGGCTCTGGCTGTTCTCGACCAGCGGCGGCACCGACGTCTGCACCTCGTTCGTCGGCGCCGTTCCGACCCTGCCGGTCTACCGCGGCGAGCTGCAGGGACCGCTTCCCGGGGTCGCCGTCGCCGCCTTCGACCCCGAGGGCCGACCGGTGGTCGGCGAGGTCGGCGAGCTGGTCGTGACCGAGCCGATGCCCTCGATGCCGGTCTTCTTCTGGGGCGACGAGGACGGCGCGCGCTACCGCGAGGCCTACTTCGAGATGTACCCGGGGATCTGGCGCCACGGCGACTGGATCGAATTCACCGAGCGCGGCACGGCGATCATCTACGGGCGTTCCGACTCGACGATCAACCGGGGCGGGATCCGGATCGGCACCGCTGAGATCTACCGCGCCCTCGACAGCGTCCCCGAGGTGCTCGACGCGCTCGTCCTCGACCTGCCGCGCGAGGAGACCGACGGCTGGATCGCGCTCTTCGTCGTCCTCCGCGAGGGGGCCGAGCTCGACGAGGAGCTGACCAAGCGGCTGGCGCGCGCGGTGCGCGAACGCTGCAGCCCGCGCCACGTCCCCGACGCCGCCTTTGAGATCGCGGCGGTGCCGCGCACCCTCTCCGGCAAGGTGGTCGAGGTGCCGGTCAAACGGATCCTGATGGGCGGCGACCCGGAGAAGGTGGTCAGCCGCGGCTCGCTCGCCAACCCCGAGGCGCTCGACGCGTTCAGCGAGTTTGCGCGGCGGTTCGCCGCGGACTCCACTCGCTAGGCAGCTCGCAGTCGGCCTCGCGGCCGGGCCGCAGCGGCGGCCCGTTGATCCCGCACGAGTAGTCCTCGCCTAGCCGCTCCGGGGTGTCGCCGCCGGGCTCGGCCTCGGCGTGCAGGACCTCGGGCGAGATCGTCAGCCAGGCCAGGACCCCGCCCAGCGCCGCGAGCGCGGCGCAGATCACCATTGCCATGTGGAAGCCGTCGGTCATCTTCGCCGGGTCGTAGAAGGCGTCGCCGGTGATGCCGGCGGCGAGCGGCAGGACGGCGACTGCGAGCAGGCTGGCGACCCGGGCAACCGCGTTGTTGACACCGGAGGCGATCCCCGAGTGACGGCTGTCGGCGGCGGCGAGGACGGTCGCGGTGACCGGGGCGACGACCAGGGTCAGCCCGATCCCGAAGACGACGATTCCCGGGAGGATCCCGGTCAGGTAGTTCGAGCCCTCGTCGAGTTGGGTCAGCATCAAGAGCCCGGCGGCGACGATCAGCGGTCCCACGGTGAGCGGCAGCCGCGGCCCGATCCGCTGCGCCAGCGCCCCGGCCCGGGCCGAGAAGAGGAGCATCAGGAAGGTCACCGGCAGCGAGGCGGCGCCGGCCTCGATCGGCGTGTAGCCGAGCGAGATCTGCAGGAACGCGACCAGCAGGAAGAAGAAGCCGCCGAGCGCCGCGTAGACGACGAAGGTGACCGCGTTGGCGGCGCTGAACTGGCGCGAGCGGAAGATCTCCAGCGGCAGCATCGGGCTTTCGACGCGGCGCTCGACGACGAAGAAGGCGACGATCGCGGCGATGCCGAGGACGGCGGCGCCGTAGACGAGTGCCGGGCTTTTCATTTCTGAGGCTTCGATCAGCGCGTAGGTCGTCCCGGCGAGGCCGAGCGCCGCCAGCACCGCGCCGGCCGAGTCGATCCGGCCGGTGGCGATCGGGTCGCGGCTCTCGGGCACGTGTGTGGTCGCCGCCCAGGCGACGAAGATCCCGATCGGCAGGTTGATCAGGAAGATCGCCCGCCAGGAGATCGCGCCGATCAGCCAGCCGCCGAGCAGCGGCCCGAAGGCGGTGGCAACGCCGCCGAGCCCCGACCAGGCACCGATCGCCCGCGCCCGGTCGCCGGGCCGGAAGCTGGCCTCGATGATCGCCAGGCTGCCGGGAGTGAGGAGGGCCCCGCCGATCCCCTGCAGCATGCGGGCGGCGATCAGCGTCTCAGTGTTGGGCGCCGCCGCGCAGAACAGCGAGGCGAGGGTGAAGAGGCCGACCCCGATCACGAACACCCGCCGCCGCCCGTAGCGGTCGCCGAGCGAGCCGCCGAGCAGGATCAGCGAGGCGAGGGTCAGCAGGTAGCCGTTGAGGATCCACTGCAGCGAGCCGGTCGTCGCGTCGAAGTCGCGGCCGATGTCGGGCAGGGCGACGTTGACGACAGTGCCGTCGAGGAAGGCCATCCCCGAGCCGACGACCGAGACGGTGAGCAGCCAACGCCCGGCGCCGCTCTCGAAGGCGACGCCGTCTTTGCCGCCGCTCTCCATTCTCTGATCGTAGCTGTGCGGTCGTGTACATTCGCGCCGTGATCTCGGTCGAAGGGGAAAGCAACGAGACGCTCGTGCTCGACGGCGAGTGGCTCGAAAAGCTCCGCGGCGGCGCCCCGAAAGGGAAACAGCAGGTCGCCTCCTTCCAGAGCGCCGAATGGAAGGAATTCGAGAAGCGCAGGAAGCTGTTCGGCGGCGAGAAGGTGAAGATGGTGCAGCTGGTGCTGACCTTCGAGAAGCCGCCCTTCTTCGGCTTCATCACCGAGGCCGAGAAGCGGCCGCAGCTGGAAGAGATCGTCGCCGGGCTGGAAGCGGCGCGCGCCGGCTAGTCGCGCTGGGCGCCGAGCCCCGCCGCGACCGCACCCACCAGTCGCTCGATCGCCTCGCCACCCGCCTCGGCGTGGGCTGGGTTGAGCTCGGTGATCGTCAGCGCCGCCAGCTTCGGTGAGGCGAGGAGGACTTCGAGCGCGGCGAGCGCCGCCGCCAGCGGCAGCCCCTCGTTGCGGCCGGTGTTCTCGGAGAGCGGCGCGTCGGTGAAGTCGATGACGTCGACGTCGAAGTGGACGAGCAGACGCTCGCAGCGGGCCTCGAGCGAGGCGCGCGCCCGCGCCGCGGCGGCGGCCGGGTCGGCGGCGACCTCATCGACCGCGATCCGCTCGAGGTCACGCCGCTCGATCGCCGCCCGCTCGAACTCGGTCGCCTGCTGGGGGCCCCAGCCGAAGAGGAGCACCTGATCGTCGCGCAAGAGCGGCGCCCGCGGCCCGACCCAGAGCAGCTCCGGCCGGGCGCCGGGCTCGGCCAGCATGTGGGCCATTCCCATCCAGTCGAGCGCCCCCTCGCGGACCGCGTCGGGCACGTTGAGGTCGGCATGCGTGTCGAAGTACAGGAGCCCGACGTCCCCGCCACCCGCCAGCTGGCCGGCGACCGTCCCGACCCCCACCGTGCAGTCGCCGCCGAGCACGAGCGTCACCGGGTGGGGCGCATTTGTGTCGCTGTCCGGCAGAAATGCGCCCCGCCTGACGCGCTCCGCGGTTTCGCGGGCGATCGCCGCGACCAGAGCCGCGTGCTGCGCACGCGGCTCGTCGCGGTCGGGCCGCCAGCGCCACACGTCGCGGTCGCCGTCGTCCGCGACCGCGAGCCCGGCCGTCGCCAACGCCTCGACCAGCCCCGCCTCGCGCAGCGCCGCCGGCGCCTGCTCCTGGCCGGGCGCGAAGGCGCCGGCACTGGTCGGCACGCCGATCACGACGACGCGCCGAGACACCTCAACCCGCTAGCTCGGGCGGCAGCGCTTTCGGGCCGTCCGGATAGAGCTGCTGCAGCGTCGCCTCGGTCATTTCCAGCGTGTTCGCCAGCTCCTGCGGCGCGCCGGCGACAAGCCAGAGCGCGTCGGCGTCGGTGTCGTTGAAGACCTGGCGCGTCGAGTCAGGGGCGACCCGCAGCGCGTCGAGCGGCGCCAGGGTCAGCAGCTCGTCGTCGACCCGCACCCGGCCGGTGCCCTCGAGCAGAACGTAGAGCTCCTCCTGGCGGAAATGGCGGTGCTTGGTCGAGGCCTGCCGTGGAGCCAGCCGCCACAGCCGCATCCCCAGGTTCTCGGCGCCGAGCTGCTTGGCGAGGTCGGTGTTCTCGATCCCCATCTGGTTGGAGGGGCGCCAGAAGGCATCGGCGGCTCGCAGCAGCTGGTGGGGCACCAGCCGATTATCCCGGCTCGGCGTCCTCGGCCTGGTAATCACGCAGCAGCGCCAGCTCGGCGTCGTGGCGGGGGAAGAGGAGGAAGACGATGGCGGCGCCGATGACGACGGCGATCGCGCCTGCCGCGTAGGTCCAGTCGCCGCCGTCGAGGAACGATTGGCGCGCGGCGGCGACGATCTGGGTGGCGTATTCGGGGTACTGTTCGGCGGTCGTGGCGGCGCTCGAGAACGACTTGGTCAGCTCGTTCTGGACCTTTTCGCTGACTTCGCTGCCGTGCGGTGAGGTGGCGATCGAGTTGGCGAAGCTGGCGGCGTAGCCCGCGGTCAGCAGGGCGCCGAAGATCGACTGCAGGATCGCGCCGCCGAGGTCGCGCTGCAGGTCGGCGGTCCCCGATGCCATCCCGGCGCGCTTGACCGGCACCGAACCGGTCAGCGAGCGCGAGGCGGGGGTGCCGGCGAAGCCGACGCCGATCCCCATCAGCAGGTAGCCGAGGCCGACGACGGCGTAGCTCGCGTCCTCGTCCCAGAGGACGAGCATGACGAGGAAGGCGAGGAGGCAGAAGACATAGCCGAGGAGCAGCGTGAAGCGCGAGCCGTGGCTCTCGACAAGCTTCGCCGAGCGCGGCGCGACGACGATCATCCCCAGCGCTCCCGGCAGGATCGTCAGCCCGGCTTCGAGGGTCGAGTAGCCGAGCACGTTCTGGACGAACTGCTGGCCGATGAACATCGCCCCCATCAGGGCCCCGAAGACGATGATCCCTGCCAGCGCCGCGACCCAGAAGGTGCGGCGGGCAGCGATGCGGAGATCGTAGAGGGGCGACGCGGCACGCCGCTGGCGGATCACGAAGGCCGCCGCCGCGGCCAGGGCGACGATTCCGAGGCCGATCGCCGTCGTGCCTTTGCCCGGTTCGGGCGCCAGGTTGATCGCCAGCACCAGGGCGCCGACCATCGCGATCGAGAGGACGCCGCCGAAGTGGTCGACCCGGTCGGTGGTCTCGTTGACGTGCGCCGGCACCAGCTTCCAGGCTAGGGCGAAGGCGATCGCCGCCAGCGGCGCGGTGACGATGAAGACCGACGGCCAGTCGAAGCCTTCGAGCAGGGCGCCGGCGAGCAGCGGGCCGAGCGCCGAGATGCCGCCGCCGATCGCCGACCAGAGGGCGATCGATTTGGTCCGCGCAGCTCCCGACCAGAGGGCGGTGATCAGCGCCAGCGTCGTCGGGTAGGCCATCCCGGCTGCGATCCCCCCGAAGACCCGGGCGGCGAACAGGACTTCGATCGAGGGCGCCAGCGCCGCCAGGATCGAGGCCGGGATCGAGAGCGCCATCCCCAGCACCAGCATCTGCTTGCGGCCGTAGCGGTCGCCGACCGCGCCGAGGTAGAGAACCGAGGCCGCCAGCCCGAGCGAGTAGCCGACCGCGACCAGGTCGACCCCGGTCTGGCCGGCGTCGAACGCCTTGCCGATGTCCGGCAGGGCGACGTTGGCGACCGAGAGGTTGAGATTGGCGACCCCGGCGACGAGGATCAGCGTCGCCAGCACGACCCCGGCGCGCTTCGGCCCATCGCTGGAGGGGGCGGGGCCGCTACCTCTCTGGATGCCCCCGCTCTCCATCTCGGCCTAGATCTCTAGCCAGGTGCCGGTTGGGCCAAGGTTGTAGAGCGGCGCGCCGCCCGCTTCGCTCGTGCAGCCCCAGGCCTCGTGGATGTGCCCGAAGACGGCGAGCCGCGGCCGCTTCGCCTCGATCGCCGCCAGCAGCGCCGGGCTGCCGAAGCCGCCGTCGGGGCCGTCGCAGTGGCCCTTCGGCGGCGAGTGGAGGACCATCACTGCCCCCTCGGGGCAGGGCGCGATCATCTCTGCCGCCGCCTCGTCGGAGAGGTCGAAGCTCCAGTCCCAGGGCGTCGTCGGGACGCCGGCGCCGAGGCCGAAGAACTCGACCCCGTCGATCGTCGTTCCCTCGCCGTGCAGGACCGTCGCCGCCTGCCAGTCGGCGGCGGCGGTACGCAGTGCGTCGGCGGTCTCGTTGTTGCCGGGCACCAGCACGGTCGGCTTCTCGATCCCGTCCAGGGCGCCGATCGTTTCCTCGAGCCCCTCGTGGATCGAAGCGAAGTCGCCGGCGCCGATCACGACGTCGGCGTCGGCCGACATCTCGACCAGCTTCGCGCCCTGATCGAGATCGCGGTGGAGGTCGCTGAAGGCGAGCAGCTTCACGCCGGGAAAGCTATCGCTGTCGCCGGGCGCTAGGGTCAATCGCCGTGAGCGACGCGGTCAGCTGGAAGCCGGGCCCCGGCGAGTTCGAGGACATCCGCTACGAGCTGAGCGGCGACGGGATCGCCAAGATCACGATCAACCGCCCCGAGGTCCGCAACGCCTTCCGCCCCCAGACCCTGGTCGAGATCTCGCAGGCCCTCGACGACGCCCGCGAGGACCACGAGACCGGCGTCGTCGTCCTCACCGGCGAGGGCCCGCTCGCCTTCTGCTCGGGCGGCGACCAGAACGTCCGCGGCGACACCGGCTACATGGCCGAGGGCGCGCGGGTCGGCCGCTTCCACGTCACCGACCTGCAGGTGCAGATGCGGCGCCTGCCGAAGCCGGTCGTGGCGATGGTCGCCGGCTACGCGATCGGCGGCGGCCACGTCCTCCACCTCTGCTGCGACCTGACGATCGCCGCCGACAACGCCCGCTTCGGCCAGGTCGGGCCCCGGGTCGGCTCCTGGGACGGCGGCTTCGGCGCTTCGCTGCTGCGCGACCTGGTCGGGCCGAAGAAAGCGAAGGAGATCTGGATGCTGTGCCGCCAGTACGACGCCCAGCAGGCGCTCGAGATGGGCCTCGTCAACACGGTCGTCCCGCTCGACGACCTCGAAGCCGAGACCGCCCAGTGGTGCCACGAGATGCTCCAGCTCTCACCCTTCGCGCTGCGCCTCGTCAAGGCCAGCTTCAATGCCCACGAGGACGGCTACACCGGGATCCAGCAGCTCGCCCACGACACCAACCTCCTCTTCTACGAAAGCGGCGAGGCGAAAGAGGGCCGCGAGGCCTACAAGGACAAGCGCAAGCCCGACTTCTCGAAGTTCCCGCGGCGAGCGTAGGACTGTTCCTAGGATCAAGGCTTTGCCCAACCAAACCGGGAAATAGCCGCCCCTTTTTCTTTAGCCGACACGGGACGGGCGTTGGCCGGGGAGATCCCAAGGTGATTGGCGAGAGACCGGGACGGTTTCGTCCCTTGGCAGCTAAGAAAAGAGATGGACGGCCCACCCGCCCAGGGAATTCGTTTCGCCCCGCAAAACCCTGATCCCAGCAACTAGTCCCACGCTACGCCGTCGCCGCCGTCCCCGGCCTCACGACCCGCCCAAACTGCCGCGGCTTCCAAATCCGCCAGCTCCGCCGCGGCCTGATCGGCTCGGTCGCCCTCCGCTCCTGCAAGTCGAAGTACAGCAACGTGTGCCCCAAGGACACGTAGGGGATGATCAGCGCGAAGACCAGGCTGCCGATCAGGTTGATCCAGACCAGCTCGAAGTTGAGGAAGATCAGGACGAAGCCGAGGACAGGGCCGAGGACGGTGCTGACCAGCCAGAAGAACCCGGCGACGCGGACGGTGCGCCACCAGCTGCCGCGGACCAGCTCGGAGCTGTCGCGGAAGGCGGCCCGCAGCGGCTTGTCCTCGAAGAGGATCTGCTGCTGGACGAACTGCCAGCTGAAGTATTTCCAGATCGCCCAGGGCAGCCCGATCACGGTGATCGCCAGCAGCGTCACCCCGAGCGTGGCCAGGATCTGGCCGCCGACCACGCGCCAGAAACGCTGGCCGACGCCGCGCCAGGAGTCGAGATAGCCGCCGCGCCCGTTTTCGACCAGGGCGCGGACGAAGACGATCACCAGCGCCGCGACCAGCGCCGAGGCGACCGGGCGGCCGATGAATTCGAGCAGGTCGGCGAGCGCCAGCCTGAAGCCGCCGGTGTCGCCCGAATTTCGGTTGGCGATCGTCTGCCCGAGCAGGGTGATGCCGCCGACGATCGGTAAGGCGGTCAGCCCGATCGGCACCAGGATTAGGAAGTGGCGGCCGTAGAGCTGGCGTGCCGCCCGCACCAGCTGGCCGAAGGCGCGCTTTTTCCGCAGGTGCTGGAGGTCGACCGGCCACCAGCGGGTGATCCCGATCAGCAGTGCCAGGATCAGCACGACGCCGACGATCGTCAGGATCGCCGCCGGCCGCGACTTGATGTCGAGGTTGACCAGTTCGGAGGCGACGGCGACGGCGCCGCAGAACGCCCCGGTGACCTGCGGTCCGACGATCGAGCCGCCGGGCAGCCGCGGGCTGGTCGAGCGCTGGTCTTCCATCCATGCGAACGGTTCGCGCCAGACCGTCTTCGTCACCGGCCCGGTCGGGCCGTTGTTGTAGCCCTTTTCGCGTTCGCCCCAGCGGCCGCGGTAGCTGAGCCAGCCGAACGGCCCGCTTTCCGGCGCCGCTTCGGGGAGCATCACCGGCCGCAGCTTCAGTTCGCGCAGCGGCGCGGTGGTGTTGTCGCAGCCGACCCCGGAGCCGTTCTGGCCGTTCTGGACGTAGACGGCGGAGCCGTAGAAGCTCGCGTGCGAGCCCGCCGCTGGATAGACGACCGGGTGGTCCCCTTCCTTCTGCACCTTCGAGTCGTCCCACTTCGCCTTCTCGCCGCCGGCGTGCTGGAAGAGGATCATTTCGCCGGGTTCTTCCTGCAGCGCCTCTTTCGCCGTGTTCGATTCGAAGGTGAGCTGCATCCCCTCCCAGTCGCCCTCGTGCAGGTCGTTGAACTGGTTGAAGTACCAGAAGAACCAGTACTGCAGGACGAACCCTTCGTGGTTCGGTTCGCGGGCGATGTGGGCGTAGGTGATCGCCGGCGCCTTTTCTTCCAGCACCAGCTGTTCGAAGTCGCGAGCGTAGACGCAGGTGTCGCCGAGCGCCGTGCCGTTGAGGTTCAGGTAGTAGTCGCCTTTCAGGCCCTCGATGTCTTCGCTGGTCGGCCCTTTTTTGATGTTTTCGAGCTTGCCGGTCGTTTCGTCGTAGCGCTGCAGCGTCACCGTCGGGTTGCCGAGCATCGTTTCGACGCTCGTCGGCTGGTACTGCTCGGCCGAGGTTTCGCAGGGCGGTTTCTCCTGTTCGCGCAGCATCACGATCGGCACGTACTTCTTCGCCAGCTGCTTCGCCGCTTCTTCTTCGGGCTCTTCGAGTTTGTGGCCGAGCACGCCCGAGGGCTCGGCGGGTTCTTCCGCAGGCTCGGCTGCGACCGCCATGGCGGCGGTGAGGAGGACGAGAGACGCCGAGGCAATGAGCGCAACGGCGAGCGAACGGAGCCGCTTCACCGCCGCAACCTACCGTTTCTAGGCGACCCCGGCTGGGGTCCGGTCCGCCTCGTCCTCGCTCGGCGGTTCGGTGACTTTGCCTGCTGGCATGAAGACGAGGGCGACGACGAAGGCGAGGGCCATCACCCCGGCGAAGGAGTAGAAGACGGTCTGCATCGCGACCGCGAAGTCGTGCGGGATGCTGGCCGCCACTTCTCCGACCTTGCCGCCGAGGTTCGGGAGGTTTTCGCCGCTCTGCGATCCGGAGCTGATCGCGTCGGCGATTTCGCTGCCGATCTGCTTCGACACGCCCTGTTCGGCGGCGGTGCTTTCGAGCTGCGAGCGGTTCTCGAGGATCAGGACCGAGCCGAGCACCGCCAGGCCGAGGCTGGAGCCGAAGTTGCGCACCGTCTGGGTGATCCCGGTCGCCTCGCCGTAGCGGCTGCGCTCCACCCGGTTGAGCGCGTCGGTGTTGGCGGGGGAGAGGACCAGGCCGACCCCGATCCCGGCGATCACGATGTAGGGCCACTGGTCGGAGACCGAGAGTTCGGTCAGCGATTCCCCCCACAGCCAGAAACCGACGGCGGCGACGGCGCAGCCGCCGACCACGGTCGAGCGGGCGCCGGCTTTGTCGAGCACGCGGCCGCCGCGCTGCGAGGCGACGGCGAAACCGGCGAAGAAGATCAGCAGGTAGAGGCCGGTTTCGGAGGCCGATTCGCCGAGCGAGATCTGGGCGTACTCGCTGGCGAAGAAGAACAGCGGCACGAACGGGATCATCAGCAGGAAGAGGATCGCGTTGTCGACCGCAAAGGCGCGGTCCTTGAAGATCTGCAGCCGCAGCAGCGGGTTCGCGATCCGCAGCTGGTAGAGGACGAAGGCGACCAGGATCGCGACGCCGATCACGATCGAGGCCCACGTTTTGATGTCGCCCCAGCCCCAGATCGCCGACTGCTGCAGGCCGAGCACCAGCAGGCCCATGCCGCCGCAGACGAGCACCGTGCCGCGGTAGTCGAGCGGCGCCGGGTGCTTGGTGTCGGCCGGCTTCGCTTTCCAGGTGAGGAAGAGGGCGATGATCGCGACCGGGACGTTGACCCAGAAGATCGAGCGCCAGGTCCACTCGGTCAGGTAGCCGCCGGCGATCGGGCCAATCGAGGTGAGCCCGCCGGCGATCGCGAAGAAGATCGCCATCGCGCGGCCGCGTTCGGCGACCGGGAAGGCGTCGAGGACGATCGCCAGCGCCGCCGGGAACATCAGCGCCGCGCCCGCCCCCTGGATGATCCGGAAGACGATCAGCCACGCCTCGGCGCCGTCGCCGGTCGGGGTGGCGCCGCAGAGCGCCGAGGCGGTGGCGAAGATGATCACGCCGATTACGACCATCTTGCGGTGGCCGGCGATGTCGGCGAGACGACCGCCGAAGGCGAACAGCGCCGAGAGCGAGAGCAGGTAGCCGTTGATGATCCACTGCACGCCGGTGGTCGAGAGGTCGATGTCCTTCTGCAGGGTCGGGATCGCGATCGCCACGATCGTCTGATCGATGAAGGTCATCGAGACGGCGAAGATCATCGCCGCCAGGATCAGTTTGCTGTTTTTGGCTCCGGATCCGTTCATTTGGTGGTCTGTTGGATGCCTATCGGCCGATTCCTGCCGAGCATTAACCATGTAGGGTTCGCCGCCATGCCATCGGTCTTCTGGATCGGCGTCGGCTTCGCCGCCGTGATTTTCTGCACCAGCCTGATGATCAGCGCCCGCTCGCGCAGCGGCACCCTCGCCAACGGCGCGGCGATCGGTCTCTTCCTCGGTTTCATGCTGGCCTTCCCGCTGATCGCGCTCGGCCTCGCGACCAGCTGACGGGATGTCCGGCGACGCTCCGGTCCCAGCGGTCCCGAACGTAGAGCTGCACGACGGCGTCGCGATTCCGCAGCTCGGATTCGGCGTCTTTCAGGTGCCGCCGGAGGAGACCCAGGCAGCGGTCGAGGAGGCGCTGGCGGTCGGATACCGCCACATCGACACCGCCGCCGCCTACCGCAACGAGGCCGCGGTCGGGGCCGCGATCGCCGCCAGCGACATCCCCCGCGAGGAGCTGTTCGTCACCACCAAGCTCTCGAACGGTGAGCAGGGCCACCAGTCGACTCTCGACGCCTGCGCCCGCAGCCTCGAGCTGCTCGGGCTCGACCACGTCGACCTCTACCTGATCCACTGGCCGCTGCCGATGTTCGATCTCTACCTGGACACCTGGCGGGCCTTCGAAGAGATCAAGATCGAAGGTCGCAGCCGCTCGATCGGCGTCTCCAACTTCCGCGTCGAGGAGCTCGAGCGGCTGGGGCGCGAGGCCGACCAGCAGCCGACGATCAACCAGATCGAGCTCCACCCCTACCTGCAGCAGGCCGAGTTGCGCTCCTGGCACGCCGAGCACGCCGTCGCCACCGAGGCCTGGTCGCCGATCGCCCAGGGCGCGGCGCTCGACGACGAGACGATCGCGACGATCGCCGCCCACCACGAACGGACCCCGGCCCAGGTGATCCTCCGCTGGCACGTCCAGCTCGGCAACGTCGTGATCCCGAAGTCGGTGACGCCGGCGCGGATCGCCGAGAACTTCGAGCTCTTCGACTTCGAGCTCTCCGAGGACGACATGGCGGCGATCGCCCGCCTCGACCGCGGCGAGCGCATCGGCCCCGATCCGGCAACTCTCAGCGTTAGATAGGCCGCACGGCCGATGGGCAGGCTGCGCGCGATCAACGCAGTCTCGGCGACCGCGTTCGTGCTCGGCGGCAGCCTCTTCGCCTTCGGCGCGGCGCTCGCCCAGGGCGACATCGGCGGCCCGCGGCTCGCCGCCGCGGTCTTCCTCGTCGGCGGCTTCTTCTTCACGACCGGCGCCTACGCGGCGCTGCTGCTGGTCGCCAACTCGCGCCACGGCGAGGACCCCGACGGCATCCTTCGCACCGCGCCCTGGCGCTGGTGGTCGCTGGAGCCCGGCCGCCCCGACTGGGCGGCCGGCGTCACCCTCTTCGTCGGCACCCTCTTCTTCGCCGTCAGCCTCTTCGACGCGCTGATCGGAGACCTCTCGGTCGCCCAGCTCCACCGCCTCGTCTGGTCACCCGAATTCGTCGGCTGCATCCTCTTCCTGGTCTCCGGCCAGATCACCCTGGCCGCACTCTGGCGCGCCCGCCGCCGCGGCCCAGCCGAGCCGCTCGACTGGTCGGTGGCGCTGGTCAACCAGCTCGGCTCCGTCCTCTTCATGGTCGCCGCGATCGCCGCCTTCGTCCGTCCCGCGACCGGCGACGCTCTGGCGATCGGCGTCGCCAACTGGGGGACCCTGACCGGGGCGCTCTGCTTCGCCTTCGCCGGTGCCCTTCAGGAGCTGCAGCGTCCCAACCTCCCCGGCTGAGAACCTGTGGGGCCGCTGATGGCCGACCACAAGGACAAGATCTCCCCGCGCACCGACCGCGAGCTACCCGGGATCTGGCGGCTGCGGTTGCCGCTGCCCTTCCCCGGGGTGCCGCACGGCAACGCCTGGGCGATCGCCGCCGACGGCGGCATCGTCCTGGTCGACACCGGGATGGGCGGCCAATACCGGCTGCGGGCGCTCGACCTGGCGCTGGCCCAGGCCGGCTTCGGGGTCGAGGACGTGCGGCTGCTGGTCTGCACCCACTCGCACTCCGACCACTACGGCCTGGCAGGGCCGATCACCACCGCCGCCGGCTGCGAGCTCTGGATGCATCCGGCCTGGGGGCACATCCGGCTGCAGGCCGACAACCCGGCGGCGGCGGTCGAGCGCCGGATCGAGGTCGGGCGCCAGAGCGGGGTGCCGCCGGCGGCGCTCGAGCGCTACCGCGAGCTGCGCAGCGCCGACGAAGAAAGCACCATCGCCGAGCTGCGCGAGCCCGACCGCGAGCTGGTCCCCGGGGTCGAGGTCGAGACCGACCTCGGCACCTGGCAGGTCCACCACACCCCCGGTCACGCCCCCTCGCACGTCGTCCTCCACCAGCCCGAGCGGCGGCTGATGATCACCGGCGATCACCTGCTCGGCCGCACCGTGCTGTTCTTCGACTACGGCCACAGCGCCGACCCGGTCGGCGAGTTCCTCGTCAGCCTCGACACGGTCGAGCCGCTCGAGGTCGACCTCTGCTTGCCCGGCCACGGCCGCACCTTCCGCGATCCGGAGGCGAAGATCGCCGAGGCGCGGCGCCGGGTCGACGAGAACCTGGAGCGGGTCCGCGCGGTGCTGCGCGAGGGCGGCGAGCTGACCGCCTTCGACGTCGTCACCACAGTCGCCGGCGAGGGACAGCTCAACCTTCAGACCGGCGGCTGGATGCTGCAGATCGTCCTCGCCCACCTCGACCACCTGGCGCTGCGCGGCGAGATCGAAGCCGTCGAAGGAAGCGAACCGAAGCGCTGGAAGCTGGGTTAGTAGTGGTCCATCCGGTAAGCCCGACACCCATCTGGCGGCTGCAAACCGTCGCCCGCCTTTGTCCTCGGTCGGCCAAATAGCGACCGCTATTCGGCCTCCCTGCGTCCGCGGCGAGCTTGGTTTTCGCTCGCCAGACGGGCCCCGGGCTTACCGGATTGACCACTGACCTTCCAGATGCTTCGCCGCCCCCAGCTCGAGCCGCACCTCCACCGGCCCTCAAACCGCATGCTGGCGATCGTCCTGCTCGCGTTGGGCGCGATCATCGGCGGCGGGATCGTCGCCTACGAGGCGCTGAAGCGCCCCGGCGACGTCCACAACCAGGAGGCGATCGAACAGTTCGAACCGCAGAAGCCGCCGCCGGTCAAAAAAGTCACGAAACGTCACCCAACCGTCAACTGGCCGTTCTACGGCTACGACCGGGCCCGCACCCGCTACCTACCGGTGCGGGGGATGCGGCCGCCCTACGTGAAGGTCTGGCGATACACGAATCGGCCACTGCTGGAGTTTCCGCCGATCTACGTCGACGGCCGCCTCTACGCCGTCAACAACAACGGCTACGCCTTCTCCCTCGATGCCCGCAACGGCCACGTCCTCTGGGAACGGCGGGTCGGCAGCCTCAACGCCTCCTCACCGGGCTACGCCCGCCACCGCCTCTACATCGTCAACCTCGAGCCCGGCCACATCGTCAAGCTCAACGCTCGCACCGGCAAAACCATCTGGAAACGGTCGCTGCCGAGCCGCGCCGAGTCCTCGCCGCTGGTGATCGGCCGCACCGTCTACTTCGGCTGCGAGGACGGCAGGCTCTACGCGATGAGCACCGGCCGCGGTCAGGTCCGCTGGTCCACCGCGCTCGGTGGCCCGATCAAGGCCGCCCCCGCCTACAAGGACGGCAAGCTCTTCGTCGGCGACTACGGCGGCCACATGAACGCAGTCGACGCGAAGACCGGCCAACTGGTCTGGCAGAGCGGTTCGCTCGGTCCCGGCTTCGGCGGCTCGGGCGCCTTCTACTCGACCCCAGCGGTCGCCTACGGACGGGTCTACGCCGGCAACAAGGACGGCCGCGTCTACTCCTACGACACCTCCGACGGCACCCTCGCCTGGTCCTACTCGACGGGTGGCGAAGTCTATTCCGCCCCCGCCGTCGCCAATACCAAGCACAGCCCGCCGACCGTCTTCATCGGCTCCTTCGACGGCAACGTCTACGCGCTCGACGCCAAGGACGGCAGCGTCCGCTGGAGCCGCTCGATGGGCGGCCAGGTGGTCGGCTCGCTCTCGGCTATCGGCGAAGTCGTCTACGCCGCCGAGTTCACCCGCAAGACGACGAGCGGCTTCATGATGCGCAGCGGCCGCCGGGTCTGGCGCTACCCGAAGGGCACCTACACGCCGGTGATCTCCGACGGGCGCTGGATCTACCTGACCGGGTACTCGAGCATCACGGCGCTCCGACCCCACCGGGCGGTGGTGGCGGTAGGCGTGGGAAGGCCGGCGCGTACGCCGGGAAGAGCCCCGAATGCAGCTGGGTCCGGAGGACCGAAAGGCTCGCGGAGTAGTTCTGGATCCGGTAGTTCGAGGAGCTGCCGAAATCCTGGTAATAAACGAGCATCTTGCAGCGCGGGTGCGCCTCCACCCAAGCGAAAAGGCGACGGACGAAATTAGGGTCGTCGCCGCTTTCGACCCCCCACTCGGTGATCGCGAAGGGCTTGTTAGGGAAGCGCCGGTAGAGGCGGGTCAGCGCGGCCCATTCGGGATAGCCGGCGTAGAAGTCGGTGCCCGACCAGTCGACCCAGCGACTGCCGGGCCAGAACCGCAAAGGCCGGTTTTTCGGCAAGGTCGGCGAACCGGAGGGCAACGGGCTCCAGACGACAGCGATCGGAGCCCTGGCGAGACCGCCGACGTTGACGGTGAGGCCGGGGAGGCCGGCTTCGTGCAGACGCTGGTTGATCGCGTTGCGGCTGCCGCCACCGTGGACGATCACGTAGATGCGGCGGAAGGCGAGTTTGTACCAGCGGGGTGAGTCGCTGGCGCTTTTCAGGGCGCCGCCGCAGTCGTAGGCGGCGTAGACGTTGAGGCAGCGGTTGGGCTCGCCGAGCGGCCTGATGTAAGCGCGCATCCGTTTCGAGGCGAACAGCCTGTTGAGGCGGATGAGGTAGCTGTCGCCGCCGCCCAGGGCGATCGACTGCAGCGAGATCAGTTCGTGGCCGTCGTTGCTGTCGGCGGTGGTGATGTGGATCATCGGCCGCGCCCGGGCCGTCTGCCAGCGGACGATCGAGTCCGGGAAGTCGGAGCCCCAGGTGCGGAACGACTCGATCACCGCCGGATGCTTGCTGGTGTCGTCGGAGAACTGGCCGAAGTCGGCCATGTCGCCGGTGTCGGAGATCCCGAACCAGATCTTGTTGCCGGGCGGTTCGAGCAGCGCGTTGGTGGCGGCCTGGGCGGCGCCCGCGAAGGCGCCGAGCGCGAGGACGGCCGCGACGGCCGCCGCCAGCGCGGCGCGGGGTTTGGTGCGAAGGAGAAGCCTCATGCCGGGTACAACACAGCGAGCGCCGTCCATGCTCGCAATTAGCGCTCGAACCCCCCTCATCCTCCGGGGTCGCTGCAACGCCCGTTGCGTGCGATTGGCGCCCTCCTCTCACATGGCGAGAAGAAGGCGCCAATCGGGGTGATCGGATCGGGGGGGTCAGCGCCCGGAACAGACGCTCGGATCGAAGCCCGGCTGGTTGGCGAACTGCACCCGCTGATAGCTGATCGGGTGGCTGGCGGATGGGCTGACGGTCAGCTTCAGCCACTCATGGCACGGAGTCGTGCTGCCGTTGACGGTGATCCGCCGCAGGTTGGGCACTTCGTTTTCGAGCCCGTAGATCGAGAGGTTCTCGGGCCGGCTCGGGTCGGCGAGCGGTCGATCGTCGACGAATTTGTGCGAATCGCCATTGAGCAGCAAAACCGGTCCGCCGAAGGTCTCGGTCTGGCTCGCCAGCTCCTGGACGATCGGCGTGAAGTGGTCGTAGCTGTCGGGGCTGCCCACGATCCCCGGATCCCACATGTCGGCCTGGATGCCGATCACGACCGCCTTCGCGTTCTCTTCGCGGGCCCGGTCGAAGATGTGGTCGAGCCACACGAGGTCGGCGGCCGTGCGGCCTTCCACCTCGGCGATCTGGGAGCTCGTCCGCGGCTGTTCGAGCCAAGGCGCCCAGTCGTTGTTGGAACCGGGGACGTCGAGGTCGCCGAACTCGGTGCGAACCTGCGTCCAGGCAACATTCTCGACGTAGTTGCCGCCCTGCGTTTCGACCTGGCGCGCGGCCTCGCCGAGCGTCCAACCCGGGCGGTCGAAGAAGATGCGGTGGATCTCGTCCAGACGGGCAGGGCGGAGATCGCCGTCGAGTACCGGGCCGGCCGGCCAGTAGGCGCCGTTGTTGGCGCGATGGCAGTCGGTCCACTCGTTGTCACCCGGCGTGTAGACGAAGGGATCTTCGAAGCGATCGAAATCGGCGCGGATCTGTTCGAAGTAGCTGGTGGAGCAGAGCGAGGAGCCGTTCTTGATGTCGCCCAGGTGCATCACCAGGCTGACGTCGGGGTCGGCGTTGATCTCGGCAACGTCGTCGGGGAAGTTTTCGACCTGCGGCGTTCCGTAGGGGGTGTCGCCGATGATGGCGTAGGTGGCCGGCTTGGCGGCGTCGAGCGGAGTGCTGGCCGCGGCAAGCGGGGCCGCCGTAGCTGCGACCGCTGCGAGGGCCGCGAGCGCAAGGAGTGCGCGCTTCATGCTGTCGTCCTTTCGTGGGGGATGGCGCGGCCACGCTAGATTCCGGCTGGTCGGCAGATGTAACCGCCGAGTGCAGGTTCGGATACAGATTTGTGAAGGTGGCGGTCGGCGCGGCCGCTTGCGGCTAAGCGGCGAGCGACTGCTGGCCGGCGACGATCGCCAGCACTTCGGGCGCGAACTTCTCGATGAAGGCGGGGCCGACGCCGGAGATCGCCAGCAGCTCGCGCTCGTCGCAGGGACGGGTCACGGCGATGGCCGAAAGGGTCCGATTGTTCGCGACCGTGTAGGCGGGCTTGCCGGCGGCGGCGCGTAGCCGCCAGGCTTTCAGCTCCTCGAACAGCGGCGCGTCGGCGGCGTCGAGCTCGGGCGCAGGTGGGGAGGAGGAGCCGCGGGAGGTCTTGCGGACCGCGATCGTCTCCGGGTCCGGCAGCCAGGTGCGGCTGTCGCAGACGTCGCAGCAGCGCTCGAGCGGCGCCCCCGCGGCGGAATCGCCGAAGTGGTCGAGGAGTGCCCGGCGGCGGCAGCTCTCGTCGTAGATGAAGCCCTTGATCGCGTGGTAGGCGCGCCAGCCACGCTCGTGGGCGATCGCCAGCTCGGGGTCGCCCTTGCGCTGTTCGTTGAAGCGGACCAGCCGCCCGAGGTCGGCCTTCAGCGCCAGCAACACGGCGCGGGCGGGGAGGCCGTCGCGGCCGCCGCGGCCCGCCTCCTGGTAGTAGGCCTCGACCGAGGTCGGGATCGTCATGTGCCAGACCGAGCGCACGTCGGCTTTGTCGACGCCCATCCCGAAGGCGTTGGTGGCGACGATCACGTCGAGGTTGCCCTCGCCGCCGGCCATGAACCGTTCCTGCACCGCGCTTCGCTGCTCGGATTCCATTCCGGCGTGGTAGGCGCGGGCGGCGATCCCCGCTTCGCGCAGCGTCTCCGTCACTTCCTCGGTGTCCTTGCGCGTCCCGCAGTAGACGATCGCCGGCCGGTTCGCCGGGTCTTTCAGGCCCGCCTCGAGCAGTGCCTGGCGGCGCGCCTTCGAGCCGGTCCCCTCGAGCGGCACGACGTCGAAGGAGAGGTTCGGGCGGTCGAAGCCGGAACGCACCTGCAGCGGCTCGCGCATCCCGAAGCGCGACGCCACCTCGCGCGCCACCGCGACCGTCGCCGTCGCCGTGCAGGCCATCACCGTCGGCCGCCCCAATCGCTCGGCGATCTGCGGCAGCCGCAGGTAGTCGGGCCGGAAGTCGTGGCCCCACTCGGAGACGCAGTGCGCCTCGTCGACCGCAAGCAGGTCGACCCGCCGGAACGAGAGCGCTTCGAGGAAGGCGCTGGAGGCGAAGCGCTCGGGCGAGCAGTAGACGATCCGTGCCTCGCCGCTGCGGACGTCCTCGAGCGCCGCCCAGGCCTGGCCTTCGTCCATCCCCGAGGCGATCATCGTCACCGGCCGGCCCGCCGCCCGCAGCCGCTGCCACTGATCGCGCATCAACGCGATCAGCGGGCTGACGACGATCGTCAGGTCCTCGGTGGCCAGCCCGGGAAGCTGGTAGCAGAGGCTCTTGCCGCCGCCGGTCGGCATCACGATCAACGAGTCGCGGCCCTCGAGTGCCGCGACCACAGCCTCGCGCTGCCCCGGCCGCCAGGCGGCGTACCCGAGCTCGGCGAGGAGGCGATCAGCTGTCTGGCCCGGGTCAGTCACGGACTGGCCAGGCTAGGGATTCAACCGGCGTCTAGCTACTCGCCTGGCGCACGATCACCGCAGGTACCTGGCTCAGCTTCTCGGCCAGGGCGTCGATCCCCTGCGCCAGCTTGCGGGTGTCGGCCTTGGTCAAATCGGTGTAGGGGACGAAGCCGTCAGCGGTTTCGTACGGTTCGAGCGATTCGTAGACCGCTTCGAAGTCGGCTTCGATTTCCTTCGCCAGCTTCGGGTCGGCTTCGCTCAGCAGCGGCTCGTCGGCTTCGAACGCCACCTGGCTGCCTTCGACATTCGCCTTGAAGTCGACCAGGTCGATGTGCGAGTAGCGCTCCTCCTCGCCGGTGATCTTCGAGGCCGAGACCTCACCGAGCAGCTCGTTGGCGCCGTTGACGATCTGCACCGCCTGCAGCTTCACCGACTTCACTTTCAGCGCCAGGTCTTCGACGTCCTTCTGCAGCTGTTCGGCGATCGGAATCATGCTCTGCGTAGTGCCTTCTTCCCAGAGCGCTTTCTCGATCCGGTGGAAGCCGCCGAATTCGCCCGGACGGACGTCGTTTTCGCGGGCGTCGATGCGCGGGTCGAGGTCGCCGAAGCTCTCGGCCACCGGCTCGATCCGCTCGTAGGGGATGCGGGCCGCCGGGTAGAGCGCTTTGGCCTTGGCGACGTCTCCGGCGACCACTGCGGCGACGAACGGCGTCGTCCCGCTGACCAGCTCGTCGGTGTTTTCTTCGAGGTACTTGCGATATTCGGCAATCGCTTTTTCGACCTGCGGGCTGTCTTCTGACTCGAGCTTGCCGGTCACCGTCAGGACCCCGTCTTCTTCCTCGCCGCCGTTGCAGCGCAACGTGTATTCGCCTTCCTCGAGGGTCAGCGAGAAGCTCCCGTTCAGCCCTTCGGTGAGGTTCTCTTTCTCGCCGAGGATCGTTTCGCCGTCGAGCACCTCCAGCTCGGTCACCTTCGAGCTTTCGCTTTCGATCTGGAAGTCGATCGGGCCGGCTTTCGCTTTCGCGTTGTGCGGATCGCAGCCGGCGTCGGTGATCTTGAAGCTCATCGTCTCCGCCCCGGCCGGGGGGTCGTCGTTGCTGGAGCCGCAGGCGGTCGCGAAGAGCGCCAGCAGCATGGCCGCGCCGAGGCAGAGGGCAGCGCGGAACGAAAGTCGGTTCATCTGATCGGGGTTCTCCTTGGAATCCTGAGAGTCGAGTTAGGCGAGCAACGGTTCGCCGACGAAGCCATTCCGCTGTGCTCCCGGCGGCACCGCGAAGACGGCGCTGCCGACGTGCTTGATGTACTCGTTGAGCGCGTCGAACTGTCCGAGCCGGCGCTGGATCGAGACAAACTGCCTTTCGGGGTTCTGCTGGAAGCAGATGAAGAAGAGGCCGGCTTCGAGCTCTCCCAGGCTCTCGTCGACCCCGTCGGTGAAGGAGTAGCCCCGGCGTAGGATCCGCTCGCCGTCGTTCACCGTCGCCGAGGCGAGGCGGACATGGGCGTCTTCGGCGATCACCGGTTTGCCGTTCTTTTCGGCCTCGAGGTCGAGCGGATCGAGCTCCTTGCTGCCGGTCAGCGGCGCGCCGCTGTACTTGCGGCGGCCGATCGTCTGCTCCTGGTCTTCGAGCGAGGAGCGGTCCCAGATCTCGAGCAGCATCCGGATCCGGCGGGTGACCATGTAGCTGCCGCCGCGCATCCAGCTCTGGTCGGTCTCGTCGCCGACCCAGACGAAGCGGTCCATCGCCCCCGTGTCCTCGGCGCGGATGTTGGCGGTGCCGTCTTTCA
>Ga0068862_100000284_pt1 | contig 56346 bp, 53 predicted proteins | sample KBSSwiS52_FD_66598 | JGI IMG/M metagenome (GOLD analysis project Ga0068862, IMG submission 66598) | Switchgrass rhizosphere microbial communities from Kellogg Biological Station, Michigan, USA - KBS Switchgrass S5-2 | ecosystem: Host-associated > Plants > Roots > Rhizosphere > Soil ...
GCCGAGGCGGCAAGTCCGCATATGCAGCGCCGGCTCTATCCCGAGCTGCCGCGAGACTTGCCATACGTTTCCTTCTATCCAATGTCCAGGCGCCGGCACGCGCCGTACAACTGGTACACGCTGCCGCTGGCGGAACGCGATCGCCTTATGCGCGAGCACGGGCTCACCGGGCGGCGCTTTTCGGGCCGGATCCGCCAGGTGGTGACGGGTTCGATGGGGTTCGAGCAATGGGACTGGGGCGTCACGCTCTTTGCGAAGGACGCGCTCGACCTCAAGCACATCGTGACCGAGATGCGGTACGAGTCGGCGAGCGCGGACTACGCCGAGTTCGGCGAGTTCTTCGTGGGGAGAGTCTGCGATCCGGCCGAGTGGCTCGCCACGCTCGAGCGGTGAGGGCGTCCGGGTGCCCGGCTTCCGCGCGTTTCCCGACGCGGGCCGGCCCGAGCTGCCGCCCGGATCCGAGGAACAGTGACGCTACGTCTTGACTGCTCCTGCGCCGGTGCTTCACATTGAGCGTGAGGCGACCCACGGCGACCGGTTGGATCTCGCGATGTGGCGGCCGACGGCGCTCTCCGCTCCAAGAGGACCTAACGATGCCCTTCAGCTCGCGCAACGTTATCCGCGAAGGTCTCATCGCTGGTGTAATCGGCGCCACGAGCATAGCGATCTGGTTCCTCATTGTCGACACGATCGCGCAACGCCCGTTCTTTACGCCGGCGCTCCTCGGCAGCGGGATCGTCGGTGTGTTCGAGCACGGGACGAACACCACACCGGTTTCGTTCGCCGCCAGCGTAATGATCTACACCTTCTTTCACTACGCCGTCTTCAGCATCGCCGGGATCATTGTTTCGGTTGTCGTCGGCGTCGCGGAGTCCACGCCGTCCATTCTTGGCGGATTCTTCATCCTGTTCATCGCGTTCGAGATCGGGATACACGGCCTGGCGGCGCTGTTGCAGGAGTCGACGATCCTCGGCGCCCTGGCCTGGTACCAGATCCTGATCGGCAACCTCCTCGCAGCCGTGTTCATGGGCGGGTACCTGTGGCGCAGGCACCCTGAGCTCCGCGTGGAATTGCGCCACGCGCTCGACGGGTTGGGCGAGTAAGGACCGCCTAAAGAGCGACGAGCGAACGGCGCGGAATCCCGAACGGCGCGGAATCCCGAACGACGCGGAATTCCGAACGACGCGGAATTCCGAGCGGCGCGAAATCCCGAACAGCGGAACGACCACGGACGACAACGGCGCGAGAGGGTTGCCCCCCGCGCCGTTGTCGCCTTTAGTGGTTCCGCTCTCCGGGATTCCGCGCCCTTCGGAATTCCGCGCCGTTCGGGATTTCGCGCCGTTCGGGATTCAGCGCTCTTCTGCCTGCGCCGTTTTGTTAGGCTCTACGGGGGCGGCGGAGCCTGCGGGCCCGCGGCCCGTTCTTGGCGCTTCTTGGTGAACCACCAGATCCCGATCACCAGGCCCGCCGAGACGATCGGTGTGAACACCATCAGGACGCCCGCCCAGAACATGGCGAGCGACATCGCGTCATCGTGCATTGTGCAGGAAGCGTCGAAGGTTCTTGAGATAGTAGGCCAGAGCGAGGGCCGCGACCGCGAACACGATCGCCAGCGCCAGTTGCGGGGTGCTGCCCGACGCGCGGTATGCCGCCTGGCACCACCACGCGAACCCGGCGCAGAAAACGATCGCGGTGCCGATGAGAAATCGATGGAAGATGATCATGATGTTCTGTTCACAATCATGAGTGTCAGCACACCCGGCAGGTAGACGAGCGACGCCAGGAAGAGACGCCGGGCGCGCTTGATGGACTGATCGCGCGCCGCCGCCACGCTGATGGCGAGGAGCGCGCCCGACAGCAGGGCGGCGCCGACGAAATAAACCCCACCGGCCATGCCGAACGCCGACGGCGCCAGCGACACCGGAATGAGCGCCGCCGCCGTGAGCACCGCCTGCCGAAATGTGCTGTGTCCGTCGGGCTCGACGACGCTCAGCATCCGGATCCCGGCGCGGGCGTAGTCGTCGCGATACATCCAGCTCAGCGCCAGAAAGTGCGGCAATTGCCACATGCAGAGGATCGCGAACAGCAACCAGATGCGCGACACCAGCTCCCCTCCGGCTCCCGTCCATCCCCCAACGATCGGAAGCGCGCCCGGAATCACCCCGATGAGCGTGGACACAGGTGTCCGGCGCTTGAGGGGTGTGTAGAGCAGGACGTAGCTCAGGAGCGTGGCCGCCGCGACGCATGCCGTCGTCACATTGACGAACAGGGCGAGGTATCCGACGCCCACCACGCCCAGCCCCCACGCGAACACCGTCGCATCGCGCACGCCGAGCCGGCCCGAGGGAAGCGGGCGCCGGGACGTGCGGCGCATCAATGCGTCGACGTCGCGCTCCATGACCTGGTTCAGTGCGTTCGTGCCGGCGGCGACCATCGCCGCCCCAAACAGCGTATGCAGCAGAAGAAGCCAACTCGACATCGTCCACGTGCCGCTCGACAGCGGCATGGCGAGCACGAAGCCTGCCGCCACAGTGAGCACGACCAGCAGTGCAATCCGCGGCTTGGTCAGGGCGAACAGGTCTGCGGGCGCCACCCGATCGAACACCCTCGTTACCACCGGAACTCCCGGGTCACGATGAAGACCAGGATGACGGCCAGCGGGAGCGGAGCCGCGGCGAGCCAGCGCAGGCGCTGGGGCTCGAAGCGGAGGTGCATGTAGTACAGGGCCACCATCAGCGCCTTCCAGAGCGCCAGCCCGATGAGGATGAGGATTCTCGTCATCTGCGACCAGGGCAGAAAGGCGACGAAAAGCTCGAGCCCGGTCAGGACGGCGAGTGCGATGAAGACGGCGATGTAGTTCGGATGCGCGTGCTTGACGTCTTCCATGATGTTCTCCGTCCCTCAGATGAGATAGACGATGGTGAAGAGAATGATCCAGACGAGATCGACAAAGTGCCAATAGAGTCCGATGACCTCGACTCCGCGGTAGTCCTTCGCCGAGTATCGCCCCTGGAACGCGCGCCAGGTCACGAAGATCAGGCAGATGACGCCGATGGTGACGTGAAATCCGTGGAAGCCCGTCATCGTGTAGAACGTCGAGCCGTACAATCCTTCACTCGGCACGAAGCCCTTCTCGATGAGATGGCGGTACTCGTAGACCTGCACGCCGACGAAGGTGGATCCGATGAGCACCGTGGCGATGAGCCACTTGCGCAGCCCGGACAGGTTGCCGTCCTGAACGCTGGCGAACGCCTTGACCATCGTCACGCTACTGCAGATGAGCAGGAAGGTGTTGATGGCGGTGATGGGAACGGCGAGCACCACGCCCGGGGCCTTCCACGCGGTGGGGTGGGCGACGCGGAGAATGATGTACGTGCCGATGAGGGCGGTGAAGAACATGACTTCCGAACCCAGGAAGACCCACATCCCGAGCTTTTCGTTGTAGACGCCAGCCCCCGGTTCACGCCCGGGGGGCGGGAGCATGACGTCTTCGTCGTGTAGCGCGCCAGCGTGCGCCATCTCGTTAGGCCCTCGGTCAGGAGTGGGGTGCGGCGGATGGAACGCCTTCCGGGAGCTCCCGATTCTGCGGGAGGAAATCCTCGGTGACGAACGGCGAACTGTACTCGTACGGGGCGCGATAGACGTGCGGCACGCTGACGAAGTTGCCGTGTGGCGGGGGCGACGGGACCGTCCATTCCAGCCCGTTATCCTCCCACGGATTTTCCGGCGCCTTCGCACCCTTGAACCAGCTCACGATGAAGTTCGTCGCGAAGATCAGTTGCGTGGCGAACAACAGGAATGCGGAAATCGAGATCAGCTCGTTGATCGGCTGCACCGGCTTGAGGAAATCGTACTGCGTCGGATCGTAGATGCGACGCATGTGTCCGTGCAGCCCCAGGTTGTGCATGGGGAAGAAGACGAGGTTGTAGAAGATGAACGTGAGGAAGAAATGCACCCGTCCCCAGAACGGGCTCATCATCCGGCCGAACATTTTCGGATACCAGAACGTGACGGCGGCGAAGATGGCGAAGAGACTTCCGCCGAACAGCACGTAGTGCAGGTGCGCCACGATGAAGTACGTATCGTGGATGTAGATGTCGACCGGCGTCGCCGCCATGAAGATGCCGCTCAACCCGCCGATCGTGAACATCGAGACGAAGGCGATGGCGTGCAGCATCGGGACGTGGAAGCGGATGTTGCCCATCCACATCGTGCCGAGCCAGTTGAAGACCTTGATCGCCGACGGGACCGCGATGAGCATCGTCGAGATCATGAACGACGTGCCTAACGTGGGGTTCATGCCGCTCATGAACATGTGGTGGCCCCACACGCCCCAGCCGAGCACGCCGATGCCGAGGATCGCCAGCACCATCGACGTGTAGCCGAACACCGGCTTGCGCGCCCCGTTCGCGATGATGTCCGACGCCATCCCCATCGCCGGCAAGATCAGGATGTAGACCTCCGGATGTCCGAAGAACCAGAACAGATGCTGCCAGAGCAGCGGCTGCCCACCCTGCGCCGGCCCGAAGAAATGCGTGCCGATCGTCTGGTCGAAGAGGAGCATGATGATCGCCCCCGACAGGATCGGCATCGCCAGCAGCACGAGGATCGCCGTCACGAAGAGCGACCAGATGCTCAGCGGAAGCCGGAACCACCACATCCCCGGCGCCCGCATGTTGATGATCGTCGTGATGTAGTTGAACGAGCCGAGGATCGACGAGAGGCCGAGAACGATGAGGCTGATGCACCACAGGATCTGGCCCATGCTCACGCCGGAGAGATCGGAGCGTTCGCTGAGGGGCGCGTAGGAGGTCCAACCCGCGGCGGCGTGTCCCCCCTCCACGAAGAACCCGGCCAGCATGAGGAATCCCGCGGGCACGGCGATCCAGAACGACGCCATGTTGATGCGCGGAAACGCCATGTCGGGCGCGCCGATCTTGAGCGGGATCAGGTAGTTCCCGAACACGCCGACGAGCAGCGGCATGATGGCGAAGAACACCATGAACGTGCCGTGCATCGTGACCAGTGAATTGTAGAACTCGGGCAGCACAACACCGCCCGGTGCCATCGTCTCCGGCAGTACGCCTCCCAACGGCATTGGCTGTTTGGGAAATCCGAGCTGCCAGCGGATCACCATGGCCAGCACGCCTCCCAGCAGGAGGAAGATCAGGCTCATGATGAGAAACTGGATCCCGATGATCTTGTGATCGGTCGAGAAGACGTACTTCCGTACGAAGCTCCGCGTGTCGGCGTGAACCTCAGCTCCGCCCAGCGTGACTTCGTCGACGTGCCCTATCGTAGTCGCCATGAGGGGTCCTCTACTTGTTGACGGAGAGGGCCGCACGGTCGCGTGCCCACCGATCGAAGTCTTCCCGCGAGTGAACGGTCACGGTGGCGCGCATCCGGTAGTGTCCAAGGCCGCACAGCTCCGCGCATCCCAGCTCGTACTCTCCAACCTCCGTGGGCTGAAACCAGACGCGAATGTTCATCCCAGGCACCGCATCCTGCTTGATGCGGAAGGCGGGAATGAAGAATGAATGGATCGCGTCCTCCGACGTCAGGAGCACCGACACCGGCTGTCCGACCACGAGGTGGAGCTGACTGCGCACCTGAAAGTCGTCGGCCGACCCGAGCGCTCCATCCGCTCCCGGATAGGTCACCAGCCACTCGAACTGCTTGGCGTGAATCACGATTGGCGTCGCATTGGGCGGGACCATGTCGCGGCCCTTGATGCGGTTCCATCGCCCGGCGCTGAGCACGCCGATGATGACGACGACCACCGCAGTCACGCTCGTCCAGATGATCTCGAACCGCGTGTTCCCGTGGTAATACGTCGCCTTTCGGCCCGGGCGTGCGCGATAGCGGATCATGAACCAGACCAGCAACACCTCCACCAGCACGAAGGCGATCCCGGTGATCCAGAGGATCAGATAGTAGAGCCAGTCTATCTCACCTACGAAGGTCGATGCACCGTGCGGTAAGAGCCACGACATGGCGTGCCCTCCTCAGGTGCCGGTGGCGGCAAAGGTGAAGTCCGCGGTGGCCGCGCCATCGGCGGGAACGGTGACGGACATGGTCTTGGTGCCAAGCTTGGCGTGGCGCGCCTCGATTTCATAGGTGCCCGCCGGCAGCCCCTTGATCGTGAAAGACCCGTCCTCTCCACTGACCGCGAAGAAGGGATGTGGGAGCACGATGATGTTGGAGTGCATCCAGCCATGCACGTTGCACTCGACCGGCACGTTGTCCTCCGGTGTGGTGAATGTGCGCGTGGTGGTCATGCCTTCCGTGGGCTGGCTGATGTTGAACGGCCGGTTCTTGGTCGGCAGCGCCTTGATGTTGTGCAGCACCGGGTCGCTGTTCTTGATCTCGAGTTTCTGTCCGGCCATGATCGCCAGCGCGCGCGGGTGATAGAGACAGCCACGCTGATCGATGACGACGGGTTCGCTGGGGACGGGATAGGTCTGCCCCGCAGGCAATCCACTCTTCACGTACAACACGACATTGCCGAGCATGCCGTTGGTCACCATGACCACCGGATCGAGCGCCGGACCTGTGTACTTGCCCTTGCACGCGGCTTCTTCGCTCATGTCGATCGTCGGGTTGGCGGGCGCCGCGCCGTCGAACTTCACGTGGCCGGTCACCGATCCGCCCGCCATCGCAGTGGGCGCGGCGCCCGCGGCCGGCGCGGCACCTGCCGGCGTGGCCGTGTCGCTGCCTGCTTTTTCGCCACCACCACCGCACGCCGCTACGGTCAAGAGCATGCCGCCGATCAGCACTTGCCTCATGATTCCTCCTGGGTGGTACGACGATTCCCGCGTTCGCGTCGCCGAGCCCTGGCAACAACGAAGACGCCGAGTCCCGCCGTGAGAAGCATTGTCGCCGCTGGCGCGACGTACACGCGCGGCGGGGTGGGCACATCGAGATAGATCGCGTACCAGGCACCAATCGAGGCGCGGATCTCATCCTCGCCGCTGCTTCCGTCGGCCGCAACGAACGCGATCGGGATCGCGACTCCCGGCGCGAACCCCGGGACCGCCGACGTATCGCTCGGCACGAGCGAGCGCGTGAGCTGCAGGCGCCACTCACCGTGGTCGAAGACCGCGGCGTGCGTCACGTCGCTCGCGGCGGCAGCTGCGAAATTGCCGAGCCCCGACAGGCGCCCCACGTCGAGTTTGTCGGGAGCGCTCGTCCAACGCCACGCGTACACCGGGTTCTTTCGATCGCCTCCGAGGAAGTACGGGCGCTCGGTGTCGCTCACTCGCGTGGGAAAGAGCACCGTCAGACGGTCGGGGCCCTGCGTGGCGCTGAGTGGCAGGGAGTCCACCGCGGTCATCGTCTGTCGCATCCGCCCGAGCCACTCGTCCCACTCCGGATCGGGAGAGCGCGAGGGATCGTGCCATGTGACACGCAGGGTGAGCTGCTTTTCGTCATGAAGCGCCTGAACCCACACGCCATCGACCGTGGGCGCGAACCAGCGAGGCTTGGTAATGATTTGCCCAACGAGCGGAATCCAGAAGCGTTCGGCGGTTGCCCACGCCGAGTCGTCGGGAGTGCGCGGCAGCGCCCCGGTGACCCGCGCCGCACGAACGACTTCGCGCACTTCAGGAGCCTTCTCGGGTGAGAGACTCCGCACCCAGTGTGCGAGATGCCAGAGCTGCTCGTCGGTCACCACCTTGGCGTCCAGCGCATCGGAGAACGAAGGCATTGGCGTTCCGTCGAGTCCCGTGCGAAAGCGCGTGTAGATCTCCTCGACCGACGTCCCACCGTTGAACTTCCAGTTCTCCGAGAGATCGGCGGCGCGAATGGGTCGATCGAAGTCGTCCTTGAGGGTGGGTGCCGAGTTTCCGTCGCCGCGTCCCTGCTCGCCGTGGCACTTGAAGCATTCCAGCTTCTTGAACACCTCGCGTCCGTCAGCGATGGCTTCCGGGGACGATGACGGTGCCTTGCTGATCGCGATGGCTTTCGGCGCAGCCCCCTTGAAGAAGTCGGAGAGTGACTTGATGTAGGTCACGACATCCGACCGCTCGCGATCGGTCAACACCGACTTCCACTCGGGCATCGCGGTCCCCGGCATCCCCTCGGTGACCATGCGCAGCAGGTCGGCATCGGTCGGGAGCTCCCCGCTGGCGGTGCTCCTGATCTGATAGATGCCCTTCGTGAAGTCGCGGGGGCGCGGCAGCATGTACTCGGACCCCGGTCCGTCACCGGCGCCCGTGTCGCCGTGACAGCCAGCACACCACTTGTCGTAGACGGCCTTGCCGGTCGCTCCCTGCGCCCCGAGCGTCACCGACGCAACGGCGATCAGGGCAGCGCCACGCAGGATGCCTAACGCGAGGCAGTCGACGAATATGCCGTCCCCGGAAGCGCGGCCCGTCATGGCGTCCCCCCGGCACCGGCCGTCTTCGGCGCACCTTCGGCCGCCGCTTCACGGCGCGGCTGCCATCCCGTCTGCTTATAGAGAAACAGGATCACCGACCAGATCTCGTCCTCGGTGAGGAAGTTTTCCCAGACCGGCATCGCCGAGTTCCATGGCGTTCCTTCACGCGGAAGGCCGGGGCCACCCTTCGCTATGCGCCAGAAGACAAAGCTCTCGGTGAGCTGCGCGATGGTTCCGTTGTCGGCGAACGAGAGCGGCGCAGGCGAGAAGCCGTGGGCGTAGTGCCCCTGGCCATCGAGCCGGTCGCCATGGCACGGGAGGCAATTCTGGTAATAGACGCGCTTGCCGGTGGCGAGATGCGCGTCCATCGAACCACGCTGGCGCAACGGATTAGCCAGTCCCGTCAGCTGCATGGGCTTGCCGCGGAAGGTGATCTGTCCGGGCGGTGCTGGATGGATGGACCGGAGCTGGATCGGCGCCGAGACACGAGGCCGCGTCTGCTGGTAGGTCGCGAAGCCGAGCAGGATTGGAATGGCGACGAGGAACGTGGTCCGAAGTACTCGGCGGTCATCGCGCACGAGCGTGTCGCCGATGGGCTCCTTGAATCGCTGCCAGCGCTGCTCGTCACTGCTCACGAAAATCAGAACGCCCACAATGGCAATGAACATGTACTCCGTCACCACGCTCGCCGGTACCGGCGCACTTGGCGCACCCAGCAGCGGGGGCAGGTATGCGATCCCAACCGTGAACAGGGCGTAGGCCACCACCAGGAGGATGACGGCCTGCCAGAACGGATGGCGGAGGACTTCACGGAGCCGGGTCATTTGCGATTCGCCAGGAATTGCACGAGCGCCTCGAGCTGGGCGGCGCTGAGCATCTGTCCGAAGGTCTGCGGCATGGTGCCCGCAAATTTCTCGAAGCCCTTGGCCGTGTCGGCGTTAGGCGTGAGGATCCCGCGGCGGATGTAGTCGGCCTTGAGGCGGGCGCCCATGTGATCGAAGGACGGGCCGACCTGTCCCCCCTTTCCGTCGAGCTGGTGGCAGCCGACGCAACCCTTTTCGTTGTAGAGCGCGACCGGGTCCATCGTGGAGGTGACGGCGACGCCACCGGGCGGCACGCTCCCGCCGCCACCGGCCGCAGGCGCGGGTGCTGTCTTCTTGATGTCGTCGGCGGTGACGGTCACCTCACCACCTTGCGACTCCAGGTAGGCCACGGTTGCCCAGATCTGGTCCTCGCTCAACTGGCGGCGCATGTCCGGCATGATCGGCTCGAAGCCGCTGACGACGAACTTGGTCGGCTGCGTCATCGACTCGTACAAATACGCTTTGCAGTCCACTCCCTTCTCGCGCGTGCCGCAGCGCGCGCCGATGGGTCCCTGGCCGGCGTAGTCGGTGAGCATGTTCGGCGCGCGTGTGCCGAGGCCGTGGCAGGCCGTGCACCCGCCGGCGCCGTTGTAGATCTTCTCCCCCGCCGCCACCAGCGCTTCGGGCGAGGCATTGCTCGTTAGGTCGAGCGCCGCAGGCACCTCGGATTGCAGCTGCGGAATCACGTTCGCGATCATCGTATAGAACGCGAGCACGCCGAGCGTGAGGGCGAGGATCTTGAGGTTGGTGCGCCACATTGGAATTCAGTCTCCCGGAGCGCTGGCCGGCAGGCCTGGCGGCACACCTGCCGGCACGCCTGCCGGCAGTTCATGCGTGGCCCCGCGTTTCGCGACCGCGTGCTCGGCCAGCGTGCCGAGCCAGAAGATGAAGGCCACCAGGCTGAGGAAGATGAGGACGCAGGTGCTGATCATCCGGGCCGCGAACCCGAGCGCCGGCGTGGCCGCGTCGACGCTGGTGTCGCGCATGACCTCCCAGATGTGCCAGTGCTGGCGGATCCCGCTGCGCGCGAAGCCCATGAGCCCCATGAGCCAGGTGAAGGTCACGGCGAGCACGAAGAGGGCATACTGCGAGCGGTCGGGCATCTTGCCCCACTGGATCTCGCCACGCGATTCGGCGCCGCGCCCGATGAAGACGTCGATGACGGTGACGCTGATGATACACAGCAGCACGGCGGCCACCTGGTATACGCTGAAGCCGATCCGGACGATCGCCTCGACGAAGTACCCGTAGATGCCGTAGAAGAGCACCACCCCGGCCGCGAGGACGAACATCGCGCCTTGCACGAGCGTCCCGGTCTTCGCCCACGCCACGGTCGGCCGCGTGTTGGCGCGGCGATAGAGCAGGAACGAGAGAAACGTCGTGAGGATCATGAGATTGACCGCGGTGTTCTTCGCGCTCATGACCCCGAGAACGTTGAGGAAGGGGTGATGCGCGCCGCCCATCGCCGCCAGCTCTTCCCGGCTGGCGATCATGGTGTGCGGCGTCGCCCACACGATCCAGCACACGACGAGGAGCGTCAGCATCCACTTCGTGTATTTCGTGAAGCGCTCAGCGCCGGGAATGCGCCCCATCCCGGTCCACAGGTAGTAGTTGGCCGCAAGGAAAAGCACCCCGATGAGCACGGCCTGCACGATCCAGAGCCAGCTCATGAAGCCGCCCATCATCGTGATGCCCATCTGCTGGTTGTACTGATAGATCTCGCGGCCGAGCCAGTACCCGGCAAAGGGGAGGACGATGAAGGTGGAGATCGCGATGAAGTTGCCGACGTAGCCCATCCAGTCGTAGTGGGCCCGCTCTTCATCGGTGGTCGCCGCGAGGAAACGGTAGGCCGCGTAGGCGGCGACGATCGCCCCGCCAAACACCGCGTTGGCGATCAACCGATGAATGTTGATCGGCATCCAGGTGGCATTGGCGATCGCGTTCCAGAGCCCGACCTTCTCGGGGAGCGTCTCGGCGGTTACGCCCGTCGGCGGGGACATCATGTACGTCAGCCACCCGTTGGCGATGAACATGACGGTGGTGCCCCAGATGTTGAGCAGGATACCGAGACCGAAGTGTCCCCACTTCGCTCGCCCCACCTTCCAGCGATCCCACCCGTAGTAGTACAGGTACAGCGTGAACGATTCTATGAAGAACAGTCCGGCATAGATCCACATGGAGAGGCTGAACACGCGCGCCATGTGCGTCCAGAAGCGCGGATACAGGGTCGTGACGAGGAAGAGCAGGAGCCCGCCCCAGAGGGCCGTGGCACTGTAGGCGAATACAAGGAGCCGCGTGAACTCTTTCGAGAGCTTGTCGTAGCGGGCGTCTTTCCCGACGATGCCGATGAGCTCCGTGACGACAGCGAACATCGGCACGCCGAGGACGAACGCGGCGAACATGAGATGCACTTCGGCGGCGATCCAGACCGCACCGCGCGCGCCGATACCGGGAAAGCGGCCGTACGCGCCCGCGGTGTCGGCGGCCGCTTGCAGAAGCGCAACCAAGGAGGGCTCAGTCATCGCGGGCGAAGAAAGGAAGGCGCTTGGAGAAGTCGATCGGCATGGCACGTCGGACTTCGCTCAGGAGCTCGACGGTGATTTCCTGAAGCCCGCGCTCGCGCGCATAGTCTTCCATGCGTTGGACTACCACCCCGCGCACGAACGACGGTATGCGGTCGACGCGGGCTGAAGCGGCGGGCGACCACCGCATCGCGGGCGGCCGCGACATCCCGTAGCTCACGTCGCGGAGCGGCCGGAGGATCTCCGCCGACCCATCGGGTTCGTACGTGCAGGAGGGATCGGCGGCGAGGACGTCCTGCTCCAGTGCGAACGCGCGGGCGCGACATCCGCCGCACAGTGCGCGATACTCGCACCGCCCGCACTTTCCACCCAGCACTCCGGAGCGCAGCTCTCGAAAGAGCGGAGCCTCGCGCCAGATGTCGGCGAATGACTGGCGTCGCAGATCGCCTGCCTCCGCGGGGAGATACGGACACGGCGTCAGCTTCCCGTCCGGCGTGATGCGACAGTACTGCACGCCGCACGGACAGCGGGTGGAATAGTTGAGGATCGGTGACTCGGGATCCACCCGATGCAGATGCCGCATGAAGTGCGGCGCGCACTTGGCACGCACCATCATTCGCCCACGATGGCGGCGCTGATGTTCGACGAGCTCCGCCAGCAGCGTCTCGTACTCGGACGGTGTGAGGTCCGTCAGACGCGCCCCCCGTCCGGTGGCGACGAGGAAGTACAGGTTGAACGAAACGGCACCCTGCTCCGCGGCCCAGTCGACGAGACCGGCGATCTCGTCGCGATTCCCTCGATGCGCCGTGGTCTGGATGATGAAGTCGAGGCGGCGTGCGTGCAGTCGCGTGAGGGCATCGACGGTCGCGGCCCGGGCTCCCGCGCCGTGCCGGAAGTTGTCGTGGTGCCGATCATCCAGAGAATCGACGCTCACCGCGAAGCCAGTCACCCCAGCGTCCTGCAGCGCGGCGATCCGTTCGTCGGTGAGGAGGGTGCCATTGGTTCCGATGACGACCGTCGCGCCGCGTCGAGAGGCGTGCGACGCGATCGTGCAGAGATCATCACGGAGGAGGGGCTCGCCGCCGGAGAGGATGAACATCGGCGACGCGTTGAGCGAAAGAATTTCGTCGGTGATTCGCTGACACTCGGCGGTCGTCAGCTCGCTCGAGGCGGACTCACTCGGGCCTGCCGCGATGTAGCAGTGGGCACATTCAAGATTGCAACGCCGCGTGAGATTCCAGGCGACCACGTGCGGCATGTGGTCGTCGGCCGCCCAAACTCCGGCGGTAGTCTCCAAGTTCGCGAGCGTGGCTACCCCACGGCGATCCGTCCCTGAGCGACTGATATCGCTCCTTACTCATCATGTGACCGGCGTCGCGCCGGTACCGCACGGCTACATGCCTTCCCTCCCGCTTCCCGCTTCCTCGTGCATGACACGTTCGACGGCGGCTCGCGCCTCCGCTGGCGTCGTCGTCTTCAGGTCGACCGGACAGCGGGCGACCTTTTCCTCGATGTCACGAATGGGACAGCGCGTCATCCCCGAAGCCTTTGCCTCCTCGATGAACCGGCGCATCTCCGGTGACAAGGCGTCGCCACCTCCCTCTCCCACCTCGGCCTCGGCGCGGATCTGCCTGGCCCGAAGCTCGGTGAACATCACCATCATCGTATCCATGTCGAATTCGTCGGCTTCGATCATGGCCTGCTTGTTGTCGTCCATCACCTGAGTGGTGATGCGCCACATGTCATGGGCGCGCCCGAACCGTTCAACCGTGTTGCGAGCGAGGGGACGGGCAATGAGCGGAACGAGGCGCAACCGGTTCCACGCCTCCTCGGTCCAGACAATGGGATCGGTGGCGACGCGCGGACGCATGCTCACGCGCCCGGTGACCGGACATTTGACCTCCGTCATTACCTCGGCCGGCACTTCGTCATCGTCATGTCCGCTCACCTTGGTACGGAGCATCTGCTCCTCCGCCTTTGTCTCGGCGAGCGCGACTTCCTCGGCCGAGCCGATCCCCATGATGAGCTGCATGTGCGTGGGGAGCAGCTTGCGGATCGCTTCATCGAGCCGCGGGTTCGTGACGATGTCGCCGCCCTGCTCGAGCACGAATTCCTCGACGGCCTTGCGGGCGATGCCCTGGGCGAACGGGGGTACGCGCAGAATGCGCACCTCGGCATCCGGCGACCAGGGTAGCGACGCGACGCCATCCTCCTCGATCCAGGGAATGTCTTCGGGCCGGACCCCCACGGTGCCGGTGAGCAGCACGCTGTACGGAGCGAGGCGCACGATGTTGTCGGCCTGCGATCCGAGCTCGGTGCGATCGATGCGGTGTGCCCCGTGTCGCGCCAGGACGATCAGCGACGGCTCAATCTCCTCCGCCCACTGCATCACGACCTGGAACGGCTTGCCGACGAGAATCTGTGTCTTGATCGGGACATCCGGGAACTCTTCCGCCATCACCTCGGCGCGCTTGAGGTTTGCCTGGCAGAGCTTGAGCAGCCCCTTGTCGATGATGTTGTTGTGCAGCGCCTCCTGCTCCTCGAACTTGAAGACCTTGGAGGCTTGCGCCGAGAGCACGTCCTTGATGTTGTTGAACACGACGTGATGGTATTCCACGTCGAAGGCACTACAGACGAAGAGCGTGGCGCCGAACTTGTCCGCGAGCTCGAGCGCTATGCGCATCGCGCGATAGCTGTACGAGGAGCCATCGACGCAGACCAGGAACCGGCCGCCCTCGAACGGCCGATTGTCGCGCACGACGAGCATGTCCTTCTCGATACCGCGCAGCGCGCGCGCGACGACGCCACCGAGTTGGCTCAGCGGCTGGCGGCCAAGGCCGTGGGCGCCGATGGCAACGAGGTCGTACTGGCGCCCTGACGAGCCCACCAGCTTCGCGGCCGAATCCTCGTCTTCAGCGACGATACGACCATCAGCACCGAGCCGGACGTCGCCGCGCACCCGATCGCCGCCGTCGTACCCCGCGGCCCGATTGGGATCGAAACCGATGAGTCCAGGAAGGCGGCCTTCGCCCCGGTTCACTTCGCTGACAATTTCCTCGTAATTGATCCCTTCGAGGAGTTGCCGCGTGAGTCGCACACCGGCAGCCTGGCAGCGCTTGTCGAGCTGGTCGAGAAAGGAGTCGGCGATGAGCTGCAGTCCCTTCTCGATGAGTTTGTCGTGGATCTTACGCTGTCTCTTTATCTCGTCGGCTGTCTGAAACTGTGCGGGAAGTCCGGTCTCGAGCTGGCGAAAACGCACGTCATGCAGGCGCGCGGCGTAGACGTGGTTTCCCGTGATGCGTCCCTCGGAACGCTGACATAGCTCGATCGCGCGATCGACGGCCCAGTCCGATTGCTGAGAATTGTCGACTGGGACGAAGACTTCCCGATACATAGGCTGCCCTCGGCCTTTGGATGGGGTCGGTAGTTCGAGCCATGAGACCTGGTGCGAGACCTGCGAAGTTGCTGCAGAGTCGGAGGTATGCCAACCTCGGCGTACCAGCACTCGAAATTCTCTGACAATACCGTAAGCCTGAGGCGCGCTTGTCACGCGCGGGGGCAATGATGGACCGGGGCTAGAATCGTGTCAAGAAGCTACGCCGGCACGATCTGAATCCCCTCCGCATCCCAAACTGTGATGGCGTCGACGGGGCAGAGTTCGCAAGCGCGAAGCAACCGCTCGCGCTCGACACGTTCCGGAGAAACGAACACCGCCACACCTTCCTCGTCGAGGATAAACGCCTCCGGCGCCTCGGTAACACAGTCGCCGAAGCCCACGCACAGCGAGCGGTCGATGCGAACGCGGAGCGCGTGGACCACCGCATCGTTCGCGTCGGGCGTCACATCCCCTCGAGCCCGAGCTCACTCCGTGCCCGATCCATCACCTCGGGCGTGATCTGCACGATGCCACGCTCCTCCGCGTAGTCGGCGTAGATCTTCTTCACCATTCCGCGGACGAAGCCGGGCACGCGCGCGAGGCGCTCCTCGCTCTCCCTGCTCCAGGCTGCACGGACGCGCCCCGCACCCCCGGCCGTGGACGGGATGTCATCGAGCGCGTCCGCGCGACCCGAGACGGACGTGCGAATCAGCTCCATCGGCTCCTCGCGGAGCGTGCGCCCTCCGATCCTGACATCCATCGCGTTGACGAGCTGCGTCTCCATCTCGTTGGCGAGCATCGCGATGCGCCGGCCGCAGGACGGGCAAGCGAAGGAAGCAGCGAACGTGCCGTCGCCGGGGAGCTGGCGCTCCTCGAACGCCATCTGCGTGTCGCAGTCGATGCAGAGAAACTTCATGACGGTGGAACCTGCGGTGGTTGCGCGATCATCACGGATGCCATCACGGCATCGGCGACACTCGCCGGAAGCTCGAGCTGCGGCCGTTGATCATTCACCGGGTGAAACGGCACGCTGCCTAACAACGGGATGCCGAACATTTCCGCCAGTGCGGTCCCCGCGCGGCCGTCGAAGAGCGGACGCGTCCGGCCGCACGTGTCGCAGGCGTACCCGCTCATGTTTTCCACGATGCCCAGCAGGGGCACCCCCAACTCCTGGGCGGTGCGAATGGATCGTTCCACCGAGGCACGCGACTCCTCGCTCGGGATCGTGACCACGATCGCGCCCGTCAGCTGCGGCACGAGCTCGAACAGGTCGGAAAGTCGATCTCCTCCCGGCGGCAGGTCAACGATCAGCACCTCCAACGACTGCCACGCGACGTCGCCAAGCAGTTCCCGCAGCGCCCCGGTCTCGAGGAGGCCTCGCCATACGAAGCGTTCGCCAGCCGGTTGACGCCAGGAGATTGGCTGTCCCTCGTCGAGCAGAAGGTCCATCGACATGACCTTCACGTTCGGCTGCACCACGGCGGGATGCACCCCGTCGGCATCGACACGCAGGGGACCCCTGGCGCCGAGCAGACGCGAGGCCGTCGGGCTGTTGAGATCGGCGTCGAGCAGGCCAACTCCTCCCCGCAGGCGCGCCGCCATGCCTAACGCGAGCGCCGACGCGATGTAGCTCTTGCCCACGCCGCCCTTGCCGCTCATGACCGCAATCGTCCGCGCTACGGTACGAAGGCGGTTCGTGACGCGCGCGCGCTGGCCGGCCACCTGCTCGCCGAGTCCCGACCTGTCGCGCCCCTCGACCTCGTGATAGGTGCGAAAGCTCACAGGTTCCACCCCGCGCGCGCCAGCATCCACAGGTTGACCACCACCACCACGATGGCAAAGAGATAGAAACTGGGCGTCATGAGTGCCGATGCCTCCGCGAAGAAGGCGCCGCGCACGAGCGTGGGAAGACGGAGCCCGTGCAGCGCCCACACCACGCGCGCGACCCACACGTTCTGCCGGAAGTAGAGGGCGTAGAAGACGACACCCGCAACCGCCGCCCCGAGCACGAGCCAGAGCCACGCCGGTCCGAGCGTTGTTCCCGGAAGAACGTTGCGCCGCCACATCGCGTACGCGGCCGCCTCGTACAGGATGGCGACGTGCGCGTAGGCAAACGCCGCCTGGCGAAATTTCAGCGTGCGCGGCCCGTCGTGATCGGTCATTCGCGTTTGCACCCGGACTGGATGCGCAACGAATGCATGGGGGCGCGCCCGATGGCAAGACCCGACCGAGCGACCGAGCGCTCGACGAATTGACAACGGCGGCGCTCGACCACACCTCTCGCACAATGGCGATCGCTCTCTTTCGCTCGCGCGCAAGCATAGTACTGATCGGCGGGCTCGCGACGTTCGTGGTCGCGCTCGGCTTCCTCGTCGTCTCGTCGCTGGTGACGCGCAGCGCGCCAGTCTTCGATCCCACACCGATCGGCGTGGTGCCCTCGTCGGCACCGTCCGAGGTCGACACGCTGACGGTCGACGCACGCGATGAACGTCTCTGGACGTTCGTGGATCTCGGTCGCCGTGTTGTGTTGCCCTCGTCCGAGGCGTCGGCATGGGACCTCGCCATCCGTCGTCACGACATCGGCACGAGCGGCGCCATAGCCGACGCTGGCGCGGCGCAATTCGAGGCGCTGCGCCAGGCACCCGCGGGGACCTATACCCCAGCAAGCGGTGGACGCGACACGGTCAATGCGGCGATACGGCGCTGGTACCTGTACGGGATGGTCTCACATCTCCTCAAACCGAACGGACATGTCTACGTTGTGCGCACACGCACTGGCCAACACATCAAGCTCGAGATCCTGAGCTACTACTGTCGCGGCATGGAGGCAGGGTGCCTCACGTTTCGCTACGCCACTATCCCACCGCCGTGACCGCGGGTACGCGTTCCCTTTCGGCGGCTCGCTCCGCGACGACACTCGAACGACAGAGATCCATCCGGTTGTTTCAGATCTTTCAGCGCCATCGTAGTTCCTTCGCTTGACGGTCAGGTCGCCCACCTCCAAGATGCACCCCGACCGGAAGGCGCACGGGAACCCACCGCGCTGCGCCGCCGGGTGCCGCCACAGGGGCGAAGCGCGATGATTGTCGTCTGTGTAGGAGTGGATCACCAGACTGCACCGCTCGCGATGCGCGAGCGGCTGGCGTATTCCATGAGTCAGGCGGAGACGCTGTACCTCGACTTCGCCGCCGGCCGATTCATCGACGCGCTGCCCATCGAGGAGCTCGCGCTCCTCTCCACCTGCAATCGCGTCGAGCTCTACGGCGCCGTGCCTAACGAGCGCGCTGCGTCTGCCACCACCGACGCCATGTGGCGCTTCCTGTGGCGCGGCAGGGACGACGCGCCCGGCGCCATCGCTCCACAGGGGTACGCATTCACCGGTTCGCACGCCGAGCGCCATCTGTGCCGTGTTGCCGCGGGACTGGAGTCCATGCTCCTGGGCGAGGCCGAGGTTCTGGGTCAGATCGCGGACGCCTTCGCGCTCGCGCAGCGAGCCCGCGCGATCGGTTCCACTCTCGAAGCGCTCTTCAATGCCGCGCTCCGTGCTGGCCGACGCGCCCGCACCGAAACGTCGATCGGACGGAATCCGGCGAGCGTGAGCTCGGTCGCGGTCGATCTGGCCGCAGCGCTCGCTCCCCAGCTGCGCGGCCGGAAGGTGCTGATTCTCGGCGCCGGAAAGATGGCGCGAATCGCCGCCGAGCTGCTGGTGGGCCGCGGCGAGTGGACGATATCCATCGCCAGCCGCACACTGGAACACGCCCGCCTACTCGCCGAGCGGGTCCACGGTTACCCCATCGCGCTCGAGGCACTACCGAACGCGCTGGCCGACGTCGACCAGGTCATCGCCTGCAGCGCGTCGCCCACGCCGATCCTCAGCGAAGCGTTGGTGCGCGCGGCGATGCGCGAGCGGGTCGACCAACCGCTCTCCATCATCGACATCGCTGTACCACGCGACGTCGATCCCGCCGTTCGCATCATTCCCGGCGTGCGCCTCTACGACGTGGACGATCTGCGCCCACGCGTGGAGGAGTCGCTGGCCCGTCGTCGTGAGGAAATTCCCGGCGTGGAAGCGATCGTGGAGCACGAAACACGGCAGTTGGCGGCTCGCCGAAATGGCGCCGCGCTCCTTTCCATCGTCGATGCCTGGCGCGGTGCGGCAGAGGACACCCGCCGTCGCGAGGTGCAGCGCGCGTTAGGCGCGATCCCCGATGGAGATGCGGCGATGCGCGAGTCGCTCGAACGTTTCTCCGTGGTCCTCGTCAAACGATTGCTCGACGAACCCTCTCGCCGCCTGCGCGCGGAAGCCGCGAACGGTCACGCGGAACTGTACGCGGAGCTCGCGCGGCGCCTCTTCGCGATCGAGCACGATGAGGCGGCGCCGCCGGATCAGCCGATTCGCGCGAAGGCCTGACGCCTCGCAGGCTTCCCTTACGCCGTTGCGATCTCGATGCCGCAGGCTAACGTCCGATGGACTGGCTAACGTACCGTTGTTGCGGACAAGCGAATTGTTGAAGATCGCATCGCCCGCGCTTATTGAATCCGCTCGGAGTTCAACTGCCGGCGTTAGGTCGGCCAGAGATGATGGAGGCTGAGCTAAGGTCTGCAGAGGTCGGCGGCCTGTACGTCACCTACCGGGAGGCCGGGGTGGGCACGCCCCTCGTACTTCTCCACGGCTTCCTCTGTGACTCCCGGTGCTGGATGCCCCAACTTTCGGGGGTGTCGGACCGGTTCCGGGTCGTGGCGTGGGATGCGCCGGGTGCTGGGGCGTCCTCGGACCCGCCGGACGCGTTCACGACTACGGACTACGCCCGATGCCTCGCGGGCTTCCTCGACACGATCACGGTCGGCCGGGCGCATGTGGTCGGCCTGTCGTGGGGCGGCATCCTCGCGCAGGAGTTCTATCGCATGTACCCTGACCGTCTGCGCTCTCTCATCCTGGCGGACACCTACGCCGGCTGGAAGGGTTCGCTCCCCGAGCCGGTGTGGAAGGAACGGCTGGTCAGCTGTCTTCGCGACGCGACGGGACCGGCCGAGGCCGTTGTCGCTAAAATCCTGCCTGGCCTGCTCACCGACGCAGCGCCCCGACCTATGCGGGACGAGCTCTCGACCATCCTGTCCGAGTTCCACCCAGCCGGCTTTCGCCTGATGTCCTTGTCTTCTGCGGCGATAGACACCAGAGAGCTACTACCCAGCATCGCGGTGCCGACGTTGGTGCTGTGGGGCGAGGACGATCGCCGCAGTCCCCTCCGCGTCGCAGAGCAACTCCATGCCGCGATTCCGGGCGCCGCGCTGGCGATCATCCCGAACGCCGGCCACTTGAGCAATATGGAGCAACCCGACGCGTTCAATGCCCACGTCCGCCGCTTTTGCCTGCAGAGCGACGCCGCGTAAGGCCGCATTTAGGTTTGGCGTTCACAGCGTATGCCTTCTTCTCCCCAGAAAGCAAAGCCTGACGATCTTGTCGTCTTCGAGATCCTTCGCGATTCAACCTGCGCCGAGTGCGGCGAGGAGCTCGGCAAGGGGCGATGGCTTCGCCTCGAACGCGAACGTCCGCTCTGCCTCTCTTGCGCCGACCTGGCTCACCTCGTCTTCCTCCCCAGCGGCGACGCAGCTCTGACCCGGCGGACCGGCCGCTATTCGTCCTTGAAAGCGGTCGTGGTCCGCTTTAGTCGCGCTCGGAAGCGCTACGAACGCCAAGGAGTCCTCGTTGAGGAGAATGCGCTGGCGCGAGCCGAACAGGAATGCCTCGCTGATGCCGACGCTCGGGCACGCATGCGTGAGCGGCGTGTGGACCGTGACGCGCAACTCGACGCGCATTACCGGGACGAGTTTGCTCGGCGGGTTCGCGCTCTCTATCCAAGCTGTCCAGCGCCAGAGTCGGTCGCGATCGCGGAACACGCCTGCCGCAAGTATTCGGGGAGAGTTGGACGGACAGCCGAGGCCAAGCGCTTCGACGGCGAGGCGATTACCCTGGCCGTGAACGCTCACATTCGCCACGTCCACACGGACTACGATCGCCTGCTCGGCGCCGGCTGGGACAGGCAGGAGGCCCGCGCCCATGTTCGTTCCAGGATCGAGCAAGTTGTAGCAAACTGGTCGCGCTCCTAACTCTCCAGGGCCGGCTGCATCAAGCTCCGGGCGGCCTAACGGGCATCACCGGTGTCCACCGCGACGCAAGTGTCGATAACCACTCCGAAGCACGATCTCGCAAGGAGAAGGATGCGCAGGTTCCATGCAGTATCGATGGTTGGGCTGGGTGCAGCGGGAATGGTCGCGACGCTGGCTGCCCACACGCACCAAGGGACTCCGGTCGACCTTCTCATCATCCGGGCGCGTGTGGTGGACACGCGATCAGGTGCCATCACGCCGGGTCGCGTCATCGCCATCCGTGGGGACACGATCGTTGCGATCGGCGATTCTGCCGAGGGCTCGCGCATTCGCGCCCGGCAGGTCATCGATGCCGCGGGGCGTCATGTCATTCCCGGACTCTGGGACATGCACATGCACTTCGGTGGCGGTGACACGCTGATCCACGAGAACCGGGTGCTGCTGCCGCTGTATCTCGCGCACGGCGTGACGGCGGTTCGCGATGCGGCGGGAGACCTGTCGTCGACCGTGCTGGCGTGGCGTGATTCCGTCGCCCGAGGGTCGCTGGATGGTCCGATGATCTTCACGTCGGGCCCGAAGATCGAGGGGAAGAACTCGATCTGGCCTGGCGACACCGAGGTGGAGACTGAGGCCGGCGTGGACAGCGCGCTCGACAACCTGCAGCGGCTGCGCGTCGACTTCGTGAAGCTGACTGACAACACCCTCAAGCCCGAACTGTTCCGGTACGCGTTAGGCGAGATTCGGCGCCGGAGGATGAAGAGCTCGGCACACATTCCTGCGGGTGTGCCCGTCAGGGAGGCCGTTGAGCTCGGACTCGGGTCGATCGAGCACCTGTCGTACGCGATCCGTGGTGGCAGCGAGGGGACCGCGAGGGCGCCGGGCGCCGACACCCGGTCATCATTCGACTCGGCAACTGCGGTAGCGCTGTATCGATTCATGGCGGAACGTGGCACCGCGATTACGCCGACGCTCAACATCAGTCGCACGCTGGCCTGGCTCGACAGCGAGGACCACACCAGGGACGAATACCTGAAGTACATCGGACCCGGACTGCGGGCGACGTACTCCTGGCGCATCGAGCGACAGGCCGGCTCGACGCCAGAAGCGATTGCGAGACGGCACGCGAACTACGAGTTCTCGAGCTCGAAGCTTCCATTGCTGCAGCAATCGGGGGTGCTGATCCTGGCCGGCACCGACGCCGGATTCCTGAATTCGTACGACTATCCCGGAATTGGCCTGCACGATGAGCTGGGGCTCCTCGTAAAGGCCGGGTTGACGCCACTCCAGGCGCTGCAGGCGGCGACGATCAACGGGGCGCGCTGGCTCGGCAGGGAGTCGCGCCATGGCATGCTGGTGCGAGGATCTGCGTCGGACCTGGTGATCCTCGAAGGCAACCCGATCGCCGACATCAGCGCGACCAGGCGCATCCACGGTGTCGTGGTGCGCGGGCGGTACCTCGATCGGGCGAAGCTCGACTCCATGCTGGCCGGCGTGGCTCGAGACGTGTCGCGCATGAAGGGCTCACCTGTCCGCTAGGTCCCGTATGCGCCACGAGCCGCCCGAGATGGGCGACGACGCCGAGTGCGATACGATCTACGCCGAGTCGGCGCTCGGGGCCGGCGGCATCACGGTCGGCGCCGACGGCATCGCGCGCCCTCTCCCCGAGCACGAGGCGCTTGCGGGCGCCATCCAGCAGTGGGTACTGCTGGCCGAGCACGAATCGGACACGCTCGACGCCTGCCTCGGGTTCGCGGCACACGACCACCCGGCGGTGCGCGCCGCGGCGGTCGCCGCCTTCGGTGACCTCGCGCGCCGCTACGGGCGCCTCGCCGAGCGCGCGCGAGTGGTGAGGTCCGTCGAGCTCAGCCTACGCGACCGCGACGACGACGTGCGAGGCGCCGCGTCTCGATCGGCTGATATCCTCGAGGCGACCCTCGGCTGGCGGATTTCGCGACCAGTCGTCTAACTCCCTACGGCGTTGGCCAGCCGCCCAATTCTTCCTAGGCTCGTCGACATGTGGCGGACTGACACCTACTGGTTTGATGTCGCGATCGCCACCACAGTGCTCATGCTCGGCCACCTCTGCTTCGGACGGTTCGAAGAACGTCGGCCCCGGTGGCGTTAGGCAACGCCGAGTGATCGCACAAGACGCGTCGCGATCGCTGCCCGCCGCCCACCTTCGCCTCGAGTCGATTCCTCGTCGCTTGACGCGGCATCCTTTAAACTGTAAAGTGCTTCGCACATGTGGGCGATGCTGCCTCCGCTGCACAGGACCCACTGAGTCGACGAGCGCGGTACAGGCGATGGGTCCTCCCTGCCTGAACCTCGGAGCTGCGAATGACGACAACGCCGTTGCTGCCTCGCATGCTCAAGGGCTGCGCCGCATTGGCGGGGCTCGGCGTGCTGGCGATCAGCGCATTGTTCGGATTCCTCTGGCTGGAGCACCGATCCGAGGTCACCCTCCCGCCACCGACGGGTCCCTTCGCCGTCGGCCGCGCGATCTACGATTGGACCGACCCTGTGGCATCGGACACCCTGGCACCAATTCCGGGAACGAAGCGAGAGCTCCTCGTCTGGATGTGGTACCCGGCGGCCGGGCAATCGGGTGTGACGGACGACTACGTTCCGGCTGAATTGGGGCCGAAGGCCGAGGCCTCCGGCGGTGCGAACATTTGGACGCTTCTGACACGAGAGGTGTCGAACGTCCGCGGCCACAGCCTTCGTGGCACCGACGTGTCGTCGCAGCAGCGATCGTTTCCGGTGGTGATCATGAGAGCCGGAGCTTCTGCCTCCGTACTGAACTACTCGACGCTCGCCGAGGATCTGGCGAGCCATGGGTACGTCGTCGTGGGCTTCGATGCCCCTTATCGCACGGGACGTGTCGTGTTCCCCGACGGCCGTGTCATGGGAAGGACGGAGCAGAACAACCCGGAAGTGTGCGTGGTTCCGGACCGGACCCAGATGGAACGCTGTGTGAGCAGGGTGTTGACCGCGTGGACCGGCGACATCGCGTTCGTGCTCGATCGCCTGGCTCGGCTGAACGCCTCGGACTCGTCAGGGAAGTTCACCGGACGGCTCGATACGGCGCGCGTGGGAGTATTCGGTCACTCGCTCGGCGGGGCCGTGGCGGCGCAGTTCTGCCACGACGATTCCCGGTGCAAGGCAGGCATCGACATCGACGGCGCACCGCACGGCAGCGTGATCCGGGACGGGCTCACGCAGCCGTTCATGTTCGTCCTGAGCGACCACGGCGACGAATCCGACTCGGCAAGCATTCAGATCAAGAGCGACATCCAGTCCATCTATGAGCGCATTCCTCTGGACCGCAGGCTACGCGTGGCGATCCGAGGCGCGTTCCATTTCATGTTCACTGACGACGGAGCCCTGTTGAAGAGCAGTGTCGTGCACGGACTGCTGCGTCTCTTCGGAAGGCTTGGTATCGATGCGCGTCGTCAGCTCGAGGTGACGACGTACTGCGTGCACACCTTCTTCGACGCGTACCTCAAGACAGGCGGCGCGTCGCCACCGAAGATGTCGTCGCCGCTCTACCCGGAGATCCAGGTCCTGAAATGAACGCCGGTGCTGTCCGCGCCGTGCTGTTTCTCGGCGCCCTGTACCTTGCCATCGCATCCTCTTCGTGGAGCGTTAGGCTAAACGCTCGCGGTCTGTGAAATGCCGGATCAACTCCGCAGCCTCATCGTCGTCGTCGGCTTCTGGATTCCCCCGGCGGTGGCTGGCTGGGTGGCGGCAGGCTCCCTTGAGCGAAGCACCAAGCGCGACCGCGCACCAGTCGCCTATGCGGTGCTGGCGACCTTCGTGCTGGGCTATGCTGCGGCGTGGTTTCTCTTCAACCTCGGCCGCATGCCGCCGTCCATCCCCGGCGCATCGATCGATCGAACGATCGCGCCACCGAGGGCCGTCGCGTAGCGCCTACGGGGTCGACGAATCGCCGCGTGGAATTCCACGTCGTCGCGCTACGCCGAGATGTACGCCGTCTTCACGATCGTGTAGAACTCGCGCGCGTACGCCCCCTGCTCGCGCGGACCGTAGCTCGATTTCTTCCGCCCGCCAAAGGGCACATGATAGTCGAGCCCCGCGGTCGGCAGATTCACCATCACGAGCCCGCTCGTCGAGTTTCGCTTGAAGTGGCTCGCGTGCTTGAGCGATGTCGTCGCGATCCCGGCAGAGAGGCCGAAGGGCGTGTCGTTGGCCACCGCGAGCGCTTCGTCATAGTCCTTCACGCGAATCACCGCCGCCACCGGGCCGAAGATCTCTTCCTTGTTGATGCGCATCGCCGGCGACGTGTCGGTGAAGAGCGCCGGGGCCATGTAGTAGCCGTCGGTGGCGCGTTGCAGCCGCTCGCCGCCGTGCGCGAGCCGCGCCCCCTCCCGCGTTCCGATCTCGATGTACTCGAAGTTCTTGGCTAACTGCTTGTCATCCACGACGGGCCCGATCTCCGTCCCTGGCTTGAGTGCGTCGTCGATCACCAATGTCTTCATGCGATCGATCACGCCCAAGACGAATCGGTCGTGAATGCCTTCGGTCACGATGATCCGGCTCGACGCGGTGCAGCGCTGCCCTGCCTGGAAGAAGGCGCCGTTCACCGCGATCGACACTGCCGTCTTCAGGTCGGCGTCATCGAGCACGATGAGCGGATTCTTCCCACCCATCTCGAGCTGCACGCGCGCACCGGCCTTCACCGCTGCCGCCGCGACCGACGGTCCCACATCCTGCGACCCGGTGAAGCTCACGGCGTCGACATCCGCAGACGAGGCCAGCGCCGCACCAATCTTCGAGCCCGGGCCCATCACCAGGTTCAGCACGCCGGGAGGAAGACCCGCGCGCTGCACGATGTCCACGATCGTCCACGGCGATGCGGGCGCGAGCTCCGCCGGCTTGAACACCACGCAGTTTCCGAACGCCAACGCGGGCGCGATCTTCCACGCCGGAATCGCGAGCGGAAAGTTCCACGGCGTGATCGCCGCCACCACGCCCAGCGGCTCGCGGGTGACCTCGACCTCGATCCCCGGCCGCACCGAGTCGAGCTTCTCCCCCGTTAGGCGCACCGCCTCGCCGGCGAAGAACTTGAAGATCGCTCCCGCCCGCGCTGCCTCGCCGACGCCATCGGCCATCGGCTTGCCCTGCTCGCGCGACAGCAGGCGGCCTATCTCGTCCTTGCGCGCGAGGATTTCGGTGCCGGCTTTGTCGAGGATGTCGAACCGCTCCTGCGGCGTGGTGCGCGACCATTTCACGAATGCCTCTCGCGCAGCGGCGATCGCCGCCTCGGCATCGTCCGACGTGCCCCGCGCGAACTCGCCGACGACGTCGCCGAGGTTCGAGGGATTGAGATCGGTCGAGTAATCCGTCGCGCCGACCGAGCGGCCGGCGATGAAGTTGGGGTAGGTGGTAGTGGCGGTAGCAGTCATCGGAGAGGGGAATGGCGAAGAGAGACGTTACGACACGCAGCGCTACGTGTTCAAGCGCGGCTTCTCGATGTGCGCGATATCGCAGAGCACGTCGACGATACTCGAAAAATCCTTCGCGCCATAGCCGCGGCTCCGCGCGACGCTGAACGCCTCACGCGCCACCGCGGCGACGGGCATCGGTACCTTGACCGCATTCCCCGCGTTGACGATGAGCGTCAGATCCTTGTGGGCGAGGTCGACCGTGAACCCCGGCTCGATGTCCCCCTTCAGGACTTTCGCCGGCCACGCGATCGCGAGCTGCCCATTCGTCGCGGTCGTGCCGTAGAGCACGTCGAGCGTCTTCCGCAGCGTAAGACCGAACCGTTGTGACAGCGCAATCGCCTCGGCGTTGAGCTGACAGGAGATGATCGCCAGGTAGTTGTTCACGAGCTTCGTCCGCATTCCGGTCCCGACGCCACCGCAGTGATGAATCGTGTTTCCCATTGCCTCGAGCAGCGGCTTCACGCGCGCGAACGTCTCGTCGTCGGCGCCGACCATGAACAGCGACTCGCCACGCTCGGCGTGGGCCGCGAGGCGACCGACCGGCGCGTCCACGAAGGCAACGCCTTTCTCGTGGGCGGCGCCAGACAACCGATCGGTGACGAGCGGGTCGATCGTACTCATGTCCATGATCGCCATGCCGGGGCGCGCATGCGCGAGCACGCCGTCGGCGCCCGCGATCACGGTTTCGACGATCGCGGAGTCGGGGAGCATCGTGATGACGATGTCGCTCGCCCTCGTGACGTCGGCGACGCTGGACTTAGGGTTAGCACCGAGCGCGGCGAGCAACTCGACGGGCTTGGCTACCACGTCGTGTACGACGAGCGCAAAGCCTTTGCGGACGAGGTTGGACGCCATGGGCCTGCCCATATTGCCGAGTCCGATGAACCCGATCGTCGCCGCCATCGCTGCGTTCCGAGTTGAAGGATGATTCCCAGGGCGCGTGCTGCACTCGACCAAGCACGACGAAAGGTCGGACCCGAATGTCGTTTGGCAAGAACCGGGAGCGGACCTGCTCGATGCACCGGGGCACCGAACCTGCCGCTCGACCCGTCTCTGTGCAGGCTGGCAGCTGCGTGAATGGGGCTTCGCGCCGTTCGGAATTCCGCCGGTTGCCAGTGACTCGGACTCGAGGGTATTCGCATGAGAATCTTGAAGGCCAATCATTCATAACGCTCGACGGCGTGATGCAGGCGCCTGGTGCTCCCGACGAGGATCGGAGCGACCAAGCACGGACTCATTGATGAGTTCCGCATCTGGACGTTCTCGCTCGTGCTCGGCACCGGAAAGCGCGCACGAAGCGGTGCGCTGATCCTGCTCTGTCATCCAGAGGAGCGACAGCGACGAGGGATCTGCTTTCCGGTTCTTACGGCCAGCCTTGAGCCACGGAGAGTAGATCCCTCGTCGCTATCGCTCCCTTGGATGACAACACTCCGGCGAATACACTGGCTGCGCGCGCCCTGTACCGGCGTTGCGTGCAACCGCCGGCTAACTGCCTAACGCGGCTTACCCGATCGCAGGAGCCAGAGTGCGCGCGCCGAGAGGATCACGGAGAAGGTACCGGTGGTACCAACCGCGAAGAGGGTCCAGACGAAGAAGAACCCTCCGCTGGACTTCGCGATCGCGCCGTATCCCGCCCCCGTCATGTGCAGGACGGGCATGGCCGCCGCAAAGAGGCCACCGAGCAGCATGATGACGTACCCTGGTCGCCGTTCCGGGAGCGCCAGCGTTCCGAAGAGCCAAACCACGAAGATGACCACGCCAAACACGTTGTGGGCGGCTGCCGGCGACAGCCCGCGTTGGATGTCGTCCGTTACATGCAGTGTCATGAGCAGGATCGAGAGCAGTGACGCGATCGTCAACAACACGTTGGGTTTCATCGGCTCTAGTTGGGGGCAGGTGGACTTCATATGGTCAACCCATACGAATGATTGCTTGCCCTGGTTTCACCGCTTTCCGTCCCAACAGTGCGATCGGCGTGAGCCCGATGACCGCGCTTCGCGGCGACTAACGGGCAGGACCTCGGTATTACTAACCCGTTTCAGCGTTCGCCATCGCTGCGATGCGCGCATTCGACCCTAACAAGTCCATCGCCGCGCGATACAACCGCGCCCGAAGCGCCGCTCGCTCGCTCGCGCGCGTCACGTAGCGGACCGAGATCTCCGCACCGCCGGGAATCGGCCTGAGGTTCACCGTCGGTGTCGCCGTCAGCGTCGCGAACTGCGGCGCGCGGCGCGCCCCCTTCCACTCGGCCTCGGCCTGCTGCGCGCTCTCCATCGTCGCTTCCTCTACCTCGCGGCGGAGGGACTCGCTGATCGGATAAGGATCGCGACCCTCCGGCACCACGATCTGAAGCTCGTCCCACAGCCACTGGCCGCTCGTCGAGAAATTGAAGTAGTGGCCTTCGATCGCAAAACTGTTGTTGAACGTCACGCGACGGCCGGTGGCATGGCTCGATCCGCCCCAGTCGCCCGTCTCGAGCAGCACTGTTTGAAAGACTCCGACGTCGATCACCTCACCGGTTACGCCGTTGATCTCCACGAGGTCTCCGGGCCGAATGCCGTCCGGCCCGAGAAGCGCGAACCACCCGATGAAACCGACGATGAAATCCTTGAGTGCAACGGTGAGCCCCGCGCCGGCGAGGCCGAGGAACGTGCCAAGGTTGCTCGGCGGTCCGAACATCACGAGCAGGACACCCAGGATCGTCAACACCTGCAGCGCGACGCGGCCGACCATCCGCAGCGTGTGCATGCGACGGCGATCCACCGCGAGACGCGACGTCGTGCGTTCGGTCCATCGCAGGAGCAGCACGCCGATGAAGACAATCAGGAGCAGCGCCACGACACTGCGCAGCGCGCGGTTGATCGCGGCGAGCTCCTGGCCGCGGACGGTCGTCGTCCATGTCGCGAGCACGCCGGCCAACTGCTCTTGATTCTCGACTCGGCGGTCGAGTGTGGTGAGCGACTTCTCGCGCAGCGCTTGCCGACGCGCCTCGGCGAGCAACACAGCCGTGGAGTCCGACGAGAGTGCGGTGTCGTTCGACGCTTTCAGCCGCCGAGCGGCGCGTGCTTGAATCGAATCGTGGCGTTGACGAAGCGCCGTCGCGGTCGAGTCGGCGGACAATTCCGCTTGGGCGAGCGTGCGGCGTTTGTTGTGCAGCGATTGCCACGCCAACGCGTGCGACACCAATCCGGGCTTGATGACGAGCGGCGCCGTCGCGACGCGCAGCGTGTCGGACAACTGAGACGCCGCCTCGTGCTGGCGGATCATCTCGTCGAATCCCGACTGCGGATTGCCGCCGGCGCTCATCAAATCCTGCTGCGCGTCGTCGACCGCATCCTGGTCGAGGGTCGCGATCGCCTTCGCCAGCTCGAGCTGGTCCTTGAGTCGCGGCGCTTCGGTGACGCTCGCCTTCGCTTGCGCCGCGGTAAGCCGATCGACGGTCGCTTTGTCCGCGGCGAGCGTCTTCAGCGCCGTCTGAAGCCGCGCGTCGATCTCGCGGGCCTCCGGGGTAGCGGCGGCGGGACGCGATGCCATGCGCCACACCGCCTGCGCGAAGGCGAGATCGCTCGCCTTGTCGGCGAGCCGGAGCGCCGATTGCGCCGACTCGCGCTCTTCGGGCAACGTCGGCATGCGGAGCAGCGCCTTGATCGTCTCGAGCGCGCTCTCGTCGACGACGAGCGGGCCGGCTCGTTGCCCGCGCGCACCCGGTGCGCGCTTCGTGGCTGGCGGCCCGGGACGCGTGAGGATGACGCCGTAGACCGCCGCGAAAAGAAGAAGGGCGAGGAGGGCGAGGCCAGTGTACTTCCGGAGTTGCATCAGTGTCGAAGATAACCGTCGTTGTCGGCCGGTCAGCGGACCGCGCCACGAAATGACGGTGGGGGGATTCGCCCGATGACCGCCTGAACCGCGACCCCCAACCCGAGCAATTTGCTGTCGTTCCCGGGCAAGGCATCGAGCTCGAGGCCGACTGGCAGACCCTCACTCAGCCCAGCTGGAATGCTCAGGGCGGGCGCACCCAGGCGCGGTGCGATGAACAGATTCTGCGGCACTACTCTGCCTTCTTCGATCTGCTTCCCCTTGATGGTCATCAACTCCCCGAGCGGCTCTAGCGGTCCGCCGGGCCGAATGGAAGTTGCAACGATCGGCACGGTCGGGAACGCAATCGCCATCACGTTATGCGAGCGATACACCTCCGCGTAGCGGCGAGCGGCCTCGTTCAGCGCCCGGACTTGCTCTTCGACCGCAGGGAACGACCGCTCTGCGTCGCGGATCGGACGGTCGCGGTACATCATTTCTACTGTCACGTTAGGCGCGTTCTCCCGAAGCCACTGGGCCATCGTGACACTGGTCGGCTTCGGTGCGTCCATTCCGTCGCCGGCGAACACGGCCGCCGGAGTCGGCTGGAAGATCGTGCCGACGATGCTCCTGACCTCCCCGTCGAGATCAATCTCCACGAGCGTGCAGCCGGCCTCGCGCAGCTTCGCGAAGGCCTGTCGAAGGACGTCCGCGACGCCCGGATCGACGTCGACGCGCTCCCAGTAGTCGGGCCGAGGCACCGCAATGCGCGCCGCCCGGAGATCCACGGCGGGGACTGCCTCGTCGGTGATGAGCGTGTCGAGGAATGCGACGTCCGATACCGTGCGCGCCATCGGCCCGATCGTATCGAGCCGGCGCGCTGGCGGAATGACCAGGCCGTCGTCCGGGTATCGTTTGCGGCTCGTTCCGTTGACTGCGTTTTCGATGGTGTAGGTCGAAGGCCGAAGGCCCGTCACCCCGCAGAACGCGGATGGCATGCGAATGGAGCCGTTCGTATCGAGACCTAACGCGGCAGGAACGATGCGCGCGGCGAGGATGGCGCCGTTTCCGCCACTGCTGCCGCCGGGAATGCGAGTCGGATCGTAGGGGTTGCGAACCGCCCCGAACGAGTTGCTGTGCGCGGAGATCTGGTGCATCAGGCCATCGACGACATTCATGTCGGGGAGCGACGTCATACAGAACGGGATCCCGCCTGCCGCAACCAGACGCTCAACTACGACGGCATGGCGCTTCGGGACATATCCCTTGAGCGCACCATTCCCGCCCGTCGTGGGGTAGCCGGCGACGGAAATCTGGTCCTTCACCGCGAAGGGCAACCCGGCGGCCGGCCCGAGTCTGGCTCCGCGAGCACGCGACCGATCGACCGCGCGAGCAGCCTCCAACACGCGTGCCCCGTCGATCGCGTTGGCGACGTTGAGATCCTTGTGTGCGTCGTACTGCTTCAGCAATTCCGCTGCGTATGCCTCGGCCGTGATGTCGCCGTTCCTGATGCGCGCGACGACGTCGCGCGCCCCGAGGGCGAGGAGGTCATCGCCCGACTGATGCGTCGTGCCCTCCATTCCAGAACGCGCGACGGCGGCAGCCACACGGCTTGCGAGGTGCAACGGCACGATCGAGGCGGCCGCCTGGAGAACCCATCGCCGGGAAACGCCATCGCTCCCGCCCTGTTGGCTCATCGCCTCTCCCGTGTCGATCTCGCCAAACGCGATTTGTCACCGCCGCGCAGGCGACGAACCAGCCAGGGATGGAGTGCGCGATTGCCCGACACCCCATCCCTCCTTACCTCCGGTTACGGAATCACACGCTGCGGTCCCAGCGTGTACTTCGTCATCCAGTCCAGCTCGCGCTGCATCTTGTCGACCTGGTGGTAGTACTCCGACAAGCCGTGTCCTTCTCGCGGATAGAACACCAGCTGGACGGTCTTCCCCCGGTCCTTGAGCGCACGGAAGAACTCCATCGCCTGACCCACCGGCACGCGCTGATCATTGCCACCATGCTGAATCAGGAGCGGCGTCGTCACGTTGTCGACGAACTGGATCGCCGAGCGGGCACGATAGAAGTCGAGCGTCTTCTTGGTCGGAACGCCGCTGAAGAACGTGCCGATGTAGCCCGGGATGTCCGTCGTCCCGTACATACTCTCCAGGTTCGACAGCCCTGCACCCATGCGCGCCGCCTTGAACCGGCTCGTCTGGCTCACCACCCACGACGTCATGTAGCCGCCGTAGCTCCATCCCTCGAAGGCCATCTTCGACGAGTCCGCGATGCCGCGCTTGATCACGTCATCGACGCCGGTCATGATGTCGCGGTAATCGCCGCCGCCCCAGTCCATGATGTTCGCGCGCGTGAACTTCTCGCCGTAGTTGGTCGAGCCGCGCGGGTTCGGATACAACACCGCCCAGCCCTGTCCCGCCCACACCTGTCCCGGCGATCCCCAGCTCGCCTTGAACCCCGCGTTGGTGGCGCCGGTCGGGCCGCCATGCGCCTCGACGAGCAACGGGTACTTTCGTCCGGCCTGATACCCGACGGGCTTGAGCAGCACGCCTTCCACCGGCGTCCCGTCGGTGCTCTTCCAGGTGATCACTTCCGTCTCGCCTAACGCAAGATTGCGCAGTTGCGGATTGATGTCGGTGAGCTTGCGCGGCGACGCGAACGACAGGTCGCTGACGTGAACCTCCGCTGGCGCGTCCGAGGTGCCTAACGTGTACGCGGCGAGGCGCCCATCCTTCGACAGCGACGGATTGCCGATCAGCACCTTCCCGACAATGCGATTCAGCTTGTTCGACGCAACGTCGTACGCGTACACCGCTGCCCACGCGCGCTCACCCGTCGTGAACAGCACGCGCGAGCCATCGGGAGTCCAACGCGGATTCCCGGCCGAGATGTCCATCTTCGGATCGTAGGTGTCCTTTGCCTTGGCCGACGCGACGTCGTACAGGATGAGATGGTCGTTGCCGATCTCGCGGTCCATGATGCTGTCGGGGCGAGCCGTGTGGCTCTGCGGAAGCACCGTGAACGCGATCGTTTTCCCATCCGGCGACCACGCCGGCGCCGATCCCGCCTCGGGCTTCGTCGTGATCTTCGTCAGCGACTTGTCGGCGATGGTGACGATGTAGATGTCCGAGCGGGAATCGCGAATCAACGTCGTCGGCGCCGCCTGGAAGGCGAGCCGCGTCCCGTCAGGCGACCAGCTCGGTGCGCCGCTCACGGTGAGATTGCCGTGCGCGACTTCGGTGGCACGCTTCGTCGCGACGTCGATCACCCACGCGTGCGAAAGGCGGAAGTCTTCCTCGAACACCTGCGGATCGTCGCGCCGCGTCGCCTTCGCCTCGTCGGTTTTCGGCAGCGTGTCCACTGACAGAAACGCGATGCGCGAGCCGTCCTTCGCCCATTCGAAGCCTGTCACGTTCTCCTTCGACGTCGTCAGCTGATACCCTTCGCCGCCGTCCATTGGCAGGATCCAGATCTGTGTCTTGGCGTCGGTGCCGCTGCCGCGCGAAGAGAGGAACGCGAGCGAGCGTCCGTCAGGCGACCATTGCGGGCCGTTCTCACCGCGCTCGCTGTATGTGAGCTGGCGTGGCGTGCCGCCGGCGGCAGGCACCATCCAGATGTGCGACCGCGTCTCGTGCTTGTCGCCCTTCGCGGTATCGGGCCTCGCGGAATCGGGCTTCGCGGGATCCGCGGGCGGCCGGGCGCTGGGATGCTCCCAGCCGTTCACGGCGTAGGCGACCTTGGACCCGTCGGGCGACAGCGAAACGGCGCCCACGGTCTTGAGGTCCATGATGTCCATGATGGTCATGGGCCGTTTATTCTGCGCGTCGGCCGTGGCGGCCGCGGCCATCAGCGCGACAAGGCACGCGATTCCGCGCGTCAGGGGGGAAACCATGCGGGACTCCGGTGGAGGGTCGCCTATTTTGCAGTCTCCCACCCGCCTTCGCCATGGCCGACTTGCCGAAAGCTCGAGAGCGCCAAGCGGGGACGACGACCGCGTTCTCTCCGGACGCGGGCGTACCGGCCGGCGTATCACCGGCTGCTCTCTGGCGCGTTAGGCGGGAAATGCCGGGTCATCGCTCGATGGAGCGCGGAGCGTGCGATGCCCGTTCGTTGTCGTTTACTGGGCACTCACGAGGCTTCGCCTCTATCGATCGCCGGACCTATCAATGACGAAGGGTGGGCCGGAAAACGGCCGGAAGGAACGGGATACGGCGCCGTGTCGCACCGTCGTCGGCATTGCGGAGAACGTTAGACAGGAGCGGATCGGCGACGACGCGGGGTTCGAGACTACATCCCGGCGGTGCAGGACGGCGAGCCCCGGTCGCACGCTTGTCTTGCACCGCCCGCCGAACTGTTGTATCGTCCCCTCTAATACAGAGGGGTAGTCGATGCTCGACCCGGATGGCGGCCTGCTTCGCGGCACGCTCGACGTTCTCATTCTCAAGGCCCTCACGTGGGGCCCTCGGCACGGATACGCGGTTGCCGAATGGGTCAAAGGCGTGACCGATGGTGACCTCCTCGTCGAAGAAGGGCCGCTCTACACCGCACTCCACCGGCTCGAAAAGAGCGGGTGGCTCTCGAGCGAGTGGGGATACTCCGAGAACAACCGACGCGCCAAGTACTACCAGCTGACGCGCACCGGTCGCGCCCAGTTGCGCGCCGAGGTTGGCGCGTGGGAGCGCTACGTTCGGGCCGTTGGCAAAGCGCTGTCCGCTCCCTCCACCGCGCCGTCCTGAGCCGTTCGAACCATGCGTCGCGTCCTTCGCTTACCATTCAGCCGCCGTCGCCTAACGCGCGACGTGGACGACGAGCTCGCGTTCCACTTCGCCACGCGCATCGATCAGCTCGTCGCGCGAGGGCTGACCCTCGAGGCGGCGCGAGCAGAAGCGCTGAAACAGTTCGGCGACATCGAGTCCGTTCGACAAGGGATGCTCAGCCTGAGCGAAGAACGTGAAGCCGCCGCCCGCCGCGCGACTGTCTTGAGCGACGTCCGCCAGGACCTCACCTACGGCATTCGCACGCTTCGGCGCGGGGCAGCCTTCACCGGGCTTGTCGTCGGAGGGCTCGCGCTGGGAATTGGCGCGAACGCGACGATCTTCTCGCTCATCGATGCGATGTTGCTCCGCCAGCTCCCGGTGACCAAGCCTGAAGAGCTCGTCGCGGTTGGCGATCCGGAGAACGTCACCTCGTCCGGCTACGGGACGCCAAGCGCGGAATTGTTCTCGTATCCGCTCTATCGGGATGTCCACGACAACAACCAGGTGTTCAGCGGCGTGGTCGCCACCGGCCCCGCCAGTCGCCTCGATGTACGAGTGGAACGCGGAATGGCGGAGCCGGAGCACCCGAACGGACGCTTCGTGTCGGGCAACTACTTCTCCGTGCTCGGCGTTCGCGCGGCGGTCGGCACGACGCTCGATTCGAGTGACGACGCGCCCGGTGCCCTCGCGCGCGCCACGATCAGTCACGGCTACTGGACACGACGATTTCAGGGTGATTCCACCGTCGTCGGTCGCGCGATCACCGTCAACGGTGCCGGCGTCGTGATCACTGGTGTCGGTCCACCAGCGTTCACCGGCGAGGTCGTTGGGTCGACGACCGACATCTGGCTGCCCATCCCGACGCACGATCTGCTGCGGCCTAACGAGCGCATCCTCGACAACCGGCGCGCCGGTTGGCTGCTGCTCCTGGGCCGCACGAAGCCGGGACTCACGCTCGAGCAGGTGAAGCAGGGGCTCATCCCGGTCATCGAGTCGAGCATCCGTTCGAATGTGAGCTCGCGTGATGATATCGTCGCGCTGAACACGCGGGGCCTCACGTACGCAGTGTCGTCGGGCGCGCGAGGATTGTCGTCGGTGCGCCCCGCGTTTGCAGCGCCGCTCGTCGCGCTGATGATCGGTGTGGCGTTGCTGCTGTGTATCGTCTGCGTCAATGTCGCGAACCTCCTCCTGGCGCGTGGCATCGCCCGGCGCCGCGAGATGTCGTTGCGGCTCGCGCTCGGCGCGAACCGGTCTCGCATCGTTCGACAGCTCCTCACCGAAGGCATGTTGCTCGCCCTGGTGAGCGGCACGGCCGCCGTGCTGGTCGGGTGGTGGGGATCGAAAGCGCTGCTCGCCTTGGCATCGGAGGGCAAGCCGGTCTCGCTCGCGCTCGGACCCAGCGCCCCCGTACTCGCGTTTACGTTCGCGCTGTCGCTCGGGTCCGTCGTGTTGTTCGGGCTGGTGCCAGCGCTGCGATCATCACGAGTCGATCTCGCATCCGCGTTGCGTGCTCAGTCGCGTTCGGTCGCGCAGGGCGCGCGATTCGGCGTGTGGCTCATCGCGGGTCAGGTCGCCGTCTCGCTCGTGTTGGTCGCCGGCGCATCGATGCTCACCCGGAGCCTGCGCGCCATTCAGTCCACGGAGCTCGGCCTCGACCGCGATCACCTGATCGTCGCCGATCTGGACATCACCACGCCAGGCTATTCCGCCGACCGACTCGCCACCGCGGTGCACGCGCTGCGAGATCGGGTCATGGAAGTGCCAGGCGTCGTCGACGTCACATACTCGGAGAACGGTCTCTTCACCGGCACGGACTGGTCCACATCGCTCGCGGTCCCGGGGTTCACGGCCCGGATTCCCGAGGACTCGATTACGTCGCAGGACCTGGCCGGTGCGGGCTACGCGCGCGCGATCGGCGCGCGAGTGATCGCCGGGCGCGATCTCGAGCCGCGCGACGAGGGCGTGCTGCCGCGCGTCGTGATGGTCAATGAGTCATTCGCGCGATTCTACTTTGCCGGCCGCGATCCAGTCGGTCAGTTCATTCGGTTCGATGACTCGGTGCACGTGCAGATCGTCGGCGTGGTAGCCGACATTCGCGGCCAGTCGCTCCAGGCACCAGAGGCACGTCGGGCTCGTCGCATCTACATCCCGTTTCTGCACGCAGTCGATCCCGGCAACTTCGGTCAGCCCGACAATCTGCGACTCCTCGTCAGGACGAGCGGCGATCCGGCGGCGCTGCTCCAGCGCGTACGGCGTGAGATCGTCGCCGTCGATGCGGCGTTGACGCTCGACGATATCCGTCCCCTCTCGGCGCTGGTGCGCGTGTCGATCCGGCAGGAGCGACTGGTCGCACGAATTGCGACGGCGCTCGGGGTGCTCGCGCTGTTGCTGGCGGGGATTGGGCTGTATGGCGTGACCACGTACACGATCGCACGTCGCAGAAACGAGATCGGCGTTCGTCTCGCGTTAGGTGCGCGCGGGCTCGACATCGGGCGCATGGTTCTTCGGGACGTGCTGCGGCCCGTTGCCTTGGGGCTCGTGGTCGGGTTACCTCTCGCGATCGTGGCCATGCGACTGCTGCAGCAGCATCTTATAGACGCGGCACCCGACGCAGGCTCCGTGGCGATCGCAATTGCGGTGCTGGTAGCCAGCGCCGGCGTAGCAGGTGCGGCGCCGGCGGTGCAGGCGACGCGGATCGATCCACTGACCGCGCTTCGAGCGGACTAGCGTTGTCATCCCGAGGAGCCGAAGGCGACGAGGGATCTTCTATGCGTTTCTCGTGACTTGCCACCGGCGTCGCACACGAGATCCCTCACGTCGCTCCGCTTCGCTCGGGATGACAACGCACTCGGGTTGGCCATGGCCCCAGGCTGCCCTCATCCGAACGGGGTCGTCCCAGGCGTGGAAGAGTCACACCTCCGACCCGGCACCGCGTGAGAAGGGTGACGGGGCGACCGAGCGCTCGCGGGCTGACGTTAGGCGTTACCGCCACCGGCCCGACTCATTGAGCCGGCTCGAACAACTCGATCGGATTGCCGTCAGGATCTTCCAGTTGGATCTGCTTGCCGCCCGGGCCGACTTCCATGTCGTTGCGAAAATGGAGTCCGGCCTGTTTCAGCTCCGCGATCCGCGCGGCGAGATCGGCCACCTGAAGAATCACGCGATTCCATCCACCGGGTTCTTGATGGTCGCCGCCCGGCATGGGGCGCGAGCCCGACGCTCCCGGGCCACTCAGGATCAGCTTGAGGCCGCCGACTGAAAGCTGGGCGAAGGCAGGTAGCCTTTGCTGATCCACTTCGAGACCGAGCTGCTGCGTATAGAAGGCGACCGAGCGTGCAACATCCTTGACCTGATATCGGACACCCCAGCATCCCACGACGATGTTGCGGCGTTCCTTTACGCCTGAGCCGGTTCGTCCTGGCGTGCCGGACGATTCACTTCCCTTCTGATCCATGGTCACACCTCCACGGGCCTGTGTGCATGGATGGGGCCGAACCGAGGAAGGAGTCCCGGGAGCCTGAAGTTACGAGACTGAGTGCTTCCGACACGCGGCAGCGCATCGCCGATCGGCACGTGCCCATCGGCGACCCGCTCCCGTTAGGCGCGCGCCGCTACTGCGACAGTGCCTTCGCGACGTTGATGCGACCCGCCCCGTAGAACGGGTCTTTCCCCGGCGCACCCAGATCATCCACGCCGTTGAGCAGCAGCTGCTTGATCTGCGCCGGCTGCCCCTTGCCGTACTTCGCGATCAGCTGCGCCACCAGGCCGGTAACGTGCGGCGCCGAGTTCGACGTGCCGGCCCCGCCGAGAATGAAGGTGCCCGAGATGCAGGGGAATGTCGCGCTATTGCCAACCACCTGGAGGAAATGACGCGCGCAGAGCGCCGATACGAAGCCGTTGGCGCTACCGCCCGGGGCCGCCACCGTGACGTCCTGCTTGCCGAAGTCACTGTAGTCCGCTGGCGCGTCCACGTTCCCCCAGGGCCCGGCGAATGGCGTCCCCGACGTGGGCCCAGTGGCCGAGACGCAAATGACGTGCGGCGCCTCGCAGAACGCCGAGAAATTCCGCCCGTCGCCATCGAGGTCCAGCGCATCGTTGCCAGCGGAGACGACCACGACCATGCCCGCGCGATGCGCGTAGTTGAAAACGCGATTGGTCAGTCCGACTAACAAACCGGCGGTGCTCTTGTCGATGCCCCCGGTCACACCGAGGCTCATGTTCGCGACGTCTGCCCCGTGGTCGGCCGCCCAGACGAGTCCCGCGAAAAGGGCGCCGAACGACCCGCTGCCCGTAGCGCCGAGCACCTTGATGCCCATGAGGCGGGTGCGCGAGCCGACGCCGGCGAAGACCACCGCGTTGGACGACACCTGACTGGCCACCAGCGTTCCGTGGCCGCCCAGGTCATCCAGCTTGTTCCGGGTCGGGAAGAGCGCCGTGAGTATGGCGTCGTCGGTCGGAACGAACGACACGGACCGCGAGAGGTCCACGAGCCCGTTCATGTCGAGGTTGTCGTAGTCGATGCCACTGTCGAGGATCGCCGCCGTGACGTTAGGCGAACCGAGATTCCCCGCGGCCCAGGCGGCGGGCGCGCTGATCGCGCGCATGTTCCACTGGAGCGCGTTGAAGAGGGCCGCGGCGGCGGGGTTGCTTGGGCTGAGGGCCGAGACGTCCCCCGGGATCTCGCCACCGGGCTGGCCGCGCGAGAGCTGGACGAGGATGTCGTCGTACACCGCGGCCACGCCGGTCGAGCGTCGCAGCGTCGCACGCGCGTTGACCGAGAGACCGCTGACACCGGCGAATCCCGCGCCATCCGCCACGAAGTCCACCGAGCCACCTAACGAGGCGACGGTCTGCCGGAAGTCCTTTCGGACCGGGCCGTTGAACTCGACGATCGATCGATCGGTGGCCGCGGCTTGCACCGCGACGTTCACGGCTGGAATGCGGGCTGCGGTGGGCTGCACGGGGGCATCCGAGCACGCCGAAAGCACCACGGTGAGCGCGGCAACGGACAGCACGGTCATCTTCATCAGGGCATCCTCGAGTGGCGGGGGCGGCCCGGAATGTCCTTGCGGTACCAAGGATTGTCAACGACGACGCCCGCGGGACGTCAGGGCCGCTCGAGCACGCTGCTCAATTCCCGAACACCACGACCGATTTCGGACACATCGACCGTAGTGAACCCAAGTGAAGGCCCGGCTCGCGGATCACTGGGGAACGACGCCCGCACCCTTCGACGGTTCACCGAGGTGGTCGCGCATGAACGCCACGATGCGCCGCGCCGCGTCCACCGCGTTAGGCCGAGTCCACTCGTAGATCACGTGGCCCATGCCGGCGTAGGTGGCGAGCTGCACCGGCCGGTCGAGTCGCCGCAGCGCCGTGAAGAGCTTCTGCGCGTCGTGATACGCGTTGTCCTTGTCGCCGTGGATGAGCAGGAGCGGCGTGCGGATCCGGTCGGCGCGATAGTACGGCGAATTCTCGAGATAGCGCATCACGTTCGCCCATGGGTGCGTCCCCATGCGTGCCTGTCCCGACTCGGACCATCCGATCCAGAACGACCCGCCGTTCTCGTCCAGGTAGCCATAGGTGCCGGCGAGGTCGTAGATCCCGCTCACCGCCACCGCCGCGCGAAACAGGTTCGTGCCGCTGATGATCGCCCCCGTCCCATACCCGCCAAACGACTGCCCCGCAATTGCCAGCCGGTTGACGTCAACGTATCCGAGCTCCGCGGCGCGGTACACCTGTGGCAGGAGCTGGTCGATCATCTCGTTGAGCGGGTTGCCGGCCTCGCGGTTCGGGCCTAACGGGAGGCTCGCGAGCACGACGGCGTATCCTCGACTCGTGAACAACAGCGTCGGGATCGTGAGGTCCTGCCCGCCGCCGAAGACCTCCGCCTGACGCGACCGATCCCCGCCAGGGTACATGAGAACCACAGCGGGTAGGCGATCCCCTCGCTTGGCGCCAGGCGGAAGGAGGACCGCGGTGCGTGCCTTCGCCATGGCGCCGGCATAGCCGGGGATGCTCGTCTCGAAGACGTCGGCCGAGCCGACGGCGACAGCCTCGAGGCGCTCGTCGGCCTGGGAGACGCGCTCCTTCCGAGCGAAATCGGCCTGGAATCGATAGACGTCAGGCGGCGTGCGGATGTCCTGATAGAGTGCGAACACCTGCTGATGGCTCGCGTCGCCCATCAGATTCGCCAGGCGTGCTCGTCCCTTCCAGAGCACGGTCGGCTTGCCGGACCTCACGTCGAAACGCAACGCAGCTCGCTCGCCGGTCGCGACCTCGGTTACGAGCACAGTGACCGATGCGCCGTCCGGCTGCCAGACCGTCCGCGGGTCGGCTCGCACGAGATCGTCGATCGTCCAGGCCGAGTCGACCGCGATGCGGGTCGGCGCAGCGCCATCGAGCGGAATCACAGCCAGGGCGCGCGGTCGCGGGTCGCCGTATCCCTTGTCGTCGATCGGGTCGGTGCCGACCACGACCGACTTCCCGTCCCTGGTGAACCAGTGATGCGTTGGCGCGAGAGGACCTAACGACTCACCAAGCCGGCGTGGGGCACCTGGGCCGGTGGGGTCCACAGTCACCAGCCAGAGCTGGCCGCCCTTCATGTACACGAGGGCGTCGTCCGTCGGGTGCCAGGCATAGTTGCGCCCGTGATAGTCGTTGAGCAGCGGCAGGTCGGCGACAATGAGCCTCGGCGCGCCGCCGCCCGCGGGCACGACCGCGAGATCGACCGAGCTCGCCTGGCTCGTGATGCCGCCATCCTTGAATACCGACAGGTAGCTCACCCACCGTCCGGACGCCGACAGGCGCAGCACCGACGGACGCGGCTGGGCCATCGCATCCACCAGGGCTCGCGTCGCACCGGTGCGCACATCGACGCTCGTGACCGCCGCGTTGTTCTCCCGGGAGAGGAATGTCTGCCTCGGCGTCGATTCCCCCGGTTTGGTGGACTTCACCTCCTCACTGCCGCCCCGAAGCACGGTGACCGTCGGCACATCCGCGTTAGGCTTCGCCGAAGTGGGGGCGGTGGGCGGCGCGGGAAGCCAGGCGGCGTCCCCCGTGTCCGGCGCCGTTGGGACGTACACGAGACGGCCGTCCGGCGACCACTGCGGCTCGTCACCCGTCCACAGCTTGGCCTTGATGCGAGCCGGGGCGGCCTTCCGGACCCGGGCGGTGGCGATGTCGAACACCCAGAGCTGCGGCGTTCCGTCCTTGTCGGAATAGAACGCGAGCGTTTCACCGTTTGGCGACAGCGACGGGGCCCAGCAGCTCCCACCGGGGCAGATCTCTGTCGCGCGGCCGGCCGGCGTCCCGCGGTCCGAGAGGTACACCTTCCCACCGACGACAAAACTCGGTGTTCCGTTCGGCTGGAAGCGCGTGGAGAGGTTCACGCTTCCCGGCGACTGGCGGATGACGTAGGCGATCCGTCGTCCGTCGCGCGACACGGACAAGGTGAAGCTCCAGAGGAACTCGCGTGCGTCGAACGCGAGGTCGAACGGCAGCGCGCCCTGCGGTTCGGGCCCCGGTCGGACGGGGCTGCGATCGGGTGCGGTGTTCTGCGCGCCGATGAGGTCTCCACTCGCGAAACAGAGCGCGGCCGTCAACGCCATGGTTGGCAGCCCGCTTCGAGTGCGGTGCGTGTTCGGTTTGCGGGACTTGCTCATGGACGACCGTCCGTGCCGGGATCGCGACGCCTAACGCCAGGATCGAGTGGATCGAGCGCAATCGTTGAGACCGAAGCCGTTGCTGACGCTCGCATACAGCAAACAGTGCGAGGGACTCAGGCAGGCGTCAACGTGCGTGCGCGCTCGAGCGCCCTCCGCTGCGATCGATCCGAGCCTGCGCGACGGGATGACAACGGGTGTGCCCGGGCGTTAGGCCACGCCTGGCCTGTTTTACGCCGGTGGCGTTGGTCAGTGGTCGCGGATCCACTTCGCCAGCGCCTCGACCAGGTCGTCGGCGAGGGTCCGATCGGGCGCGTTGTACGCCGTCGTGAGCAGTTGGAGGTTGGCGCGGACCTCTTCGAGCGACCGCGGCTCCGTCTTCAAAACGTGATCGGCCAACGGGCTCAGATGGTAGTCGACTGCTTTGCGCGCGGATCGGCGCGCGGTGACCAACCGCCCCGCGTCCTCCACCGGGTCGACCTGAACGTCCTTCCCTCCCTGCATTACCAGCACTGGCGCGGCGATGCCCGCCGCGGCCTGGGCCGGTTCGAACGACGCCAGCTCGCGACCGATCCGGGCGACCATTGGAGACATCAAGGCGCTCAGGATCGCGACGATCTGCGGGTTGGACGACGCCGACTTCGGATCGACGTCCTGCCCCGCGACGAAGGAGCGCAGCGCGGCCCGGACCGGCGCCATCTCCGCCTCCACCTGCTCGGGTGTCATCTTGGCGCTACCCAGGATGTTCTTCTCGAGCTGCACCTCGAGGATCTCGCGCAAGCTGCGGCCCGGCGCCGAGATCAGGATCACGCCACGAATCCGGTCGCCGCGCGACTCGGCCAGGCGGGTGGCGTGGATGCCGCCCTCGCTGTGTCCCGCGACGAAGACGCGTGCGGGATCGACCTCGGCCCTCGAGCGCAGGAAGTCGAGCGCGGCGCTCGCCTCGTCGCGATAGGTGTCGAGGGTGAGATCGGCGATCGGCAGGCCGGGATTCTTGCCGCTGAACGCCTTGTCGAAGCGAAGCACGGTCACGCCGCGCGCGGCCAGCGCTTCGGCCAGGAGCCGCGCGCTGCCATTCTTCCCGGGCAGCAGGGGGCTGTTCCAATCGCGATCGGTCGGTCCGCTGCCCGCGAGGAGCAGGAGGCCGGGCCCGGTGCCCAACTCGGGATGGACGAGGGTGCCGGGGATGGTCCGGCCGCCCGCGACGAAGGTGACTTCCTCGGAGACGATTTGAGAACGAGCGGCTTCGGCGGTCATGGGTTGACTGGCGAGGACGGCGGCCAGCAGGGCGATGTGTAGCATGGGCCCGTGGCTTCGTGTGAGGGTGGGTAGCATCGATCCCAATTCTAACGCCCATTCGCGGTCGTCGTCGTTGTCGGCGAGGCGATGATGGACCGCGTGCAAATCTCGCCGAAGACCGTGGGCCACCATGTGCAGCACATTTACGACAAGATGGGCGTCTCGACACGTGCCGCACTGGCAATACTTGCGCTCGAGCGAGGTTTACTGCAGGACTGAGCGATCACCGTGCGACGTCGACTGCCATGCCCTCTGAACGCGACAAGATGCTGGCGGGTGAACTGTACGATCCGCTCGATGCCGATCTGGTTGCGCGGCGCGTCCGTGCGCGCGACTTCTGTCAGGCGTTGAATGCCTCGCATGAGGGTGAGACCGACCACCGCCGCGCGATTCTACGCGGCCTGTTTGGCACCGGTGGCGATACCGTCTGGATGCAGCCGCCTTTCTACTGTGACTATGGCGAGAACATTCGCCTGGGCGAGCGCGTCTTCTTCAACTTCAACTGCGTGGTGCTGGACGTCTGCCCCGTGACCATCGGCGACTTCACCCTCTTCGGGCCGGCCGTCCAGATCTATACCCCACTGCACCCCTTCAATGCTGCCGCTCGGCGACGAGAAGAATACGGGAAACCGGTGGAGATCGGCTCTGATGTGTGGGTCGGCGGCGGCGCCATCATCCTGCCCGGTGTCTCGATCGGACCGCGCGCCGTCATCGGGGCCGGCAGTGTCGTCACTCGAAGCATTCCCGCCGGTGTGTTCGCCGCGGGCAACCCCTGTCGCGTCATTCGGGAGATTACCGAGTGACCGCGTAGCGCCATGATGCGGCACCCGCCATCACATGCGAATCTTCCTTCAGCGCGTCGCAGACGCCTCGCCCCTGGTGCCAGCCCTCGGCTACACGGCCGCGGTGTGGTTCGCCAGCCTGGTGGGTACCCTGGCTGCGCAGACGTGGGTGCTGCTGCTGGCGGCGCTGGGCCTCTGGGTTGCCGCCGGGCTGCTGCTGTTCATCGTCGTGATCTGGTTCCGCGACGACGATTGGCTGGCCGCAGGGTTCCTGCTGGCCATGACGCTGCTCCTGAGCGCGTGGACCGGCGACCTTCTGGCGGTGGTGGTCAAAGAGCGCTCGCTGGGGCCGGCCGTGCTCGCCGCGCCAGGGATACTCCTCGGAGTCGTCCTCCGCACTGTTCTTGGCGTACCGATCATGGGAGGGCTCGTGGCATCCCTTCGCTGGCTTACACACCGCCGTCGAGAGACGGTGCGCGCTCGGCGGCCGCACTCTGTGCCTCGCGAATCAGCGTAGACCCATCAGCGCCCGGACGTTCTGGTCGGTGTCCGCATCCATCGGGAAAAAGCACTCGATGCGCAGCTCCTGCAGCGTGACGTCCTGCGGCGTCCCGAGCGTCGTGACGGCCGAGAAGAACGTGTATGTCCGGCCGTGCTTGACGAAGACGATGGGGATGACGGGGACCAGCGGTGCGTCGGGATCAGGACGCGACCAGCGGTCTGGCACGCCGGGAAAGGCCAGCACATCCGCCAACAGCTGTACGGTCGCCTCGTCCGCCACCCCACCCACCGCCTCGCGCTGCACGCGCCTAACGAGCGACTGCGCCACCGCCTCCCAGTTGGATACGCAGGGGCGGAGCCCGGCAGGATCGAACATCATCCGGACGACGTTCAGCGGTGACGGCACGGGTGCGTCGTCGAGCAGGTGACCAAAGAACCGGGTGGCGGCGGCGTTCGTCGTCAGGATGTCCCACGTCCGGTTCATGACCACGGCCGGATACGGCTCCTGCTTCGCCAGGATGGCATCGAGCGCCACGCGCACAGCGCGAAGCTCTGGCGCATCGAGATGCGACTCGAGAAAGATCGGCGCGTACCCCGCCGCGAGCAGAAGCCCGTTCCGCTCGCGGAGAGGCACATCGAGTGCCGTCGCCAACTGAAGCACCATCTCCCGACTCGGCTTGGCTCGCCCCGTCTCGACGAAGCTCACGTGCCGAGGCGATACGTCCGCTTCGATCGCGAGTGCGAGCTGACTCATCCCTCGCACGTCACGCCAGTACTGCAGCAGCGTTCCAACCTGACTGGGTCGCCGTTTCGGTCGACCGGGCGATGTCACCGAGCCGCGAGCGCGGGTTCGGAGTGGGCGCCTTGTGACGTCGCGCGGTGCCATGCGTGCGCCTCGAGTGGCTGGTCCAGCGGGGGATTCACGAAGTGTCCGGCGTAGTTCGCCATCAACGAAAACGCCATCCCCAACACCACTTCAAGTGCTTGCGCCGAGGTGTATCCCGCAGCGTGAAAGCGCGTCCGCTCCCCCTCGCCGACGGCTCCGCGCTCTCGCACCATCGCGCGCGCGAAGTCGCTCAGCGGGCCGAATCGGGCGTCGGTTGGCGAGTCACCTGTGCGCAGCGCGTCCACGATCTCGGCGGACACGCCCTCCTTCCGGGCCATGAGCGAGTGAAACGCCATGCACCACGCGCAGTCGTTCTCGAATGCGGCGGTCAACGACAGCACCTGGATCTCGGCGCCGGACAACGTGCCGTTCTGGTACGTGTCGCGGATCGCAAGAAAGCCCTCGAGCAGCGACGGGGACTCGGCCATGCCAGCCGCGAGGTTGGGGATCATACCGACGCTCTGCTGTAGCGCGAGCAGAAGCGGCTTCGACGAGTCGGGGGCGGAGTCGAGCGTGTGAATGGGGAACCGGGACATGCGACCTCCGGAATTGAGTGAGCCGACCAACGACACGGGCAGGATAGGCGATGTCCGCCGGTCGCTCCATTCTCTCGGAGGTAAGCATCCGTCCTCTGGTCTCGCTCTCGCCATCGCCTAACGTGCGATCGACGGGCGAGCGTCAATCCGGCATTGTGAACGGATCCACCAGCCTCGAAGCTATCCGTTCCTGTTGGCGCTGCGCCTACGCAGATTTACGTGGTGGCAGTACGCGAGGCTGCCTCGGCGAGTGGCATTGCGGAATTCCGGAGGCCTTCGTGAATCGTCCCGTGACAACACCTCAAATCGAGACCGGCTATTTGAACGGCGGAGGACGCGGAGGGAACCCTAAACCAGGTGTGGTCGGGATGATGCGTGAGGATGAGGGTGCGGTCGGGATGATGGGTGGTGCGGTCCGGATGATGGGTGAGGATTAGACCGGGTTCCCTCCGCGTCCTCTGCGTCCTCTGCGGTTGATGTTGTTTCATGTTTTTTGGCCGCAATGAGCTTCGGCGTTAGGCGACGACATCGATGGAGGCGATATGCATAGTCGGACGACGGCATTCCGCGGTGTTCGCTACGCGCTGGCATTGGCACTCATCGGCGCGCCGCTCTCCGCCCAGCAGAGCGTGCCAACGCCGGCCGTCCCCATCGATCCCGTTCCGGCGATCCTCGACGCGTTTCGGCTCCGTGAGGTCGTCGCGCTCGGCGATGCCCACGGTAGCCAACAGGCTCGAACGTTTCTGAAGTCACTGGTTCGCGACCCGCGGTTCGCGTCCACGGTCAACGACATCGTCGTCGAGTTCGGCAACGCCCGCTACCAGAGTCTCGTCGACCGCTACGTGAACGGCGCCGACGTCCCGCCGGACTCACTCCGGCAGGTCTGGCAGAACACGACGGTCGCCAACGAGATCCCGGTCGATGAGGAGTTCTTCCAGGTGGTGCGCGCGGTCAACGCGACGCTCCCGCGAGCGCGTCGACTCCGCGTGCTGCTCGGCGACCCGCCAATCGATTGGACCGAGGTGCACGACCGCGCGGACCATTTCCGATGGCTCGCCATGCGCGACAGTTATCCGGCGGCCCTGATCCAGATCGAGGTCCTTGCCAAACGGCGCCGGGCGCTCCTCGTGTACGGTCAGCTCCACTTCCAGCGCCTGAACGTGATGTCCAACCTCGACATGCAGGACTGGCGCATGCAGACGATCGTCAGTTTGCTCGAGCGCGCCGGCCCAACCCGGCTATTCACCATCTGGAACGTCGACGACGCACTGGCGACCGTTCAAGCCGACGTCGCGTCGTGGCATGCGCCGAGCCTCGCGATCATCCGGGGGACCAAGGTCGGGGCCGCGGACGCTACGGTGTTCGTGCCCTCGCCGGCCCGGTTTACGTTCCGCGGCGACACACCGGTCGAGGTCCCGCGCGACCAGTGGCGCGCCCTTCGCGCGGAGGACGAGCTTGACGCCGTGCTATACCTCGGGCCGCGCTCGGCGATGAAGGAGGTGCCGCTGTCCACAGGCATCTGCTCGAACCCGCGTTACATCGAGGAACGGCTGCGCCGAATTGCCCTGACGGGCATACCGCTGGCCGAAGCGGACCGAGTGAAACAATTGTGCGGCCGTGTTCCTCCGAAGAACTAGTTAGGCACCGAACCCAAACGCTCCTCCAACAGACGGGCGAACGTGAAACGACCCTCGTGCACCTCGTTGCTCCTGACTCTCTGCACGCTGCTCCCTGTTTCAGCGTTCGCGCAGGAGGCCGGCTCGCGCCCGCAGAACGTCGCCGAGCTCCAGAAGCTCGACACGATGCTGGCCTTCATGCGGCAGCGGAACGCGCGGGACTACGCCATCACCACGCCCAATGGCATCGATGAATCCAGGTACGTGGAGATCGGTGGCCTCGAGCAATTCATCACGGTTCGCAGCGAAGATCGGCGCAATCCGGTTCTCCTGTTCCTGCACGGAGGGCCGGGCGATGCCACCAATCCGTGGGGCTATGCCGTGTTCCGTTCCTGGCTCAAGTCCTTCACTGTCGTTCAGTGGGATCAGCGGGGTGCCGGCCGAACCTTGGGGCGGAACGGACGGTCGTTAGGCCCTACGATCACGATCCAGCGCATGGTCGACGACGGGATCGAGCTGACGGAGCTGCTCCGCAAGGAACTGAATCAGGACAAGGTCATCCTCGTCGGGCATTCGTGGGGCTCGATACTCGGCGTGCACATGGCGAAGGCCCGACCGGATCTCTTCTACGCATTCGTCGGGACTGGTCAGGTGGCCGATCCGATCCGGAACTATGCCGTCGCCTACGAGGAGCTTCTGAAGTCGGCGGAGCGCCGCGGAGACCATCGCGCTGTCCGGGAGCTCAGAGAGGTGGGTCCTCCGCCATGGCGGGACGGTCGCGGCTACGCGGTCCAACGGAGATGGGCAAATCTGTTCGAGCATGCCGACATCTTCCTCCCATCCACCCTGGGTCTCGCCCTCGCTGCCCCGGGCTACTCAGCGCGCGACGTCAACGATTGGCTCGACGGACAGGGGTTGAGCGCCGAGCGCCTCGTCCCGCAGACGAGCGCACTCCCTGCAGCAGCTCTCGGCGGCGAGTTCTCCGTCCCGGTGTTCGTGATCCAGGGTGCCGAGGACTTCACCACTCCGACGAGCCTCGCCAGAAGTTTTGTAACGTCGATCCGTGCCCCCCGTAAAGCATTCGTTACCATCGAAGGCGGCCACTTCGCCGTATTCACGAAGTCGGATGATTTTCTGGCGGAGCTGGTCGCGCGAGTGCTCCCCCTTGTGAAACGGCCCTGATTGCGTGCGTGAGGCCGGATGGATCTGGTGGCCCGGGTCCGTCGCCTTGTCACACCCGATTCAACAGGTCGTGTCTCTCGATGCGCGGTCAGTGAAGCGGCTGGCAGTGGTTTGGATGGCGAAATAAGAATCTTGGTTCCGTCCACCTCCGCGAGAGACTTCGTATGCGCGTCTGGCGAGATATTCCGCCGGCTCGGGCCTGGCAGACACTGCTTCAACCCGTCATCGACAGCCTCAAGAACCGCGAGACGCAAGTTCGCATGAGCAATCTGCTGGATGCGATCAAGCTCTACGACCTGCTGCGCAAGGATGCGATTGACACGCTCGAAGATCGGGCGCGCCTGCTCGACATCATTGCGGACCAGGTGGACGAGATTTTCGCCACCGCCTACAAGTTTCATGTGGGTCAGGTGGCGAGAGACACCAAGACCGGCAAGGCGGCGCTCAAGGCCAGAGGGGAGACGAGCTCCGCGTTCTATGTGAAAGGCGATCACAAGATTCCGCTGGCCGCGCTCAGTCGCCGAGCGCGCACCAAGGCTGGATATCTTCGCGCGCTCGCCGCGCACTACCGCAGCCATGCCGACAGTATCAATCCCCAGGCGTTCATCGACAGCGTGTTTCGGGCGCCGCAGGTCAAGCAGGGGAAGGCCATCGGGCTCGTTCCCGGCGTACGTCTCGAGGGGGTCGATCCCGCCGGGCGTGGGTGGGAAGTCACCTGGGACCCGGGCACCGATGATATCACGGTGGCCAATAGCATGGGCATCTACGCCAAGCGATGGCTCACCCAGCTGCGCAGAGATGCGACCACGCCGCCACTGTTCGTGTGGCTCGAAGCACAGGAAGTGTGCAGGACCAAGGACGAAGCCGGTCAGGTGAACACGGTTAAGATGGTGGGCGACGAAGAGCTTCGTTCGACCGTGTGGACCGTGCACGTCACTGACGGAGGCGTGGTACAACAGGGGAAGTTCGTCGAGGACGGATACCGCTGGGAACCATTCGACACGCAGTGGGTGACGGGCGCGGACTCCGACAAGGGAAAGCATCACACACTGGCCTACGTGTGGACGACACACAAGGAATTGTTCTGCGAGCTGCACAACCCGCGTCAGGGACGCGAATGGGACTCATTTCATCATTCCTCGTTCCTGCGAGGCGGGTTGGTGCTGTGTGCGGGAATGATCGGCGCGCGACAAGGGAAGATCATTTTCATCAACAACAACAGCGGTCATTATCAGCCCTCACCAGCCAACCTGCAGAAGCTCGTCAAACATCTCAACAAGCGGAGCGCATTCGCCGACAATGCGGTCGTCGAACTCGCTGGGCGGGAAGGAACGCCATTGTCGCCAGCCGCCTTCGCGGCCTCTGGCGCAGTGGCGCTGCCGTCCGCACCTGCGGCAGCAGCCGCCGCGGCGGCTGCCGCCGCGCCACTCGCTCCTCCGGCGGCAGCTGGCCCGGCATGGGTGCGGCCGGGGGGCGCACGCCAGCCTGGCGCTGGCAACGCACCGGGTATTGGCGCGAGGCGAGGGCGCAGTGAGACGGGATGCACTTCCCGATCGACCCGCCGGGGACTTCACGCGTAGAGAGTGAATCGGCGCGCATCCAGAGGCCGATGTCCAGGCCCGGCGAGCGCGATGCGCTGACGCCTAACGCTGGTCAGCACGCAGGAAGTCCCTTCCGAGCATCCGGACGCTGCTCTTGTGCACCTCGCCTCTCTATGGTAGCCTGAGGCTGGCGTGCAGGACGCCTCCCGTCCGCGGACAGGACTGAGTCCACCTGAGCAGTCGCCAGTCGTTCGGATGGTTGCCGAACCTCCTTTGCCCGACGCCAGCGGACCACGGGCTCATGCAAGGAGGCTCGTCATGCCCGTCCGTCGCCTGCCCGTCCGCCCCGACCTCGAGCAGCTCCAGCGTCAGGCCAAGGAGCTCCTCCGCGCCATCAAGGCCGCCGATGCGAACGCGGTCGCCGAATTGCGCGAGCACCATCCCGAATTAATCGACCCTGCCGCCGCGAAGTTGGCCGACGCGGAGCTCGTGCTCGCGCGGAGCTACGGCGCTTCGAGCTGGACGAGACTCGTCCACGCGGTGCAGCTCGCGGACGCGATCTGGCGCGATGACCTCGACCGCGTCCGCGCGCTCATCACGCGTAATGCGGCCCTCATCCAAGAGCAGGTCCTCACTGGCACCGACAGCAACTGGGGGCCGCCGATGACGTTCGCCGCGAACCTTGGCCGCGACCGCATCATCCGTCTCCTGTACGACCATGGTGCGAGAGATCTCGAATCGGCCGCCGGGCGCGCGGCGCTTCAGGGCAAAACCGACACGGTGCACCTGATCTACGATCTGGCGGGGCGACCGTCGCTCGAGAAGTTGACGCTTGCCGGTCCCGCGTACACCCTGAGCGTGGAAGGAACTGCCGTCCTGCTCGCGCTGGGTGCTCGCGTCTTCGGGCCGGAGGGTATAGACCGGAACACGATGGAGCACCTTCTCGGGACCGACAGTCGGAACCCGTCCGCGAAGCACCGCATCCTGGAGATGTACGCCGAGCACGGCTTCGAGCCTCCTGATACGCCGGTGATGGCTCTCCATCGCGGTCGGATCGACCTGCTCGAGACGCATCTCGCACGTGACCCGAACCTGCTCACACGCACGTTCGACATCGCCGACGTCTTTCCGCTCGCCCCGGCCTGCGCCCGGGACCCGTACACCGCTCAAGGGACGCCGGTGCACGGGACGACGCTCCTTCACATCGCCGCCTACTTCGACGAAGTGGAGATCGCGGAGTGGCTGCTCGACCGGGGCATGCATCCGGACGCGCACGCAGCGATCGATGCCGATGGCTTCGGCGGCTACACCGCGCTCTTCTCGACGATAGTCTCACAGCGCAACTTCTGGGTCAACTACGGCAAGGGCCAACCGGACGAAGCGCGCTTCACACGCCTCCTGCTGGACCGGGGCGCCGACCCGAACGTCCGGGCGTCCATCCGAGCCCGCCTGGAGGAGGGACACGGGGGCGGACCGCTTCGCGAGTACCGCAACGTGACGCCACTCGACTGGGGCAAGCGGTACCACGCGAAGATCTTCGTGAGCCGGGAGTCGATGCGGCTGGTCGAGGCGCGAGTCCAGGGGTAAAGCCCATTTGGGTCGGCCTGCGCAAGCTGCGGTGGCGTTAGGCAGCCACGGACCGTTGGCGGGCCCCCGTGACGTCGTGGTGGTCGGAACGAGGGCCGACGCGACCTACTTGCCCATGGACGAGCCCGGCGTGATTATTGGCTCCGCATCGGATCCGTTCGCTCCCTACGTCGAGACATCCCATGGCAGAGAAACAACAAAAGGCGGACGCACCGGTCATCCCCCTGAAGGATTGGCTCGACAAGACCAGTTCCATTGGGAGGTCACGCAGCAAGGAGCTCCAGGCGCTCGATACCGCACTCGGGAATTACCACAAGGCAGGCGGGAAAAGCACGCAGGCGAAGGCGGAGCTCGAGAAGCGCCTCGAGGCATGGAAGCGCACGCAGGGCCTGGGTGACGAATGGAAGAAGTCCACGCGAAACAAGGGTGGCTACGTCGAGCTGCTCACCACCCAGCTGAAGGGCGGCGATACCGATACGGCGTGGGGACTCGTTCCCGACTACATGCACGAGACGCTGATCCACGATCGGCTCGGCGTGCTGTATCTCTTCAATCATGTGTCGGTCAATCCCAAGCTCTTCAACGTCATTCTCGAGGGCGGGCTGGCGGTTATGGGGAGCTCCCTCTCCTTCGCGGGTGCCGACGTCACGAAGGCATGGGGTGGAGGACTCGGCGACCTGGCAGCCAAGCAGGCCGGGGCCTCCATGCAGAGCGTGATGGTGGTCGGAGCGCCGATCATCGACGGCAGCTGGACCGCCACGTTGAACACGGTGGTGAAACCGGCGATGCGCTCGACGCTCGACACGTGGGCAGTGACGATCCGCAACTGGTTCACCCAGTTCGTCAACAAGCTGATCGAAAAGCTGAAGGAGACATGGAAGTGTGAGCTGCCGGCCGCGGCGGTGACCGGCATCCTCAACTCCGTCTGTACCATGGTGCTCGAGTCCACGCAGGCCGGGGTTGTGTCCGGCGTCGTCGACACGACCAAGGGGGCGATTCTGACGGTCGACAGCGTCATGACGCGCGTGTCGGCGTGGAAGTCCGGCCAGAACGTGGCGTTGGTGTCGGGTCATCCAGCCGCCGTGAGCGATGCGATCCTCCGCGGCATGAACATGAACATTGGCGAAGGACTGTGGAAGTTGCTCAAGGGGGCGGCCAATATCGGCGTCGCGGCCGGAACGGCCGGAGCGGGCCTGATCGTGGGCATCGTGGTCGCCGCCGCCGAAATGATCGCCAAGATCATCTTTCGACTGTTCGAAGTGACGCACATGCGCAAGTTCTGCGAGAAGGCTGCCGAGCACTGGCGGAACAGGACGCGGGCGGACGCGATTCACCTCCAACCGTTCGCGTTCGGCAAGTTCTACCGGAAGCATGCGCTCATCGCGCCAGCCCTGGCTGTGCTCACGTTGAACAGCGGCATTTGCGGCAGCAAGATGTCGTGGCTGTCAATGTTCAAGGAGGACGGCAATCCGATTTCCACGGAGGCGTTTCGCGACGGCGCGGCGCACCTGGATTCCCTCAAGGTGTGGGGGTCGGAGTATGTGAGAAATGCAGGCTTCTCCTTCAGTAGCAGCGACGAGACGGTTGGCAGTCTGCTGAAGTTCTCCGCTGGAGCGCTCACGTTGGGTGGCCAGTCCGCTACGGCACACGCGAAGGACCTCAGCACCACGGGCGCCAGGGTCCGGGACTGGCTCAAGCGCGCCGCTACGTGACGACCTAACGACGCGCGTTCCCGTCGCGTCATCGCCGCACGCTGTCCCAGCTCGTCACGGCCATCCGCCGGGCCGTCGCCCCTGACGGCTCTGCGGCGCCCAGTCTCCGCCACGGAGCGACATGTCGAGCCAGATACTCGTAGCGACGCCGGAGCGCACGGAGATTCTCCGTTTCTCCGAAACGGTTCGCATCGGTCGTGCGGAGACGAACGGTGTCGTGATCAGCAGCGACCTGGTGAGCGGCGAGCACCTCGAGTTGCGGAAGACCGGCGAGGTGTGGGAGATCGTCGACCTCGACAGCACGAACGGGACGTTCATCGACGGCGAGCGCGTCACTCGCGCACCCCTGGGCGCCGAGACCGTGGCGCGATTGGGTCCCGGCGGTCCCGAGCTGCGCCTAACGATACCCGGCTATTCCGCACGAGGCGGGACCCGGAAGGTGCTCGCGGAGGACATCGTCAACCGGTACCTCGCGGACGATGTGCCCGTTGCCATGTCGCCGCGCACCGGCTTGATCCGGTCGGCGTTGAAGGAACAACGTGAAAAGGAGACGCATTCCTGGTTGATGCGCATCCGCCACCTTCGCGTCGCGATCGCGATCCTCGTCGTGTTGTCGGTCGGGGCGGGCGGTATCGCCGTGTGGCAGGTGCGACGCGTTCGCGCACTGCGCGCGGCCGCCGGCGATGTGTTCAACACGATGAAGTCGCTCGAGCTGGATGTGCGACGCCTGGAGGCGAAGAGCGGGCCCGATCGTTCCGTCGAGGAACACCGGGCCCGCCTCGAGGCCCAGTACGAGGACCTGGTCAAGACGCTGGGCATCTACAGCGACCGCACTCCCGCGGACGTCAGGCTCATCTACCGGACCGTCCACCGGCTGGGTGAGTCCGAAGCGACCGTGCCTCGCGGCTTCGTGGATGAAGTGCGCGCGTACATCAAGAAGTGGAACGCGGAAGATCTTCGGTCCAGGGTCGCGCGCGCGAACGCGGAGCGCCTGGGACCGCAGGTGTCCGATATCCTGCTGCAACACCACCTGCCGCGAGAGTTCTTTTACCTCGCGCTGCAGGAAAGCAGCTTCGATCGCAAGGCCATTGGTCCGTCGACGCGATTCGGCGTGCCGAAGGGACTGTGGCAGCTCATCCCGCCCACGGCCGAGGCGTACGGGTTGCGACTCGGTCCGCTGCAGGGCGAGCGACTGTTCGATCCCACTGATGAACGACACAACGTCGCGAAGTCGACGACGGCTGCGGCGCGCTATCTCGAGGACCTCTACACGACGGATGCCCAGGCGTCGGGACTCCTCGTCATGGCCTCGTACAACATGGGCGAGACGCGGTTGCTTCGCTTGATCCGGTCACTCCCGCTGTCGCCGGCGCAGCGGAATTTCTGGGCGGTGCTCGAAAAGCACCGGCGCGAGATTCCGGCGGAGACCTACAACTACGTGTTCCGGGTCGTCTCCGCGGCGGTGATCTGCGCAGACCCCAAGCTCTTCGGATTCGACTTCGAACCACCGCTGGCTCCCTTGCCCGACGCGCCCGCGGCCGGCGCGGCGAAGTGACGTGTGACCGCCGCTTTCGAGGTCGTGTATCGTCGCATCACACCGTATCGACGGCACTCCGAGGGCCCGCCGAGTACACGCGATCGGCGGACTTCTTGCAGCCCGTATCGGCCTGTCGCGCACGACGACCGAACGTTGAACCGTCGCGGCAATGCTCAGTCCGAAGAACGGGAGGCTCTCGATGGCAGCTCAACAGACCGTGGACAC
>Ga0068862_100000288_pt1 | contig 55742 bp, 44 predicted proteins | sample KBSSwiS52_FD_66598 | JGI IMG/M metagenome (GOLD analysis project Ga0068862, IMG submission 66598) | Switchgrass rhizosphere microbial communities from Kellogg Biological Station, Michigan, USA - KBS Switchgrass S5-2 | ecosystem: Host-associated > Plants > Roots > Rhizosphere > Soil ...
GATGATGTCGTTGGCGCTGCCGCCGTCGATGATGTCGTTGCCGTTGCCGCCCAGGATCGTGTTGGCCTGCGCGCTGCCGGTCAGCGTGTCGGCCTGCGCCGAGCCGATCAGATTTTCGATGCTGGCGAGCGTGTCGGTGCCGCCGCCGCCGGTGTTCTGCGCCGTGGCCAGCGCCACGTTGACGGTGACGGCGCCGGCCGCGCCGGCATAGCTGGCGGTGTCGATCCCCGCGCCGCCGTTGAGCGTGTCGTTGCCGAGGCCGCCCAGCAAAACGTCGTTGCCGCCATTGCCGGTCAGTACGTTGTTGGCGGCATCGCCGGTGAAATTGTCGTTGAAGCCGGTGCCGTTGAGATTCTCGATGCCGCTCAGCGTGTCGCCGCCGGCGCCGACCGTGGTCTGCGCGACCAGGATCGTCAGGTTCACGTTTACGCCGGCGGCGGCGGTCGCATAATTGGCGGTGTCGTTTCCGCTGCCGCCGTTGAGCGTGTCGTTGCCGAGACCGCCGACGAGGATGTCGTCGCCATTGCCGGCGGTGAAGATATTGCCGAATTCGTTGCCGGTGATCACGTCGTTGAACGCCGTGCCGATGACATTCTCGATGCCGCGGACGGTATCGTTGCCGGCGCCGCCTGTGTTCTGCGCCGACTGACTGATCAGGTTGACCGTCACGCCCGCGCCGACAGCCGAATAATCGAGCGTGTCGATGCCCGACCCGCCGTCGATGAAGTCGTCGCCCAGATCGCCGCTGATGCCGTCGTTGCCGGTCCCGCCGTTCAGGATATTGGCGCCGGTCGTGCCGATCAGCGTGTCGTTGAACGCCGATCCGGTCAGTCCCTCGATGCTCGTCAGCGTGTCCGAACCGGCGCCACCGGTCGCTTGCGCGCCAGCGACAGCCAAGCTGACGCTCACCCCCGAAGCCGCCGTCGCATAGGAGGCGATGTCGGCACCGATACCGCCATCGACAGTGTCGTCGCCATCGCCGCCCTGCAGCGTGTCGATGCCGTCGCCGCCGAGCAGCGTGTCGTCGCCGCCGAGGCCGTTGAGGCTGTCATTGCCGAGCCCGCCGGTCAGGATATTGCTGGCGGCGGTGCCCGACAACGTGTCGTTGAACGCCGATCCGGTCAGATTCTCGAAGCCGGAGACGGTGTCGTTGCCGGCCCCGACCGTGGATTGCGCGGTGGCGATGCTCAGGTTCATCGTCACGCGTGCGCCGGCATTGGCATAGCTCAGAGTGTCGGTCCCGCTGCCGCCGATCAGCGTGTCGGCACCGGTGGCCGCGCCGCCATCGATCACGTCGTTGCCGCCGCCGCCATCGATGATGTTGTTGCCCGAACTGCCGACCAGCACGTCGTCGAACCCGGAGCCGGTCAGGCCTTCGATGCTGACCAGCGTGTCCGATCCGCTGCCCCCGGTCGCCTGCGCGCCCGCCAGCGCCAGGCTGACGCTCACGCCGGATGCGGCCGAGGCGTAGCTGGCGGTGTCGGTGCCGGACGCGCCGTCGAGCACGTCGTTGCCGGCGCCGCCGTCGAGCAGGTCGTTGCCGAAGCCGCCGCTCAGCATGTTCGCGGCCGCATCGCCGGACAAGGTGTCGGCGAAATTGGAGCCGGTCAGCCGCTCGATGCCGGTCAGCGTATCGCTGCCGGCGCCGCCGGTCGCGGTGCCGGCCAGCAGGCTGGCGACGACCGCCGACGCCGCGCCGGCGTAGCTGGCGGTGTCGGTGCCGATGCCACCGTCGAGCGCATCGTCGCCGGCGCCGCCCAGCAGCACATCGTCGCCGCCGGCGCCCGCGAGCGCGTTGGCGCCGGCGCTGCCGGTCAGTGCGTCGTTGAACGCGGAACCCAGCAGATTTTCGAAGCCGGTCAGCGTGTCGGTTCCGCCGCCGCCGGTGACCTGACCCACGGCGATGGCAAGGCTCACGGTCACCGCCGCCGCCGCGCCGGCATAGGAGGCGGTGTCGATCCCGCCGCCGCCGTCGAGGCTATCGTTGCCGAGCGCGCCCTCGATCCGGTTCGCATTCGCGTCGCCGGTCAGCGTGTCGGCGAACGACGAGCCGATCAGCGCCTCGATGCCGGTCAGCGTGTCGTTGCCGGCCCCGCCGCTCGCCAGGCCGCTGAGCAGGCTGACGGTGACCGCCGATGCGGCGCCTGCATAAGACGCCGTGTCGAAGCCGAGGCCGCCGGTCAGCGCATCATTGCCCGCGCCGCCCAGCAGTACATCGTCGCCATCGGCGCCGGACAGCGCATTGGCGCCGGTGTTGCCCGTCAGCGTGTCGGCGAAGGCCGACCCGGTCAGATTCTCGATGCCGATCAACGAATCGACGCCACCGCCGCCGCTCGACGTGCCGGACGCGAGGCTCGCGGTCACCGCCGACGCCGCCGAGCCATAGCTCGCCGTGTCGACGCCGATGCCGCCGTCGAGCACATCATTGTTGCCGCCGCCATCGAGCACGTCGTTGCCCGCGCCGCCGGACAGGCTGTTGACGCCGGCGTCGCCGGACAGCGAATCGTCGAACGCCGAACCAGTCAGCGCTTCGATCGCGGTCAACGTGTCGATGCCCGCCCCAAGCGTGTTCTGCGCGGCGGCGATGGCGAGGCTGACGGTCACCGCCGCGCCCGCACTGGCGTAGGACGCGGTGTCGGTGCCGCCGGCGCCATCGATCAAATCGTTGCCGGCACCGCCGTCGATCACATTCGCATTGGCATCGCCGGTGAGCGTGTCGTTGAAGGCGGAGCCGGTCAAATTCTCGAAACCGCTCAGCGTATCGATGCCGGCGCCGATCGTGTTCTGCGTGGTCGCAATGGCGAGGCTGACGGTGACGGCCGAAGCCGCGCTGGCGTAAGAGGCAATGTCGGTGCCGGCGCCGCCGCTCAAGATGTCGGCGCCGGCGCCGCCGTCGAGCATGTCGTTGCCGCCATTGCCGTTGATCGTGTCGCCGTTCGTGCCGCCGATGACGATGTCGTCGCCGCCGCCGCCATTGATCGTGTAGCCATTGTCGTCGACGCCCAGCAGGCTGAGCGTGTTGCCGGCGGCGTTGAGGTTGAACGTGCCCGTCCCGACGTCGGCGCCGGCAAGATCGGCGGTGCCGCCGGTGGTCAGGGTCAGCGCCGTGACGTTGAAGATGCTGGTGAAGCCATCGAGTTGCGCGGCGGTCAGGCTGACGCTGGTCGCGCCATTGCCGCGCAGTTCTTCGACGCTGGTGATCGCCATCGCCGAGATATCGACCGCGCCCGAGAAATTCGCGGTGAAGCGGTCGGTGCCGGCGCCGCCGTCGATCTGGTCGCCCGCCACCACTTCGGTCGCCACGCCAGCCATGAAATTATCATTGTCGTTGCCGCCGCTGGCGACATCCGCGCCGGCGCCGCCCGTGATCGTGTCGGCGCCGTCGCCGCCATCGAGTATGTCGTTGCCGTCGCCGCCATTGATGAAGTCGGCGCCCTGATCGCCACTGAGCGTGTCGGTGCCGCCATTGCCGTTGAGCGTGTCGCCGAGCGTGCCGCCGATGACGGTATCGCTGCCGCCCGCACCATTGATCGTGTAGGCATTGTCATTGACGCCCAGCAGGCTGAGCGTGTTGCCCGCGGCGCTGAAGTTGAAAATCGATACGCCGATATCGGCCCCGGCCAGGTCGAACGCGCCGCCCGTCGTCAATGTCAGAGAGGTGACGTTGAAGATGCTGTTGAAACCGTCGAGCTGCGCCACCGTCAGGCTGACGGCGGTGGCGCCGTTGCCGCGCAGTTCCTCGACGCTGGCGATCGTCATCGCCGAAATATCGACCGGACCCGAGAAATTCGCGGTGAACCGGTCGGTCCCCGCGCCGCCGTCGATCTGGTCGCCGGCAGCGACATCGGTCGCCACGCTCAGCACGAAAAAATCATTGTCGTTGCCGCCATTCGCGACATCGGCGCCGGCGCCGCCATCGATCGTGTCGCTGCCGTCGCCGCCGTTGAGCGTGTCGTTGCCGCCGCCGCCATTGATGAAGTCGGCGCCCAGATCGCCATTGAGCGTGTCGGTGCCGTTATTGCCATTGAGCGTGTCGCCGAGCGTGCCGCCGGTGACGATGTCGTTGCCGCCGGCGCCGTTGACGACATAGGCATTGTCGTCGGCGCCGAGCAGGGCGAGCGTGTTGCCCGCCGCATTGAGATTGAATGTCCCCGTGCTGATATCGGCCCCGGACAGGTCGGCGGTGCCGCCGTTGGTCAAGGTCAGCGACGTGACGTTGAAGATGCTGGAGAAGCCGTCGAGCTGCGCCGCGGTCAGGCTGACAGCGCTCGCGCCGTTACCGCGCAGTTCCTCGACGCTGGTGATCGCCATCGCCGAAATATCGACCGCGCCCGAGAAGTTCGTCGTGAACCGGTCGGTGCCCGCACCGCCGTTGATCTGGTCGCCGACAGCGACATCGGTCGCCACGCTCAGCACGAAAAAATCATTGTCGTTGCCGCCGCTCGCGACGTCGCCGCCGGCGCCGCCGTCGATCGTGTCGCTGCCGTCGCCGCCGTTGAGCGTGTCGTTGGCGGCGCCGCCGTTGAGGAAATCATTGCCGACATCGCCGTTGAGCGTGTCGGTGCCGCCATTGCCGTTGAGCGTGTCGCCGAGCGTGCCGCCGGTGACGATGTCGGTGCCGCCGCCGCCGTTGACGACATAGGCATTGTCGTCGGCGCCGAGCAGGACGAGTGTGTTGCCCGTCGCGCTGAGATTGAACGTCCCCGTGCCGATATCGGCACCGGACAGGTCGGCGGTGCCGCCGTTGGTCAACGTCAGCGACGAGACGTTGAAGATGCTGGTGAATCCGTCGAGCTGCGCCGCGGTCAGGCTGACGACACTCGCGCCGTTGCCGCGCAGTTCCTCGACGCTGGCGATCGTCATCGCCGAGATGTCGACCGCGCCCGAGAAGTTGGTGGTGAACCGGTCGGTGCCCGCGCCGCCGTCGATCTGGTCGCCCGCAGCGACATCGGTCGCCACGCTCAGCACGAAAAAGTCGTTGTCGTTGCCGCCACTCGCGACGTCGGCGCCGGCACCGCCATCGATCGTGTCGCTGCCGTCGCCGCCATTGAGCGTATCGTTGCCGATGCCGCCGTTGAGGAAATCATTGCCGAGATCGCCATTCAGCGTGTCGGTACCACCATTGCCGTTGAGCGTGTCGCCGAATGTGCCGCCGGTGACCGTATCGTTGCCGGCGCCGCCGTTGACCGTGTAGCCATTATCGTCGGCGCCCAGCAGGATGAGCGTATTGCCCGCCGCATTGAGATTGAAAATGCCCGTGCCGATATCGGCACCGGACAAGTCGGCCGTGCCGCCGTTGGTCAAAGTCAGCGACACGACGTTGAAGATGCTGGTGAAGCCGTCGAGCTGGGCTGCAGTCAGGCTGATCGTCGTGGCGCCGTTGCCGCGCAATTCCTCGACGCTGGCGATCACCATCGCGGAGACATCGACCGCGCCGGAGAAATTCGCGTTCAGCCGGTCGGTACCGGCACCGCCGTCGATCTGGTCGCCGGCGACCACTTCGGACGCCGCGCCGAGCATGAAGATGTCGTCGCCGTTGCCACCGCTGGCGATGTCCGCGCCCGCGCCGCCGGTGAGCGTGTCGTTCGCGTCCAGGCCGGAAATCGTGTCGTCGCCGCCAAGGCCGTTGATGATGTCGGCATCGACGCCGGCCTGATCGCCATTGATGATATCGCCTGCAGCAGTGCCATTATAGGTCGGCATGGTCGGGTCCCCCACGAGATCATGAAATGCTCAGGACAAGCGACCCCGGCAGGGTTCGACTCGTCCTCGAGCCGCCATGCCGATCATTGCCATCACCGATACCGCAATTCCCGAACGCTGCGAAGTGATCGGCGTCACAGGCGTGGCGACATTCACGTTAAAGCACCCACGTTCCCGTCAGCGCCGTGACGTCGCCTGTAAACAGCACCGAAAAGTCGGCGATACTGTCACCATTGGTGTCGCCCAGCAAAGTGGTGGTGTTGCTGCCGCCGTCGAAAGCCAGCGTGAACTGGCCCGCCACGTTGGAGAAGGCGCCCACCTGCGTGAAGGCCTCGTTGGTTCCCACGGTATTGGCATTGGCGTCGATCGCCGACAGATCGAGGATGTCGCCTGCCGCGAAGTCGGTGATGCGGTCGGCATTGGCGCCAACGACGCTGTCGGCGATCGCGAGGAACACGAAGCTGTCATTGCCCGCGCCGCCCGCCAGATTGTCCTTGCCGGCGCCGCCGGTCAGGATGTTCGCCAGCGCCGAACCGGTCAGCGTATCGGCAAACGCCGATCCGAGGATATTCTCGACATTGACGATCGTGTCGGTGCCCTGGCCGCCGCCCACCGCCTGCGCGGTGGCGAGCGCCAGGTTCACGGTCACGCCCGATCCTGCCGCCGCATAGCTGACCGTATCGATGTTGGCGCCCCCGTCGATGCCGTCATTGCCGGTGCCGCCGGTCAGCAGGTCGTCGCCGGTCCCGCCGATCAGCGTATCGTTGTTGGCGCCGCCGTCGATCACGTCGTTCGAACTGCCGCCGTCGATATTGTCATCGCCATTGCCGCCGCTGATGCTGTTGACCTGGATGCTTCCGGTCAGCGTGTCGCCCAGCGCCGAACCGATCAGATTCTCGATCGAGGCGAGCGTGTCGCTGCCGGCGCCGATCGTGTTCTGCGCGGTCGCGACGCCGAGGTTTACCGTGACGCCCGCGGCCGCGCCGACATAGCTGATCGTGTCGATCCCGGCGCCGCCCGACAGCAGGTCGTTGCCCAGGCCGCCCAGCAGCGTGTCGTTGCCGCCATTGCCGACCAGATTGTTGTTCGCGGCGTCGCCGGTGAAGCTGTCATTGAAGCTGGTGCCGTTGAGATTCTCGATGCCGCTCAGCGTGTCGCCGCCCGCACCGCCCGTCGACTGCGCGGTCAGGATCGTCAGGTTGACGTTCACGCCCGCCGTCGCCGACGCATAATTGGCGGTGTCGGTGCCGGCGCCGCCGCTCAGCGTGTCGTTGCCGAGGCCGCCGACCAGCATGTCGTCGCCATTGCCGGCGGTCAGGATGTTGCCGAACTCGTTGCCGGTCAAAATGTCGGCGAACGCGGTGCCGATGACGTTCTCGATGCCGCGCACGGTATCGGTGCCAGCACCACCGGTGGCCTGCGCCGACTGGTTGATCAGATTGAGCGTCACACCGGCGCCGACAGCCGAATAGTCGAGCGTGTCGATGCCCGATCCGCCGTCGATGAAGTCGTTGCCGAGGTCGCCGCGGATGCTGTCATTGCCCAGTCCGCCGACCAGATTGTTCGCATTCGCATCGCCGATCAGGCTGTCGTCGAACGCCGAACCGGTCAGGCCCTCGATGCCGGTCAGCGTGTCGCTGCCGGCGCCGCCGGTCGCCTGCGCGACCGCGATCAACAGGCTGACGGTCACCGCGCTCGCGGCGGTGGCATAGGATGCGATGTCGGTCGTGCCCGCACCGCCGTCGATGCCGTCATCGCCGTCGCCGCCCTGCAGCGTGTCGCTGCCGTCGCCGCCCTGCAGCGTGTCGTTGCCGCCAAGCCCGTTGAGGATGTCGAGGCCGGCGCCGCCGGTCAGGATGTTGACGCCCGCGGTACCGGTCAGCGTATCGCTGAACGCGGTGCCGACGAGGTTTTCGAACCCCGAAAGCGTGTCGCTGCCAGCGCCGAGCGTGTTCTGCGCGGTGGCGGTCGACAGGTTGACGACGACGCGCGCGGCCGCCGACGCATAGCTGACGGTGTCGGTGCCGTCGCCGCCCGACAGCGCGTCGTTGCCGGCGCCGCCCTCGACCAGATCGTCGCCGGTGCCGCCGGTGATGCTGTTCGCGCCCGCATTGCCGGTCAGCGTGTCGCCGAACGCCGAACCCGTCAGGCTCTCGAAGCCCGCCAGCGTGTCGCTGCCCGCGCCGCCGGTCGCGGTGCCCGCGAGCAGGCTGGCGGTCACCGCCGCAGCCGCACTCGCATAGCTCGCGCTGTCGACGCCCGTCCCGCCGTCGAGCGTGTCATTGCCGGCACCGCCCTCGATCAGGTCGTTGCCGAGTCCGCCGACCAGGCTGTTCGCGGCGGCATCGCCGGTCAGCGTGTCGGCGAAGTTCGAGCCCGTCAGATTCTCGATGCCCGCCAGCGTGTCGCTGCCCGCGCCGCCGGTCGCGGTGCCGGCGAGCAGGCTCGCCACCACCGCCGCGGTCGCCGAAGTATAGATCGCGCGGTCGACGCCGCTGCCGCCGTCGAGCGCATCGTCGCCCGCGCCGCCCGCCAGGCTGTCGTCGCCCGCGCCGCCCGTAAGCGCGTTGGCGCCCGCACTGCCCGTCAGCACGTCGTTGAAGCCCGAGCCCAGCAGATTCTCGAAGTTCGCCAGCGTATCCGAACCCGCGCCGCCGGTCGCAGTGCCGGCCAGCAGGCTCGCGGTCACCGCCGACGCCGCCCCGGCATAGGAGGCGGTGTCCGCGCCACCGCCGCCGTCGAGCGCGTCGTTGCCGAGACCACCCTGAATCTGGTTGGCCGCGGCATCGCCGGTCAGCGTGTCGGCGAAGTTCGAGCCGATCAGCGTCTCGATCCCCGACAGCGTGTCCGATCCAGCCCCGCCGGTCGCGAGGCCGGTCAGCAGATTGACGCTGACGGCCGCGGTGGCGGCGGCATAGGACGCGGTGTCGATCCCGTTGCCGCCTGCCAGCGCGTCATTGCCCGTGCCGCCGACCAGCAAATCGTCGCCATCGCCGCCGGTCAGCGTATTGGCACCGGTGTTGCCGGTCAGCGTGTCGGCGAAGGCCGAGCCGGTCAGATTCTCGATATCGGCCAGCGTGTCGCTGTCGGCCCCGGTCGTCGCCGTACCCGCGACCAGGTTCGCGGTGACGCTGCCGGCCGCCGCCGTATAGCTGGCCGTGTCGGTGCCTGCACCGCCGTCGAGTGCGTCGTTGCCGATGCCGCCGTCGAGGATGTCGTTGCCGTCGCCGCCGAGCAGCGAGTCGATGCCGGCGAGCCCGTTCAGCGCGTCGTTGCCGCTGCCGCCATCGACGACACTCGCATTGGCGTCGCCCGTCAGCGTGTCGCCGAACGCTGATCCGGCCAGATTCTCGAACCCGGTCAGCGTGTCGGTGCCGGCGCCGAGCGTGTTCTGCGCGCCGGCGAGCGCGAGGCTCACCGTGACGCCCGATGCCGCGCCGGCATAGGACGCGGTGTCGACGCCCGCGCCGGCGTTCAGCGCATCGTCGCCGGCGCCGCCCTCGATCACATTGGCGTTGGCGTCGCCGGTCAGCGTGTCGTTGAACGCCGATCCGGTGAGATTCTCGAAATTGCTCAGCGTATCGGTGCCGGCGCCGCCGGTGACCTGCGCGCCTGCGAGGATCGCCACGGTCACCGCCGCGGCGGCGCTGCGATAGCTCGCCGTGTCGCTGCCATTGCCGCCGTTGAGCGTATCGTTGCCGGCGCCGCCGTCGAGGATGTCGTTGCCGTCGTCGCCGGTGATCGAATCATTCGCGTCGCTGCCGGTGATCATGTCGTCGCCGGCCAGCGCCGTGATCGTCAGCCCGCCGCCGACCATCGTCACGCCCGAGAAATCGAAGGCATTGGCATTGGCATCGCCCGACAGGGTCGCGCTCTGCATCTGCTCGAAGCCGGCATCGGTGACGTCGAAAACTGCCATTGCGAAGATGTTGCTGCTCCCCAGCGCGAGCAGGTCGGCGCCCGTACCGCCGACCAGCGCGCCGGCACCGACCGTCAGGCCGAAGCTGACGATGACCTGATCGTCGCCGGCGCCGCCATCGGCGAGCAGGTCGATGCCGCCATTGACGCGCACGATGTCGTTGCCGTCGCCGCCCTGCATCATGTCCGCACCCGCGCCACCCGACAGCGTGTCGCCGCCGTCGCCACCGGCGAGGATATCGTCGCCATCGTCGCCGTTGAGCGTGTCGATGCCTGCGCCACCGGTCAGCGTGTCGTTCTCGGTGCCGCCGTTGAGCGTATCGTTGACGTCGCTGCCGACGATGATGTCCGCGCCCGCGAGGCCCGAGACCGTCAGCCCCCCGCCGACCATCGTCACGCCCGAGAAATCGAGCGCGTTGGCGGCCGCGTCACCCGACAAGGTCGCGCTCAGCATCTGCTCGAAGCCGGCATCGGTGATGTCGAACGCCGCCAGCGCGAAGATGTTGCTGCTACCCAGCTGCAGCACGTCGGTGCCGGCGCCGCCGACCAGTTCGCCGGCGCCGACCGTCAGGCCGAACGCGACGATCACCGTGTCGTCGCCATTGCCGCCGTCGGCGAGCACGTCCTGGCCGGCGTCGACGCGCAGCGTGTCATTGCCTTCGCCGCCGACCAGCGTGTCGGCGCCATTGCCGCCGAACAAAGTATCGTTGCCGTCATTGCCGTTCAGCGTGTCGTCGCCGTCATTGCCGTTGAGCGTGTCGGCCCCGAGTCCGCCGCCCAGCCTATCGTTTTCGGTGCCGCCGTTGAGCGTATCGTTGACGTCGCTGCCGGTGATCACATCGTCGCCGGCTAGGCCCGAGATCGTCAGGCCGCCGCCGATCATCGTCACGCCCGAAAAATCGAGCGCGTTGACGGCGCCGTCGCCCGACAGGGTCGCGCTCTGCATCTGCTCGAAACCGGCATCGGTGATGTCGAACGCCGCCAGCGCGAAGATGTTGTTGCTGCCGAGCTGGAGGACGTCGGTGCCGGCGCCGCCGACCAGCAGCCCCGCCCCCACCGTCAGGCCGAACGCGACGATCACCGTGTCGTCGCCATTGCCGCCGTCGGCGAGAATGTCCTGCCCGGCATCGACGCGCAGCGTGTCATTGCCTTCGCCGCCGATCAGCATGTCGGCGCCATTGCCGCCGAACAGGGTATCGTTGCCGTCATTGCCGTTGAGCGTGTCGTCGCCGTCATTGCCGTTGAGCGTGTCGACGCCGAGCCCGCCGCCCAGCGTATCGTTGTCGTTGCCGCCGTTGAGCACATCGTTGACGTCGCTGCCGGTGATCACGTCGTTGCCCGCAAGCCCGGAAATCGTCAGGCCGCCGCCGATCATCGTCACGCCCGAGAAATCGAGCGCGTTCGCGGCCGCATCGCCCGAGAAGCTCGCGCTCTGCATCTGTTCGAAGCCGGCGTCGGTGATGTCGAACGCCGCCAGCGCGAAGATGTTGTTGCCGCCCAATTGCAGCTGGTCGATGCCCGCGCCGCCGACCAGCAGCCCGGCGCCCACGGTCAGGCCGAAGGCGACGATCACCGTATCGTCGCCATTGCCGCCGTCGGCGAGCACGTCCTGGCCGGCGTCGACGCGCAGCGTGTCGTTGCCCTCGCCGCCGCTCAGCGTGTCGGCGCCATTGCCGCCAAACAAGGTGTCGTTGCCGTCATTGCCGTTCAGCGTGTCGTCGCCGTCATTGCCATTGAGCGTGTCGTTGCCGAACCCGCCGTTCAATATGTCGTTGTCGTTGCCGCCGTTGAGCGTATCGGCGACGTCGCTGCCGGCGATCACGTCGTTGCCGGCGAGACCCGAGATCGTCAGGCCGCCACCGATCATCGTCACGCCGGAGAAATCGAGCGTGTTTGCAGCGGCATCGCCCGAGAAGCTCGCGCTCTGCATCTGCTCGAAGCCGGCATTGGTGATGTCGAACGTCGACAGCGCGAAGATGTTGCTGCCGCCGAGCTGAAGCTGGTCGGTGCCGGCACCGCCGACCAGCTCGCCGGCGATCACCGACAGGCCGAAGGCGACGATCACCGTGTCGTCGCCATTGCCGCCGTCGGCCAGCACGTCCTGGCCGGCATCGACGCGCAGCGTGTCGTTGCCGTCGCCGCCGCTCAGCGAGTCGGCGCCATTGCCGCCGAACAAGGTATCGTTGTCGATGCCGCCGTCGAGCGTATCGTCGCCATCGCCGCCGTTGAGCGTGTCGTTGCCGGCCAGGCCGCTCAGCGTGTCGTTGCCGCCGAACCCGTTGATCGTGTCGGCCGCCGCCGTACCATTGAGAATATTGTCATTGCCGTCGCCATCGATGGGCATAGCTGCCTCCCCACATGAAGGCGGCCAGACCGTCTCGACCCTCGGGGGCGGCCTTGGCCGCGCAACGCAACAATACGAACACCGTCCACGTCGTGGACTCATCGTTATGCGTAACGATCATGCGCCCAAATCGCCGAACAGGCAACGCGATTGAACGCGAAATCGGCGCTCCGGCGCCGCGATTGCAGCGCCCAGATCGCCGTTGGCGTCGCCATCGAAGCTGTCGTGGCGATCGCCGCCTTTCGGTGACGTGGCGCGTCGCCCGTGCGGTCGCCGAATTGCGCGGGAGGGGCTGCAGAACATGTATCCTCCCCGGGGCGGAGGCTGGAATGTGATATTGTCAAATTGGCCACCTCCCTTATCGCGCGGCCGCACCGCGCTTATCCTCAGCACCAGCGCGGAGAAAGGCGCAGGCAATGTTCCGGGACGTCTACGAATTCTGCATGGCCGTCTTCCTGCTGCAGGGCGCGCTGCTGCTGCCGATGCTCGTGCTGTCGGGCGTCGCCTGGTTCCGGCAGATGGCGCGCCTCGCCGCGATCGGGCAGGCGCTCGGCCGCGACCGCAAGCGGCACGCGCGGACGCTCGCGTCGATGATCGCCGCGCTGCCACGGCTCCAGCCGCTGAACTGCACCGCCTGCGGCGCCGCCGTCGCGCTCGACGCCGCTTCCATCGTCTGCATAAACTGTCGCACCGTGTCGGCGCCACCGCCGGACTATGCCGCCACCGTCTCGCTGCGCCGGCGGCTGGAGCGCCTGTCGCGCCTCGCGCTGCGACATTGGTATGTCGCGCGCATTCTCACCGCCGCGCCGGTCCGCATCTTCTTCGTCCTGATGATCTTCGCCGAACCCTTGCTGTTCATGGTCTGCGTGATCGGGGCCGTCGAATTCCACGACACCTGGCTCGATCGGGCATTCGAATCGACAGGCGAGACCTGGGCCTTCGTGATCATGCTGCTGGCGTTCGGTGGCTTCATCCTGTGGATCGTCATCTTCGTGATCCTGGCCAATCTGTCGAAGGACCTGCGCCTGAAGCTGCCGGTGTTTCCCGTCTTCGTCCGCAGCGGCGACGGATCGACCGAATTCGCGAACTGCCAGTCGTGCGGCGGCGGCATCCATTACGGCACGCGCGCCTTCGCCGCCCTGTGCGGCTATTGCGGCGTCGAGAATTTCCGCGCGCGGCACAGCCGGAACGAACGCGCCGGCGCCGAGGGGCGGCGTGTAGCAACGCGCGCCTCGCTGTTCGGCGCGATGGAGATCATCGAGGGCTTCACCGGCGTCTTCTTCATGACGATGGCGATCCTGGCCGGCGGATTCCTGCTGCTGGCGCTGATCATCGCGCTCGACGGCAATTGAGGGCCGTCGGGTCGGCGTCATGCTGCGACGTTGCAGACCAGCTGCGATCGGGCGGGCGATTTTCCTGACGCTCCCGAGCCCCGACACACGCGCGCGTACGGGTCGCCTCCGGAGGCTTCGGTCCGCAACCCGGGGAACAGAAGGCCGTGGCGGAACCGCAATTTTATGATATCTCCACTGGACCAGGAGAGAGAAAATGCAACATGGATCAATCCGCACGCGCTGCGCGCAGTGAGTAATGCCGCGATGCTGCCCAAAATCATTCTGGTCCTCATTCATTTGCCGGTGGTGGCCGCCATCTACTTCTCAGGTTGGCTGCTGACCTGGGAAGGATTCCGTTATTCATTGAAAGAAGAGCCGATCTACATCTTCATATTTCTTGCAAGCCTCATTCCACCGGCTGCATTCTGGGCGCTGCTCTACGGAACCAATTTGATGGGCGGCAGCATCCGGGCATTCATGGGAGAGTGAAAGCAAACCGGCGCAATGCCGATGCCGATTTGGGCGACGATGCAGCAGCGTAACGAATATGATGGGGGGATCGGGGCGTCATCGTCGAAAACGGCTGGTCCCCGGACGGCTCATGCTCGAAATCGTATTGATCAAAATCAAGGACGGCATTGAGGATGCGACTTTTTGCGATTGGACATGTTTTGCCCGCATGACTCCGGTGATCGAGCGCCGGGTCGATCCACTCTGTTCAAAGGAAATCAGCATGTCCGACAGCAGCCATGACATTTCGACGCTCAATTCCCTCATCGCGACGACGCTCGACAGCGTCGACGGCTATACCGAAGCCGCGAAGGACAGTGAGAGCGGGCGCTTCGGCGCTTTGTTCACCAGCCGTGCCGCTGAGCGCCGCGGCGTCGTATCGCGCCTTCAGCAGGAAGTCGTCAGCCTGGGGGGCAATCCCGAGGATGACGGGACGGTGCTCGCAGGCGCGCACCGCATCTTCATCAATCTCAAATCGGCGGTGACCGGCAAGGACGAGAAGGCGATCGTCAACGAGGTCGAGCGCGGCGAGGACCATATCAAGGCCAAGTTCGAGGATGCGCTGGGCGATGCCGATCTTTCCCCCGGCGTGAAGGCGGTGATTCAGGGCTGCTATGCCTCGGTCCGGCAGGGTCATGATGAAATGCGCGATCTCAAACATTCGCTGCAGAACGCCTGATCGATGTGGCGGGAGCATCGCGCTCCCGCCACCTCCGACAGCGGGGTGGGACGGAAATCGCGCGACGCGCGGGCGCGGATCTGTCCACCGGGAACCGGATCGCGGCCATGTCCCGGGCGACCGTCACAGTCCGCCCTGAAAGGCGAAGGTGAAACGATATGGCATCGCTTTGCCGCTCTGCGCCCCGCTCCTGCGGGCCGGCGTCACGTCGGTCAAGGTCAGTCTGCCGTCTGCCACCGCGACGGGTATCCCAAGCGTCATGTCGACCTGTTTCGACCAGCCGCCGCCGATGACGGTCGCGCGCAGGATCAGGCGGCCCGCCCAGACGCATTGCACATCGATCGGACAGCGACTGTCCTCGATGACCGCGTCTGCCCGCACCCTCGGCCCGTTGACGGAAGCGATCTGCCCCAGGCGAACGGGGCCCTCGACCGGTCCGGCCGTGGCGCATGCGCCGAGTCCGATCAACCCCAGCAGAGCCATCAGGCCGCACGCCGCTTTGATCGCCATCATCCTGTCTCCGTCAAATTCACGGCGCTTTAGCAGATCAAAGCTGAACCGCACCCGGTACGGCGCGTTCACGCCGTCGGGCGAGCGAATGTCACGGCAGCGCTGTCGAGGATGCCGATCCCGCGGATGGCAGGTCCTCCAATCGGAGCTGCGCCAGCGCGCAGGCCGCCGCCCATGCCGATCGCTGTATCGACTGGCGAACCCCGATGAGATCAAGGAGGCGGCATGGCCGCCGGGAGGTGAGGCCGTCCGGTAAGGGGCGGCCGCCTCGCCCGACCCGCCCGCCCCTCCCGGAAGCGCCTTTCGGGCGCGGGGCATCTTTGACCCGGTCAGGTCAACCCAAATAGCAACTTGCGTCTGCGGCACCATCTCCCATGCCATAAAAATAATTCGCCGTCATGGAATATCCGACTGCTTCCATGACTTTGCCGGCTGCGCCATAGGCTTTCATAACAGCCAGCCCTGCCTCACAAGACACCGCTCCGCCGACGATCTGCTCCAGTTCGTCCTCGGCAAGCGATGTAAATCGCGATACGTTGTTCATGGTCAATTCTCCGATACTGGATCACCACTTGCGATCCATGAGTCCAAAGCTGGAGGAAAGCGCGCTTTGATGCTGTGACGTCGCGCACACGGGCGGAAAAACCGAATCGGTGCGTATTCCAGCGCAATTTGGCCGGAATGGCCAGCCCGGACTATGAGGCGCGGTCCAGGTGGAGGTGAGCGCGCTCTGGATCGGCACGCCGCGCCTGTGGCGCTACGCTCAGGACAGCGGCACCGGCAAGCCCGGCACCACCGTCTCTCCGGTCAAGGCCAGTTACAGCGTCAGGAGGTCGAGGAGAACTGGATCCGTATCCTCAATGTCTATGTTGATGCCTTCGGCGAATGGCAGATCGGCTTGCAGCAGCCGGTGAAGTCACGGACGGTGCGGCACATTCCGACGGGTTGACGGGCGTGCGGGCAGCATGACGCGATACGAATGTCGTCGCCGAGCGCCGGAGGATACCTTGATAGTGACGCAATGCATCTCTAATTCCAGATGCATTGGAGGAAGAGTGACCGAGATCGAACCCATCACCGTGCAAGAGGCGCAATTTGTCGTCGGTCGCTCCGCGGAGGAGATCAATCGCGTCATCGACCGGGGCGAGGTCGAAAAGCGCGTCGTTCTCGTCGTCGAGCCAGCCAAGGGGATAAAGAACCGCGTCCGCCGCGGCCTGCGGGGCGGCCGGACTCGCGCGAGCACCGTCCACGGCCTGGTGTCGCCCAGGACGGTCACGCACAAGGTGCGCAAACTCGGCCAGAATGAGCTCGTCTACCTCGCGCTGGGACGGGACGTCCACGACAGCTTTACGCCCGGCGCGCGCAAGAAACTGTACGAGGCGATCAAAGCCCGCCCCCTGGGCGCCGATAAGGTGAGCATCGGACCGGTCGACGTCGTTCTGAAGCCTGCCATCGCCCGGGTGCTGAAGCGCTATCGGGCGCTTCGCGACGTTCACACTGGTATCGAGGAGCGAGTCGGGCGGGACCCGATCTTCAAGGGGACCGACATCCCCGTCCACATGATCGCGGCACTGGCCGAAGGGCAGGGGGTCGACGAGACGCTCACCGACTATCCGGGTCTCAAGCGCAAGCAAGTGCTCCGTGCGCTCGACTATGCCTCCGCATACCCGAAGAAGGGCCGGCCCTATCCCCCACGCAGCTCGAAGCGCGCCGTCGCTGAACTTGCCGCGGCCGGGATATTTGCGGTTGATGAGACGGCGCCGACACTGGGGCCTGAAGATTTTCGGTGACCCTCTATCTGCTCGATGGCAACGTCATCCAGGAGATGCATGCTGGCGGGCACCCAAAAGTCCGGGCCTGGCTCGCGACGGTCAACGACCATCAACTCCGCTACAGCGTTGTGACCTTCCACGAATCGCGGCTGGGGCTCGAGCGGGAGCGGCTGCGTCGCAAGGACAAGGACGCGAGCGACGTCGATGCGAAGTTGGCCGCGCTCGACGCGCTCATCGAGGAACTCGCTGAGCGCACCTTCGACATCGACAGCAAGGTCAGCGCCGAATGGGCGCGAATGTTGGCGGCCTCGGGCAGGAACGACCGGGATACGGCCCTCGCGGCGACCGCCCGAGTCTACGGACTTGTCCTGGTCACACGCAACGTCAAACATGTCGTCGGGCGCGATATCCTGGTTCTCGATCCGTTCGTGAACAAGCCCGCGATCAAGAAAGTATAGCCGTGGACGATCCCGGAAAGCGAACAGGGAGAAGCAAGGCCCGCACGGTCCGTTGGGCAAACGGACGATGATCCAAATCGAACCGGTGCTGGCGTCGCTGAGTGTTCGGCGCCCCATCTTTCATTCCGAAGCCGACCTTCAGCATGAGCTGGCCCACGAGTTGCGGGTGCATGATCCGAGTCTTGCGCTGCGCCTCGAGTATCCGATCGGCGCCGACAAGCGCGCAAGGCGACTGTTTCGGCACTCGCACACTCGGTTGCGGACTCTGCTGCGCCGTTCCGATCTAGGGTGCTCGATAGAAGTGCGATGAAGGCAATGGCGATAGCCCCCAGTGGAATCCTTTGCCCTTGCCCGGATGTAGCACGTGCAACTCGGGCGGCGAGTAGATGCGTTGGCGCGTATCGCTCGGCGTGTTTCGGTTGCGCAAGGGACGACGCCCATAGTACTGGAGAAACTTAGCAATAAGGTCCGCTTCTACGCCTTCGCATATGGTTCCGAGGCGTCGAACTCGTGGTTCGCAGTAGTAGATCTTAATCCTGAGGTCCGGGATTTTCGCCGAAAGATGAGGAATCCACGTCTTCAAATGAGACGTGATTCGTTTTTGCGCCTGCCCCTTCCCGATATATGCGACAGGCGAGTATCGCTTGCCGTAATTGAATGCAAATGGACGACACACGCGGATAATGTAAACCGCTCGTTCCGAAAAGAGGTCGGGGTGTTCATCGAGGTCGACCATCTTCTTTAGGCTACGCCAACTGGCGACACCTTTTCCGGGGAACTCGATCGAGTTCCAGTCCAGCTTCACGCTCGCAGCCATTTCTTGATCCTTAGATATCTATTGCTTGATTGTCCGCACATCTTCCAGCACTTTTCGCTCACCGAGCAGCAAAATTTGTCTGATCTCGTGTTCCTTCCAAAGCCACCGGCCGTAGCGGTGCAGCTTCTCGACTGGCCCGCCATCGCCGAAGACTCCTTCGACCGATCGATCCGCGGCTCGAAAAATGTCAATCGCGACGCCCAGGCATTGTTCAGGCGACGGCAAGTCAAATCCCGGTGTTAGCAGTTGCCGGACGCGAAGCGACATGAAGTCCGACAGGCGGCTCACGCCCCGCTCCACAACTTCGGGAGAGTGCCAGGAAACCGAGTCTCCTGCGACAGAGTAAGCGTAGTGATGTCGATGCTCCTCCACCCTCTGGTGCGGAGCGATGGAGATATGCCCCTTGAGGAACGGCTGTCGATCAAAGCGGCTGAGCCAAGCACCAATCGACCAGCCATGCCAGATCTGACTTTCCCGCCAATCCCAAGGATTAGTGCGAAAGCGCGGACCGTCACAAAGGTCTCCAAAATATATCCGTCGATCAAGATAGAGCGGTGCGACATAGATGGCGTGGCTCGCAGGCGGCCGGTTGTGTTCCAGCAATATGTTGTGTTGCAGATCTAGAGCGCCCTCCGCCCGTTTTCGCAGTTCGAAAAATAGTGTTGGATCATCTGGAAGCTCATGTCGCGCCCGAAATCTGCGGATAGCCTGTAAGGTACTCTCGTTCGCGCGGCGTTTAATTGGCTCGCTGGGGAATGAGCGCAGTCCTGTCGATTTCTTGAACTGTATGTAGATCGGCACCGAGACATCGGAAAGCTTGTCGGCACCAGTTAACTGCTCGTTTACGTCTAGAAGGCGAAATGGCATGCCTTCCGCACACCAACCGAGGTATAGGGCAACATCCGCTTCGATCTGCCGTTCCGTCAAATCGCCTTTGATTAGATATGCGGCACTCATAACTTATTCCCCCTCAAACCGGTTACATTAATCGAAATTGGTTTGAAAGCCATTGGGCTAACGCGTCTGAGGGAAACTCGGAAATAGCCGAACAAGAGGCAGTTTACGAGTTTACAGTTCGAGGCGGCGAATGACAAGGATTGGACGCTTAGATGCCGGCCTGTTCCGGCCGTCACCATCCCGTCCCGGACGAGGATCCTCGACGACTTCTGCACCATCGCTGCGTGCTTTAGCCAATGACCTCGTTGATCAGGCTGGTTGGCCTGCGCTGACCGAGGAGGGTCTTCGCGGCGTCGACCGATGCTTTCTCCGCGGCCTTGTCGAGGCGCTGTGGCAGGTCGCCGCCGATGCGTCGGAACTCCGGGTCGCGCCGGCGCGACGGGTGGAGCAGCTGTCGCCTGTCCGCCGCGGCGATGCCGAGTTCCGTGTAACGCCACCGCTCGTGCGGATCGGTTGCGGACGCAGCCAGCCCGAACCAGTGCGCCGCGTTGATGGCCTGCTGATACCTCGCACGCGCGGCTCCGGCTGTTCCGCCGAGAAAGCCGCGGCCCCAGTCGCGCCCAAGCAACTCGCGCGAATGGGCGTTGGCGGGTCGGAACGACGCAATGGTAATTGCGAGCGCGTGGTCGGCGGCCGTGCCCGATTTGAGGCGCTCGTCGATGAAGAGTTCAAGCCACTCGGTAGCGCCCGCCGCCTCGGCCGCCATCGTTAGGCGCTCGATCTCTCTGTCATCAAGAGCGCTCTGGAAGGCTTCGAGGCGCAGTTGATCGATCTCCTGCGACGACGCCGCGGAGAAGAGCGCGAGGTGGCGGAACGCGTGCTTGGCGTCGCCGACCTGGACGGTGACGTGCGATTCGACTTGCCACAGGTGCGCGAAGACGCTGGCGGCAAGGTCCGGATCGACGCCCGCGTAGTTCTGGGCGAGCGCGAAGCCGAGGTTCTGCAGCTGCCGCAGCGCCCGGTGATCCTCGGTATGGAGTATCGTGCGGAGCCAGCCAGCGTAGCGGTCGGAATGGGCTTCGGCGAGCTCGGCCAGTCCGATGGAATAGGGTCTCCTGGCGAACGCGAGCGCGCCTTCGTTCACCAAGCTAGCTAGGAAGCGGTCGAGCTGGTCGCTCAGGAGCTGGCGCCTGTTCGCGAACTTCGCGCCTGAGGCGTCGCTCATCTCCTCATTAATCGCCTCGATCGCCGCCACCGGGTCGTCCGGCCTCCTCTCGCCGCGATCGAGCAGGTTCATCCGGGTGTCTGCGGGATTGTCGTACACCTCCAGCACGAGAATGGCGTCCCGGGGGGCGTGCGACGACAGCGGCTCGACGAACTTCTCGACGATCGCCTCGATGGTGTCGGCCAGGCGCGCTTGCGCGGCAGGCAGCTTCTTGGCCACCCAGTCGAGATGCTCGACGGGCACCCTATCGACGAGGTCGACGCGACCCCGCCTGCCGATTGCGCTCGCGATTGCGCTGCGCACCACGCTGCCGCGCCAGGTTTGGTCGTCGTGTGGCGGTGGCGCGAGATCCAGCACGGCGTCGTCCAGCCCCGCGTCGTCTCGGCTGCGGGCGAACTCGGCCGCGGCTGCTGACACCTCGGTGTCCCCGCCAGTGACGAAGGCGGCCATATGCTTCCGCAGCGCGTCCGTCACTGCGGTCGTAGAAGAGGACAGGAACAATAGTGTGCGCTCGAGGATCTTGGGGTCATCATCCATGACGGCCTTGAGCCGCGTGGCGGCCTCTTCGCCGGACATCGGCTTCGCGAGGGCCGCGTAGCGCAGATAATATGGTGCGTGGGGTGGCAACGACTGCAGCAGATCGAGCTGCTGTCCGGAATCGAGCGTTGGAAGGACGCTCTCCACTAACATGCCAGTCACGAAGTTCTCGTCGCCATCGGGTACGAGGGATGGGTCCGCGGCGATCTCGGTGATTCGGCGCAGCGTGACTGCGACCGTCTCCTCGCTCATGACCTGGGTCAGCCGTGGCATGTGCCACGCGAGCTGGCGCAGCGGCATCGCTGTGCGGGTGGCGACCGATCGGGCAAGCGTGTCCACGATCGATCTAAAGCCCTCGGGATTGAAACGGATCAACAGGTCGCGGTTCCGATCGAGGTCGTGGTCCTCCGAGGTCGTCCACATGCCGCTCCAGATCTGCTCGCTGTCCAGCCCCGCGATGCGCTCGGTCAACTCCGCGATGCCGTCTGGCATCTCGGTTTCCGGATCCAGCGAATCGGGCCGGCTCTGGCCATGGAAGGTGCGTTCGGGTCTTGGACTCAGTGCTTCGGCCTCGATCTCGGCATCCAGCAGCCCAAGGAGCCTCAGCGCACAGGCGGCAGCCTCGAGCGCCTGCTGGGACGGCTCCTCTTTCGTGAGCCGCGTCACTTCCTCGCGAACGGCGCGGGCGAGTTCGGCGGGGTCGGTGCGGTTTAGGCGCACTACCCAGGACAGGTCCTCGTAGGGAGAGTGCGTATTGCCGGCGAGTGTGTAGCCTAGGGCGAAGGCGACGATACCGCGGGCGAACTCCGCCAGAGGCCGCCCGTAGAGGAACAGCGCCGCCGCCGAGGCGAGGCCCGCCGACGTGGGAAGCTCGGTGCACCGCTCCGCGAGGTAGGCGCGCTCCGCCGGGGTGAATTGCTCCAGTCGCCCGTCGATGCGCGCGTCGTGCTCAGTCTGCCGGCTGGTGCGATTCGGGGCGTCGCCATATTCGGGCAGCCTTCTAGACCAGCTGCCGAGCCACCGGTCCATCCGCGATTCGAATGCCCGGACGACGCTGTCGCGCTTGGCGGCATGGAGGAGCAGCTGGAGGAAGCGGCCATCGTCCCGGTCGATGTGGCGGCACTCCCAAGCATCGAGGAACGGCTCGGGACGCACGGCGACGTAGGGGACCAGTCCCTCGAACGCCTCGTTGCCCAGGTTCTGCAGCGACATCCATCCGCCCGCCAGAGCCGCGATGCCGGTATCCGGGTAGCCGGTGTCGAGGGTCGCGACGGCGATTGCGGCGGTGAGGATATCGGCCACGATGTCGAAGCTGCGGATCGGATCGATGATCCCGGCGAGCGCCTCGTCTAGATCCACCGTCCTGATACGGATCGCAGCGCGCAGTTCGTCGGCGACGAGCAGGCCCAGCGCGAAGTGCAACGCCTCCTGGCGGAACTGGTACTTGCCGCTGACGCTGTCGAAAAAGCGACCCTCCTCGATGTCGCTAAGGTCGTGCGCGAGCTGGCGTCCATCCTGACGTTCCGACGCCCCGGAACGCGCCCGCCACTCGTTTCGGTCGAAGTCAGTGCCCGGACGTTCGCAGTATTCCCTCGCGTGGCGCACCAGCAGGTCGCGAAAGTCCTCGTCGTTGTGACCGACGAGGTCGTCACGCTCACGCAGCCGCGCGCGCCAGTATTCCAGCAGTAGCTTGTCCACGCTCAGATCCTGGATGCCCGAGAGCTGCGGCAGGAGAGTGAGCGCCAGCGCGCAGATCCTGGGATTGCGCATGAACTGGTTCAGCTTCGGATTCAGCTCTTCCGGATCGACGTCGTTCATGCTCATAACGTCCGCGAACTCGGTGTCGTTATAGTCTTGGATGACGACGGGCACCGCCGTAACGTAAGCTGGCAGCCGAGGCGCCACCTCACGGTTCCAATAGCCTTCTCGGCAGGTCGCGATGACTAGGCCGCCAAGCGCGTGGACGGCTGGCATGAGCGCGCGGAGGATCGCGGCCCACGGCTTGCCGCTCGTCTCGTTGAGGCCGTCGATCAGCACGATGAAGCGCTCACGCGACGGATCGCCGTTGGACCAGCGCTCGAGGCGCCGACGCCAACGCGCAATCGTCCGGACGTCGCGACGGGAATCCTGGTGCGCCGCCAAGCGCGCCAGCGTCTCTAGCGGCTCGTCGTTTGCGGACAGCAGGTCCGCGATGCGCCCGATGGATAGCATGAGGATCGGCCTTGGATTGGCCGGAAGCCACCAGTTCGTCACCGCCCAAGTCTTGCCAGATCCCTCGCCGCCAAGGACCGCGACCAGCGAGTCACCCTCGGAATCCGTCATGGCAGTCCGGACCGAGGCCGCGATCGCGTTCTGCACGCTGGGCCGCGCGGCGGTCAGGTTCGGCGCTTCCAGCGGAGTCAGGAACTGCGAGAAGTTCCGCTGCGCCAGCTTGCTGCTCGCGAAGTTGCGTTCGCACCACTCCCCGCACTTCGCGCGAAACGCATCGAGCCCAAGGAGGGCTGGCGATAGCTGGGAGCGTAGCTCAGCGAGGTGAGTGTCGAACGCCGGATCGGCGGCGACGTCGTCGAGGCCGTCGGAGAGATCCGCGATCGCTCCCGCATCGAGCAGCGGTGTCGCCCAGGTCACGACTTCGGCACGCACGGCCGCAAGCAGTACGGCCAGCGGCGGGAGGCCGGCTTCAGTCCAGTCGAGCGTGAGTAGACTAATCCCCTCGCGATCGAGTATTTCCTCGAGCGAGCGCTGGGTTGGCTCGCTCACCTCGACCGTCGCGGCAAGCGCCCATAGGTCGACGCCCTCCGCCAGGGCGAACGCGGCGAGCGTCGCCTTGCCGACAAGCTCCTGCAGCGGCACGTTGTCGGTGTAGCGCTTGGCCTCCATCGCAATCGAGAACGGTGCCCTCAGCGTTGCCGCGTCGCGACCGAACTGCGCGCCTGATCGCGCAAGCCTGAAGGTGTAGCCAGTGAACTCGGCGAGCGCCTGCGCGACTAGACCCTCGAAGCCCTTCTCGCCGGCAGCGGGCTTCCACAGCCGGAGCACCTCGCGCAATGCTAGGCGGGCGGCGGCGGAAGGTGTGGATGTGGCTGGGGGCATCGACATGGGAGCGTTCTAGAGACATGGCGCAGGCCCGCAAGGGAGAGCGCGGTATGTCACCGGTCTGATCTATTCCTCAATTGCAGAACAAACGTGTGGCAGCCTACACGACCGAGGTGTAAGCGACTGAATGGCCGACTATGGTGCCTAGCTCCCATTCAAAAAGGCCCGCGGCGATCCGTGCCTAAGTCATGCCATCACAATAACCCCCACCTCATGATCTTCTCCGCACACCACTGCATTCTACCTTACAGCATCGGAACCCGGACGCGATCTCGCCGTTCGCTCGAGCATGACCGGCTCATCCCTCAACAAGTTCCTCCGCTCGACAATCGCGGACCTTGAGCGCGACATCGACACGATCGGTGATCTGCTCGAACGCGCCGACGGCCGCGACCGCAAGGTCCGGCTGCTCGCCTACGCCGGCTACCGAAGCGCGCGGGCGGTTCGCCTGAAGGGCCGGATCGTGCGCTATGCCAGGCCGCTCGACGCGGGCGAAGGCCTGCTCGCGCGGATGCGCGCCATGCTGGCCATCTACAACAGTCAGGAGCTTCGAGGCGTGACCGCCCGCGTCGAGGGCTATGGTCAGTCGCACGACCTGGTGACCGACGAGGAAGGCTATTTCGATCTGGAGATGGCGATCGATCAGCCCTTGCCTGAAACGACCCGGTGGGAGCAGGTCATGATCTCGGTGCCGGGCCGCGAGATGGAGCAGTCGGCTGTGAGGGTCCCGATCATCGCGCCCGGGACCGATCAGCATTGGGGCATCATCTCGGATATCGATGACACCGTCGTCGAAACCGGCGCGACCAACTTCGTGAAGAACTGGCGGCGCGTGCTGGTCGAACGCCCGCAGGACCGGCTGGCGGTGCCGGGTGCCGGATCGCTCTACAAGATGATCGCTGGTGACCACATCGCGCCTGCCCGCCCGTTTTTCTACGTCTCGTCCTCGCCCTGGAACCTGTACGGGTTCATCACCGAGTTCCTCGAACTGAACGCGATCCCGCATGGCCCGATGTTCCTCAAGGATTATGGGATCGATGCCGGCAAGCTGATCGACAGCGGTCACGACGCGCACAAGCTCGCGGCCATCGAAACCATTCTCGCTTTCTATCCCGGGTTCCGCTTCCTGCTCATCGGCGACAACGGCCAGCGCGACGTCGCCATCTATGCCAAAGCCGTCGCTGATTACGGCAAGCGCGTGGCCGGCGTGTTCATCCGCGACGTCGATGGCTCCTGTCGTTCGGGACCCGAGGGCGCCTTGCTCGCCGGGATCGAAGCGCGCGGCGTACCGACGTTCTGCGGCGCCGGGTTCGACGATGCGCTGGCGGTCGTCGAATCGCTCGATCTCGATCGACCGCGCGAGGCGGCGCGCGCAATGGTTGCGCCAGCCGGGACCGGATGACCGGGTCCGCCCGACATCGCGTGGTCCAGCCCGCTCAGGCCTTGCGCATGCGTACATGACGGCCGACTTACCGGGCTGACCTCGATGGGATCACCAATGTCCAAAATCGTCAATGGCTCCAGCCTTCAGCCGCTGTCCGGCGGCAAACCCGGGAAGATCGTTCTGCTTCTCCACGGCTATGGCTCGAACGGGGCCGATCTGATCTCGCTCGCGCCGCATTGGCGACAGTTATTGCCCGACGCGCTGTTCCTCGCGCCCAATGCGCCGCAGCGCTGCGCGATGGGTGCAGGCTTTCAATGGTGGCCGCTCACGACGTTCAGCCCGCAGGCACTCGCCACCGGAGCCGCGTCGGCCGCCCCTGCAGTCGATATGTTCATCGACCGGAAGCTCGATCAATATGGGCTGACCGAGGCCGATCTGGCGATCGTCGGCTTCAGCCAGGGCACGATGATGGCGCTCCATGTCGGCTTGCGACGCAAGCGCCCGATCGCGGCGATCGTCGGCTATTCGGGCGCGCTGACCGGCGCTGCCGGCCTCGCGCACGAGGTGCAGAGCAAGCCGCCCGTGCTGCTCGTCCACGGGTCGGCGGACCCGGTCGTTCCCGTCGCCGCGCTGCATGCGGCCGAGGCGGCGCTGCGGCAGGTGGGCGTCGCGGTGACGACCCATGTCTCGCATGGCCTGGGGCATAGCGTGGACCCCGTCGGGCTGAAGCTCGGCGGTGCATTCGTGGTCAGCGGATTCGACGGCAAGGCTTGAGCTGTCGAGGGCGCGCGGAATTTGCGGGCTTCCGGACGTCCACAACTCCAACCGTCATTCCCGCGCAGGATTCTCCTGAACGTCAGGTCACCGCGGTAAACAGCCGCGGCCTTTCCGCCATTGAACATTCTGCCTAATTTGCCTATTTCGCTTGGCGAAGGACGGATCATGGGCACCATGAAGCAGGCACATTCGGCAAAAGCCGCACTGACCAAGGCGATCGAAAGCAAGATCGGCCGAATGGATATGGCTGGCCTGCTCGCGCTTGCCGAGACATTGAAGGTCCCGGTGCCGCCATCCGCCAAGGCCACACGCGCCAAGGCCACACGAGCAGGCGAGCGAAAGCCGGAGGTGCGACGGACCACGCCGAACGACAAGGTTCTGCGGGGTAGCGGCATCGGCCCAATCGTGTCGGCGGCGGAGGGCGGCCGGTTGCTTGACGCGATCACGGTGGATGAAGACGCCGCGGACTGGGTCGAGAGCGATCTCGTCGGCGCCGGCGAACTGGTGCACCGGCTCGACATCGCACGCGGGACGCTCGATAACTGGCGCAAGGCAAACAAGATCATCGCCTTGCGAAAGGGGCTGCGCAACTTCCTCTATCCGCTTCGGCAGTTCGAACGGCGCCGGCCCGTCGAGGGTCTCGATGTCATTGCGGCCCAGTTCACATCGCCCGAAGAGACCTGGGAATGGCTGGTCGCCCCCAACCGGATGACCGCGGGCAAGCCACCGATCGACAAGCTGCGTGACGGTGACGTCGCGCTGGTCAAGAGCGCGGCGGAAGGCGCGTTCGACTACGCGTGAAGATCGTCGCGTCCAGGCTTCGCGAGCGGGTCGTCGAGGCTCGTCTCGCCGACTGGCCGCGCATCTTGCCGAGCCGGCATCGCGCGACGCCCGCCGGCGCGGGCTTCGGGTCGAGCCGCTTTTCGAGTCCGTCGGGTGCCTTTCGCGTGCTCTATGCCGCCGACGACTTCCCGACGGCGTTTGCGGAAGCTGTCGTTCGCGACCGGTTCGAAGGCAAAGCGCGGCGCTTTCTCTATCGGCCGCATTTGGAGCAATTGTGCGTGACCTCGATCGACTCGATTCGAGCGTTGGCGCTGCTCGATCTGCGCGGCGCCACCACTTACGAGGTCGGGATCGACACGGATGCGAAGGGTGCTCGCGCGCACACGGCGGGCCAGGCTCTGTCCGAAGCTGTGCATGCCGAGATGACCGATATCGACGGCATCGTCTTCAACTCGCGCCTGACCACAGGCGCCTGCGTTGCGATCTACGATCGCGCCTTCCCGGCGCTTTCGGGCACGACGCCGATCGCACTGCTCCGGGCAACGCTGCTGCCGGTCGAACTTGCTCGGCTCGACATCACCGTTCGCCGCAAGCGGGGATATGCGAGGCCATGATGCTCGCCGTCTCGATCGAGAGGCGCCGTACGCCCGCTCGGCCACCAAACCGCCGAATGTCCGCTCACCTGTTATGCAAGCAATTCGACCTGTTACGACATCGAAACCGACCTGTTATGCAAAAAATCATCCCCTGTTCTGCACGTTAACAGGTGACGCGCTCTTTCGCCACTCAACTCCTTGAAATCAGATGAATGTCTCCGAATCTACGCCGTTGGAATCGCCTTCATTCCCCTGATAAACGGCCAAAATCGCGAAAATCGACCTGTTATGCCGTTTTCAGGCCCCGCAATCCGGGCGATCATCGTCCCCGCGCCTACCCGAACGGATCCACCCGCGCCGTCGCATAATGCGCCATCGCCATCGTCGTCAGCTGCGCATTCACCCGGATGCAGCTCGGGAACACGCTGGCGTCGGTCACCAGCACATTGGTGGTGCCGTGCACGCGGCAGTCGGTGTCGACCACCCCCAGCATCCGGTCCGCGTTCATCGCATTGCCGCCCTGCGGGTGCGAACTCGACAAGGTGACGTCGTCGGCCTCGCGGATGCGGGCTTCCAGGAACGCCGCCACGTCCATGCCCGGCTTCAGCGTGTCGCCGCGCGCCAGCGCAGGATAGACCTCGATCGCGCCATTGCGGAAATGGACGTCGATCAGCGCGGCCAGCGCGCGGCGGAGCAAGGGCAGCTCCACGTCGGGCCGCAGCTTGAAGCTCAGTTTGCCGTCGACCAGCCGGCCGCAGCGGTCGGCGGGGAACAAGGCGCCGGCCGAGGTCAGCCGGTTGTAATTGAGCATGCGCCGGTGATGCTCGGCGCCCCAGCCCGGCATCAGCGTCGACATGCTCAGCGGCGGCTGGAAATGCGATTCGATCAGAAAGTCGCCGCGGTCGACATAGGTCGCCATCTGGTCCTCGTCCCACGCGTCGATCCTCTTGCCTTCGGGCATCAGCGCCGCGACCGGGCAGGCGATGTTGAGCGAGATGCCCTCGCCGGTGCCGGCGATGCCGCTCTTGTCGAGGATCCGGCTGGAGGCCATCGTGCCCGCCGCCACCACCACGCCTTTGGTCGCCCGGATCCGGTGGAGGCTGCCATCTTCCAGCTCCACCTCGACGCCGTCGGCCACGCGCTTGCCGTCGACGGACGCGGGCTTCCACAGGATGCGCTTCACCGTCGCATCGGCCAGGATGTGCGGCTTGCCCGCTACACGCGCATCGATCAGGCAGGACTGGGCCATGCCGTGCTTGCGGCCATAGCGGCAGCCGGTGTTGCAATAGCCGCAATAGGCGCACAGCGCGTTCTGCGATTTCGGCCCGTAATTCTTGCTGAACCAGGTCGCGATCGATGCGGCGTCCATCGCGTCGCCGGTCGCCGCCGCATGCGCCTTCCAGCCATCGATCAGATGCGGGCCGTTGCGGCGACCGCTGCGCTCCTCGATCCGTTCGATCTCCAGTCGCTGCTCGACCGCGGCATAGGAGCGGTCGAACGCGGCCTCGTCGATCGGCGCGCCGATCGAACGCCAGTGCGCCAGCACGTCGCGCGCCTGCGGATGCGTGCGCCCGTCCTGCTTGAGCCGTAGCGCGATGCCGTTGTTGATCACCGTCGATCCGCCGACGCAGCGCCCCTGGAAGATGATCAGGTCATGGTCGCGGCTGGTCTGCAGCGCGCCGTTGACGAACAGTTTCGCGGTCATCCGCCGCTCTTCATGGGTGATCCGCGTGCTCGGATAATGCGGCCCGGCTTCGATCACGAGCACGTCATGGCCATGTCTGCGCAGCGCCGCCGCCGCCGTGCCGCCGCCCGCGCCCGATCCGATCACGATCACGCCGGCGCTGGCGGGCACCGCGTCGTGGCCGACGAAGTCGCGATGGTCGAGCTCGCGGCCGGGGACGAATATGATCGGCACGTCGATCTTCGGATCGGGGTTACGCACGCGATGCTTCGGCAAAGTAAAGCCGATCTGGTTCAGCACCGGATTGCAGTGATTATCGTCCTCGTCCACGCCCTCCCAATGGCCGTAATAGCCGGCATAGATCACGCCGCGCGTGCGGGCGAGATCCTGCATCAGGTCGTTGCGCGACCGCGCCAGGCGCTTCTCGATCCGCCGCATCCGCCATGCCGGACCCATCAGCAGGAACAGCGGCCCGCCCATCACGAGGCACAGCAGATACAGCGACAGCCCCACCTCGTCGCGGGCATTGCCGTTCATCAGCCCGAACTGGGTCTGGATGTTGTCGACCACCTGTCGCGGCGGAATCGCCATCGCGGTCCCGTGGAACAGCGCCTCGGTGAAGGCGAGCAGGATCCGCTCCTGGATTGCGTTGAACTTCATGCCCATGGCCGACTCCCCTGTAACGCCGGGAGCGAAACGATAGGCGATCGTCGGCGAGTCTCAAGCGCCGTTGCGGAAAATTCCCCTCTACCGCTTGCGGGAGAGGGGCAGGCTCGCGCAGCGAGCCAGGGTGAGGGCCTGAAGGGCGAGACCCGCTCCGGCCTCAGCCATCCAGCAGTTCCAGCGCGGGGTGGTGCGGTGCCTGCGCGGCGGCCCCGGCGGCGACCATGAGTTCGACCATCGATGCGGTGTGGACCGGCTTCTTCATCTTGATGAATCGCCGTGGCGACATCGACAGGAAGAATTTGCAGTCGCGCACGAAATGCGACTGGTCGTGATAGCTGCGGTCGATCTTGTCGACATAAGGCCGCCCATCATCGTCGATCAGCTTCAGCAAGGTGCGCATGAAGCGCGCGCGGCGCAGCAGCAGCTTGGGCGAGAAGCCGAAATGTGCATGCGCCAGGCGGGCGAGCCGGCGCGGTTCGAGGTTCAAACGTCCGGCAAGCCCGCTGACCGAACAGTCGGTCCCCTTCGCCAATGCCACCTGGATACCGGCGACCATGGGCTCGGCGCGATGCGGCCTGCGCAGGCGCTGGAGCAGGAAATGATCGAAGATCCCTTTCGCCACGTCGATCTCCTCGACGCCGTCCAGCGCCAGGCTCAGCATCGCGGCATCGTCGCCCAGCATCGCCTCCAGCGGCGTGACGCGATCGGCATGGCGGTCGGCATCGCCGCCGAACAGCCGCGTCCAGCCCAGCGGCGACAGGCCGATGCCCACCACCGTGCCGGTGCCGCTGCGCGGAAAGATCGCGCGGCTGGTGGGACCCAACAGGGTGGCGCGCGGCACCGGATCGATCTGGCGACGGCCGATCCGGACGCCGAACGGCGCGCCGCGGGTCTGGAAGCCGATACTGGCCCAGCTCGGATAGCCGATATCCTCATGGACGGCGCCCGGCGCGGCCTCGACCGCGTAGAGATGATAGCCGAACACGAACGGCGCGAGCGCATCGCAGGGCCTGGCATAGTCCAGCCGGACGCGGGAATCCTGCAGGTCGCCGTCGCTCTCGGTCATGCTGGCGCGCGCATCTTTCTGGTCTCGTTCGGGAACGCAAACGGATACAAAACGAATGCTGCGCGCCAGACCACAGGTCCGGTTTGCAGGCAATCGCCAAATATGCGCCGCTTCTTCCCCATATCCCTAAGGCGTAATAGCAAAGCGAAACGGGTCAGCCATACCGCAATTACGTTAGGTGTGCAGGCATGGACGCCTAGATCACCGGCGTCTTGTAATGATGCCAGGTGAAGATCGCCGCCGCGCCGCGATGCGGGCGCCAGGCTTCGGCGATCGCGCGCGTGGCGGCCTCGTCGGGCCGTTCGTCGAGGCCCATGATCCGGCCGGTCTCGATCTGCACCGCCAGGTCCCCCGCCGGCCAGATGTCGCCGCGGCCCTCGGCGAACAGCAGATAGACTTCCGCCGACCAGCGGCCGATGCCCTTCACCCGCACCAGCTGGGCGATCGCCGCTTCGTCGTCGGCCGGCAGCGCCGCCAGGTCGAGCCGCCCGCTGATCACCTCGTCGGCCAGGCTGCGGGCATAGCCGCTCTTCTGCCGCGACAGGCCGGCGGCCCGCAGCGTCTCGTCGCTCGCCCGGCCGATATTGGCGGGATCCTCGGCGCCGCCGATCGAGGCGTCCAGCTTGGTCCACACCGCGGCGGCCGCCTTGTAGCTGACCTGCTGGCCGATGATCGTGCGCAGCAAGGTGGCATAGCCGCGCGGGTTGATCCGCGGCTCGGGATAGCCGGCGCGCGCCACCGCCGCCGCGAACCGCGGTTCGATCCCGCAGAGAATGTCAAGCGACGCCTTCAGCCGCTCGCGGCTCAGTCCCATCGTCATTGCCTTGATTTCACGGCCCGCGCACGACATAGCGCGCGTTGATGTCTGATGACCTGAACGGAAGGGGAACGCAATGCCGAAGCTGATCGTCGTCACACGCGACGGGACCGAGAAGACCGTCGAAGGCGAAGTCGGCCTCAGCGTGATGGAAGTGATCCGCGACAATGGATTCGACGAACTGATGGCGCTGTGCGGCGGCTGCTGCTCCTGCGCGACCTGCCATGTTCACGTCGATCCCGAATTCGCCGACCTGCTGCCCGCGATGAGCGAAGACGAAGACGACCTGCTCGACAGCTCCGATCACCGCAACGAGACGTCGCGGCTGTCGTGCCAGCTGCCGTTCGGCGAAGCGATGGACGGCATGCGCGTCACGATTGCCAACGAAGACTGAGACGGTGCTTGAGTTGGGGTGTGGATCAGATATCTGAACCCAGTACCCCCGCGAAGGCGGGGGTCCAGCCCACTTTGCAAGCGACTCTGGGCCCCCGCCTTCGCGGGGGCACATCATTCATTTCCCCAGCTTCAGCACGGCCGTCGGGGCATCCTTGGTCAGCGGCGTGATCTTCCAGCTGATCGTCCTGCGCCCGCCTGCGCCCGTCGTCGCGCCGTCCTCGTTGTTCTGGCTGACGATCTCGGCATCGGTTTCCAGCGTGAACACGCCGTCGATCGCCTTGCGCGAATCGGCGCCGCCGCCGCCGGGCATCGCCTCGCTGCCCGACGATTCCTTGCCGAAGCCCGGCGCCTTCACCCGCACGATATCGGCGCCGCGCAACTCGACCGCGATGAACGGGAACACCGCTTCGGCATCGATGTTGAACGGATAGATGAAGTTGTGGGTCAGCGTGCCGCTGATCGCATAGTCGATGACGAACTTGCCCTGGCCGACATAGGCGACCGATTTGTAGCCGCGCTCCTTGCGCAGCGCGTCGGCCACCGCGCGCAGCTTGCGATCCTTTTCCTCGGCCTTCTTCGCGGCGTCGTCGTCGACCATGCCGCCCTTGTCGGCCTTATCGTCGTCCTGCCAGCCGATCTGGATGAAGCCGGCCTCGGTCTCCTCGGCGCCGTCATCGGCGGGCGGATCGAAGCTCTGGTCGTCCTCCGGACCCTTGTCCTTGCTGTCGTCGCCGCCCAGGCCCTTGGTGAAATCGTCACCGACATCGAGCGCGATCACCTCGCCCTGATAGCTGAAGCTGAAGCTGCGATCGGCGTTGATCACTAGCTTCGAGGTGAATTTGCCGGGCGTCAGGAAACAGCTCGACAGGATCAAGGGCGCCGCGGCCAGGAAGGCCAGCCTGCCAAGATGGTGCATCATCGTCGAGTCCCCCGGTCACGCGCGCCGCGGGTACGAGGCGGCCGGCGCGATGCTAGCTCGTGACGTGCCGGCTTTGAAGCGATGATTGCGCCGGCCGCACGCTCAGCGCGTCGTCACCGCATAGAGCCCGATCGCGGCGGCGTTGGAGATGTTGAGGCTCTCCACCTTGGGGCTGATCGGCAGCCGCGCGAGCTGGTCGCAATGCGCCTCGGTGTTCTGGCGCATGCCTTCGCCCTCGGCGCCCAGCACCAGCGCGATCCGCGCCTCGCCCATCGCCTCGGCCAGCGTCTGGGTCGCGGCGCCGGTCAGGCCGATCCGCCAGAAGCCGGCCTCGGCGATCTCGTCGAGCGCGCGCGACAGATTGACCACGCGCACCCACGGCACGAACTCCAGCGCGCCCGAGGCGGCGCGCGCCAGCGCCCCCGATTCGGGGGGCGCGTGGCGGTCCTGGGTGACGATGCCCAGCGCGTCGAACGCGGCCGCCGAGCGCAGCACCGCGCCGACATTGTGCGGATCGGTGACCTGGTCGAGCAGCACCAGCGGCCGCCGGTCGTCGGCGCCGGATTCGAGCAGGTCGCCCAGCCAGACGTCGTCGAGTGGATCGACCTCGAGCACGAGGCCCTGGTGCGGCGCATCGGCGGGCACCAGCCGGCCGAGATCGGCGACGTCGGCATAGGTCACCGGCAGCACCGGCGGCAGATCGAGCTTCTGCAGCGCCTCGCGCGTGCCCCACAGCTTGCGCGCATTGCGGTCGGGATTGGCGAGCGCGGCCAGCACGGCATGGCGCCCCCAGAAACGGGGGCGATTGCCTTGCGGCTGCGATGGTCGGTGGCCTCTGCGCATGGGCGCCTCTTAGGCGCGAGCCCCGCCCCGGCACAACCCGCGACCGCGCGGGGAAAACGGCTGGCCAGCGTCATGTCGGGCGAGGCCGCACGAATGAAAACCAGTTTGCCGTCAACGAATTCAGCGTCGTTGACAGCGCCGCACTCTTTCGCCATGTGCGCCTGCTCCGAACGGCGGACCCATGGACAGGTGGCCGAGTGGTTAATGGCAGCAGACTGTAAATCTGCCCGCGAGAGCGTACGCTGGTTCGAATCCAGCCCTGTCCACCATCGCCGTTCCGCGTTTGTCCCGGAACCGGCGGAAATCCCCCGAGGCGTTCAGACGATTGCGTCCAGCCCCTTGCGGCTGACGATCGACAACAGCCGCAGCGCCGGACCCCCGGGCCGCTTGGTCCCGCGCTCCCATTCGGACACGAGGTTCTTCGATACGTTGAGATAGCGCGCGAAGACGGGCTGGGAGACGGCCTCGTTTTCGCGGATCGCCTTGATCTCCTCGGGCTTGAGGACGGGCGCCGGCATCAGGCAGGCTTCGTCGAATCCGCGCATCGTCTTTTTGTCGATGGCGCCGACCTCAAAGGCCCCCTCCATCATCTGATGAATGGCGGACATCGCCTCGCTCTTATAGGTCTTCGTCGCCACGACGTACCTCCGTCAGTTGTCCAATCTTCACCAGCGCATCCATTTGATGCTGGGGGAATGCCAGGTAGGCCTTCGCTGCAGTCCTGAACTCTGCAAGCTCCCTGGCATTCAAATTCGCCTTGTCGCTCTTGGCAAAACCGAACGCAAAAATGGCGCGCTCGCCCGAACGGAAGATGATCAGCGTCCTGTAGCCACCGGATTTGCCTTCACCCTCGCGCGCCACGCGCTGTTTCAGCAGGCCGTTGCCAAGAACGGCATCGACCAATCCCAGTTCGGCGCGATCCACGGCATCGCACAGTGCGTTGTCGGCGATCTTTTCCTTGTGCGCGAATTTTGCGAACCAGGCGTTCTTATAGACTCGCACGCGCCGCCGTCTCCATCGACAAGTCAATGGCTATCATACAAGGTTTGATAGCGCAATTGTGCGGACGGTCTGTGGAAGCCTATCGACTGGCATCGCGCCGTCCCTGCTCCCCCATCATCCCGGTTCATCCTTGCGTCGAGCGGACAGCAATGTCAGGCCCGATGCGCGAACGATCTGCGAAAGGTGGCGAGCGGCGTGGGCATGGCCAAGCGACATTTCGGCCTTCGCCTTGCCGCGGCCATCGTCATGGTGCTGCTCGCCGGCCTCGTCAGGCTGGCGCTCGATCCGTGGATCGGCGACCGCGCGGCCTATGCGCTGTTCACCGTCGCGGTCGTCGGCGCGGCGGTCTGGAGCGGCGTGTGGCCCGCTGTCGCTGCGACGATGCTCGCGTTCGGCCTCGGCTGGTATTTTTCCGATGCCCGAAGCGTCGCCGTCGAATCCTTGCTGTTCCTGGCAACGTCGATCGCCATCATCGTCGTCGTCAAGCTGTTCGCGCCGTCGCCGACGGCGGCAGCCGAACGCGACGCGGCCGACCGCGAACGGGCGAGTCGCAATCGCGACATCGCGGAGGAACTCGGCCTGCTGATCGACGGCGCGCGCGGCCATGCCATCTACATGCTCGATCCTGCCGGGCGGGTGACGATCTGGAACAAGGGCGCGGAGCGATTGAAGGGCTGGACCGAAGCGGAGGTGGTCGGCCGCCATACGGCGTTGTTCTACCCAGCCGACGCGATCGCGGCGGGAAGGCCCGACGCCGATCTGGCGATGGCCGGCGCCGAGGGCCGGCTCGACAAGGAGGATTGGCGGGTTCGCAAGGATGGATCGGAATTCCTCGCCAGCGTCGCGATCACCGCACTCCATGACGACAGCGGTGCGTTGCGCGGATTCGCCAAGATCGTCTCCGACGTCACCGATCAACGCGCCACCGAACGCGCATTGCGATCGAGCGAGAGCCATCTCCGCTCGATCCTCAAGACCGTGCCCGACGCGATGATCGTCATCGACGAACGCGGCGCGATCCTGTCGTTCAGCGCCGCCGCCCAGCGGCTGTTCGGCTATGCCGAGAGCGAATTGGTCGGCGCCAATGTATGCTGCCTGATGCCGGAGCCCGATCGCAGCCGGCATGATGGCTATATCGCGCGCTATCTGGCGACCGGCGAGCGGCGGATCATCGGCATCGGCCGGGTCGTCTTCGCCGCGCGCAAGGATGGTTCGACCTTTCCGATGGAGCTGTCGATCGGCGAGGCGACCGGCGACGAGCAGCGGCTGTTCACCGGCTTCATCCGCGACATCACCGAACGCCGGCGGACCGAGGCGCAGCTGGAATCGCTGCAATCGGAGCTGATCCACATCTCGCGGATCAGCGCGATGGGCACGATGGCATCGACTTTGGCGCACGAACTCAACCAGCCGCTCACCGCGGTCGCCAATTATGTCGAGGCGGTGCGCGACATGCTGGCCGATCCCGATCCCGACGAGATGCCGATGATCCGCGAGGCGCTCGACGATACCGCCCGGGAAGCGCTACGTGCCGGCCACATCGTGCGCCGCCTGCGCGACTTCGTCTCGCGCGGCGAGGTCGAGAAGACCGTCGAAAATTTGCCCGCCCTGATCAACGAGGCGGCGATCCTCGGGCTGATCGGCGCGCGCGAGAAGGGCGTCGAGCCGCGGTTCGACCTCGATCCCTATGCCTCGCCCGTGCTCGTCGACAAGATCCAGATTCAGCAGGTCCTGATTAACCTGATCCGCAACGCGGTCGAGGCGATGGCGGCCTCGCCCGAGCGCCGGCTGACCGTCGCCAGCCGGAATGACCAGCCCGGCTGCGTCCGCGTCACCGTCGCCGACACCGGCCCCGGCGTCGCGCCGCATGTCGCCGAGCAATTGTTCACCGCCTTCGTCAGCACCAAGAGCGAAGGCATGGGATTGGGGCTTTCGATCTGCCGGACGATCGTGGAAGCCAATGGCGGCCGTATCTGGATGGAGCCGCGGCCCGACGGCGGATCGGAATTCCATTTCACCCTCATACGCGCACAAGAGGATGATCATGACGACTAAGCGGCTCGTTCACATCGTCGACGACGAAGACGCCATTCGCCGGTCGGCGGGCTTCATGCTGAAGACGTCGGGTTTCGCCGTCGAAACCTGGGCGTCCGGCGTCGCCTTCCTGAAGGAGGTCCGCCACGCCGAGGCGGGGTGCATCCTGCTCGATGTCCGCATGCCCGAGATGGACGGACTCGCGGTCCAGCAGCAATTGACCGAGCGCGGCATCGCCATGCCCGTCATCGTCCTGACCGGCCATGGCGACGTCACGATCGCCGTGCGCGCGATGAAGGCGGGTGCGATCGACTTCATCGAGAAGCCGTTCGAGAAAGCCGTGCTGCTCGCCGCGATCGAGACCGCGTTCGACCGGATGGCGAATGCGAGCACGCGCCTGGCGCGGGCCGAAGAAGCGTCGGTGCGGCTCGCGGGCCTGACCGCACGCGAGCGCGACGTGCTCGATGGGCTTGCCCAGGGCCTTCCCAACAAGACGATCGCGTTTGATCTCGGCATCTCGCCGCGCACCGTCGAGGTGCATCGCGCGAACCTGATGACCAAGCTCGACGTGCGCAGCCTTTCGGAAGCGTTGCGCATCGCATTCGCCGCCACACCCGATCCCTACGGCAGGCCGCGGCCGACGTGCGGCATCGGGATCATTACGTAACGACCGGACCGGCCATCGCTGCGACAGCATGACATTCGTTGCTGTGGGTATGTGGGTCCAATGAACAATCAGTCCGTGAGGGAGCAGACCCCGCGCCAGAGAATCCTGCTTGTGGAGGACGACGCCGGCGTCAGGCGCTCGCTCCAGCTGCTCCTGCAGGGGCGCGGTCTCGATGTCCGGGCCTATGCGACCGGCGATGCCCTGCTGCTTGACCCGACGGCGCGGGAAGCGACCGCCCTCGTCGCCGACTATCGCATGAACGGCCTCGACGGTCTCGATGTCCTCGCCCGGCTTCGCGCGATCGGCTGGCCGGGCCGCGCCCTGCTGATCACCGCCTTTCCGTCCGCAGACCTGGACGCGCGCGCGAAGGCGCTCGGCTATGACGCGGTCATCGAGAAGCCCTTCCGCCAGAACGCCCTGGCCGACGCCATGGCGGGCCTGCTGGTCGAGCCCGGCCCGGCGTGAGCGGCCGGTCCGGTCCTGGTCGCTCATAGTCGCGGTCAGGGCCGGCGATCGCTCCGGTTCCGGCGTTCGCATGCCGCGTGGCAAGCCTTGGCACAGCTGCCGTCATGCCTGTCGCCGGGCGCCGCCGGAGCGACTGGAATGTCGACCGCGGCCCCGGAACCGCACATCGCCACATGAACCGGTCCGATCGTCCGCGCGGCGGCTGGCTGGACCATGCCGAACGCAGCGACCAGCGCGAGCGCGGCGGCGCTAGACCGCATGGCTGAACATACCCTGGCTCGTCGGCCGATAGCCGTCGAAGCAGCTCGCGATCATCCGCGCATAGGGCAGGCCGCCCGGGGTGATTCCGACGCGGCGTCCCGCGACACGGACCAGCCCGCGATCGACGAAGGGGGCGAGTGCCGTGCGGGCCTGCCTGAGCAGCGCGGCCGATGGCAGCGCGCTGCCGTCGCACAGCAGCCGCTCGATCACGGCGCCGCGCGCGACGTCATCCGCCGATCGCCGCACCCCGCGCTGCGCCGGCAGGCGGCCCGCGGTCACCAGCATCCGATAGCGGCCGGCGATTTTCTCGTTCTGCACCAGCAGGTCGGGAAAGCGGCTGATCGCGCTCGATCCGAGACCGATCAGCGTCTCGCAGCCGTCTTCGGTGAAGCCCTGGAAATTGCGCCGCAGCCTGCCCGACTGCGCGGTCTGCGCGAGCGGATCGTCCGGGAGCGCGAAATGGTCGAACCCGACCGGCCGATAGCCCGCCGCGATCAGCCGCTGATGCGCCAGCGCCGCCTGCGCGAAGCGCGCGCGCGGCCCGGGCAGCGTGGCGCCGTCGATCCTGCGCTGGCGGACCAGTAGCTGCGGCAGATGCGCATAGCCGAATACGGCCAGCCGATCCGGTCGCAGCGCGATGCTGCGGTCGAGCGTGTCGGCAAGATCGGCCTCGGACTGGCCCGGCAGGCCATACATCAGGTCGAAGTTGATCGACCCGACCCCGGCCGCGCGCAGCGCCGTCACCGCCCGTGCGATCATCGCTTCCGGCTGGACCCGCCCGATCGCCTGCTGGACATGCGGCGCGAAGGTCTGGACGCCCAGGCTCGCCGCGCCCACGCCGGCCTCGCCGGCCAGCCGGGACCAGCTCGCATCCAGCGTGCGCGGATCGAGTTCGATCGACAGGGCGGCGTCCCCCGCGCTGAGGCGCGTCGTCAGCCGGTCGAGCAACCGGACGAACTGCAGCGGCGACAAGGCATTGGGGCTGCCCCCGCCGAACGCGATGCGGACGATCCGGCCGCGGCCGCCGAGCCGGTCGGCGACGAGGTCGATCTCGGCCTCCAGCGCCTCGACATAGGCAGCCAGCCTGCCCGATCGGTTCGCGGCGGCGGTGTTGCAGCCGCAATACCAGCAGATTTCGCGGCAGAACGGGATGTGGACATAAAGCGAAACCGGCTCCGCGCCACCGACGCGGGCGAGGGCCTCGGCAGCATCGCGCTCGCCGATGTCGCCGGCGAATTCGACCGCGGTCGGATAGCTCGTATAGCGCGGCACCGCGCGCTCGATCAGCTCTGCATGATAGGTCCACATGCACCGATCCATGGCGCCGGCGCGATGCGAACGCCTTGACCCGCGTCAACCCGTTCCTTGGCCTGCGTCAACGCACCGGTTCCCGCCCGGCCATAGACCCCGCCCGTCGAATCAAGACGAAAAGGGACTATCGATGTTCAGGAAGATCATGCTGGCCGCGCTCGCCGGCACCGCACTCGCCGCGCCGGCGCACGCGAAACAGGGCGACGTGCTGATAAGGGGCCGTGCCATCCTCATCACGCCGCAGGAACGGTCGAGCGGCATCACCCCCGCCTTTCCCGCCGAGAAGGTCAAGGTCAGCGACAGCGTGATGCCCGAGGTCGACTTCACCTACATGCTGACCGACAACATCGGCGCCGAACTGATTCTGGCGACGACGAAGCACAAGGCTTCGGGCCGCACCGGCACCACCGGCGCGATCGGCAAGCTCGCATCCACCTGGGTGCTGCCGCCGACGCTGACGCTGCAATATCACTTCGCGCCCGAAGGCAGGATCCGTCCCTATCTGGGCGCCGGCGTCAACTATACGATCTTCTATGCGGAGAAGGCGTCGAACGGTTTTGAGGCGGCGGTCGGCCCCACCAAAGTCCGGATGAGCGACAGCTTCGGCTATGCGCTGCAGGCCGGCGTCGACATCCCGCTGAGCGAGAAGGCCTTCGTCAATCTCGATGTCAAATATATCGACATGGACACCAATACGCGGCTGGCCACCACCGCTGCCGGCACGCAGCGCGTTCGCGTCCATCTCGACCCGCTTGTCGTCGGCGTCGGCGTGGGATTCCGGTTCTGATGAGTCGCCGTTGGCATGGAGTGCGCCGGATTTAGCCCCTCCCCTTCAGGGGAGGGGTTGGGGTGGGGGCGAGCGAAGCGAGCTTTCACGCCATTCCTGGCACGTTGCCGTCGATGTCGAGTGAATTGTCTGACTCCCCCACCCCAACCCCTCCCCTGAAGGGGAGGGGCTTGCGATCCGCGCCACCAACCCACCAGATCGGCGCCATGCGGCTCAGATCCCGGTTTCGTCGTCGTCGTCGTTGAGGATCCGCAGCGCCGCGCCTTCCGGATCCTCGAACTGGCCCGACTTCATCGACCAGAAGAAGGCGGCGAGCCCTGCCAGCCCCAGCAGCAGCGCGATCGGAATGGTCAGTGCGAGGCCGCTCATTGCGCGCAAGTCCGCAGGCGCAGCGCGTTGGCGACGACCAGGATCGACGAGGTCGACATCGCGATCGCCGCGATCAGCGGCGTCGCCTGCCCGGCAATCGCGAGCGGCACGGCGAGGATGTTGTAGCCGATCGCCAGCGCGAAATTCTGCTTCACCACGCGCTGCGTGCGCCGCGCGGCGCGGATCGCTATGGGCACGGGCAGCAGGCTGTCGCCGAGGAAGACGAGGTCGGCCGCATTCTGCCCGACGTCGCTCGCCGATGCCGGCGCCATAGAGACATGGCCGGCGGCGAGCGCGGGTCCGTCGTTGAGGCCGTCGCCGACCACCAGCACCCGCCGCCCGCCGCGCTGCAGCCGCTCGATCGCGGCCAGCTTGGCATCCGGCGACATCGCCACCATCGCCGAGATCGCCAGCGCCGCGGCGATCGGCCGCACCGCTTCGGCCCGGTCGCCCGAGATGATCACGCTCTCGAGGCCGAGCTCGCCGAGCTGGCCGATCGCTGCCGCGGCCTCGGGCCGCAGCCGGTCGGCGAACAGGATCGTCCTCGGCGGATTGGCGCCGAGGCGGAAGGCCGTGGCCAGCAGGCTGCCCGGATTGCCCGCGCCGACCCAGTCGGGATGGCCGAGCCGCGCATCCTGTCCGCGCCACTGTCCTTCGATGCCAAGGCCCGACGTCTCGACGATCGCATCCAGTTCGGCGGGGAGGGTGCCCGCGGCCTCGAGCGCGCGGGCGAGCGCCCGCGCCAGCGGATGGCCGCTCGAGCGCGCGAGCGTCAGTGCAACCGCAGCCTCGTCGCCGGCGAGCGGCATCGGGCCGACCAGGTCGGGCCGCCCCTGCGTCAGCGTCCCGGTCTTGTCGAACCGGGCGCAGTCGGCTTCGGCGAGCCGCTCGAGCGCGGAGCCGTCCTTGACGAGGATCCCGCGCCGCATCAGCGCGCCGGAGGCGACGACCTGTGCCACCGGCACCGCCAGTCCCAGCGCGCAGGGACAGGTGATGATCAGCACCGCCACCGCCACCATCAGCGCCTGGTGCCAGCCCGCGCCGATCGCCATCCAGCCGATGAAGCTGGTCAACGCGAGCAGATGCACGGCGGGCGCGTAATAGCGCGCGGCGCGGTCGGCGATGCGCACATAGCGCGACCGGCCCTGGCCCGCGGCCTCCATCAGCCGCGCCATGCCGGCAATCGCGGTGTCGGGGCCGGACGCTGTCACCCGGATCGTCAGCGGGCCGTCGAGGTTCAAGGTTCCGGCGATCACCTTGTCTCCGCTGGCGACGGCCTCGGGCGCGCTCTCTCCGGTGATCAGCGATCGATCGACGCTGCTTTCTCCCGCCTCGACGACGCCGTCGGCGGCCAGCCGCTCGCCGGCGCCGGCCAGCAGCCGCATGCCGGGCTCGATCGCAGTCGCGGCCAGCCACGCGCTCGTGCCGTCGGGGCGGAGGATGGTGCCGCCCGGCGCCGTCTGGCGCAGCAGCGCCGCGGCGCCGTCACGGGCGCGGTCGCGCATCGCGCTGTCGAGGAAGCGGCCGGCGAGCAGGAAGAACAGCAGCGAGACCGCGCCGTCGAAATAGGCATGGCGCCCGCCGGTGATCGTTTCGAACAGGCTGAGCGCGGTCGCGAGCGTGACGCCGATCGAGATCGGCACGTCCATGTTGGTCCGCCCGTGGCGCAGCGCCGTCCAGGCCGACCGGAAGAATGGCCGGCCGGCATAAGCGACGGTCGGCATCGCGATCAGCGCCGAAAGCCAGTGGAACATCTGCCGCGTCGCGCCGTCCGCGCCCGACCAGATCGAGACCGACAGCAGCATGATGTTCATCGCCGCGAAGCCGGCGACGCCCAGCGCCTTGAGCAATTGACGGCTTTCGGCATCGGACCGCGCCACGGCGATGGGCTCGGCATCGAAACCGAGCGCGCGAATCGCGGCGCACAAGGCGATCGCTTCCACCTCCGCGTCATGATCGATGCCGACGCGCTTCGCGGTGAAGTTGACGCGCGCGCCGAGGACGCCGGGGGTTCGCGCCAGCCCATCCTCGATCTTGGCGATGCAGCCCGCGCAGCGCATGTTGGGGATGACGAACTCGCTATGTCCGGCGATGACGGTCATGCGGCCAACTCCTCGACGAAAAATGTCCGTGCGCCGCCGGACCGGACCTCGATCTGGAGCCGCCAGCGTCCCGCCGGCAGCGGATCGGCCGAGCGATATTTGCCGCCGCCGAGATCGTGAAACGCGAGCGCCCGTTCGGGCAGGGCGCCGAGCGGATGGGTGGCCGTGGCCGACAGCGTCGCACCCGCCAGCGGCGCGCCGTGCCGGCCGATCGCGATCGTGACCCGTCCGCCCGACCGGCTCGTCGCGAGAACGAAATCCTTCGCCTTCTGGCGTTCGGCCGCGTCGAGCCAGCGGTTGAAGTTCTGGCTCGCCACATAGCTGTTGTCGACGACGGTGCCGCCGAAGCTGCGACTGGCGAGCGTCGCCATCGTCAGGTTCACCGCGATCACGACCGCGAAGAAGCCCAGCATCGACAATGCCATGTGCCGTCCGGTGAATGGCTTCGTCATGGCATTGCCCCCGGTCGCTCGAAACTGGCTTGGTCGCTGTCGCCGGCTGGATCGCCGTCGGTGGCCGCCAGGGAAAACCGGAACGATGCGCTTTGCGGCCCGGCGCCGGGTGCGCGCACATAGATGCGGCGCTCCTCCACCCGGTCCGGTCCCAGTGTGAACGAAAGCGCCCGCGCGGCGGCGGCCTCGCTCGCAGGCCCGCTCCACATCGCGCCGCCGCCGAGGCCCGCGATCGCGAGCCGCACGGTGCGCGGACGCGATTGCATGTTGCGCAACCTGACGGTGTAGGCGTTGCGCACCGAACCATCGGACAGCCGCACCCACTGCGGATTGCGATCGTGCGCCACGGCGAGATCGAGGCGCGGCCGCGTGCCGACCGCGAACAGCATCGCCAGGCCGACCGCGCCCCACAGCCCGCCATAGGCAAAGGTGCGGGCACGCATCAGCGTGCGGCGAATCGGCACCGGCTCAGCGCCCGCCGCCTCAGCGCTGCAATCCTCGAGCGTGGCATAGTCGATCAGCCCGCGCGGGCGCCCGACCTTGGCCATCATCGCGTCGCACGCATCGATGCACAGCGCGCAGGTGATGCAGGCCAGCTGCGGCCCTTCGCGGATATCGATCCCGGTCGGGCAGACCTGGACGCAGGCTGAGCAGTCGATGCAATCGCCGCCGGCTTCGCTGCGTTTGACGCCGTGGCTGCGCGGTTCTCCGCGCCAGTGCTTGTAGGTGACGATCAGCGAACGCTCGTCGAGCATCGCCCCCTGGATGCGCGGCCACGGGCACATGTAGATGCAGACCTGTTCGCGCATCAGCCCGCCCAGCGCAAAAGTGGTGAAGGTCAGCACGCCGATCGTCGCATAGGCGATCGTCGCGGCGGAGCCGTCGAACAGGTCGTGGGCCAGCGACGGCGCGTCGGCGAAGTAGAACACCCACGCGCCGCCGGTCAGCAGCGCCACCGCCAGCCAGGCGCCATGCTTGGCGGCGCGGCGCGCGATCTTGGCAGGCGTCCAAGGCGCCTGTTTCAGACGCAATTGCGCGTTGCGATCGCCGTCGATCGCGCGCTCGATGTGGATGAACAGGTCGGTCCACACCGTCTGCGGACAGGCATAGCCGCACCAGGCGCGGCCGACGGTGGAGGTGACGAGGAACAGGCCGACACCGGCCATCACCAGCAGGCCGGCGAGATAATAGAATTCGTGCGGCCAGATCTCGATCGCGAACATGTAGAAGCGCTGGTGCGCCATATCGACCAGCACCGCCTGGTCCGGCGCATAGGGGCCGCGATCCCAGCGCAGCCAGGGCGTGACATAATAGATCGTCAGGGTGATCGCCATGATCGCCCATTTCAGCCGCCGGTAGTGGCCGTCGACGGCGCGCGGAAAGATGTCGGCGCGACGGGCGTAGAGCCCGCCGCGCCTGCCCGTACGGTCGTCATACGCTGCCATTCTACTCGCCCCCGCCCAGCGAGTGGACATAGGCCGTCAGCATGTTGACCGTCGCGGGATCGAGCCGCCGGCCCCACGCCGGCATCACGCCCGCGCGGGCGTTCGTAATCGTTGCGGTCAGCGTCTCGCGGTCACCGCCATAGAGCCAGATCGCGTCGGTCAGGTCCGGCGCGCCGAGGCTGCGATTGCCCTTGGCATCGGCGCCATGGCAGGCGGCGCAGTTCGCCGCGAACAGCGCCCGGCCGCGGATCGCCGAGGGGCTCGGCGCCTCGATCCGCGCCGCGAGGCGGACGTGCGAAACGACATCCTGGATCTCGCCGGGCTTCAATATGCCGTCGCGTCCGAACGCCGGCATCTGCGACAGGCGCGTGTCGTCGTCGCCGGGCTGGCGAATGCCGTGGAGCAAGGTCTGGCGGATCGTGGCGCGATCGCCGCCCCACAGCCAGTCGTCGTCGTTGAGATTGGGATAGCCCCTGCTGCCGGCGGCGCCCGAACCATGGCATTGCACGCAATGGACCTTGAACGCCGCCCGGCCGCCCTCGATGGCGGCGTGCATCAGCGGTGAATCGGTCGGCAGCCGGTCGATCGCGATCGTCGCCAGCCGGCGCTCCATCGCGACGCGCGGCGCATTGGCGCTCGCCATATCCTCGGACAGCTGGCCGCGGCTGCTCCAGCCGAGCGTCCCGGTCGTCGCGCGATCGATCAGCGGGATCGCGGGATAGGCGATCGCATAGCCGATCGCGAAGACGATGCAGGCGTAGAAGATCCACAGCCACCAGCGCGGCAGCGGATTGTCGAGTTCCCGGATGCCGTCCCATTCATGGCCGGTGGTGTCCGGCTGGGCGGGATCTTTAGCGGGGTCTTTCATCGCCGGGTCTTTCATCGCGAAAGGGGATCTGGCTGGCGTCGTCATGATGAACGCGCGCCGATGGCCGCCACGCCCGCCAGAGCGCGAGCAGGAAGACGAGCGTGAGGAACAACAGCCCCCAGCTGTCGGCGGCATGGCGCAACGCATCGTAGGTCATCGCGGCTGCTCCATCGGTTCGGCGGCGCGGGTGTCGACCAGCGTGCCGAGCATCTGCAGATAGGCGACGAGCGCATCCATCTCGGTCAGCCGCGCGGGGTCGCCGTCGAAATCGCGCGCCTGCGCCTTCGGGTAGCGCTTCTGCAGCTCGGTCGGATCGGCCGCGGGATCGGCCTGCGCCGTCAGGTCGTCGAGCGCCTTGTCGAGATCGGCGTCGCTATAGGGCACGCCCACCCGGCGCTGCGCGACGAGGTGATCGCGGATATCGGCGGTCGGAAGGTCGCGTTCGCGCAGGAACGCATAGGGCGGCATGATCGACTCCGGCACGACCGCGCGGGGATCGACCAGATGCTGGACGTGCCACTCGTCCGAATAGCGCCCGCCGACGCGGGCGAGATCGGGGCCCGTGCGCTTCGACCCCCACTGGAACGGATGGTCGTACATGCTCTCGGCCGCCAGGCTGTAATGGCCATAGCGCTCGACCTCGTCGCGGAACGGGCGGATCATCTGGCTGTGGCAATTATAGCAGCCCTCGCGGATGTAGACGTTGCGTCCGGCCAGTTCGAGCGGCGTGTAGGGGCGCATCCCCTTCACCTTCTCGACCGTCGAGTCGATCCAGAACAGCGGCGCGATTTCGACGATGCCGCCGATCGCGACGGTGATCAGCGACAGCACCAGCAGCAGTGTGATGTTGCGCTCGATCCTGCCGTGATCGAAGAATTTGGTGGTCATGGACTGTCCTCTCACGCGGCAGTGACGAGTACGGGCTCGGGCTCGGGCTCGGGCGCGGGTGCGGGTTTGGGCACGGTCCCGTCGGCGGGGGTGGGGGCGCGTGCCGGCAACGGCCGATCCTTGACCGGATCATAGGGTGGGTCGGCCATCGGCGCCTCGTCGCGCAGCTTGCCGCGGATGGTCTGGGCGATGTTCCAGGCCATGAAGAGCGCGCCCAGCAGATAGAGTCCGCCGCCCGCGGCGCGGATCAGATAATAGGGCTGCATCGCGGCGACGACATCGGCGAAGGCATAGACGAGGTAGCCGTCGGCCCCATAAGCGCGCCACATCAGGCCCTGCATGATGCCCGCCACCCACATCGACGAGGCGTAGAGGACGATGCCCAGCGTCGCGCACCAGAAGTGCCAGTTGATCATCCGCAGCGAGTAGAGCCGCTCGCGCCGCCACAGGCGGGGCACGAGGAAATAGATCGCCGCGAAGCTGATCATGCCGACCCAGCCGAGCGCGCCGCTATGGACATGGCCAATCGTCCAGTCGGTGTAATGCGACAGCGAGTTGACGCTCTTGATCGACATCAGCGGCCCTTCGAACGTGCTCATGCCGTAGAAGGCGAGCGCCAGGACCTGCATGCGGATGATCGGATCGGTGCGGATCTTGTCCCACGCGCCGGACAGCGTCATCAGGCCGTTGATCATGCCGCCCCAGCTCGGCATCCACAGCATCACCGAGAACACCATGCCCAGCGTCTGCGCCCAGTCGGGCAGCGCCGTGTAGTGAAGATGGTGCGGACCCGCCCAGATGTAGAGGAAGATCAGCGACCAGAAATGGACGATCGACAGCCGGTAGCTGAACACCGGACGCTCGGCCTGCTTGGGCACGAAATAATACATCATGCCGAGGAAGCCGGCGGTCAGGAAGAAGCCGACCGCATTATGGCCATACCACCATTGCGTCAGCGCATCCTGCACGCCGGCGAAGGCCGAATAGGATTTGGACCCGAACAGGCTGACCGGCATCGACAGATTGTTGACGAGGTGGAGCATCGCCACGGTGACGATGAACGCCAGATAGAACCAGTTGGCGACGTAGATGTGCGGCTCGTGCCGCTTCACGATCGTGCCGAGAAACACGATCAGATAGCTGACCCAGACGATCGTCAGCCAGATGTCGACATACCATTCGGGCTCGGCATATTCACGGCCCTCGGTGATGCCCAGCAGATAGCCGGTGGCGGCCAGGACGATGAACAGCTGGTAGCCCCAGAACACGAAGCGGGCGAGGGCGGGAAAGGCGAGGCGCGCGCGGCAGGTGCGCTGGACGACCCAGAAGCTCGTGCAGATCAGCGCGTTGCCGCCGAACGCGAAGATCACCGCCGAGGTGTGGAGCGGCCGCAGCCGCCCGAACGTCGTATATTCGAGCCCGAGGTTGAGCATCGGAAAGGCGAGCTGCAACGCGATGTAGAGCCCGACCAGGAAGCCGGCGATGCCCCAGAACAGCGTGGCGATCGTGCCCCACCGGATCACGTCGTCATAATAGCCGGATGGCCGGACGGCGGCGCCTGGTCCCGCCGGCACCGTTAGATCGAGATTGCGCATCGTCACCAGCAGCGCGACCAGCGCCGCGCCGGCGACGGTCCACATCTGCACCGCGAAGCCCCAGTCCCGTGCCAGCGCGGCGGCGGCGACCGCCACGAAGCCCAGGCCCAGCCAGCCGCCGGCCTTGATCACCGTATTTTCCATCTTCTGCCCCAAAGTTCGGGACCCGGTCTTGGTCGGGCCAGGCGGCTGGAACATTGTTCCAAGTCAAAAAAGCGCGCGGACTCAGCTGTTGGTCATGTCTTCCAGCAAGGCACGCTGGCGAACGATCAGCCGCCGTCCGCCCGGAAGTGCGATCAGGCCGGCCTTGCGGAACCGCGTCATCGTCCGGCTCACGGTTTCGATCGCCATCCCCAGCACATCGGCCATCTGCTGCCGGCTGAGCGGCAGGACGATCTCCGCGCCGTCCGCTCCGCCCAGCCGGTCGCTCATTTCGACCAGCAGGCTGGCGACGCGCTGCGGGGCGGAATTGCGCGCGAGCAGCAGCATCCAGTGGCGGGCACGGTCGAGGTCGTCGAGCGTCCGGCGCAACAGCGCCTGTTCGATGCCGGCATGCGTTTCGGCGAAGCTGTCGAAGGCGTCGCGCCGGAAGATGCAGACCTGGGCGTCGGTCAGCGCGGTGACGCTCTGCTTGCTGTTCCGGCCGAACGGCCTGCCGATGAAGTCGGACGGATAGACGATGCCGACGATCTGCTCGCGGCCGTCGCCCGTCATCGTCGAGAGCTTGAGCATGCCTTCGATGACATTGCCGACCAGCACCGACTCGTCACGCTCCCACATCAGGGTCTGGCCGCGCCGCAGATGCACGCGACGGCCGAGGCGGCCGAGCGCGCGCAGGTCGACCGGCGGCAGCGAAGCGCAGATCGCCTCGCTGCGGACGCCACAGGTCTCGCAGCCATTCGGCCCGGAGTCCCGATGCGGTGCTGCGCTGCGACCCGAAAGCTCCAGAAACATTGGTCATGACCCCGCTTTGCCTGGCGGGCGCAGTAGGGCCCGTTTCCAGGCGGTTTTCGGGAATTTGACGCAGTGCCGATATAGGGAGTTGTACTTAGCGCACCGACAAACCGGTGCCGTGCCGGATCCGCTCGCCAATTTTCAGGGACACTGGGGACCTTCCTGACCGACCGGCGCTCACCGGCTCGCATTCTCCGCCGCCGGCACGGTCGGGTCGCTGACCACGCCCTGCGCCGCGGTCTGGTTGTCGAGCATCGCCGCCGCTTCGTTGAGCGCGCGCGCCTCGCCCACGGTGACGCCGCCGACGCCCGGATCATTGTCGTCGGCACCGCAGGCGGCGAGCAGGATCGCCGGGGCCAGCAGGAACATGCGCAGGCTCATCGCTCGGTCTCCAATGCAAAGGGCCGCGCTCCGGTGAGAGAGGCGGCCCCGTTGCGGTCGATCCACTCAACCTAATCTGGCGTCTATGGCCTATTTGGCTTCGTTCTTGATCGCGTCGCCGGCATCCTTCATCGCGTCGCCGGTCTTGTCGGCGGCGTTGCTCGCCGCCGAACCCATCGCGTCCATGCCGTTCTCGACGCTGTCCATCGCGCCATTGGTCGCGGCCTCGAGATCGTCGCCGGCCTGGTCGGTGGCGTTGATCGTGTCGGTGGCCATGACATTGGCGGCCTCAGCCGTCTCGTTCTGGGCCTTGTCGGTGCAGGCGGCGAGGCCCAGCGAAGCTGCGGCGGCGAGCGAGAGCGCGAAAATCGTCTTCATAAACATCTTCCCCTGTGTTTCAGGCCATAGGATCCGGGCCATAGAATCCGGAACGGCTTCGGTCCGGTCTGCGCGGGAATTACCGTCCGCAGCGCGGGCAGGCAAGCCCGGACGCATCCGCCGTCGCATTCCGAGCCAGCCTTGACATCGATATAAAGATATCCTTATGTCTTGAAATCATGTCGTCGACCGCCCTCGATGTTTTCCGCGCCGCCGCCGATCCCACGCGGCTGCGCATCCTCGTGCTGTTGCGCGCGATGGAGCTTTCGGTCGGCGAACTGGCGCAGGTGCTGGGACAAAGCCAGCCGCGCGTCTCGCGTCATGTCAAGATCCTCGCCGATGCCGGCCTCACCATCCGCCGCAAGGAGGGGAGCTGGGTATTCCTGGGACTCGGCGATCCGCCGCGCGTCCAGCCCTTGCTCGAAGCGATCGACGCCTGGGCGCGACTCGACGGCGGCGATCACTGGACGCTCACCGACGCCGCCCGGCTGGCCGCGGTGCGCGCCGAGCGCGCGGCCTCGGCGGAGCGCTATTTCGCGCAGCATGCCGATCAGTGGGACGCGATCCGCTCGCTCCATGTCGCCGAGAGCGAGGTCGAGGCGGCGATGGCCGATGTCCTCGGCGCGGGGCCGCTCGGCCGGCTGGTCGATATCGGCACCGGCACCGGCCGGATGATCGAATTGTTCGCCGGCCGCGCCGCGACCGCGTTCGGCGTCGATCGCAGCCCCGAAATGCTGCGCCTCGCCCGCGCCAAGCTCGCCGACCGCGCGCTCGGCAATGTCGAGCTGCGCCAGGGCGATATGTATGCGCTGCCGCTGCGCGCCGGTTCGGCCGACGTCGTGATCCTGCATCAGGTGCTGCATTTCGCGCATCAGCCGGCGGCGGCGATTGCCGAGGCCACACGGCTGCTCGACGATGGCGGCCGCATCCTGATCGCCGACTTCGCGCCGCACGAGCGCGAGGACCTGCGCATGCAGGACGCACATGCCCGCCTGGGCTTCGACGACGACCAGATCGCGCGCTGGTTCGACGAGTCCGGCCTGTCGGTCGAACGGGTCGAACGGCTGGGCGGTGGCGAATTGACCGTCAATCTCTGGCTCGGGCGCAAGCCCGCGGCCCACCATCGAGAAACGATAGAGGCAACGGAGCAGGCCGCATGAACCTTTCACTTGGACAGCTGGAAGAGGCCCGCCGCGCGCTCGACGCGCCGCTCTTCGCCGATCTCGCGGGCGACGCCCGCGTCTCGTTCGAATTCTTTCCGCCGAAGTCGGACAAGATGGAGCAGAGCCTGTGGGAGGCGATCAAGACGCTCGCCCCGCTCAACCCGCGCTTCGTCTCGGTCACCTACGGCGCCGGCGGCTCGACCCGCGAGCGCACGCACGCCACCGTCGCGCGCATCGCCAGCGAGACCAATATCCCGGCCGCCGCGCATCTGACCTGCGTCGACGCCAGCAAGGCCGAGATCGCCGAGGTCGCCGAGAATTACTGGCAGGCCGGCGTGCGCCACATCGTCGCGCTGCGCGGCGATCCGCCGCGTGAGGGCGAGCGGTTCGCGCCGCACCCGGACGGTTTCACCGGCGCCGCCGATCTGGTCGCCGGACTGAAGGCGGTGCGGCCGTTCGAGATCTCGGTCGCCGCCTATCCCGAAACGCATCCCGAAGCGCTGTCGACCGCGTCCGACCTCGACAATCTCAAGGCCAAGCTCGACGCCGGCGCCCACCGCGCGATCAGCCAGTTCTTCTTCTCGCCCGAGGCCTTTTTCCGCTTCCGCGATCGCGCCGCCGCGGCGGGCATCGCTGCCGAGATCGTGCCGGGCATCTTGCCGGTCTCGAACGTCGCGCAGACCCGCAAGTTCGCGGCGATGTGCGGTGCCGCCATCCCCGAATGGATGGGCCGGCTGTTCGAGGGCCTCGACGATCACCCCGCCGCCCGCCAGCTGATCGCCGCGACGATCGCCGGCGAGCTGTGCCGCAAGCTCTATGCCGGCGGCGTGCGCGACTTCCACTTCTACACGCTCAACCGCGCCGAGCTGAGCTATGCGATCTGCCATCTGCTCGGGCTTCGGCCGGTCGGCGGCACGCTGACGGAGAAGGCAGCATGACGACATTGATTCCCTCGGCCGCCGCCGCGCGTCTGCGTGCGGAAGCGGCGAAGCGCATCCTGCTGACCGATGGCGCGTTCGGCACGATGATCCAGAATTATCGCCTGACCGAGGCCGAATATCGCGGCGGGTTGCATCTCGATCTCGACCAGAAGGGCAATAACGACCTGCTGGTGATCAGCCGCCCGCACGTGATCGCCGAGATCACCGAGGCCTATCTCGATGCCGGTTCGGACATCGTGTCGACCAACACCTTCAACGCCAACACGATCAGCCAGGCCGATTATGGCGCCGAGCATCTGGTGCGCGACATCAACCACGCCGCCGCCCAGATCGCGCGCGACGCGGCGGACGCGGCCGAGGCCAGGGACGGCCGCCCGCGCTTCGTCGCCGGCGCGATCGGGCCGACCAACAAGACCTTGTCGCTGTCGCCCGACGTCAACGATCCGGGCTATCGCGCGATCACCTTCGACGAGCTCAAGGACGTCTATCGCGACCAGACCGACGCGCTGCTCGATGGCGGCGCCGATTTCATCCTGATCGAGACGGTGTTCGACACGCTCAACGCCAAGGCCGGGATCATGGCGGTGTACGAGGCCGCCGAAGCGCGCGGGGAAGAAGTGCCGGTGATGCTGTCCTTCACCGTCACCGACATGTCGGGGCGCAACCTGTCGGGCCATTCGATCGAGGCGTTCTGGGCGAGCGTGCGCCATGCGCGGCCGCTGACGATCGGCCTCAACTGCTCGTTCGGCGCGCCCGAACTGCGCCCGCACGTCGCCAGCATTTCGGGCATCGCCGACACTTTGGTGATGGTCTATCCGAATGCCGGCCTGCCCAACGAACTCGGCCAATATGACGAGCAGCCCGACACCACCGGCGGCTTCATCCGCGAATGGGCGGAGACCAGCCTGATCAACATCGTCGGCGGCTGCTGCGGCACGACGCCGGCGCATATCGCGGCGATGCGCCACGCCGTCCATGGCCGCCAACCGCGCCGCATCCCCGCGCCGCCGCGACTGGCGATGCTCGCCGGGCTCGAACCGATGATTTTGGCTGCCTGATTTTGGCGGCCTGATCCCGCCTGCCTGACCTCCCCAGAGAAAGACGATTGTGGCAACCGCACCCGACCTGTCCGACCCGACGCCAGCCCCCGCACGCGCCACCTTCGTCAATATCGGCGAGCGCACCAACGTCACTGGATCGGCGGCGTTCAAGAAGCTGATCATGGCCGGCGACTACACCAAAGCGGTCGAGGTCGCGCGCCAGCAGGTCGAGAACGGCGCGCAGATCGTCGACGTCAACATGGACGAGGGCCTGCTCGACGCCGAATTTGCGATGACCACCTTCCTCAAGCTGATCGCGGCCGAGCCCGATATCGCGCGCGTGCCGCTGATGATCGACAGTTCGAAATGGAGCGTGATCGAGGCCGGGCTGAAATGCGTGTCGGGCAAACCGATCGTCAATTCGATCAGCATGAAGGAGGGCGAGGAAGCCTTCCTGTTCCATGCGCGCAAGGTCCGCGCTTATGGCGCCGCGGTCGTCGTGATGGCGTTCGACGAAGTCGGCCAGGCCGACACCAGGGAGCGCAAGATCGAGATCTGCCAGCGCGCCTACAAATTGCTGACCGAGGACGGTTTCCCGCCCGAGGACATCATCTTCGACCCCAACATCTTCGCGGTCGCGACCGGCATCGACGAGCATCGCCGCTACGCGATCGACTTCATCGAGGCGACGCGCGAGATTCGCCGGCTCTGCCCCGGCTGCCATATCTCCGGCGGCGTCTCCAACCTCAGTTTCTCGTTCCGCGGCAACGAACCCGTCCGCCGCGCGATGCATTCGGTGTTCCTCTTTCACGCGATTCAGGCGGGGATGGACATGGGCATCGTCAATGCCGGCCAGCTCGACGTCTATGACGCGATCGATCCGGTGCTGCGCGAGGCGTGCGAGGACGTGATCTGGGATCGCACCGCTGATTCCACCGAGGTGCTGATCGCGATCGCCGAGAAATTCCGCGGCACCGATGCCGTCGCCGAGAAGGCCGCCGAGGAATGGCGCTCCTGGCCGGTGGTCAAGCGGCTCGAACATGCGTTGGTCAAGGGCATCGACGCGTTCGTCGTCGACGATACCGAGGAAGCGCGCCAGCTGTTCGCGCGGCCGATCGAAGTGATCGAAGGCCCGCTGATGGACGGCATGAACGTGGTCGGCGACCTGTTCGGATCGGGCAAGATGTTCCTGCCGCAGGTCGTCAAGTCGGCGCGGGTGATGAAGAAGGCGGTCGCGCATCTGCTGCCCTATATCGAGGCGAGCAAGGTCGCCGGCGACCGCTCGAAGGGCCGGATCGTGATGGCGACGGTCAAGGGCGACGTCCACGATATCGGCAAGAACATCGTCGGGGTCGTGCTCCAGTGCAACGGTTATGAGGTGATCGATCTCGGCGTGATGGTGTCGTGGATGAACATCCTCAAGGCCGCCAACGAGAATGATGCCGACATCATCGGCCTCAGCGGGCTGATCACGCCGTCGCTCGACGAGATGGTCACGGTCGCCGCCGAAATGCAGCGCGCCGGCATGGGAATGCCGCTGCTGATCGGCGGCGCGACGACGTCGAAGGTCCACACCGCCTTGCGCATCGCCCCCGCTTATGACGGGCCGGTGATCCATGTGCTCGACGCCAGCCGCGCGGTCGGCGTCGCCTCGACCTTGATGAGCGATACGCAGCGCGACGCGTTCGTCGACAAGACCGCCGCCGATTACGAGGCTGTCCGCGTCGCCCGCGCCAACAAGGGCCAGAGCGAGCTGGCGACTTTGGCCGAGGCGCGCGCCAATGCGTTCGTCGCCGATCTGTCGCTCAAGCCCGGTGCGCCCCGGCAGCCCGGCGTGCACGTGTTTCCAGAGTGGGATCTGGCCGACCTGCGCGACTGTATCGACTGGACGCCGTTCTTCCGCGCCTGGGAACTGGCGGGCAATTATCCGGCGATCCTCGACGATGCGGTGGTCGGCGAGAGCGCGCGCAGCCTGTTCGCCGACGCGCAGGCGATGCTCGACCAGATCATCGCCGAGAAATGGCTGACCGCGACCGGCGTCGCGGCGCTGTGGCCATGCCGCCGCGACGGCGACGACGTGCTGATCGCGACCGAATCGGGCGATGTGCGGATGCCGTTCCTGCGCCAGCAGGTGAAGAAGCGCGAGGGCCGCGCCAATATGTGCCTCGCTGATTTCATCGATCCCGCCGGCGACTGGATCGGCGGTTTCGCGGTGACCGCGGGCCACGGCATCGAGCCGCATCTCGCGCGCTTCAAGGCCGAGCATGACGATTATCGCGACATCCTGCTCAAGGCGCTGGCCGATCGTCTCGCCGAGGCGTTCGCCGAACGCCTGCACCAGCATGTCCGCACCAGCTTGTGGGGCTATGCCGAGGGTGAGCAGCTGACCAACGAGGCGCTGATCCGCGAGCAATATCGCGGCATCCGCCCCGCGCCGGGCTATCCGGCCTGCCCCGACCATTCGCTGAAGCCGATCCTGTTCGACCTGATCGACGGCACCGCCAACACCGGCATCACCTTGACCGAAAGTTTCGCGATGTGGCCGACCGCGGCGGTCTCGGGCTTCTATTTCGGCCATCCCGAAAGCGAATATTTCGGTGTCGCGCGCGTGGGGCCGGACCAGGTCACCGACTATGCCGCGCGCCGCGAGATCGACATGGACACCGCCCAGCGCTGGCTGCGGCCGAACCTGGATTGAGGGCCACTTCTGCCCTCTACCGCTTGCGGGAGAGGGACAGACCTGCGCAGCAGGTCAGGGTGAGGGCCTGAGCGGGTCTCGCCCTTCGGGCCCTCAGTGCGCCAGGCAAGCTGGCGCGATCCAGCCGGTGGAAGACCGGTGCGGGTAGGCCGTAGCGGGCGCCCGTTAGCGAGTGTTGCATGTCAGCCGGCGACGGCTGGGGTGAAGCGT
>Ga0068862_100000291_pt1 | contig 55364 bp, 52 predicted proteins | sample KBSSwiS52_FD_66598 | JGI IMG/M metagenome (GOLD analysis project Ga0068862, IMG submission 66598) | Switchgrass rhizosphere microbial communities from Kellogg Biological Station, Michigan, USA - KBS Switchgrass S5-2 | ecosystem: Host-associated > Plants > Roots > Rhizosphere > Soil ...
TCCCCTAAAGGGGAGGGGCTTAAGCGGCTGACATTCCATCGAAAGTGGAGATGTGTGCATCGCTTAGACCGCTTGCGGGAGAGGGACAGGTTCGCGCAGCGAACCCAGGGTGAGGGCCTGAGCGGGTCTCGCCCTTGGTGCCCTCACCCTCGCCGCCTTCGGCGTCTTTCCCTCTCCCGCAAGCGGGCGAGGGTAGGGCGCACTCAAATCCCGTTCGCCGCGCCCAGCACCGCGCGCACCGACGCGGTCGCGACATCCTCGTCGATGCCGACGCCCCAGATCGTGCGGCCGTCCGGCGTCCGGCATTCGACATAGGCGGCGGCCTGCACGTCCGATCCCTTGCCGATCGCATGCTCGCTATAATCCGCCACGTCGAGGTTGACGCCGCACTGCTCGCGCAGCGCCGCCAGCACCGACGAGATCAGGCCGTTGCCGCGGCCGCTGACCGACTTCATCGCGCCATCGACCTTGACGTGCCCGGCGAAGATGCGGTCGCCATTGGGCGCGCGGCTTTCGTCATAGGCGTCGAGCGTGAAGCGCTGCGGTCCCTCGAGCCGGTAGGTGGTGCGGAACGACTGCCAGATGTCGTCGGCATGGAGTTCGCGGCTGCTCTCGTCGGCGAGCGCCTGGACGTGGCGGCTGAAATCGGCCTGCAGTCGCTTGGGCAGCTTCAGCCCCTTGTCCTGTTCGAGCACCCAGGCGACGCCGCCTTTGCCGCTCTGCGAATTGACGCGGATCACCGCCTCGTAGCTGCGGCCGAGATCGGCCGGATCGATCGGCAGATAGGGGACTTCCCAATATTCGTCGTTGCGCTGCTCCTGCGCCGCGAAACCCTTCTTGATCGCGTCCTGATGGCTGCCCGAGAAGGCGGTAAACACCAGGTCGCCGGCATAGGGATGGCGCGGGTGGACGGGGATGTTGTTGCAATATTCGACGGTCTTGATCACGCCGTCGATGTCCGAGAAATCGAGGCCGGGATCGACGCCCTGCGTGTAGAGGTTCAGGCCCACCGTCACCAGATCGACATTGCCGGTGCGCTCGCCATTGCCGAACAGGCAGCCCTCGACCCTGTCGGCGCCGGCCATCAGCCCGAGTTCGGCGGCGGCGACGCCGGTGCCGCGATCATTGTGCGGATGCAGGCTGATCACCACCGACTCGCGATTGGGCAGATTGCGGTGCATCCATTCGATCTGGTCGGCATAGATATTGGCGGTCGCTGCCTCCACCGTCGCCGGCAGATTGAGGATCAGCGGCTTTTCCGGCGTCGGGCGCAGGACGTCCATCACCGCGACGCAGACCTCGAGGCTGAAATCGAGTTCGGCGGTGGAGAAGGTTTCGGGCGAATATTCGAACCGCCAGTCGGTGTCGGGCTGCTTGCCCGCCTCGTCGCGCAGGATTTTGGCGCCGTTGACGGCGATGTCGCGGATCTCGGAGCGGTCCATCTGGAACACGATCTTGCGCCACGCCGGCGATACCGCGTTGTAGAGATGGACGATCGCGGTCTTCGCACCCTTCAGGCTCTGGAAGCTGGTCTCGATCAGGTCGCGGCGCGATTGCGTCAGCACCTGGATCGTCACGTCGTCGGGGATGCGGCCCGACTGGACGAGGCCGGAGATGAAATCGAACTCGGTCACGCCGGCGGCAGGAAAGCCGACCTCGATCTCCTTGAGGCCGACCTTGACCAGCAGCTCGAAGAAGCGGGTCTTCTTCTCGCTGTCCATCGGGTCGATCAGCGCCTGGTTGCCGTCGCGCATGTCGGTCGACAGCCAGCGCGGCGCCTTGGTGATGGTTCGGGTCGGCCATAACCGGTCGGGCAGGTTCACCTGCGGGAAGGGACGATATTTGACGGATGGGTCGCGCAGCATGGCAAGTCTCGATCTGCTTCGCCCGCGAGCATCGCGGGCTGTGGTGATATCGGGTGATCGGCCCTTAGGCGGCGGCGCGGCGCGGCGGCCACGCGAAAAGACACGCGCCTAAGGGCGCGTAAGTCGAAGCAGGAGAAGGCCGCGATGCGTCGTCATGCGCGGCCCTCTTAACGTGGAAACATCGGCGCTGTCTACCGGCTTAAACCCCTCTACCGCTTGCGGGAGAGGGACAGACCTGCGCAGCAGGTCAGGGTGAGGGCCTGTGCGGTTCGCGCAGCTCAGGCCCTCACCCCTTTCCCGCAAGCGGTAGAGGGATGAATTACTGCCGCTCGAACGCCGCGCTGATCTGCAGCGGCACTTCGTCGGGCACGAACGGGATGCCATAGGAGATGCCGAAATCGCTGCGCTTGATCTTCGTCTCGGCGTGGAAGCCCACCGTGTCCTTGCCGCCGGCCTGCGGCGGACCGGCGCCGGCGCCGCTGAAGGCGACGTCCAGCACGACGCTTTTCGTGACCCCCTTGATCGTCAGGTCGCCGGTGACTTTGGCCGTCTCGCCCGCGACCTTCACATTCGTCGATTTGAACGTGGCAGTCGGGAATTTGGCGGCGTCGAAGAAGTCCGCCCCCAGCAGATGGGCGGTGAGCTTCTCGTTGCTGGTGCCGATCATTGCGATCGGCAGTTCGATGCTGACGCTGGCCGCCGCCGGCTTGGCCGGATCGAGCGTCAATGTGCCCGTCGGGCTGCCGAACAGGCCGAAATAATCGTTGAAACCGAGATGGTTGACCCGCCATGCGACCTGCGCGTGGTTGCTGTCGAGCTTGTAGCTGCCGGCCTTGACGCGGGTCGCATCCTTTGCGCCAGGCACCTGCATCGCCTGTTGGGCGACGACGGGAATGGCGATGCCGGCAAGGCAGGCGGCGGCGATGAACATGGAACGCATGGGTCTTGGATCTCCTCGTCGATGGCGGCGTACAGAGCGTGCGGTCAGATCGTCAGTGCGTCGCCGATCGCCGCATAGATAGAGTCGAGCTCGGCTGCCGTCACGCAATAAGGCGGCATCAGGTAGACCGTGCTGCCCAGCGGCCGCAGCAACAGGCCGCGTTCGCGAAAGAATGCGTTCAATCGCGGCCCGATGCCGGCGAGATAGCCTTGGGCATCGCCGGCGATGTCGAGTGCTGCGATCGTGCCGAGCTGGCGCGTTGCGGCGACGCGCGGATGACCGGCCAGCCCGGCGATGCCGGCGCGCTGCCATCCCGCGAGCGCGGCGATGCGGTCGCGCACCGGTTCGTCGGCCCAGATGTCGAGATTGGCGTTGGCGGCGGCGCAGGCGATCGGGTTCGCGGTGTAGCTCGACGAATGATAGAAGGTCCTGCTGCGATCGGTCGACCAGTGCGACTGGAAGATCCGCTCGGCGCACATCGTCACCGCCAGCGGCATCGCGCCGCCGGTCAAGCCCTTCGACAGGCAGAGGATGTCGGGCACGATGCCGGCCTGTTCGCAGGCGAGCAGCGTCCCGGTCCGGCCCCAGCCGGTCATCACCTCGTCGGCGATGAACAGCACGTCATGCGCCGCGCACACGGCGGCGAAGGCGGCGAGCGTGGCCGGGCTATAGGTCAGCATGCCGCCGGCGCCGAGGATCAAAGGCTCGACGATGAAGGCGGCCGGGGCGGGGCGGGCGCGGCAGACCGCCTCAAGCGCGTCGATCGCCGCCTGTTCGGCGCCGGCCACGGGGAAGGGGATGCGTGCGACGTCGAACAGCAAGGGCGCATAGGCCTGGTTGAACACACCGCGTGCGCCGACCGACATCGCGCCGATCGTGTCGCCATGATAGCTGTGCTCCATCACGACGATGCGATGGCGCGGCGCGCCGAGATTGGCCCAATGGCCGAGCGCCATCTTGAGCGCGACCTCGACGCTGGTCGATCCGCTGTCGGAGAAGAACACCCGCGTCAGTCCGTCGGGCATCATCGCCACCAGCCGCTGCGCGAGCGTCTCGGCGGGTTCGTGCGTCCAGCCGGCGAAGATCAGCTGGTCGAGCTTTGCGGTCTGCGCGCGGATCGCGGCCATGATGCGCGGGTGGCAATGGCCGTGCGTCGTCACCCACCAGGACGAGATCGCGTCGAGCCAGCGATTGCCGTCGATGTCATAAAGCCATGCGCCCTCGGCGCGGTCGATCCGCGGGATCGGTTCGGCGAGAGCGTGCTGGGTGAACGGATGCCAGACGGGGGAGGTCATATCGATCGCCTTCTCCCATACCCTCTCCCGCTTGCGGGAGAGGGACCGGCACGCGCAGCGGGCCAGGGTGAGGGCCTGAGATAGCGCCCGCTCAACAGGCCCTCACCCTCGCCGCCTTTCCCTCTCCCGCAGGCGGTAGAGGGCTTCATTCGAAATCCCCCAGATCGAACCCGCGCGCGAACGCGATCGCCAGCGCCTGCGGCGTCAGCCGTTCGAGCCTCGGCAACCGGCCGAGCCGCCGCACGCCCGACAAAGCAGGGATGATCGCCTCGCTGTCGGGCATCGCGTCGCCGATGAAGGCGATGCCGAGGATCGGGACGCTGCGCGCCTTCAAGGCCTCGATCGTCAACAGGCTGTGGTTGATCGTGCCGAGGCCCGTGCGCGCGCAGATGATGACCGGGATCGCCCAGCGCGCGAAGACGTCGGCGAACAGGATATCGCGCGTCAGCGGCACCAGCGCGCCGCCCGCGCCTTCGATCACGAGCGGACCATCGGTCGCGGGCGGATCGAGGCGGCCGGCGGCGATGGCGACGCCGTCGCGCTCGGCGGCGAGGTGCGGTGAGGCGGGCAGGGTCAGGCGATAGGCTTCGGGATGGATATGCGCCGAAGCCAGCCGCGCGACGACCTCCGAGTCGGTTTCCTCGTCCAGTCCGGCCTGCACCGGCTTCCAATAGGATGCGCCGGTCGCCGCGGCGAGCGCGGCGCTGAAGACGGTCTTGCCGACGCCGGTGTCGGTGGCGGTGACGACGAAGCGGCGGTTCATGCCGCCTCGGCGAGTGATCCGGCCATCAGGTCGACCAGCGCGTCGACATCGTCGCGCGTGACGTTCAGCGTCATCGACAGCCGCAGCCGCGCGGTGCCGGACGGCACGGTCGGCGGGCGGATGCCGCGCACGTCGAAGCCGCCGGCCTGCAGCGCCGCGGCCGTCCGCATCGTCAGGCCGTTGTCGCCGATGATCACCGGGATGATCTGGCTGCCGGTGCGCGGCACGCCGAGCCTTGCGGCGAGGTGGGCATTGGCATGTTCGTACAGGGTCCGCAGTTCGGCGCGGCGATCGTCGGCCGCGGCGCTCAGCCGCAGCGCGTGGCGCACGGCAAAAGCGATCAGCGGCGACGGCGCGGTCGAGAAGATGAACGGCCGGCCGCGGTTGATCATGAAGTCGATCAGCACGCGCGGGCCGCACAGCAGCGCGCCCTCGACCCCCAGCGCCTTGCCGCAGGTATGCAGCGTCGCGACATTGGGTCGGCCGGCGATCGCATGCGCGAGGCCGCTGCCCTGCGGGCCGAACACGCCGGTCGCATGCGCCTCGTCGACGATCAGCCAGGCATCCTCGCGCTCGGCGAGCAGCTGGAGATCGGCGAGCGGCGCGCGGTCGCCGTCCATGCCATAGAGGCTCTCGACCGCGATCCACACGCGGCCGGTGGCGCCCGACGCGCGCCAGTCTGTGATGATGTCGGCGAACGCATTGACGTCGTTGTGGGCAGCGGCGACGAAGCGCGCGCGACCCAGCTTCATGCCGTCGTGGACGCTGGCGTGGATCAGGGCGTCATGCACGACCAGGTCGCCGCGCTGGGGAAGCGTGGCGAAAAACGTGCCATTGGCGGCGAAGCCGGTGGCGAAGAACAGGGCCGCCTCAGCGCCGAAATGGACGGCGGCTTCCTGTTCCAGCGCCTCATGCTCGTGATGATTGCCGCGCAGCAACCGCGAGCCGCCCGAACCGATGGGAATGCCCGAGGCAATCCCAGCGGCAACCGACTCGCGCAGGGCCGGCGAGGCGGCCAGGCCGAGATAATCGTTGGAGGCGAAATCGAGCCCCCGGCGCGGAGCCAGGCCGCGCAGCCGGTTCTCGACTGCGAGTTCGGCCAATTGCGCGCGCTGGGGTGCGGCAAGGTCGGTCATGTCGCTGTCCTCCCTTGCCGCGTCCGCCTCAGTTCCGGTCCTTGTCGACCAGCTTGTTGGCGCCGATCCAAGGCATCATCGCGCGCAGTTCGGCACCGACCTTCTCGATCGGATGCGCGGCGGCGGCCTTGCGCGCGGCCTTCAGCTCGGGCTGGCCGGCGCGATTGTCGAGCACGAAATTCTTGACGAAGCGGCCGCCCTGGATGTCGGCGAGCACGCGCTTCATCTCCGCCTTGGTCTCGGAGGTGATGATCCGCGGGCCGGTGGTGATGTCGCCATATTCCGCGGTGTTCGAGATCGAATAGCGCATGTTGGCGATGCCGCCCTCATACATCAGGTCGACGATCAGCTTCACCTCGTGCAGGCACTCGAAATAGGCCATCTCCGGCGCATAGCCGGCCTCGACCAGCGTTTCGAAGCCTGCCTGGATCAGGTGGGTCAGACCGCCGCACAGCACCGCCTGCTCGCCGAACAGATCGGTCTCGCACTCTTCCTTGAAATCGGTCTCGATGATGCCCGAACGGCCGCCGCCGACCGCCGAGGCATAGGCCAGCGCGACGTCATGCGCGTTGCCGCTGGCATCGCGCGCGACCGCGATCAGGCAGGGCACGCCGCCGCCGCGGACATATTCCGAACGCACGGTGTGGCCCGGACCCTTGGGCGCGATCATGATCACGTCGAGATCGGCGCGCGCCTCGATCAGCCCGAAATGGATGTTGAGGCCGTGTGCGAAGGCGAGGGCGGCACCCTGCTTCATATTGGCGTGGAGATCGTCGGCGTAGATCGCGGCCTGATGCTCGTCGGGCGCCAGGATCATGACGATGTCGGCCCAGGCGGCGGCATCGGCGTTGGACAGCACCTTGAAGCCGGCGCCTTCTGCCTTCTTCGCGGTCGCCGAACCGGGCCGCAGCGCGACCGCGACGTCGGCGACGCCCGAATCGCGCAGGTTCTGGGCATGGGCATGGCCCTGGCTGCCATAGCCGACGATGGCGATCTTCTTGCCCGTGACGAGCTTCAGGTCGGCATCACGATCGTAATAAACGCGCATTGGTCTTCCCTTATGAAATGAAATTTCGAAAAACTTCCCTCTACCGCTTGCGGGAGAGGGACAGGCTCGCGCAGCGAGCCAGGGTGAGGGCCTGAGAGCGGGTCTCGCCCTTCAGGCCCTCACCCTCGCCGCCTGCGGCGGCTTTCCCTCTCCCGCAAGGCTCTCCTGAGCTTCGCCGAAGGGCGGTAGAGGGTAGGTGGCACCAATTCTGCATCGTCACGCCGCTTCTTTCCCGCGCGCGATCGCGACGATGCCCGTCCGGGCGACCTCGATCAGCCCGACCTCGCGCATCAGTTCGACGAACTTCTCGATCTTCTCCGTGCCGCCGGTGACCTCGAACACGAAGCTCGACGTCGTCGCATCGACCACGCGCGCGCGGTAGACGTCGGCGAGGCGCAGCGCTTCGATGCGATGATCGCCGATGCCGGCCACCTTGACCAGCGCCAGCTCGCGCTCGACATGCGGGCCCAGCGCGGTCAGGTCGATCACCTTGTGGACCGGCACCAGCCGCTCGAGCTGGGCGATGATCTGCTCCATCACCGGTGCCGACGAGGAGGTGACGATCGTGATCCGGCTGATCAGATCGTCCTCGCTGATGTCGGTCACCGTCAGGCTCTCGATATTATAGCCGCGCGCGGTGAACAGGCCGGCGATGCGGGCGAGGACGCCCGCTTCATTGTCGACGATCACGGCCAGCGTGTGCCGCTCGCGCGCTTCTTCCTTGATATGCATCAGACCAGCGCCTTCGCTTCGTCGTTCATCTCGCCCGAGACCTGGCCGGGATCGAGGATCATGTCGGTATGGGCCGCCCCCGACGGGATCATCGGGAAGCAATTGGCGAGCTTGGCCACGCGGCAGTCGACCATCACCGGGCCGTCATGCGCGAGCATCGCGGCGATGCCGTCGTCGAGCGTGGCGGGATCGTCGATCCGCAGGCCCTTCCAGCCATAGGCTTCGGACAGTTTCACGAAGTCGGGCAGGGCATCGCTGTAACTCTCCGAATAGCGGCCGGAATAGGTCAGCTCCTGCCATTGGCGGACCATCCCCATATATTCGTTGTTGAGGATGAAGACCTTGACCGGCAGGCGGTATTGCGTCGCCGTCGACATCTCCTGGATGTTCATCTGGATCGACGCTTCGCCGGCGATGTCGATCACCAGCGCGTTGGGATTGCCGATCTGCGCGCCGATCGCGGCCGGCAGGCCATAGCCCATCGTCCCGAGCCCGCCCGAGGTCAGCCATTTGTTCGGCCCCTCGAAGTCGAAATGCTGGGCGGCCCACATCTGGTGCTGGCCGACCTCGGTGGTGATGATCGGCTTCTTCGCATGCGTTGCCTCCCACAGCCGCCGGATCGCGTGCTGCGGCATGATCTCGGACTTCGACTCGGCATAAGCGAGCGACTTGCGGCCGCGCCAGTCATCGATCTGCGACCACCAGCTTGAGAGATCGACCTTCTGGTGCTGGCGCGCCTTCCAAAGCTTCACCATGTCTTCCATCGCGCGACCGACATCGCCGATGATCGGCAGTTCGACGCGGACGGTCTTGTTGATCGAGGACCGGTCGATATCGATGTGGATCTTGCGCGCGTGCGGTGCGAACGCGTCGAGCCGGCCGGTGACGCGATCGTCGAACCGCGCGCCCAGGCAGACGATCAGGTCGGCCTTGTTCATCGCCAGATTGGCTTCGTAGGTGCCGTGCATGCCGAGCATGCCCAGCCACTGGCCGGACGAGGCGGGAAAGGCGCCCAGGCCCATCAGGGTCGAGGTCACCGGCGCGCCGCTGATCCGCGCCAGTTCGCGCAGCACCATGCTGGCGCCCGGACCCGAATTGATCACGCCGCCACCGGTGTAGAGGATCGGTCGCTCGGCGGCGGCGAGCATCTCGACCGCCGCTTCGATCAGCTTGGTGTCGGCCTTGACCTGCGGGCGATAGGTCTTGTGCTGGATCGCGCCGGGCTTGCGATAGGGCGCGGTCGCGACCTGGACGTCCTTGGGAATGTCGATCACGACCGGGCCGGGGCGTCCCGAAGTGGCGATATGGAACGCCTCATGGATCGTGTCGCCCAGCTTCGCCGGCGATTTCACCAGATAATTATGCTTGGTGCAGTGGCGCGTCAGCCCGACCGTGTCGGCTTCCTGGAACGCATCGGTGCCGATCAGGTGCGTCGCGACCTGGCCGGTGATGACGACCATCGGAATCGAGTCCATCAGCGCATCGGTGATGCCGGTGATCGCATTGGTCGCGCCGGGTCCCGAGGTGACCAGCACGACGCCGGGCTTGCCGGTCGAGCGCGCATAGCCCTCCGCCGCATGCGTTGCCGCCTGCTCGTGACGGACGAGGATGTGGCGAATCCGCTTCTGCTTGAACAGCGCATCATAGATCGGAAGCACGGCGCCGCCGGGATAGCCGAACACGACCTCGACCCCGAGGTCGTTCAGGGCTTCACACAAAATATCGGCGCCGCTCAGTTCGGTGGCCATGATGTCCTCGTCTTTCCGCTGCCGCGCCCTCTCGCAATGCCGAGGGACGTTGGCAAGGCGCGCTCCGCTAAACGCAATAAACTATGGTGTCAATGCCATATTGCACAACATTGTTGCTAATTCATCGATTTCTACGTCATTCAATTGCGCAGTCGCCCGCGGCCATGCGGACGGCGGCTGGCGCGCGAACCAGGTATATTGCCGCTTGGCATATTGGCGCGTCGCGGTCCGGGCGTGTTCGACCATCGTTTCGCGGTCGATTTCGCCGTCCAGCCACGCCGCGATCTCGCGCACGCCGATCGCGCGCATCACCGGCAGCGCCGGATCGAGACCGCGCTGCCGCAAGGCTTCGACCTCCGCGATCGCGCCGGTTTCGAGCATGGTTTCGAAGCGCCGGTCGCAGCGCGCGACCAGCCAGTCGCGCGGCGGCAGCAGGACGAGCGGCGCGAGCCGGATCTGTCCGCCGATGCCCCCCACCTTCGCCGCCTGCCAGTCGGCGAGCGGCCGCCCGGTCGAGCGCACGACTTCCAGCGCGCGCGCGACGCGCGTCGTGTCGGCCGGGGCGAGGCGGGCGGCGGCGGCGGGATCCTCGACCGCGAGCGCCGCATGCGCTGCCGACACCGGCAGCGCGCGCACCATCGCGCGTATTGCGGGATCGATCTCCGGCACCGGCGCGATGCCGTCGAGCAAGGTGCGCAGATAGAGGCCGGTGCCGCCGACCAGGATCGGCAGCCGCCCCGCCGCGGCGCTGTCGGCGATCGCGCGCCGGGCATCGGCCGCCCAGCGCGCCGCCGAGCAGGCCTCGGCGCCGTCGATATGGCCGAACAGCGCATGCGGCGCCTGCGCCTCCTCGGCGAGCGATGGCCGCGCGGACAGCACGCGCAGGTCGCGATAGACCTGCGCGGAATCGGCGTTGACGATCGTCGCCGGCAATCGCCGTGCGACGGCAAGCGCAAGCGCCGACTTGCCGCTGGCGGTCGGTCCTGCGATGAGCGCGACCCTGGTAGCCGGCGGGGGAAGATCATTGTTCATTGCGACGCTGATAGCATTGGATGGGCTGGAAGAGAGCGCCATCGACATCGCCCGCGATGCCGCGGCTTCGGCCGGCGGCGCGCCCGGAAACTGGTCGTGGATCGACAACGGCGTGGCAGCCGATCTCGCGATCGGGTCTGAAGCCGTCGCGGTGCGCGACGCGATCGAGGCGGCGCTGCCTTTGGTCGATGTGATCGTCCAGCCGGCGGATCACCGCCTCAAGACATTGCTCGTCGCCGACATGGATTCGACGATGATCACCGTCGAGTGCATCGACGAACTGGCCGATTATGCCGGCATCAAGCCGCAGGTCGCCGCGGTCACCGAGCGCGCGATGCGCGGCGAACTCGATTTCGAGTCCGCGCTCGATGCCCGCGTCGCCTTGCTTGCGGGGATGGATGCGGCGGTGCTGGCGCAATGTCTCGAGGAGCGGGTGAAAATCATGGCCGGCGCGAGGGCGCTGGTGCGGACCTTGCGCGCGCTGGGCGGCACGGCGATCCTGGTCTCGGGCGGCTTCACCCATTTCGCCGATCCCGTCGCCCTGGAGATCGGCTTCGACCGCGCGATCTCCAACCGGCTCGGGCTGGCCGACGGCCGGCTCGACGGCACCGTCGCGCGGCCGATCGTCGGTGCTGCGACCAAGCGCGAGGTGCTGCTCGACGCGCTCGCTGCGCTGGCGATCCCGGCACACGACAGCATCGCGATCGGCGACGGCGCCAACGACCTGCTGATGATCGGCGCGGCGGGTCTCGGCGTCGCCTATCACGCCAAGCCGAAGGTCGCCGCCGCCGCCGATGCGCGCGTGCGCAACGGCGACCTGTCGGTGCTGCTTTACGCGATGGGCGTTCCGAAAGCGGCGTGGGTCTGCTAGGCAGGAGCCGGCGCGAATCGTCTCTTTGTTGCGCATCCATGATGACGCTGGCGCCGTATCATGGGCCGTGGGTTCTTCCCGTCTGGTCGGACGCCCACGAGCCACTTCAAGGAGACAGATGATGCTGGAAACAGGGATTCCCAACCGCCGCGGCGTGTTCGGGCTGGTCGGCAAGGGCATACTCTCGGTTGCCGCGGTCGGCATCCTCGGCAATTCCGCAGCGATGGCCGGGGCAAAGGGCAAATCGGGCGGAAAACAGGGCGATATCGACATTCTCAACGTCGCGCTCGGGCTGGAGCACGAGGCGATCGAGGCCTATCAGATCGGTGCCGAGAGCGGCCTGCTGCAAAAGCCGGTGCTCGACGTCGCGGTCGTCTTCCAGGGCCATCACAAGGGCCATCGCGACGCGCTGATCGGCGCGATCAAGACGCTGGGCGGCAAGGCGGTCGAACCCAAATCGCGCGATGAATATGTGGCATCGCTCGGTGCCGCGGCAATCAAGTCGCAGACCGATATATTGCGGCTCGCCCAGAAGCTCGAGAAGGGTGCGGCCAACGCCTATATCGGCGTGATCCCCTCGTTCACCGACAAGTCGTTCTCGCAGGTCTCGGCCAAGCTCGCCGCCGACGAGGCGACGCACTGGGCGATCCTGTCCAACGCGCTCGGCGATCCGTTGCCGGCCTCGCCCCTGATTTTCGGTTGACGATCTTCGGCTGAGCGATCGCGGGCGGGGCGATGCTTCGGTAGCGCCGCGCCCGCGACGGCTTCGAAAGGATAGATCATGTCCAGACTATCGGGCGCCGCTGCCTTCTGGCTGCTGGCGTGGGCAGCCGTGCCGGCACAGGCCGCCAACGGTGCCGGCGGCGATGCCACGCGCGGCGCCGCGGTCTATGAAGACAAATGCACGGGTTGCCACTCGCTCGACGCCAACCGTGTCGGCCCGGCGCATCGCGGCGTTTACGGGCGCAAGGCGGGATCGGCCAAGGGCTATGCCTATTCGGCCGGGCTCGTGCGGTCGAAGATCATCTGGTCCGAAGCCACGCTCGATCGCTGGCTGACCAACCCGCAGGCCTTCATCAAGGGCGCGCGCATGGGTTTCCGGCTCGACGACCCCGCGAAGCGCGCGGACGTGATCGCCTATCTCAGGAAGACCAGCGGCAAATAGGGCGTTTGGACCGGGGCGCGGCGAATCAGGGCTTCGCCGTGATACAGGGATTGCCGGCCGCGATCACCGCCGCGCAGAGCCGATCGGCCGCCGCCTTGCTGGCGACCGGTCCCGCCTGCAGGCGCGTGACCGCGCCGGCCTTGACCAGGAAAGGCTGAAGCCCCGACAGGCCGGAGACGCGCGGCGAGATCTGGCCCCAGAGTCCGCGTGCCTTGGCAGCATCGCCGAACGCGCCGAGCTGGACGCGCCAGGCGCCCGAAGCCGGTGCGGCCGGTGCCGCCTGGGGCGGGACTGGGCGCGGCGGGGCGGGACGCGGGGCCGGCTTCGGCGTCGGTATCGCGCGCGGCGGGGGCGCTTCGACGGTCCGCACCGGCTGCGACGGCGGCAGGTCGACCGGCCGCGGACCCGTGCGCGGTCCGGTGGTGGCGGGCAGCGGTGCCGGCGTGCCGGCCAGCACCGGCCGTGCGGCGGTGCTTTCCATGTCGCGTGCCATCGCCATGCCCTGCTGGCGCTGCGCGAGCGGGATATATTTGTCCATCTGCGCCAGCGAGCGCGACGCCGGCGCAAGTCCGGCCGCCGACGCGCGGGTCATCAGCGCATAGGCGCGGACCCAGTCCTTGGTTACGCCGTCGCCGTTGAACAAAGCCGCGCCCAGATAATATTGCGCCCGCGGTTCGCCGCGCGCGACCGACTTTTCCAGCCACGGCATCGCTTCGGCCCGGCGGTTGTTCTGGAACAGCATCAGCCCGTAATTGTCGCCGCCCTGATAATGGCCCTGCAGCGCCGCGCGGCGATACCAGTCTTCCGCCGCCTTCATGTCGGCGGGGACGCCACGGCCCATCTTGTAGGCCTGGCCGAGATTGAACTGCGCGTCGGGATCGCCGTCGATCGCCGGCTTGCGCCATTTGGCGACGGCGCCGGCATAGTCGCCGCGGCCCCAGGCATCGACGCCTTCCTTGACCGCCGGATCGGGGACACGCACGGTCTGGGCGCCGAGTTCGGGCGCGGCCACGCCGGCGCCGAAGCTCGAAAGGATCAGGGCCGCAGCCAACACCGGCCGCGCGCTCGTTACGGTCATCAAATGCCTCCCAGCTCATTGGCCAGCTTAATCGGCCGAAATGCTTACACAAGAACGCTTAACGTCGCCTTAGCATATTTATCCACGTCCGAAATCGGGACAGCGCCGATCGGCCCCCAACAGCGCTGCCGGACCATTAACCAGAAATTAGCGGCCGTCGTGCGATTGGCGAGCAACGATTTGATCCGAGGGGACGATATGCGGGTTCTGGCGTTGGCATCGCAAAAGGGCGGATCCGGCAAGACGACCTTGTCTGGCCATCTGGCCGTGCAGGCGCAGCGCGCCGGACATGGGCCGGTCGTGCTGATCGACATCGATCCGCAGGGATCGCTCTCCGACTGGTGGAACGAACGCGAGGCGGAATATCCCGCCTTCGCCCAGACCACGGTCGCGCGGCTCGCTGCCGACATCGAGGTGCTGCGCCAGCAGGGCTTCCGGCTGGCGGTGATCGATACGCCGCCGGCGATCACGATGGCGATCCAGAGCGTGATCGCCGTCGCCGAACTGATCATCATCCCCACCCGCCCGAGTCCGCACGATCTGCGCGCGGTGGGGGCGACGGTCGATCTCTGCGATCGCGCCGGCAAGCCCCTGCTCTTCGTGGTCAACGGTGCGACGCCCAAGGCCCGGATCACCTCCGAGGCGGCGGTCGCGCTGTCGCAGCACGGCACGGTCGCGCCGGTCACGCTGCACCATCGCACCGATTTCGCCGCCTCGATGATCGACGGACGCACGGTCATGGAGGTCGATCCCAAGTCGCGGTCGGCCGGCGAGGTGGCCCAACTCTGGATCTACATCAACGACCGGCTGGAGAAGAATTTCCGCCGCACCGTCTTCAGCGCGCCCGCCAATCACGCCGGGATTTCGGCACCACGCCCGGCGGGTGGCTTCGGTCGCCGCGTCGTCGGCCAGTGAGAAAGGGTCTCGCCATGGCAGAAGCCAAGCCGTTCGCCTCGCTCTCCTCCGGTCTGCTGGCCCGCAAGGGCGCAGCCAAGCCGGCCATGCGCCCGCAGGGCTATGGATTCAGCACGATGACCGCCACGCCGGAGGATCTCGGCTGGAACGATATGGGCTATGATCCCCGCGCCGAACCCGATGCCGCCGCGCCGACGCGCCTGCCGATCCATCTCACGCCGGCGCCGGCCGAATCGCACGCCCCGGTAACCTCGCCCGACGTGCCGCTGCCCGCACCCGACGTGCCACCGGTGGTGACCCAGCAGCAGGATCTGGCGCGCGAACTCGGTGCCGTCACCGAGGAAGACCAGGCGCCGGTCGCAATCCGTCCGATGGCGGTGCCGGTGGTCGCGATCCGCCGCGCGAAGGAAGCGGCTGCCGTGCGCCGGGGCAAGGCGGCGTTCACGCTGCGGCTCGACGCCGAGCGCCATCTGAGACTCAGGCTCGCCTGCGCGCTCGATAACCGCTCCGCGCAGCAGCTCGTGACGCGCGCACTCGATGAATTTCTCGCCAACAAGCCCGAACTCGATGTGCTGGCAGGCCAATTGCCCGCGCGTAGCGTCGGCTCGAACGATTGACTGGGGGATTAAGCACATGAACCGGACAGCTTTGATCAAGATCGCGATGTCCTCGCTCGTCCTCGGCGTGACGGCGGTGGGCTGCACCATGAGCGGTGCCGGCACCCGCCCGATGGCGGCCGGCAGCGGACATCCCGAAAAGGCCGCCGCCAAGGCCGCCGCGCTGGCGCGCAAGGCGCTGGCCGAGCATAAATATGATGCGGCCGTCCTCAAGGCGGAGCAGGCCGTCGCCGCGATGCCGCGCGACGCCGGCTACCGGGCGCTGCTGGGCCAGGCCTATCTTTCCGCCGGGCGCTTCGCATCCGCCGAGGCGGGTTTCAGCGACGCGCTGACGCTCGATCCGTCCAACCCCAATGCCGTGCTCAGCCTGGCGCTGGCACGGATCGCGCAGGGCAACGCCAGTGGCGCGCGAACGGTGCTCGACGACAATCGCGACCTGCTGACGCCCAGCGACCGCGGTCTCGCGATCGCGCTGGCCGGCGATCCGGCTGCCGCGATCGAGATCCTCGAAGCCGCGGCGCGCACCGAGGGCGCCGATGCCAAGACCCGTCAGAACCTCGCGCTGACCTATGCGCTCGCCGGCCGCTGGAACGAGGCCAGGATCATGGCCGCCCGCGACGTCGCGCCGGGCCAGATCACGGCGCGCCTGATGCAATGGGCGCAGTTCGCCCGTCCGAACGCCGCGTCCGATCAGGTCGCCTCGCTGCTGGGCGTGACGCCGGCGCTGTCCGATCCCGGCCAGCCGCAACTGCTCGCGCTGGCGCCCGCCGCGCCCGCCGAACCAGCGCAAGCGCTCGCCGAAGCGGCGCCCGAGCCGCAGCCTGTTACCGATGAACCGACGGCAGCCGCCGAGACCGCGGTCGCGATGGCCGAGGCGCCCGCGCCCGTTCCCGCCGCCCTCGAAGCTCCGGCCGAAGTCGCACCGGCGATCGCCGGCATCGTCTTCCTGCCGCGCAGCGAGGTCGTGCAGCCCATCCCCGCCGCCACCGCGCCGTCCGTCATGCTGGCTGCCACCAGCACCACGCGGATCCCGGCGCGCATTTCCGCGCCGGCGCGTTCGGGGAATTTCGTCGTCCAGCTCGGCGCTTATTCCAGGCCTGCTGCCGCCGAGGCGGCGTGGACGCGCGCGGTCGGCCGCTTCGGGTCGCTCGCCGGCTACGCGCCGACGTCGGCCATCGTGTCGGTCGGCAGAGCTGGAAGGGTCCACCGCCTCGCCGCAGCCGGTTTCAGGACCTGGGGCGAAGCCAGCGCGATGTGCGCGCAGATCAAGGCATCGGGCGGCAAATGCTTCGCTCGCCCCGCCAGGGGCGATTCGCCGCTGCGGCTGGCGACGCGTGGCCCGCAGCGGGTTGCTGCGCGGTAAGTCTTGCCCGCCGATCGGGCAACGACGTCACGACGACCATGGGGTCCCGCCTGCCGGCGGGACCCTTTTTGCTGGCCGGAATCCGTCTTTGCGTCGCATTCCGCTCCAGGGTCATTCGGTCATGGACGACCGTCATCATCTTGAATCGCGCCTTGTTTTTCCCGATTTTTCAATTTTGCCGCCGTCCTTCGATTTTGGCGATCATGCGCCTTTCCACCTGCGATCGCCGCGGCGAAGAACAGGACGATGAGCACTGCGGAAATCATGGCTATGGCAATGATCATGACGATCTCTCAATCCATTTTTTGATAGGCAATTCGACCGGTCGAAGGCGCTTCGGACAGGATCGCCGCCGCCTTCATTCGTCTTTTGAAAGCGGTATCGCTCGGGATCGACCTTCGAATCCGCCCATGCCGTGCCACCACTGATAGGCGATGACGGCACCTTTGACCGGCTGCAGAAGTCCGATGCCGAGAAGGAGGATCAGCGGTAGCCAGATTGCGAGCTGGACCCACATCGGCGGGTGAAAATTCATCTCCACCGCCGCCATGCCCGGCACGATCAGATGGCCGAGCAGGAGGATCACGATATAGGGCGGGAAATCATCGGCGCGCTGATGGCGCATGTCCTGCCCGCATCCGGGGCAGCACCCGATCGGTTTGAGAAAGGCGCCGAACAGCCTGGCCTGACCGCAGGATGGACATCGGCTTCGCAGCCCGCGCCACAGCGCCGCGAACATGGTGTCCGGCACCACGGCTGTCGCGCAGGTCCGGCGCGAAGGCGCCGGAGCATCGGCCGCGACGACCATCTCGTCGCCCATGCGGACTTCGCGGTTTACCGACTGCAGCCATGCGTCGATCGGACGCTGGATGTCAGGCATCGGGCCGGCCAGCCGACGCGGTGTCGGACAGCGGTCGGTCGCGACCATAGCTTCGCTGCGCTCCCGGCGGCAATGGCTCGGCCTCGCGTCCCATGACGTCTCCAATCCGCCCGAATGGCCGCGGGCAATGCCGGTCTTGCCACCAGCCACGTTAGGGATCATATATGACACATCAATGTTTACATTTATACATGTAACTTGATGTATTATACATCATCTCGCCGCATCCCGACTCGTGGAGCCCCGTCGCCATGATCACCTCTTCCCAGATGCGGGCCGCGCGCGCGCTGCTGGCGATCGATCAGAAGCAGCTTGCCGAAATGGCAGGGCTTTCGCTGCCGACGATCCAGCGCATGGAAGCCTCGGACGGCCAGGTGCGCGGGATCATCGATACGCTGATGAAGGTCGTGGCGGCGCTCGAGGGCGCGGGCGTCGAGCTGATTGGCGAAAACGGGTCCAGCATCGGCGTGGGGCGCGGCGTGCGCCTGCGCGAGGTCGGGCAGCGCCGCGCAACGAGCGCAGCCGTGCCGCAGTCCGAAGGCAAGGCGGCGGACGGTGCCGCTTAGCCCGATGCCGCCGGCCTTCACCCCAAAGCTCGTCAGCGTATTGCGCGAAGGCTATGATCTGTTGCGGTTTCGCGCCGATGCCACGGCCGGCTTGACCGTTGCGATCGTCGCGCTTCCGCTCGCGATGGCGCTCGGGATCGCCAGCGGCGCGTCGCCGGACAAGGGCCTCGTCACGGCCGTCGTCGCCGGATTTCTGATTTCGCTGCTCGGCGGATCGCGGGTGCAGGTCGGTGGACCGACCGGCGCCTTCGTCGTCGTCGTCTTCAACGTGATCGCGCAGCATGGCTATGACGGACTGCTGCTCGCGACCCTGCTCGCCGGGATCATCCTGGCGATTGCCGGCTATGCGAAGCTGGGCCAACTCATCAAATTCATCCCGCACCCGGTCATCACCGGATTCACGGCCGGGATCGCGGTCATCATCGCGACGAGCCAGATCAAGGACTTCCTCGGCCTGTCGCTCGCCTCGGTGCCCGCCGAATTCCTGCCGAAATGGGCGGCCTATTTCGGGGCGATCGACACGATCAGCCTGCCGACGCTGGCGATCGGCGCCGGCGCCCTCGCGCTGATCATCATTCTGCGCAAGGTGGCGCCCCGGCTGCCGGGATTCCTGATCGCGGTCGTCGCCGCATCGGTCGCGGTGGTGCTGCTCCGGCTGCCGGTCGAAACGATCGGTTCGCGCTTTCCCGCCATGCCGGCCGGTCTGCCGATGCCGCATGTGCCGCCGGTTTCGCTCGACAGGATCAGGGAGGTTCTCCCCTCGGCGTTCACGATCGCCTTTCTCGCCGGGATCGAAGCCTTGCTGTCGGCCGTCGTGGCTGACGGGATGACGGGTTTTCGCCATCGCTCGAACCAGGAATTGGTCGGTCAGGGCATGGCCAATATCGCCTCGGCCATGTTCGGCGGCCTGCCGGCGACGGGCGCGATCGCCCGCACGGCCACCAACATCAAGGCCGGCGCCAGAACACCGGTCGCCGGCATTCTGCACGCGGCGTTCCTGCTGCTGTTCATCATGTTCGGTGCGAAGCTGATGGCGTTCGTGCCGATGGCGGCGCTCGCGGCGATCCTGTTCATGGTCGCCTGGGGCATGAGCGAAGCCAGGCACTTCATCGGCCATATGCGGATGCCCAACGCGGACCGCGCGGTCCTCCTGCTGACCTTCGGTCTCACCGTGCTGGTCGATCTGACGGTGGCGATCGGCGTCGGTGTCACGCTTGCGTCGCTGCTGTTCATGGCCCGGATGAGCGCCACCGTCGAAGTCAGTGCCGACGGGCATGGCGACCCAGACGACGATGAGGAGGAGGGCGAAGATGTGCATCAACGCGATGCCATACCCGCCGGCGTCGAGGTCTTCCGGATCTCGGGACCCTTCTTTTTCGGCGCGGTCGGCGGTCTGCTCGATACGTTTCGGGCGATGGGGCGGCGACCCGCAATCATCATCGTGCGCATGCGCCTCGTGCCGATGATCGATGCGACCGGCGCGACGGCGATCGAGGCGTTCGTCGACCAGGCGGAGCGGGCCGGGACGCAGGTGATCCTGTCCGGGGTGATGCCGCAACCGCTGGAGATGCTGCGTCGCGTTCATCTCGGACCGCAGGATGGCCGCATCCTGTTTGCAGCGAGCTATGCCGATGCGCTTCGCCTGGCGGCGGACGTCCCGGCCTAAACCAGCAGCGCCGCAACTTCGGCAATATCGGTGCCGGGCCGCACCAGCAGCCATTCGCGCGGATTATTGCCGTCGATCATCGTCACGGCATTGCGCGGGCACACGCCCAGGCATTTGACCTCGACGATGCCGACCCGCGCCTTGCGGCCCTTGCCCGCGCCGAGTTCGGCCTTCAGCGCCTTGGCCAGCCGCGTCCTGCCCTTGGGACCGAAACCGCCGCCGACCTTCTTCGAACATCTGGCGCAGATCAGCACCGCGCCATGCCATTCCGACCTGACCGTCGATGTCAACGCGGGCGGTTCCCCGGCGGCCGGCGCTCTTCGGCGCGGCGCAGGACTTCATAGGCGGCCTGGATCGCCTGGAAGCGCACCGCGGCCTTGGCGTCGCCCGGCTTGACGTCGGGGTGATTGGCCTTGGCGAGCGTCCGCCACGCCGTCTTGGCCGCGTCGAAATCGGCGTCGCTGTCGAGGCCCAGCATCTCCAGCGCGTGGAGTTCGTCGCGCGATCGCGTGCCGTCGCCGGGGCCGCCCCAGCTATAATGCGAGGTTTCGGCATAGCCCGACGCGTCGCGGCGCTCGTCGGCCTCGCGCGCCGCCGCTTCCTCGGCGCTCAGTCCCTCGAAATAATTCCAGTTGCGGTTATATTCGCCGGCGTGCGTCTCGCAGAAATACCAGCGTTCGGGGCTGTTGGGCGATTTGGGGGCAGGGCGGTCGCCGGGCTGGTCGCAGCCATGCCGGTCGCACATCCGCACCTGCACGGTCTCGCGGCTCGAGCCATAGCCACGCCAGCGGGGAAAGCCCCAGTCGGAAGATCGGGAGGAACGCGTCATTGCTTCGATCATGTAGAGGCGGGCGGCGGATTATGCCATTGCCGATCGCGCCTCGCCGCAAAACCGAGCAGGATCAGCGCCACGGTCGGCAGGCCGAGCACGATGCCGCCCCAGCGCAGGCTCAGCGCGCCACCCATCGCGCCGCCGCAGATGACAGCCAGCCAGAGCGCCAGCCACGGCCAGATCGCCGCCGCCGGCGCGCCACGCGCGGCGCCGGCCAGCCCCTCGCCGATGCGGGCGAGCGCACCGGTCATATGGGTGACGCCCAGCGGATGGCCGCCTTCGCGCGTCAGCGTCGCATTGGCGACGCCCATCGCCAGCACCATCAGCGGGACCGCGGCAGCCGCCAGCTCGATGCGGAAGAACCACGCCGCGACCAGCAGCAGCGCGGCTTCGAGGAACAGCAGCCGGCGCACGCGATCGCGCGCATCCTGGCCGAACAGATGGCCGGCGGCGACGCCGGCGACGAACAAAGCGATCAGCCCCATGCCGAACAGCGCGTCGCGCCACGACAGGCTGACGAGATCGACCGCCATCCGTGTCGAATTGCCGCTCATGAACGATACGAACCAGCCACCGAGCGTGACGAAGCCGACGCCGTCGACGAAGCCGGCGATTGCGGCGAGCGCCAATGCCATGCCGATGCCGGTGCCGGTGCGATTCAGTTGCTGCATGATATCGTCATCACTTCTGGTCGAGCACGCCGCGCAGCTTCTGCGCGAGCTGGGCGATCGAATAGGGCTTGGCGAGGAAATTGACGCCGGCATCGAGCCGGCCGTTGTGGACCACCGAATTGCGCGTGTAGCCGGTGGTGAAGATCACCGGGATGCCGGGCCGGATCTCGGCGATGGCGTCGGCCAGCTTGCGGCCGTCCATTTCGGGCATCACCACGTCGGTGAACAGCAAGCTGATCACCGGCTGCTCGCGCGCGATCTTCAGCGCTTCGGAGGGGGTGGGGGCGGAGAGCACGGTATAGCCCAGCTCGCGCAGCGCATCGACCGACAGATGGCGGACGCGCTGCTCGTCCTCGACGACGAGGATGACCTCTTCGAGTCGCCCGGTCGGCACCGCGTTGCTGACCGCGCGGTCGATCGCGACCGCCTCACTGCCGGCGAACCGCGGCAGATAGAGCTTCACGGTCGTGCCTTCGCCCGGTTCCGAATAGATCGCGACATGGCCGCCGGACTGCTTGATGAAGCCGAACACCTGGCTGAGGCCAAGCCCCGTGCCCTTGCCGACCGGCTTGGTGGTGAAGAACGGATCGAACGCGCGCTCGATCACGTCGGCTGCCATGCCGGTGCCGGTATCGGTCACGCAGATCGACACATATTGGCCCGGCGTCACGTCCATCCGGCTCGCGGCATAGCTCTCGTCGAGATGGGTGTTGCTGGTCTCGATCGTCAGGCAGCCGCCATCGGGCATCGCGTCGCGGCCGTTGACCGCGAGGTTGACGATCGCATTTTCGAGCTGGCCGGCATCGGCGTGCGTGCGCCACAGCCCGCCGGCCAGCACGGTCTCGACCCGGATGTCGTCGCCCAGCGTGCGCCTGAGCATTTCCGACATGCCGGTCACCAGCCGGTTGGCGTCGATCGCCTCGGGCGCCAGCGGCTGCCGGCGCGAGAAGGCGAGCAGCCGCGCGGTCAGCGCCGCCGCCCGCTCCGCGCCCTCGCGGGCATGGCCGATCGCCGCCAGCGCGCGATCGGGCGCGCTCTCGAACCGGCGTGAGGCGAGGTCGAGATTGCCGATCACGATCGCCAGCATATTGTTGAAATCATGGGCGATACCGCCGGTGAGCTGGCCGATCGTCTCCATCTTCTGGATGTGGCGCAACTGCCCCTCGGCCGCCTCGCGCGCCTCCACTTCGCCCTGCAGCGCGCCGAGCGACGCCTCGGCGGAACGCCGGGCATCGTCCATCTCGGCGAGCTGCGTGCGCGTCAGGCGCATCCACCAGATCGTCGTCACCAGCAGGACGATCAGCCCGGTCGTGAGCGCGACCGTCGTCAGCCAGCGCTGGCGTGTGAGCGCCTCGCCGCGCGCAGCGAGATCGGCGGCATTCTCCGCGCGCTCGGATGCGACGATCGCGCGGATCTCGCGCATCGCCTTGATACCGCGATCCGATCGGATCAGGGCCAGCGCGGCATCGCGCTCGCCCGCGGTCGCCAGGTCCAGCGTTTCGGACAATTCGGCGAGCTTCTCGCGCGACAATGTGCGCAGTCGACCGGCAATGACGTCCTTCGCCGCAAGCTCGGTACGGTCGATCCGTGCGAGCGCGTCGTCGACCCGGCTGACGCCCGAACGGTAGGGATCGAGATAGCGATCCTCGCCCGTCAGCAAATAGCCGCGCTGGCCGGTTTCGGCATCCTTGAGCGCGCTCAGCACCTCGATCAGCGCAAACTGATAGTCCATCGCCATGCGGCTGCGTTCGCTCTCGCGCTCCTGGCGCTGCGCCAGCAGCAGCCCGCCGATCACGACGGCGATGGTCAGCGCAAGCCCGATCAGGACCGGTGCGTTCGCCCAGATTTTGCCGTTCGATTTCATGACCTGAGGGGAAGTCCTAACGACCGCCACCGGCCGCGCAACCGCTTGCGTGCGGGAATCGCAGCACAAACGCGAAATTTGCCAGAGGGTCTATAAGCCGGGTTTTGTCCATCCCCGCTCGCGCGGGAACTGGGCGACCATTCCTCTAGGACGCGGATCGCTCCGCGCCTCAAGCAACCAACCCGGGCGACGGGCCGGAACCATGCCCTCGGGCCGAAGCCCGCTGCCGCCCCTATTCGGTCTTGCTCCCGGTGGGGTTTGCCATGCCGTCCCCGTTGCCGGGGCCGCGGTGCGCTCTTACCGCACCCTTTCACTGTCGCCTGGCCGAAGCTTCGGCGACCTGCTTTCTGTTGCACTGTCCCTGAAACGCCGGCTTTCGCCTGCGTCCCGCCGGGTGTTACCCGGCACCGTGGTTTCCGTGGAGCCCGGACTTTCCTCCCCTCCCGCACAGGCGGGAGCGGCGGCCGCCCGACCCTCTGGCGCCGCCGCCCTAGACCATGCTCGCCGCCATCGCAATTTTTCCGTCTCGCTTTGGCTGTGTTAGCGCGATATAACAGTCGAACCATGAACGGTTTCCGGCTCCGCTGCTGATGCTCTGGTCGCGAGACCGCGAACCCGTCGCCGCCGGCCCGGACGCTCCGCCGCCGCGCGCCGCCGATCCCGCGACGACGCCACCGCCCCCGGTCGTCCTGCCGAAATCGCGGCTGCGGATCATCCTGCGCCGCGTGCGATGGGCGTTCCTGATCCTGCTTGCGCTGTTCGTCCTGCTGGTCGGCTATCTCGCGATCACCGCGCCGCTCTCGCGTTCGCTCCAGCCGATCGCCGCGCCGCGAATCACGCTGCTCGCGGCCGACGGCACCGCGATCGCGCGCCGCGGCGCGATCATCGACAAGCCCGTGATCATCGCCGATCTGCCGGCACATGTGCCGCAGGCGTTCATGGCGATCGAGGATCGCCGCTTCCGCCAGCACTGGGGCATCGATCCGTGGGGCATCGCCCGTGCCGCCTGGAACAATATGAAGGCCGGCGGCGTCCGCGAAGGCGGCAGCACGATCACCCAGCAGCTCGCCAAGGTCGCCTTCCTCGATGCCGACCGGACGTTCGGCCGCAAGATGCGCGAAGTGCTGATCGCCTTCTGGCTCGAGGCGCGGCTGTCGAAGGACGAGATCCTCGCGCGCTATCTGTCGAACGTCTATTTCGGCGACAATGTCTACGGCCTGCGCGCGGCGTCGCAGCATTATTTCAGCGTCGCGCCGGAGAAATTGTCGGTCGGCCAGGCGGCGATGCTGGCCGGGCTGCTCAAGGCGCCGTCGAAGCTGGCGCCGACCGGCAATCTGCAGGGCGCGCAGGCGCGGCAGGCGCTGGTGGTGGCGTCGATGGTCGATGCCGGCTTCATCGACCAGGCGACGGCGCACCGGGCAGGGCCGGCGCGGCTGAAGCTCAAGACCGTCCGGACGATCCCCACCGGCACCTGGTTCGCCGACTGGGCGCTGCCGCAGGCGCGCGATCTTTCGGGCGCGGTCTATGCCGAACAGGATGTTAAGACCACGCTCGACCGCAAGCTCCAGCGCTTTGCCGAACGCGCGGTCCGCAATGCCGGCCTGCGTAACGCCGATATCGCGCTGGTGGCGATGCGGCCCGACGGCCAGGTCGTGGCGATGGTCGGCGGCAGGACCTATGCCGACAGCGCGTTCAACCGCGCCACCCAGGCGCGGCGCCAGCCGGGCTCGACCTTCAAGCTGTTCGTCTATCTCGCCGCGCTGCGCGCCGGCATGTCGCCCGACGATCTGATCGACGACAGTCCGCTGACTCTCGCCGGCTGGACGCCGAAGAATTCGGGCGGAAAATATCGCGGCAAGATCACGCTGCGCGAGGCGTTCGCGATCTCGTCCAACGTCGCGGCGGTGCGGCTCGCCGAGCAGGTCGGCCGCAAGAACGTGATTCGCGCCGCGCGCGACCTGGGGGTCCAGAGTCCGTTTGCCGACGATGCGACCCTGGCGCTGGGCAGTTCGGGCACGACTTTGATCGAGATGACCGCCGCTTATGCCGCGGTCGCCGGCAATCGCTATCCGGTGCGGCCGCGCGGGCTGCCCGAAATCAGCGAAAGCTGGTTCGATTCGGTCTGGGGCCGCCAGCACAGCTTCGACGAACGCCGCGTGCTGCCCGACCTCAAGGATTTGCTGTCCGCCGTCGTCGACAAGGGCACCGGCCGCGCGGCCGCGCTGACCACCGCGACCTATGGCAAGACCGGCACCAGCCAGGACAATCGCGATGCGCTGTTCATCGGCTTCGCCGGCGATCTGGTGACCGGCGTGTGGATCGGCAATGACGACAATACGCCGCTGTCGGGCGTCTCCGGCGGCGGCCTGCCGGCGCGGGTGTGGCGCGATTTCATGGCCTCGGCGCTCGGAGTCCAGTCGAAGGTCGCGGCCCGCGCCGCCGAGGAGGCCGAGGAGCAAGCCGCGGCCGAGAACGAGACCGAGGTCGACCTGGGCAATGCCGGCCTGACGATCGACGGCAAGATCGGCGACCTCGGCATCGGCATCAGGATCGGTCCGGACGGCATCGGCATCGAGACCACGCCCGCCGATCGGACCCCCGCGCCGGCGCCGCCCGAACGCGACGATGCCTTGCCGCCGGCCGAGCGCCCGCGCCGCGATGAGCGTTGAGCTTCCGTTTCTCCCATTCCGCGGTTAAGTCCCCTCTTGGGAGCCTATTCGTTCCCCAAGGGTTTTCACGCCCGATCCCAATCGACGACGGAAGGATACGCCATGGCCGAAACCAAGACCGGCAAGAAAACCGATGGTCTGAACGCACCCGTGCAACCCTCGCCCGAACTGGGCGCGATCGTGGGCACCAAGCCGCTCACCCGCGCCGAGGTGGTCAAGGAGATGTGGGTCTACATCAAGAAGCATGAGCTTCAGGATCCCGCCAACAAGCGCGACATCCTCGCCGACGACAAGCTGAAGAAGGTGTTCGGCAAGGACAAGTCCTCGATGTTCGAGATGAACAAGCACATCTCGGCGCACCTCAAGCCCGTCGGGTGACGGCCTGAGTCTGAGGGCCTGAATCTGACGGCCTGAATCCGGCGGCCTCCAGCCGCCCGGTTTCGAGCGATGCGGACGCGCCCCGGCGCGGCCGCATCGCCGCGCGCAGATCGTTCGCGCGCGCATCGATGCGCATGATGATAATTCGCATCTTCACAATTTCGCTCCGGCGCTCTACCAATCTCCCACGCCAGCGGCTCGCGGCCGCGCGCCTGGAGGGGAGTGTCCGAGATGAGCTATCCATATAATCCGTCGCTCTACAGCGAAGAGCATGAGCTGTTCCGTGAGACGCTGCGCCGCTTCATCCGCGACGAGATCGAACCGAATGTCGATCGCTGGCTCGACAATCACGGTATCGAGAACGCGTTCTGGCTCAAGGCCGGTGCGGCCGGCATTCTCGGCGTCGATAGCCCCGAGGACGATGGCGGGCCGGGCGACGACTTTCTCCACCGCATCGTGCTCGCCGAGGAGATCGGCTACAGCCCCGCGGGCGCGAGCATGGCGCCGGCGCTGATCGGCGACGGCACCAGCGAGATCCTCTACCGCAACGGCACCGAGGACCTGCGCCGGCGCTGGCTGCCGGGAATGGTCAAGGGCGAGATCCGCTTCGGTCTCGCGATCACGGAACCGATTTCCAGAACACCCGCTTCAAGCTGGCCGAAATCAAGACCGAACTCGCGGTCGGCCGCGCCTTCCTCGACGAGATCGTCCGCGACTACACCGCCAATGGCAGGCTCGACACGCTGAAATGCGCGATGGCGAAGATGTGGGTGTGCGAGATGGAGGGTCGCGTGATCGATCAGTGCGTCCAGCTCCACGGCGGTGCCGGCTATATGGACGAATATCCGGTCTCGCGGCTCTACACCGCCGCGCGCATCTTCGCGGGCACGTCGGAGATCATGCGGCTGATCGTCGGGCGGACGATCTAGCGGCTGGCAGTCCCGCCCTGCGACGCGACCGGCTTGGCATATTATGCCATGAAAGCTATGCTGACTCTCGCGTCTTTCGAGGAGTCTTGCGCGATGCCGACACGCAATGTGGTTCTGACCGATCGTCAACAGGGTGTCATCGAGACTTTGGTCCAGTCCGGGCGCTACCAGAATGCGAGCGAGGTGTTGCGCGAGGGACTTCGGCTGGTCGAGCAGCGTGATCGCGAGGATGTTCTAAAGCTCGAGGCGCTTCGCGCGGCCGCGCAACTCGGCTGGGATCAGCTCGAAGCAGGGAACTACGTCGACGTGGCCGAAGACCAGCTCGATGCGTTCCTCGGCCAGTTGCGCGCGCTGCCCAGCAACCAGCGGGGATGAAGAGCTTTCGGCTGACGTATCCCGCACGGTTCGACATCCGTGAAATTCTCGTTCGTTCGGAATTGGACCATGGAGTCGCTGCAAGCCGCCGTTACGAGCGTCTGATTGCAACCGCGCTCCACGATATCGCCGCGGAACCCGAGCGGAACGGCAGCATGGCCCGCCCGGAATTAGGTGCTGGCGTCCGGACCTGGCATCTGCGTGGCAGTCGTGAGCGCGCGCGGCAATGGGACGGGGTCGTGCGTCGACCGCGCCATTTCCTGATCTACAAGGCGATCGATCCCCAAATCGTCGCTGTCGGCCGCGTTTTGCACGATGCCATGGAGCTGCGCAGACACCTTGCGGCGCTCGAGGATCCGTTCGCCGATCTTCCCACCTACCACGGCGAATGACGAATCCGATTGGCTCGACGGGGGCGGCGAGCACGGGACACCGGAATCAAAAAATCCGGTCCGGCCAATCCTACGGCTTATGCTCCTTCAGCGCGACGCCGTCGTGCAGATAGGCCGGCGCCTCGATCAGCACGAAGACGATCCGGCACGGCGTATCGGTGCTGCTATTACGCCATAAATGGTTCGTACCGCGCTGAACGACGATGCCGCCGGCGCCGATCGTCGTCTTCGCGCCGTCATCGAGTTCCAGTTCGACCTCGCCCGACAGCACGATGCCATAATCGATGCTGTTGGTGCGGTGAAACGGCGAGGTGCTGCCTGGCAGCATGTCGACGATGCGGATCACCGAACCCTGGTCGATCGTCAGGCCGGCATCGCGCAGCCGCCCGTCGGTCTCGTCATTATTGTCGGCCGGCACCGTCGCCGTGGTCCAGACCAGCGCGAACGCCGCGTCGCCGCTGGGAATGGCCAAGGTAGGGAACAGATCGTCCGACTTGAAGATCGCGCACGCGGCCGCGTCGTGGCCGGTGACGATGCGGCGGACCGGCGGCAGGCCGGAGTCGCTGGCGCCGGTCATGCCGTCGGCACGCGTTGCGCGCTCGACCCGAACGGTGCGCGCCCATCGGCCATTCTGCCCTTCATTTTCACCATGTCTCCACATTGTGGGTTTCAATCATGCGCGATGGCGTCCAGCGCCCTCGCGACGAGTGTGGCGACATCGCCGTCATGCGTAAATCCCGCACGGTCGGCGGCCGGCGTCGCCAGCGGCGGCAGCCGCCCGAACGCGGCTTCCAGCGCGGCATCGGGCCTGTAGCCGACGAGCGCCGACGACACGCCGCATTGACGGGCGATTTCGGCTGCCAGCGTGCCTGTCGCGATCCGTTGGGCCGGCAGGGTGACGACGCGCGTGGCCGGCATCGCCGCCGTGTCGACCGTCAGCGCATGCTCCAGATTGGCGGCTGCGACGGTCACCGACAGCGCCCAGATCGTCGCCTCCGGCGATACCGGGCAGACGAACGACGTGCCGGATCGCAAAGCGTGGAACAGATCGCTCATGAACGCCGATTTCATCCCCGATGGCCCCTTCGGTCGCGCAAGGATGGCCGGAAGCCGCACCGACACGCCGTCGATCTCGCCGCGATGGTGCATCATCGCCACCGCGACCTCCATCATCGCCTTGTGCCCGCCATAGACCATCCTGGGTGCGAGCGGAGTCGTATCGTCGACGCCGTCGCCGGGGAGCGGATCGCCGAGCGCGGCGATCGAGCTGGCGAAGACGATTCGTGGACGAAACGCGGCCGCGCAGGCATCCAGCAGCAGGTCGTACATAGCATCGACGTTGATGCGGCGCGATGCGGCCGGATCGGCCTCGGCGGCACCGCCCGGCACGGTGGCGAGATGGATCAGCGCATTGCAGCCGTCGCGCAGCGCCTCGGCGCGGACGGCGGGCGAGGCGATGTCACCCGCGACCTTGCGGAGGGCGGGATGGTCCGCGAGCGCGGCGGTGCTGCTGTCGAGCGCGACGATCTCGGCACCGCGATCGAGCAGGCGACGGACCAGCACGCGGCCGACGAATCCGGCGGCACCGGTGATGATGATCGGCAAGGCTTGGTCTCCCCGGTCGGATTGGCTATCGCAATGCCTTTACGCCGGGAGTGCCGAACTTGATCACCGAAATTGCGATGCTGACGATCGATCCGGACAACGCCGCAGCGTTCGAGGCGGCCGTGGCCGAAGCGACGCCGGTGTTTCGCGCCGCCGAGGGCTGCCACGGCATGATGCTCGAACGCGTCGTCGAGGATCCGGCGCGCTATCGCCTGATCGTGCAATGGGAAACGATCGAACACCATATGGTGACGTTCCGTGAATCGCCGGCGTTCCAGATCTGGCGCGGACTCGCCGGTCCATTCTTTGCTGCACCGCCAGTCGTCGAGCACAGCGCGCTGGTGGCGCGGCATTTCTGAAGCGCCCTCAGATCGCGCCGGCGTCACCCTCGCGCGCCATCAGCGCGCGGATGGCGCTGGTCAGGTCGTCGGCGGAATAGGGTTTTGCGATGAACACGCCATTGTCCGCGATCTCCGCGGCCTTGGGCCGCGCCCGTCCGGACGTCACCAGCAACTGGATTTCGGGGCGCTGGCGATGGACGCGATCGGCCAGTTCGAGTCCGGTCATATCGCCGGGCATGTCGATGTCGGTGAACAGCACCGCCACTTCGGGATGCGATCGCAGGATTTCGAGCGCTTCGGCGGCGTTCGAAGCCTCCAGGACCTCGAGGCCATCGTCCTGCACGATTTCGGCCGCATTCATCCTGATGAAACATTCGTCTTCGACCACGAGGATCGTCCGGCGGGGCAGTGGAGGATCGTTCATCCAGGCTCAACATGTGGATCGCCGTGACGTTCCTTCATCGTCTCGCCTCGAACGCCGGCCTCGAACGCCAGCCTCGAGCGCCGGCCGCGAAGACGGGTCCCGAGGTCATGACCGCGGACCGTGGCGCCAAGCGAATAATCCGGGCGTCGTGGTGCCGGATATGATATCGGCGTTTTGTTCGTATCACGTGGCAACGGGGGGTGGGCCAGTTCAGGAGATGCTCCGGTGAATCCCACCCCATCTGCGGACCCGCCGCCCGGCCGCGGCGAGGATGACGAGCCGCGCGAACGCGCGCAGCGCTCCAATCTGCTGCTGGCCGCCACGATCGAGGCGCAAGACCTCAAGACCGCCGTCCGTATTCGCAACCTGTCGGAAACCGGCGCGATGCTGGAAGGCGCGGCGCTGCCCGGCGTCGGCGACCAGCTGACGCTGCGACGGCTGGATCTGGCGGTCGGCGCGACCGTCGTCTGGAGCGCGCGATCGCGCTGCGGCGTCAGGTTCGACCGGAAGATTTCGGTCGCCGGCTGGCGCGCCGGCACATGGTCGTCGCCTGGCGACAACCGCGATCAGCAACGCGTCGACGGAATCCAGGCCGCGGTTCGCGCGGGCGTCGCCACCACCGCGGCCGCGCCCGAGACGGTCGCGGCGCCCTCGGTCGGAATATTGGACGCGCGCCTGGCGGAGGAACTGGCGCATGTGCGACGGCTGATCGAGGCCATCGGCGACGAGCTGAGCGAGGAACCGCTGATCGTCCGGCGCCATCCCCGGGCATTGCAGGGTTTCGACATGGCCTGCCAGCTGCTCGGTCATATCGGATCGGTGCTGGGCGCACAGGACCGGAGCGCGGCCGTCAATGCCATCGGCATGGACGATCTCCGCGCGCGCCTGCTGCGGAAATCGCTGTTCTGACCTCGGGAAGTTTCGGGGGAAGTTTCGGGGACAACACTATTGAAGGCGTTGATCGCCACCGGCCGACGCTCAGCAATCTATTCAGCTCCATCGCGGCCAGCCACGCATCGACTTGCCTGTAGGCATCCGTCTGCCACTGATCAACCGTGCGACCGCCCATGATCGTGCCGCCCACGACGAACTGACGAACCCATACCGGTCCTACGGCATGAAAACGCGGCGCACTCCCGCGCTGGTGATAGCCGTTGCCTGAACTTACGTCAGCTAAGCGACATCAGGCTTCGCCCTGCCGACGATACCACGAACTGCGGTAGCAGTCTTTTCGACCCATGATCCCAAGGTCTTGCCTGCATTCTTGAACGAATAGCTGGTCTCTTCGCGCAGGATCGTATCAATCTTCTCGATGGCGAGTTCTTCGCGCTCGTCGAGTATCCCGTCGGCCTCTGCTATATCCTGCAGAAAGCCGATGAGTTCGCTGCGCATCGTGACCGGATTGCAATCGGGATTGGCGAGCTGGAACGTGGCGATGGCGCGCGCCATGTCCTTCAGGCTCTGCTGGTTCCGATCTGCGAGAATGACCGCGAGCGCCTTTTCGACATAGTCGGGGTCAAAGCCCCAGTCGGACACGAAGTGCCTGACGATGACGTCTCTTTCCGCTTCCACGAATTCACCGTCGATATGACCCAGCCTGACCGCCAGCGCCCCGATCAGATCGAACAGGCTCGCACCGAGCAAATCGATCGGCGTGTTGATGAATTTCGGAATCGTATCGACCCGCGAACCGGAATAGCCTCGAAAGAGGCGGGTCACGCCGTAATAGGCGCCACCCGATGCAACCGCAGCGGCGATGATCCAGCCGACCGGCGTTGCAGCAGCGGTGCCGAGTCCGATCATCGACAGAAATGCGCCCGATCCGGTGGACGCGAAGAAAGTGGAGGCAACGGCAGGCGATGCGGCTGCCGCCGCGCCGGTGGCGGCCGAACCGCCGACGTCCCACAATTCCTGAACGAATTTTTTCAGCTTCAGCGAGGCAAAGGCGTCTTCGCCGATGCCAAGCCGCAATTTGAAGCGAATGGGATCGGCGACCACGCGTTCGACGTCGTCGAACCGATGAATCAGCGCCTGATCGTTCGTATCCATCTCAGGCCTTTGAATCCATCGCGTCGAACCTTTCTTTCAACAGGTTGACGCGCGTCATGAGTGCATGATCCTTGATGTCGGCCAACGCACCTGATCCGAGCCCAAATGCGATCAAAAGCGGTGCGAGCAGCGGACCCAGAACCGCGCCAATAAACGGCACCGAAGCTATGAGCACCGACATGACCAGTGCAACGATCAGACCGAAGCTCGTGTTCGGAAAGCGCTTCACGGTCTCCAGAACGAAAGCGATTATCTGTCGTCCCGCGCTGATCAGCTTTCCGCCGACACTGACGGTAACGTTGACGATATCTGACAGAAGCGCCTTTGAATCGGCCGACAACTCGAGGCGGTCGATCCGCTCGAGAAGATCCCGCTTCGAAGGGAGATTGGCAAAAATCGCCAGTGCATCATCGTTGTTCGCGTGCATTTTGTCCGCCCCTTGTCCGTGCGTCGTGCATAGCACCGAACCAGGCGATTCGTTCAAGGTCTAATGGCTGGTCCGTCGTCAATTCCGGTATCGGCATGACCGCGGTTGAACCAGGGCAAGGCGTGGATGGGCGTGCGAGGCTCGCAGCCCGGCATCGGGGAATCTCCCGCAAAACTATCATCCCTAGTTTGTTTCGGAAACCATAAATGTCAGCATGTCCGATCCTGCTCTGACACGTACGCGACAGGCAGTTGATATTGTGTCCGCAAAATTCAACTTGCACCGATCATCGTCTCCGCAGACTCGCCACTTGGCTGAGATAAGCTACGCCGGTCGCAGCTGAACGATTAACCTTGCGAACATCTGCGCGCCAATCAAGCGCCGCCTTCAAGGGCTGCAGGGCATGAACGGCGAGCGAGGCCGCAAGCACGTACCCCGAGCCCGAGATGTAAGACGCAGCCAGTCCGACTGCGGTGGCGCCGACTGCGGACTTAGCGACCATTCCTTCGATCAACTTAGGCCACATGCGATCTCGGGCGGACGCGACCTCATCTCCATAAATCTTTAGACTTTTTAGAATGTTGACCGATACTTCTGACTCAGTTTTTATATAGCTAACTGTTGACCTTACATCGATCTTGGAAAGAACGGTAGTACGAACCTCTTCAACAAGCTGATCACGCAACGTGTTTGTCCTGTTCCGGAAATCTAAAATGTCCTCAAGGCTAAGACGCTCTATGTACTCAGCCGGCAAAACTTGTCCAACAATTTTCATAATGGCTCGCTGAGAAACTTGGTCTACGTAGCATTCGAGCGCTCTTGAATGCGAGGCATCGACTGCGGATCTGGCTAGCTTCATCAACATTAATTCGTGATGCAGTCGACTGTCTGTGATCGGCGCATATTGAATTTCTTCAGCTGCAGCTAAGTGAGTGTTTATGCCGATTGCGGAGCCAGCGGCATAGGATAAAACCCAGGCTAACCCTTCGTCACCTTCGCTGATTATATGATGAGAAAATGCATTATCGTTGGTTAGCAGTTCGACTATCCTATCGGGCATCTTCGCTTGAAAGATGTTCCAGTTTGGTGTTCCATCATTACCCTTTTGGGTGGGGAGACCATATGGGCGTGGGTTCGCTCGGGCGACCCAGCTTTCATCCGACAAATCGCTCAGCGTAGCGGCAACGGTAAGCTCGTCGTTGATGCTCCTAAGTTCCGTGGGGTGTAAAATGCGTACAACGCCCTCCTTGCGTAGCCAAGGCATGAGCCCAGTTAAGTCACTGTATTCTCCGAATTTTTCGTCATCTGTTGTTATATCACTGTATAGCTGATTTCTCCATTCTTCTTATTCTACTGGATCTATAAATGCAACGCTGTCGAACAACAATAATAGCTGTTTCATTTGCGTGGAATCAATGCATCGCGAAAATGGGTAATACATCCCGTTGAGTTTGGACACACTGCCTCCGCATATCGCCAATTGGTTTTTGCGCTCATTGTGCGCGCGTCTTTTATAGCATAATATCGATCCAAGGAATCGCAAATCGGCTAAGCCACGGCAAATAGGGTTGATATGGCTCCAAAACAGGGGCTTAGGTGCCGCCGCCGTGCCGCCGCGGTGCTGTCAAGATCGCCGTAACGTCGGTGAATGTCGGTTACAGTGACAGGTGCAGCAACAACGCGAAGGCCGGCTGACGACGATGACGCTACTGGCAGCGCACTCGTCGCCGCGGCGGGCGCCTGTTCACGTCACGACGTCAAACGCCGCATTAGCTTGAACGCCAGCTCTCCAGAACAAAACGTGACTACCGTCATAACCTCCGCTATCAAGTGCCGATGGATGACTTCAAGCCCATACCGCCGGAGGCCGTGCCGGACATGGCACAAGCGCTTGCGATGCTGGGCGCGTTCGGCAGCGGTGCTGTGGTGCACGTGGGTCGCCTGCTCGACAATCGATCGGATATGCTCAAACGGTTCGAACGGCTGGACCCAGTGATAGCCGCCGCGACGTTTGGCGGGTTGCTGACGGTCCCCTCCCTCCAGGCTAACGGCGTCCGGGTCGAGGCGCTCGTGCATCTCTCGCTCGCTACTGGGCAGGGCAGGCAGAAGCCGTCTGAGAAACTCGTCGCGGAGGCGTTCCGTTACCTTGGCGAGGGTCGCTGCGGTCGCATGGAAGATCCATCCGAGGACATGCTTGTCGGTGCCGTCCGTAGCCCGTGGGGCAATTTTCGGGTGCTGGAAGGATTGTGGGAAGGCGGTGTCTTCTACCTCCAGCGGTTCATCGATGTCGTGGACGCCATGCCCGAAGGGTCCGGTTACGACGCAATTCGCCGCGCGGTAATCGCACTGCTTCGCTTGTCTGAAGCGGCGTGTAACAGCGCTCGGCTCGAACGCTTCCAGCTTGGTGCAGAAATGCCCGCTGCGACGCTGTCGAAACGCGCGCTGCCGGCGTTATTGCTGCGCCGACGCCATCTACGCTTTTCTCGGCAAGATTTGGTGGCGTTGCAGGTTGATCCCACCGACCTGAAGCCGTTCGTATTCGACATGAACGCGCGTAGCGCGCTCCTGGACGAGCCGCTTGGCGCATCCAGTCTCGAGCGGTTTCCCGTGCTCCTCGATCGCGACATTCTCCATTTGGTCCTCCCCACCGCGGTCAGTTCCGCGATCCGCTACTTTGTTCTTGCCGCGCTTGGACGGGCCGGGCTGACGGATGCGTTCAAAAAAGCGCTCGGCCAATGCTATGCCGAACTGTTTGCGGAGACGCCGCTGCTTGGTGGCCGCATGGGCGCATCGGTTAGCTTCTCGCCGGCTTCAAACGGCGTGTTCGCCGAGACGGTAACTCGCGTCGATGTCGGTCGCTACATGCATTTCCTGTTCTTCACGGATGCTCTGGACGATCTTGACGAAACAGGTCTCGCTGGCATCAATCCCGCCTCAGCGATGATCGGCGAGGAAATCGACCGGCGCATAACTCGCGCGCGTGGCTCGGTGGTGGACGAACCGGACTTTCGGGACGGCATCACTATACTGGTAGGGTGCGGAATCGGTCGCGGCGTAGCAATCGCGTTTGGCGAACAGGAGTGGCCGAACTGGCGCGTCGAGTTCTGCTCAGCCTATGATCTTGTCACGCTAAGTTGGACTACCGATTTCAAGCCGACGACGCTCTGGCGCATGCTCGACGCTCGCGACCGAGTGGCATCGCTCGGCACGACACTCTTCAATGTAAATGGCCTGATCAACCTCGTCGCCTGGGCGCGGTCGCTCGATGGCCACCTCGTCCCACATGGCGACATGCCCGATGATTACGCCGACTCCGGTCGGTCAAATATGATTTTGGTCCAGCAGAACAGCCAGCGCGACCTCCGCCACGATAGCGCCACGACCTACGATTCACGCGTGGAGAGGTTTATCGACGGACGATGGATCAGAGTTCGAAAGGATCACCAGTCCATCTTTGCCGACGACCAGGCGTCTCCACTCTACGCGAGCGAAGATCCAGGAGCGAGCGGTCGACCGATGTCGGCGTTTCTCGCTGCCCATCGGGTTTGGTGGGCCGATGTCACAAATCCTCCTGGTGTCACCGGCACCGCCGCCTACGAACGCTGGCGGACCGTCTCGACCTGGCTGGCGCGCGCGGCACCGACGCTGGACGACCTCCCGGGGATCTCGGCGGGACCCGTGCTATGGAATGCGGTGTTCGAGAGCGGGGCGGCCGAAACTCGGCCGTTGACCGCGCCGCTCAGCTACGAACAGGCAAGAGCCGCAATCCATGTCGAAGTCGATCAGGAGCGGCGTGTCGTCACGACGCGCGCCGGCGAGGATTATGATCGCGCATCATTCCATCCCGAGAATATTGCGGAGCGCGCGCTGGTCGCGGCGCTTATCAGCGGCGTCGCCGCAATGGCCGCGCGCGCTAATCCACCCGATATCGAACTCACGCTAATCTCGCGGATCGTCCCCAATCCGCAGGCACGGCACGGGCATGCGTTCACTATGGGTGGTTTTCGCGACAGGGTCCGATCCGACCTGTGCGGCCGCATCGTAACGATCAACAGGGAAGACGACGCTTACACGAGGCTCAACCTGGGCTGGAGTGTTCGAGATCGCGGTCTGGGCGCTCAGTTGATCGGGAAGGAGGCTTGTCAGCCCTTTCTCAACAGCCTGGTGAGACGCCTTGAGGATGAGATCGTGGCCGCGCTGCGACGTTTCGATCGTCGATCGATGCTTGATTACCTCCTTTACAATCACGAGTTGGGGATCACCGATCGCGATCGTTGGCGCCGCACCTCCGCGGCCATGATCGCCTTGCACGGCGACACACCGGAAACGCGTCGGACGATCTCGCGCAATGAGTTCAAGCTCAACGCTGTTTTCCAGACCACGCGTATCCTGGCCGAGATAGCGATCTGCGAATGCCCGCTAGAGGGCGGCGCCAGACCGGGCCGGCTGGATCTGTCGCCGTTGATGGCAAAAGCGGCGCTGTTGTTCGAGCTTGGTGGCTGGTCGGATGCCATGCGCTGGGGGATGATGAAGCCTGAACTCCGCATCACTCCGCTTGGAGACGTGCATGCGAACTACGACTTCCTCGAACACATCGTTCTTCCGCACGCCAATGTCACCAGCGAAGGCAGGATTGCGGAGGCGGTCAGTTCCTACGCGGAAAACTTGCAGGATCGTCACGCGGAGGCGACGGTCGGCCATCACATCGATCCGAAGTTCGCGGACGCATGGCAAGATCAATTCGGCGCGACCATTGATCAAACGCGTATCCTGATCGATTTCGTCGAGAATCGTGGTGTCGAGGCTGGCAAAGCGGTGCTTGCTATCCCCCGCAGCCAGTTGCGCGGTATCGAAGCCGCTGGCCATTCGCTGAATGCTTCGATTGCGGAGATTCTGATCGACCGGCTTGTCCTCGGAAATCGCTTGTCTTGGCGCGACATTCCCGAAGGTTTCGACGACAAGGATCGACAGCCCTGGCGCTACCGCCGACGGCTCTCGCTGCTCCGTCGCCCCTTGCTCCGTATCGACAGTCTGGATGATCCCACGATCCTGATAGCGCCGGGCATGGTGCGCGACAGCTTTGCCTATATGTTGAGCAACTATTTTCGCGGAGACTTTCCGGACCACCAATTGTCGCCGAAGATGAAGGCATGGAGTGCCCGCGCGACGGGTGCACGAGGGACGGCGTTCGCCACAGATGTCGCGACAGCACTTTCAGCTGCCGGATGGCGGACACGGGTCGAAATCAACATCATCGAGCTGTTGGGCCGGCGATTCGACCGGGATTATGGCGATGTCGATGTTCTCGCTTGGCGGCCTGATGACGGACGAGTCCTGGCTATCGAATGTAAGGACGTCCAATATCGAAAAACCTATGGCGAGATCGCAGAACAGCTTGCTGACTTCCGTGGCGAGGTGCGGGCAAATGGCAGGCGGGACGAGCTACGAAAGCATCTTGACCGCATGGATGCCATTAGCGCTCACCTCAGCGCGGTTTCGCGCCTGACCGGAATAGCGCCGCTAAAAAATGTCGAAAGTCATTTGATGTTCAGGCACCCCGTACCCATGGAGTTTGCGCTTATGAGTATAGCCGAAAAAGTGAGAGTTAGCCGCTTTGATCAAATAGAGACTCTATGATATCAGGCGACTGAAATTTAAAAAAAGCGAGTTCGATTGCTGGGCAGCTCTATCAACTGGTCCAATCGTGAACCGGCTGTGTGCACCTTTGCCGGAGATTGCAGCAAAATCGGCTGCAATTCACCTGCGCATGATTATGTCGCCTCAACAGTATGCGCCCGCAAATCCACACCAAGCCGCCTGCGAACCGCGCCGAAAATCGCAGCAAGATTGTCCATGCTCGGATTGCCCTTTTCGGACAGCATGCGATGGAGGCTTTTGCTCGGCTTGTTGGTTTCAGCCGCCAGCGTCTCGAACCCGACCGACGCGTTGACGAGATCGCGCAGGATCAGGCGTGCAGTATGCGGTTCGCCGTTGAGGAACAGCGTGGCCGCTTCGTCGAGCAGCGCTTTGGCGAAGGCAGGATCGCGGGTCGCGCGTTCCTTCACCGTCTCCTTGAAATCGCGTGTCAGTTCCATTTCGTCATCTCCGGCCCGCGCGCTGCGCCGCAGCCTTTCGCGCCTTGTATTCTGCCAGCAACTTCCTGGCCCTGTCGATATCCGCCTGTTGACGCTTCTTGGTCCCACCGACCAACAGGATGATGAGTGTGTCGCCATCCTGTCCAAGATAGAGCCGATAGCCCGGCCCCCAATCGATGCGATATTCTCCCAGTCCGCCGCCGATCCACTTGACGTTCGACGTGTTGCCGAACTCCAACCGCAACGTGGCGGTCGAAACCTTCGCCGCCGCCTGTGGATCGAGTTCGCCGAACCATGATCCGAACGGGTTGGAACCATCCTCACGGACATATTCCTGAACGATCATTTCAAGGCCTGACAGGTAACATATACGTTACCCATCTGTCCACATGCGGACTTCCGACGCCCGCCGTGCTACACGCCCTCACGGCAACACCGTCCACCACCCCGGCCACCGCACTTTCCCCGGCGTCCGCGTCACCGCCACCACCGCGCGCTGCTCCTCCGCGCTCAGCACATGATCGCCCAGCCGCGTCAGCGCGGCCTGGACCAGCCATGGCTCCAGTTCCATCCGCGCCCCGGCGCCATAGGGGTCCAGCTTCACCGCCATCTTCAGCCGGCGCAGCTCGTCGTTGACGAAGCCCGGCATGACGATCTGCTTGACGATCCTGGTGATGCGGTTGCCGTCGCCGGTCCGCGCCGCGCGCGCCGCCCGCGCTTCTTCGATCGCGACCAGCGCCAGTTGCGTGGCGCCGCCATCGCCGTCGAGACCCTTGCTCGTGAGGTGGAGCAGGAACGCCTCGGCCGCCGTCACCCGCCGCTCGCCGCCGTCCGCGCGGATCGTCACCTGCTGGCCCAGCACGTCGTCGAACGGCAGTGCGGTCCGCCGTTGTCCGCGCGGACGGCCTCTCGGATTGCCGCTCTCGCCCTTGCGGAACTGCCCTCTGTGCCGGCGCGCCACCGCATCGTCGCTCATCCGCCCATCTCCCGTGGGTCGCCCGGTTGCCGTTCGACCGGCTCGGGCCAGTCGATGCTGTCTGGGGCGCGCACCCGACACCGCATCGATTCGATGTGCCGCCGCGTCAGCCGCGGCGCGTTGCGTCTGGCCAGCGCCGCCACCACCGCCCACGGCTCGAGCAGCAGACGGTCGCCGTCCTGCGGACGATCGTCCCAGGCGGGATCGCGGTTGACGATGCCCAGGATCAGCAGCGCGCGGTTGGCATTGGCCGGATCGATCGCTTCGATGAAGCGCTCGATCGGCCGATGGCGGCGGGTCCGCTCGATCTCCCGCGTGATCGCCTGCTTGCGCTTCACGATCATCTTCAGCACCGCGCGCCGCGCCGCGTGGTTGCCCGCCACCGCATCGGCATAGGTCTTGTGCTGCAGCGCCGCCTCGATCGGCACCGCCCGCGACTGTCCGTCGAGCGTGATGTCGAGCGTCCGGTCGATGACGATGTCGAACGCCGACGGCGGGGGAGGGGGCTCCTTGCGGGGCCGGCCCTTGGGATTGCCGCTCTGGCCCTTCCGGTCGGCCATCACGCCGCTCCGCTCGAGCGCTCGGCCGTCCCGCCGGTCAGCGCACACCAGCGCGCGACGATCCGGTCGATCCGGCCCGGATCGCTGTCGATCCCGCGGAAACGGCACCCCGCGCGGTCGGCGGCGATCAGGCTGGTGCCCGTGCCGGCGAAGATGTCGAGAACGAGGTCGCCGGGCCGGGTCATGTCCCCAATCGCGTCGGCCGCCAGCGCGACCGGTTTCACCGCCCGCATGTCCGTTTCAACGCGCCGGCCGCGTCCGCCGGCGTCGACCGCGCGATGGTCCCATACATTGCCGCGACCGCGTTTGCGGCAGCCGGGTGCGTCTTCGTCATCGGGCACATGGCCCACGCGATGGACGAACACCAATTCGTGCTGCGGCCGATACAGCGATCCCGTGCCGGCCTTGCCGCCGGTCCACACGCACAGGTCGATCGGCGGGCCATAGACCGGCACCGCCAGCGCGGCGATCGCGTCGATGCGCCGCCAGTCGGCGCAGATGAAATGTACCGCACCTTGGCGCGACACATCGGCGCACATCGCGAGTGCATCACCCAGCCATGACCGGAATGCGGCGCCGTCGGGATCGGCATCGCCGATCGCGGCCGAATCGAACGGATCGAGGAACGCGGCATCGATCCTGTCCTCGCCGATCACGCGTTGCACGAATGAACGGTCACCAATGTCGCCGCAGCCGATCCGGTGCTCGCCGAGGCTCCAGACATCACCGAGCCGCGTGCTCGTCGCGGCCACCGCGGCTGGCATCCGATTCTCTGCCGCGATCCGGTCCTTGCCTGCGGTCCTGCGGCTGCCATCCAGAATGATCTCGATCTCGCCGGCCGCGAAGCCGGTCAGCGCGACATCCACGCCGACGTCGATCGTCGCGATCGCGGCGATTTCCTGTTGCAGGATCGCCGCATCCCAGCCGGCATTCTGTGCGATCCGGTTGTCGGCCAGCCGCAGCGCGCGCTTCTGCGCCGGCATCAGGCCGGCCAGCTCGATCGTCGGCACCTCCGCCAGAGCCAGCGCCTTCGCCGCGAGCAACCGCCCATGGCCGGCGATCAGGGTGCCGGTCTCGTCGACCAGGATCGGATTGGCGAAACCGAACGCGCGGATCGAGGCGCTGATCTGCGCGATCTGTCGCGGCGGATGCGTGCGGGCGTTGCACGCGTCGGGGATCAACGTTTCGGGCGCGCGATAGCGGATCGAGAGCGGCTGGCCGCCCGGGGCGGCGTGGATGGCGGGGCTGGTCATGGCCCGAGCTCATAGCAGAACATAGTAGGAACATCAAATTGGGGCGGCGTTTTTTTTGGGGGCCGGTCGCGTGACCTGTTCTGCACGTCAGTTGACCTGTTACGACATCGAATCGTACCTGTTCTGCACGAAAATCGACCTGTTATGCACGGTGACTGGAATTTGGACGATTTCCAGATAAGTCACCATGATTACTACATTTTATCTCATGGTGGTGTCGACTGGACCCCGCTTTTCCCTTGCTGAATCGCGAAAATCGCCTGTTATGGTCTCAATTCCTCCCCGTTCCGGGGAGCAATGAATCACCCCTTCTTCCCCGTCTCCCCCGCCATCGCCCCCATCGTCACATAATCGAGCTTGCCCGTCCCCAGCACCGGCAGTGCGTCGACCACGCGGATATCCCGCGGGATCGCCAGTTCGGCGATGCCATTGGCCTTGCCCCAGGCCTGCAGCGCCGTCGCCGCGGCATCGGCGCGCGTCGTGAACAGCACCAGCTGCTCGCCCTTGCGCGCATCGGCGCGGGTCACCACCGCATGGTCGGATCCCGGCCACACCGCCGCCGCATGGCCCTCGACCGCGGGCAGCGACACCATCTCGCCGCCGATCTTGGCGAAGCGCTTGGCGCGGCCGCGGATCGTCACATATTCCTGGTCGTCGAACGTGACGATGTCGCCGCTGTCGTGCCAGCCGCCTTCGGGCGGTTGCAGCACGCCGGGCGCGTCGGCCTTCATGTAACCGGCCATGATGTTGGGCCCGCGGATCGACAGGCGGCCGCCCTCGGCGATGCCGGGCACCGGATCGATTCGCGCCTCGATCCCGGGCAGCAGCCGGCCGACGCTGCCGGCACGGAAATGCATCGGCGTGTTGACCGCGATCACCGGCCCGGCCTCGGTCGCGCCATAGCCCTCCATGATCCTGAGGCCGAATTTCTCGCCCCAGGTCTTGCGCGTCTCGTCGCGCACGCGCTCGGCGCCGGCGAAGATGTAGCGCAGCGCGTAGAAGTCATAGCTGTGCGCCATGCGGGCATAGCCGGCGAGGAAGGTGTCGGTGCCGAACAGGATCGTCGCGTTCGAATCATAGGCCAAGGCCGGCACGATCCGGTAATGGAGCGGGTTCGGATAGAGCAGGGTCTTGATGCCGTTGAGGATCGGCAGCAAGGTGCCGCCGGTCAGCCCGAAGCTGTGGAACACCGGCAGCGCATTGAGCACGATGTCCGATGCGTTGAAATCGATCCGCGCCGCCAATTGGTGGCAATTGGCGAGCAGATTGCGGTGGGTCAGCACCACGCCCTTGGGCAGCCCCTCCGATCCGCTGGTGAACAGGATCACCGCGGCGCTGGTCGGCGCGATCGCGCGGCGGCGGTGCAGCCGGCCGGCAAAGCGCGTCGCGACCAGCGCGCGCAGCTTGGCGAGCCCGCCGATCTCGCCGGCGATGTCCTCGAGATACAGCACAGTGCGGCCCTCGGCGCTCAGCCCCTCGACGATCGGCTGGAGCTTGCCCTGCTCGATGAACGCGCGCGCGGTGACGATCGTCCGGATCTCGGCGGCGGTGCAGGCCGCCTTCAGATTGGCGAGGCCGGCGGTGTAGTTGAGCATCGCCGGCACGCGGCCGATCGCCTGCAGCGCGAAGAAGGTCACGACCACGCCGGCGACGTTGGGCAGCAGCACGCCCACCGTCTCGCCCGCCCGCGTCCGCGCCTCGAGCGGCCGGCCCAGCGCGAGGCTACCGGTGATCAGCCGTGCGTAGGTCAGCGGCGTGCGCTTGATGTCCTCGACGATGTCGGCGCCCGCGCCATGGATCTGCTTCGCGTCGATCAGCGCCTGGAACAAGCTGCGGTCGATGTCCGAGGTCGCGAAGATCATCGCGCTCATCTCGTCATACAGCCGGCGCCCGGCGATCGCGCGGCGCGCGCGGGCGGTCATCTCGCCCTCGATCGCGAAGCGGCGCGGCGGCAAGATCGTCAGGCTGATCTTGGGGAAGGTGCGCAGGTGCACCTTGCCGCGCAAATAGGAGAAGGGCGTGAATTGCGCGCCGTCGATGCGCACCGGGATGATCGGCGCGTCGGCCTTGTCGGCGACCATGCCGGGGCCGTCGAAGATCTTCATCAGCGCGCCGGTGACGGTGATCCGGCCCTCGGGGAAGATCACCAGCGTATTGCCCTCGCGCACCGCCTTGACCATCGCTTTGGCCGACATCGGGTTGGTCGGATCGACCGGGAAGGCGCGGAACAGCTTGAGCGCGGGCTGGATCCACCACAAAGCGACCACCTTGCTATGGACCGCGAACACCGGCTTGCCCGGCAGGAACGCCGCCAGCAGCAGCCCGTCGAGCCACGAGACATGGTTGACCACTACCACCGCGCGCTCGCCCGGCTGCGGCATGTTCTCGGCACCATGGACCTCGACGCGGTAGAGCAGCTTCAGCGTGCTGCGGACCAGCGCCTTGATCACCGTCTCGGGCAGCAGCCACATCGAGATCAATGCGATCGACAAGGTCGCGAAGCCGAGCGCGCCGATCACGCCGGGGATCTCCACGCCCTGCGCCTGCATCGCCGAGACCACCGCGACCACCGCCACCGTAATCGCGGCATTGACGATATTGTTGGCGGCAATCGTGCGCGAGCGTTCGTGCGCCGGGCTCGCGGTCTGCAGGATCGCATAGAGCGGCACGATGAACATCCCGCCGGACAGGGCGATGCCGACGAGGCATGCGAGGATCGGCCAGCTGCCGGGGCTGGCGACGAACGCGCCGACGCCGGCGTCGGGCACCGTCACCTGATAGGCGCGCGTCGCCAGCCACAGCCCGATCATGAACCCCGCCATCAGCAGCGCCGACACCGGCACGAACCGCGCCGAGATCTCGCCGCGCAGCAGCCGGTTCACGCCGACCGAGCCGAGCGCGATGCTGATCGAGAAGATCAGCAGGAACAGGATTGCGACCCGTTGCTGCGCGCCGAGCACGTTCGCCACGAGCGGTGCGAACGCGGTCAGCAGCACCGCGCCGACCGCGAAGAACCAGCTGATGCCCAGGATGCACAGCCACACGCCCTCGCCGTCGCGCGCCGATTTCAGCACGTGCCAGGTACTGCGAAACGGGTTGCGATCGATCTTCAGCCCCGGGCTGGCCGGTGCGGCCGAGGGGATGGCAAGGCTGGCGACGAAGCCGGTGGCGGCGAGGCCGGTCGCGATCAGGCCCGCCTCCCACGGCTCGACGACGCCGGCGAGGAGCTGCCCGCCGAGGATCGCGAGGAAGGTGCCGGCCTCGATCAGACCGGTGCCGCCGACGATCTCGTGCGTGCCCAGATGCTGCGGCAGGATCGAATATTTGACCGGCCCGAACAAGGTCGAATGGCAGCCCATCAGGAACAAGGCGGTCAGCAGCAAGGGGATCGAATTGAACCAGAAGCCCGCGAGGCCGACGGCCATGAACAGGATTTCGGCTGCCTTGACGATGCGGACGAGCACGGCCTTGTCGAGCGCATCGGCAACCTGGCCGGCGAGCGCCGAGAACAGGAAATAGGGCAAAGTGAACAGGCCGGTCGCGACCATCGTCAGCGTTTCCGATTTTGCCGGGTCGTCCTTGTAGAGCGTGAAGGTCGCAAGGAAGATCATCGCGAACTTGAGGACGTTGTCGTTGAACGCGCCGAGGAACTGGACGACGAACAGCGGGCCGAAACGGCGCTTGGTCAGCAAGGAGAGATCGGGGGCGGACATGGGGTCTCCGGGATTGGCGGGCTTAGCGCCCCTTCCCCCTTGATGGGGGAAGGTTGCGCAGACTTAGGTCCGCCCCTTGGCGGGCCTTAGTCGGAGCTGGATGGGGGTGACGTTCGGCATCGAGCCATTGGCCAAACATCACCCCCATCCAACTCCGACTAATTCGCTTCGCTCATAAGTCTCCGTATCCTTCCCCCATCAAGGGGGAAGGGTTAGTCGTGGCAGGTCTAACCCGATGTGGTTAACGGCGCATCCTTCGTCAGCTGCCGGCTGTAGAGCCAGCCGAGGCCGATCAGGCTGAAGCCCAGCGCCACGAACGATCCGATCCGGGCGAGGCCGTCGAGGCCCGAGGCGTCGAACAGGAACACCTTGAGCGTCGCGACGATCATCAGCACCAGCGAGGCAACCCGCCACAGCCGGGACTTGGCTCTGATTCCCCACAGCAGGAAGCCGATCGCCATGCTGATCGCGACCACCGACCGGCTGATATCCTCCATCTCGCTCACCCCCGGCGCCGTCAGCAGAGTGCCGACGAACGCCTGCCGCAGCACCGACGCGCCGAGCATCAGGATCAGCACCATCTGCGCCAGCGAGCGCACGCGGTGGAAGCGCGTCGCGAGGTCCGGCTCATAGCGCCCGGCCAGCCACAGCAGCAGCAGCGGCAGGCCATAAGCGGGCAGCAGCCAGCTGATTACCGGCACGCCGCCCACCGCCTGGTCCCACCACAGAGGGTTGTGCAGGATCAATGTGTACCAGGCGAAGTGCGCGACGCCCGCGGCGGTGATGCCCAGCCCGATCGGCCGGCGCCAGCGCCGGACAGCGATGCCCGCGGCGACCAGCAGCGCCTCCCAGATCGTCCGCTCGATCAGGCCGAGGCGGATGAAGTCGTCATAGGTCTGCATCGCCAGCATCTGCTTGAACAGGATGTGCGCCGCCGCCGCGCCGAGTACCAGCACCGCGCCGATCGCGATCCGCCAGGCGAGGACCGGCATCCGCGCGCGGGCCAGCCACAGCGCGCCGCCGATCGCGAGCGCGGGCACCGCGAGCCGCAGGATCGCATCGCGGATCATTGGCAGGCCGCTCGCCAGCATCGGCTCGCCGACCAGCGAGATATAGGCGCTGCCCGCCCACACAGTCAGCGGCCACGCTGCCCACAGGACGACCAGCCCGAACAGGGCGACCAGCGCGGGGAGCAAGCGCGCCGCGGTCCGCTGCCAGGCGATCACGGCCACCCCGACCAGCGCCGCCGCGGGCACCAGCGGCAGCGCCGTCGCTGGCACGACCTGCGCGAGCGCCGCATAGCCGAGCACCGCGCTCAGCCCCTGCGCGATCGCCCGCACGGCGCGGTAGCGCGAGCGCCAGGCAAACAGCGCGGCGACCAATGCAAGGGCGGTCCAGCGCAGCAAAGCAGGGGCGAGCTCGATCGTCCCCGGCTCGCCGGCGGTGCGCACGAACTCGTCGAGGCCATTGTGGCCCCCCGCCAGCAGCGGCAGCGCGAAGAAGCCGAACACCCAGCCGACATATTCGAGCCGGCGGTCTTCGGCCTTGAGCCCGAGCAGCAGCAACGCCGCCGCGATCAATCCGACGCTGAGCGCGATGCTCCAGTGCGGGAAGGCGAGCGCGGCGGTGGTGGCCAGCAGCAGCGCGGTCGCGGTCGACAGCGTCACGAAGCGCGCATCGCCGCGCCGCGTCTCGCTCCGCCAGCCGAGCGCCGCGGCGCCTGCCGGCAGCGCTGCCGCCGCCAGCGCGACCAGCGCCAGCGGATGGTCGCGACTGCCGTCGACGAGGAAATAATGGAACAGGGTCACGGCATAGCCGCCGAGCGCGATCGCGGCGATCTGCCCCGCCTCGACGATGCTGCCGCGCTGCCGCCACAGGCTGAACACCGCCGGCATCACGAAGATGATCGCGAGCGCCAGCGCCACGATCGCGAAGTCGCGCAGCAGCGGCTCGGGCCATGCGCCGAGCAGCAGCAGGGCGATCACCACGCCGATCACCGGCAGCCGCAGCAGCTTGTCGTCGCGCCGCGACAGCCAGATGATCGCGACCGAGATCAGGGCGAACAGCCCCCATTGCAGCAGCCCGAACCCGCCGATCGCGACCAGCGCCGCGATCTGGACCGCCGCGACCAGCGGCGCGGCGGCGCGGATCAAAGTCTGCAGCTTGCCGGTCGCGATCAGCAGCGGCAGCCCGATCCCCAGCAGCACGAGGAACAGCCCCAGCGAGATCGAACTGGCGGCATCGAGCGCGCCGGCGAACAGCAGGATCGCCCCCCAGCCCAAGCCACCGATCAGCGCGCCGACGCCCAGCCACATCCAGCGCTGCGTCCGCGACAAGGTGCACAGCCCGCCGATCGCCAGCGCGAGATAGGTCGCGAGCAACGGCACATTGGGCTCGGTCGACCCGACCAAAGCCGGCGCGGCGAGGCCGCCGACCAGCCCCAGTAGCGCGCTCGGTGCCCCGAACCGCAGCGACAATCCCATCGCCAGCGCGGTGACGCCGGCCAGCCCGACGAACGCGGTGACCGGTCCGATCAGATGGTAGAGATTGGCCGCGATCAGCACGCTCGCATAGAGGCTGGCGACGCCCGCGCCGGCCAAAGCCTGCCGCACCCGCGCATCGCGCACTTTGGCTTCCTGGCGTAGCGCGACCTCGCCGCCGCCGATCAGCGCCGCACCGAAGATCAACCCGAAGATCACCCGCACCAGCGGCGAGAGCAGCCCGGCATCGATCGAATATTTGACGATCAGCACCCCCGCCACCGCCAGCGTCGCACCCCCCGCCCAGATCGGCAGCCGCCGCCCGAACAACTCCTCGAAATTCATCCTTTCGCGCAGCGGCACCGCCACGGGTTTCGGCTCCGGCGCCGGCTTCACCGGCGGCGTCCAGACCGGCGGCGCGGGCGCGGTCATCACCTCGGGGACGGCTCGCATCGGTTCGGGTACGGGCGGCAAGGGCTGCACAGCGACCACCGGCCGCGCCGCCACCTCCGGGGCCTGCGCCGGTGCCGCATGGCCGCGACCCTCCAGCATGTCGACGCGGCGGCGCAGCGAAGCGACCTGGCTCCGCGTCCTGAACAGCAAAACCCCCATGATGATGATCAGCACGAACGCCACGAACATCGAGTCGACTCCCTGAAGCTGCGTCCTGCATAACCGCGAATTGATCACCGTTCAATTAAAAAATTTGACAGTGTTCAATTTCTGATCCAGGTGCCCCGCATGGGCAGGCGATCCGACCATAGCCGCGTGGAGCTGGAAAGCCTCATTCTCGATGAGGGGCATCGGCACATGGCCGAAACCGGCTTTGCGCGGTTCTCGGCGCGCGAGGTGGCAAAGCGGGTCGGCTATTCGATCGGGACGATCTACAACGTGTTCGGCAGTTACGACCGGCTGATCCTGGCGATCAACACGCGGACGTTCCAGCTCTGGGCCGATCATCTGCGCGAACGGCTCGACGCGCAGCCCGACGATCGCATCGCTGCGCTGGTGCACGGCTATTTCAGCTTCGCGCGGCAGAATCTGAATATCTGGATGGCGATCTACGATCACCGGTTGCCGGCGGGGACACCGATGCCGGAGGAATTCGCGGCGCAGCGCGCCGAACTGACGGGCATCGTCCAGGCCGAGATTGCGCGCGTGCTGCCCGAGCCTCGGACCGCCGAGGCCGGCCCGCTGGCGCGATCTTTGGTCGCGACGGTGCACGGTCATTGCCTGTTCGCGCTGAACGGAACGTTCGCGCTGCTGGGCGAACATCATGCCGAAGGCGCGGCGCTGGCGCGGGTCAGGGATGCGTTGGCCGGACAGACGGCCGTACCGGCGGAGCGGTAATCGCTGCTGCGAGTGCTCAATCGAAACAGCTTGCCGTCTCGTTCGTTACGCCAGCCGGCGGGGTGAAGGAGATGCGACATGCCCCAGGGTGACAAGAGCAGCTACACTGAAAAGCAGAAGCGCAAGGCCGAGCATATCGAGCAGGGCTATGAGGATCGCGGCGTTCCGAAGAAGGAGGCCGAAAGCCGGGCCTGGGCGACGGTCAACAAGGAAAGCGGCGGCGGCAACAAGTCCGGGTCCGGGCGCGGCAAGGCCGACACGCATGTGTCGTCGTCGCGCGGCGGCAGGGCGCACAAATCGGGTTCGGCCGAGCAGCGCTCCGCGGCGGCGCGCAAGGGCTGGGATACGCGGCGGAAGCGCGCCGGCGGCTGATCAGGTGTGCGGCGGGGTTTCGTAAGCCATCGCGCCGATGTCGTTTCCTTCGGTGTCGAGGAAGCGGATCAGCGTGCCCACGGTCGGGATCACGAACTTCGGGATGGTGATCGTGCCGCCATTGGCCTCGACCAGCGCCGCGATCGCGTCGACATCGTCGACCGCGAAGCTCGGCTCGACGCCGTTGAGGCCGGTGCCGGTGCGCGGCGTCATGCGCTTGTGCATCAGGCCCTGGATGCCGGGTGACGCTTCGTCGCCGGTGTGGATCAGGTAGAAGCCCGGCGGCCCCCACGGCTCGAAATCCCAGCCGAAAATGGCTTCGTAGAAGGCGCGGGCGCGGTCGACATCGTCGACATGGATGGCGAAGGAGGCAAGATTGGCGGGCATGGCACGCTCCCATCGGCGTTGATGCGACAGCTTGTGACGCGCTGGCGATGCTGGCGCAATCCCGCTATTCCGCCAGATGATGTCGCGAAAACGTCGCAGCGCTGCCGATGAGCCCTATCTGCTGGTGCGGACTCAAGCGTCGCGCGTGCATGGCGGCACCGTGATCGCCGATCATGCGCATGACTGGCACCAGCTGGTTCACGTCACCGCCGGGCTGATGACGGTGTGGACCGAGGCGGGATCGTGGCTCGCGCCGCCGGGACGCGGTGTCTGGGTGCCGGCGGGGACGCGGCACAGCATCCGCTTCGTCGGCGAGAGCGCGCTGGGCACGGCCTGGCTGCGCCCCGGCTGGTGCGCGGACCTGCCCGATCGCTGTACGGCGATCGCGGTGTCGCCGCTGCTGCGCGAATTGCTGCTGCGCGCCGACGCGATCGGCATGCTCGACGAGCGCGAGGTTCTCGAGCAGGCGATGGCGATCCTGATCCAGGCCGAGTTCCGCGCCGCGGAGACGCCGCCCTTCACGCTCGAGCGCCCGACCAGCCCCGCGCTGCGCGATGCGGCCGACCGGATCGCGGCGGGTGCGCCCGAAGCCGCCAATGTCGCCGCGCTCGCGCGCGCGGTCGGTGTCGGGCATCGCAGTTTCGAGCGGTTGTTCCTGGCGGAAACCGGCATGACGCCGGGGCGGTGGCGCCAGCAGCATGGCCTGCTCGCGGCGCTCGAGCGGCTCGCCGCGGGCGTGCCGATCAAAATCGTCGCCGCGGAGGCCGGCTATGCCAGCGCGAGCGCCTTCACCGCCGCGTTCCGGCGCTGCTTCGGGACGACACCGGCGCGCTATTTCGCCGAGGCGCCGATCAACCGTTCGTAGAGCGCGACATAGCGATCCGCCATCCGCTCGACCGTGAAATTGCGCTCCACCGAGGCCCGGCAGGCGGCGCGGTCGATCTCGCCGATGCGGCCGATCGCGGTGACCGCCTCGTCGAAGCTGTCGACGAGGAAGCCGTTGACGCCATGCTCGATCAGCTCGGGCATCGAACCGCGGCGGTAGGCGATCACCGGCGTGCCGCACGCCATCGCCTCGATCACCGACAGGCCGAACGGCTCGTCGAAGCCGATCAAATGGAGCAATGCGGCGGCATGGCCAAGGGTTCGGGCGCGATCGACGCCGCCGACGGTGCCGATATGGCGGACGCGATCGCCGTCGAGATGCGGTGCCACCTCGCGGGCATGATAGGCCTCGTCCTGGATGATCCCGGCCATGATCAACCGGCGGCCGGCGGCGCGCGCCGCCATCACCGCGTCGGTCGCGCCCTTGTCGGGATGGACGCGGCCGAAGAACAGCAGGTCGCTGCCGCCGACGGGGTCGAACGGGAAATCCGCGAGCTCGATGCCGTGGTGGATGGTCGCGGCATAGGTGAGGTCGGGATGGCGATCCGAATCGCTGATCGCGACATAGGCGACGCGATCGTCATAGGCGCGATAGACCGGCAATATTCGCTCGGACGAGAAGCCGTGGATCGTCGTGACCATCGGCGTGGCGACCAGCCGCGAGAAGGCGAGGGGAACGAAATCGGCCTGGTTGTGGATCAGGTCGAACTCGCCGGCACGTTCGAACACATTGGCGATGTGGAGGATCTCCCACACCTTGGCGTCGACGTTGGGCGCTTCCGAATAGCCTTGGGGCACGACGCCGGCGAGCGTTCCGGCGGTCAGCGAATCCTGCGTGGCGAACAAAGTGACCTCGATCCCACGCGCGACCAGCGCCTCGGTCAGCAGGCTGGTGACGAGTTCCCACGGGCCATAATGGCGCGGCGGCGTGCGCCACGAGATCGAGCTCAGCATCGCGATGCGCAACGGCGTTTCCTTCAGACGGGGAGGGACAGGATCAGGCCTTCGTCCGGACGGAGCGTCAGCATCCCGCGCGAGACGTTCGGCATGTCGTTCAGCGTCGAGAGCAGGGGAACGGCGAAATGGGCGATGGGGAAGGTCCGCATATGCGAACCGAGATTGAGCGCGATCAGCAGCCGCACGCCGTCATGGCGCCGCTCATAAGCGAGCACCTCGTCGTCCGCATCGACCAGCACGAGATCGCCGACGCTCAACGCCGCGATCTTCCGCCGCAGGCCGAGCAGCGCGCGATGCAGCGCCAGCATCGAATGCCGGCCTTCGCGCTGCGCGGCGACATTGCGGGTCGGCCAGTCGGGATTGAGCGGCAGCCACGGTTCGGCGGTGCTGAAGCCGGCATGCGCCGATTTGTCCCACGGCATCGGTGTGCGCACCGGATCGCGGCCGAGTCCCAGTCCCGGCTCGCGCAGCTCGCGCGGGTCCCGCACATTGTCGGCCGGAATCTCGACCGCGCCGATGCCGATCTCGTCGCCATAATAGAGCGTCGGCGTGCCACGCAGCGTCAGCAGCAGCATCGCCGCGACCCTCGCCTGCGCTTCGCCCCGCTTCGCGGCGACGCGCGGCCGGTCGTGATTGCCGAGCACCCAATTGGGCCAGCCGCCGGGCGGGAGCGCAGCCTCATAGTCGGCGATGATCTGCCTGAGCGCGGCCGCGTCCCACGGCGCGTCGATCAGCTGGAAATTGAAGGGCAGATGCACTTCAGGCGTCTCGCGGCCATAATAGGCCATCAACCGATCGACCGGCAGATAGATCTCGCCGACGAGGACGCGATCGCCATAGGAGTCCGCCAGCGCGCGCATCTCGGCGGCGATCGCATGGACCTCGGGCTGGTCGGTCGAATGACGCTGCAGAACCTTGTGCATCTCGCCCATCTCCGGGCGCCAGTCGGGATTGACGGGATTGTCCGGAAAATCGGCGGCCTTGATCATGTGCCAGAGCACGTCGATGCGGAAACCGTCGACGCCGCGATCGAACCAGAAGCGCAGCGCATCGAGCATCGCCGCGCGCAGATCGGGGTTGCGCCAGTTAAGATCGGGCTGCTCCCTCAGGAAGGCGTGACAATAATATTGGCCGGTCGCTGCGTCCCAGGTCCAGGCGCTGCCGCCGAAATCGCTGATCCAGTTGTTGGGCGGGCCGCCGCCGGGCGCGGCGTCGCGCCAGATATACCAGTCGCGCTTCGGCCCGTCGCGCGACGCGCGGCTCTCGACGAACCAGGGATGCCGGTCCGAGCTGTGGTTGGGGACGAAATCGAGCAGCAGCTTGAGGCCGCGCGCATGGGTGGCGGCGAGCAGCCGGTCGAAATCGGCAAGGCTGCCGAATAGCGGGTCGATGTCGCGATAGTCCGACACATCATAGCCGAAATCGGCCATCGGCGACGGGAAGATCGGCGACAGCCAGATGGCATCGACGCCGAGATCGGCGAGATGGTCGAGCCGGTGTTCGATACCGGCGAGATCGCCGACCCCGTCGCCGTCGCTGTCCTGGAACGAGCGCGGATAGATCTGGTAGATCACGCCGCTCTGCCACCAAGGCGTGGTCATGCGAACCGACTCTTCGGGATATGCGTGATCCGGCACGCCAGATCGGCCTCGCCGCTGGCGACGATATAATGATCGCCGCCATCGGCGACGCCGGTGGTGAACACGACCGGCGTCGGCAGGTAGAGCCGCTCGGCGATCGGTGCGGTCAGCGCCGGATTGGCCTCGAGCAACGGTTCGACATCCTCCAGCCGCAGCACGCGCGAGGGATCGTCGCGGTCGAGCAGCGCCCAGAAGCTGCGATAGACGCCGACTGTCCCGCGCGTCTCGACGCCGTGGTAGATCATCATCCAGCCCTCGGGCGTCAGCACCGGCTGGCTGCCGCCGCCCAGTTTCATGCTCGACGTCGATCCGCGGCACGGCTGCAGGAACGGCGCGTCGAGCGGCTTCCAGTGCAGCGCGTCGGGTGATTGCGCGAGGTTGATCGAGGGACCGCCGCCAAAATCGCTGTCCGGCGGAAACGCGAAATAAAGCTCGCCGAGCGGGCGGGTCAGCGCCATGAAGCGGCCGCCGACCTTGCCCTCGAACAGGATCATGTCCTTGTTCTGATGATCGAGGACGATGCCCTCCAGCCGATAGTCGAGGCCGTTGTCGGACATGTACAAGGCAGTGCAATGCCGCTCGGCGCTGACCGCGCAGCTGGTCATGTACCAGCGGCCGTCGATCCGGCTGATCCGCGCATCCTCGACGCCGTAGTGCTGGTAGGATGCGGCGGGTTCGATCGCGCGATCATAATGCACGGCGACCACGCGCCGCGCATCGGGCGTCAGCTCGACCGGCAGCAGCCATGACAGCGAGGTCAAGGCGAGGATGCGGTGGCTGGCGTGCGCGATCTCGAACTGGCGGGGATCGTTCATGGTGACGCCGGTGAGCGGGTGCGCGTCGAGCACATAGCCGTCCGGCGTCCAGCGGATCGTGTGGACATGATCGTCAAAGACCGGTTGGAGCAACGCCTCGGCGATGCGGACCATCAGCAGCAGATTGCCGCCGGGCAGTACGGCGAGGCCGGGGTTGAACGCGCCGAGCACGAAGGTCGGCGCGTCGAGCGTGCGGCGCAGCGGCGAGCGCGAGAGGTCGACATCGTCGGGGCCGAAGATCAGATAGTCGTCGTCCATCTGCTTCCCCTTACGCGCCGCGCTTACGGCTCAATGCATGAGGGCGCAAACGGGTTCAGGGAAATAGCGATTACCCGTCGAGCATCAGCCGATAGCGGCCCGTGAGCCTGTGGTCGAACAGCGCGTCCTCTTCGCGCGCGCCGCCGCCGATATTGTGGATTACGCCCCAATGCCCACTACGCCCGCGGCGGTCGGAGACGATGCCGATATGCGGCCGGCGGTCGTCGATCAGGCTGGTGAAGATGTCCCCGGGCTGCCAGCCGGCGGGGGTGGCGGGCAGGGGCAGTTGCGCGCTCTGCCGCTTCATCCAGGTCTCGAGGTTGGGGACACGGCGATGATCGATGTTGCGATCGGGGCGGCGCAGGCCCCAGCGCGTCGGGTAGGCGGAAAAGGCGGCGCGCATGTCGGCATGGACCAGCGCCTGCAGGTCGATCGCGAACGCATCGCGATAGGCCCGGACCAGCACATCGGTGCAGACGCCCTTGATCCTGGGAACGTCGCCGTTGGGGAAGGCGAGGACGCTGTAGGCCGGGTCGTAGTGCAAAGTGATGCCGACCTGATTGCGGGCGGCGGCGATCAGCGCGGCGGCGGTCCGGCGCGGCCGCTGGGCATGCGCCGGCAGGGCGACGGCGGCGCCGAGTCCGGTAAGGATCGCGCGGCGGGTGAAGGCGGGGGCGGTCATGGCGGGGATGATGGCATGGGGGAGCGGAATGGCCGGTGAACGGCGCAGTTGCGGCGACGCGTAGAAGCAGAGAAGAAGTGCCACCCCCAGCCCCTCCAGCAAGGGCTGGAGGGGAGCAAGGTCGCGGATTGGGTCAAGGTCGCCGAACGAACTCCCCTCCACGTCCTCGTGGAGGGGCAGGGGTGGTTGTCCAGACCGGATAGAGTGGTTACAGAATTGACCGATTAGGTGGGTGACAGTTCTCTGTCGGCGATTGGAGATCGCCGATGTCGTGGCAAGAGAGCTGTGCAATGGATGAGAGAATG
>Ga0068862_100000292_pt1 | contig 54831 bp, 55 predicted proteins | sample KBSSwiS52_FD_66598 | JGI IMG/M metagenome (GOLD analysis project Ga0068862, IMG submission 66598) | Switchgrass rhizosphere microbial communities from Kellogg Biological Station, Michigan, USA - KBS Switchgrass S5-2 | ecosystem: Host-associated > Plants > Roots > Rhizosphere > Soil ...
TGGCTCGCGAAGCGCGCGCCGGGGAAGGCCCCCGTCGGAATGCGATAGGCGCTCTTCATCCAGAACCCGTCGAACGCCTTCGGCTCAACACTGATCGACGTCAGGTGCTTGACCCAATACGTCGCGGTCCAGCCGGGCACGACGAGGCGCGCCGGCGCGCCGTTCCAATGCGGCAGCGGCTTGCCGTTCATCTCGAATGCGATCAGCGTGTTCGCGTCCAGTGCGCGATCGACCGGCAGGCTCTTGACGAAGTCGGGCGTGCCCGGCAGCGGGGCGCCGTCGCCGCCGTCCAACACGACCTCGAGCGCATCGGCCTTCACGCCGGCGCGATTCAAGATGTCGCGCAGCCGCACGCCACCCCAGAGGGCGTTGCCCATCGCGCCGTAGGTCCATTGCACGCCGCCTGCGCGCGGTGCGAACAGGCCGCGGCGATTGCCCGAGCATTGATTGATAGCAGCGAAGCGGACGCGCTCGAAATCGCGCTTCAGCTCATCGAGCGACAGCTCCAGCGTACGCTTCGCGCTCGCACCGCCGATTCGCAAGCGCCACGTGCGAGCATCGATTTCCGGAATCGATGCGAGGTGATAGCGGACGAAGAAGGAGTCGTTGGCTGTGATCTGCGAGCGTAAATCGGCCAGCGGCGTCTCGTAGTTCGGCGGGCGGAACGTGCGCTTGATGAGCGCACGCTTGCCAGGCAGCGCGAGCAACGGCTCCTCGGCCGCCTCCGCCGCGCCGAACGCCCACGATCCGGCGAGGTTGGAGAGGAGCAGCCCGCCGATCGAACCCGCAACGACCCGACGTCTGGTAACCATCTCCGCATCCTCCGATCAGTGCGTCAGTACGCGGCCCGGTTTCTCACCGGTCGGCCGATCCTCGCTCCACACCTTCACGCCGTTGACGAATACGGTCTTGATTCCCGCCGGCAGCTCCAACGGCTGCACGAACGTGGCGCGGTCGATGACCGTTTCGGGGTCGAACAACACCAGGTCCGCGAACATTCCCTTGCGTACCATGCCGCGATCCCGCAATCCCATGCGCGCCGCCGGCAGCGACGTCATCTTGCGAATCGCTTCGGGCAGCGTGAACCAATGCTTCTCGCGCACGAAGCGCCCGAGGACGCGCGGAAACGTGCCCGCGCCGCGGGGATGCTGGCTGTCGATGCCGCCATCGCTGGCGACCATCACCCACGGTTGCTTGTAGAACAGCTCGATATCCGCTTCAGTCATCGACTTGGCGATGATCAGCGCGTCGTCGTTGGCCGCGTTGCCTTCGCGGATGATGCGGATGAACATTTCGATGGGATCGATGCGCTCGTCCTGCGCCAGTTGCTCGATCGTGTGCTGCTCGTAGCGCTTGTTCGCCGCGAAATTCGCGATCGTCACATTGCCGGCGCCGCCGACCGCTGCGAGCGCTTCCTTCACGCTGGGCGGCGATTCGTATTGCTTGTCCGGTACCAGCACCTTGATCGTCGAGTACCACGCATCGTAGGGATAGCAGTCGGCGAGGAAGTCGAGACCGCCGCGGCGCGCGTCCTCGATGATCTTCACGTAGTCCGCGGCCTTGCCCCACACGCTCACGGTGCCGAGCTTGATGTGCGAATGCTGCACCGGAATCCGAGCACGCTGCCCGATCGCAATCTCCTCGCGCAGCGCTTCGAACGAGCGATCGGCTTCGTCGCGGATGTGGGTCATGTAGAAGCCGCCGTGTTTCGCGGCGGCTTCGGCTACCGCGACCATCTCCTCGGTCGTGCTGTAACTCGCGACGTCGTACTCGAGCCCGCTCGACAGACCGATCGCGCCCTCGTTCATCCCTTGCTCGACGAGCTTCGCCATGGCCACGATTTCCGTGGGCCGGGCGACGCGTCGGAAATCCTCTTGCAGGATCTGCTCGCGAACCGTCGCGTGTCCGACCGCGACGGCGAAGTTCAGTGAAACCGGCTTGTTCCGGCGTGTCGCGAGCCAGGTACCGATCGGCCACGGCGAGCCGCCATCGGCGCCGAGCAGCAGGGTGGTGATTCCTTGCGCGATCTGCGTCGTCGCCAGCGGGTCGCGGTCGAGACCTTCCTCGGAATGATTGTGGATATCGATGAAGCCTGGGGCGAGCACCAGGCCCTTGGCGTCGATCACTTCATCGCCGCGCGCCGGCTCGAAGGTGCCGATCGCAGCGATGCGGTCGTCGGTGATCCGGACGCTCTCCTTGCGCAAGGGGGCACCCGTGCCGTCCGCCACCTGTGCATTGACGATGACCGTGCTCGCGAGAGCGATGAGGAGTGCATGCATGGGGCGGCAGTTTGCCACGGACTGGCCAAGGTATGCGCCCCAGACGTGCTGAGCGCCTGACGAGCGTCAGGCCAAGGGCTCGATCAGCTCGATTCGATTGCCGAACGGATCGAAGACGTGCACGCGGTAGCAGCCGGGCACGCCGTCGGCCGGGACGATCTCATGGCCCTTGCTGCGCAAGGTCGCGACGAGCGTGGCGAGGTCCTGCACGATCAGCGCGGGATGCGCTTTGCGCGCCGGTCGGAAATCAGCCTCGACGCCGAGGTGAACCTTCACCGCTCCCAGCTCGAACCACGCACCGCCACGCTTGGCGAGCTCCGGCGGCTTGGGAACTTCCGGGATGCCGAGCGTCTCCGCATAGAACTCGCGCGCGATGTCTTCCTGTCCGGCCGGCATGGCTAGCTGCACGTGATCGATGCCCGTGACGCGCATATCAGGCCGACGCCTCCGCGCGAGGTGTGAGGAAGAACGCGACCACGAACAGTGTGCCCAGCACGAGATCGACGCAGCCAAACGCCAACGTCATCGTCTTGATGCGCTGCTGAGCGAACAGCACGATCGCCGGAACGCCATACGCGAGCTTTTCCAGTACCGAGACCAGCATCAGCGGACGAAACCGCACTGGATTGCGGGCAATCATCAGGAAGATGAGCTGCCAGGCGAGCGTAATGCCGACGAAACCGTAGAAGAACTCAGGATGCGTGATCGCGGGCGGGTCGTTCTGCGCGATCTGTCCTTCGGCGAAGTACAGCGGCGCGATCACCAGAATCCCGTAAACCCCGGCAATTGCGAATATCCAGCGTGCGATCTTCATGAGCCCTCCGTGCCGCAATGGTACCGCGGCACGGGGCTGTCACAACTGGGCGCTCAGGGTCGTCTGGCGGTTGAGAGGCAACAGACCATGAGCGAGCATCGAATCGTAGTCGCGGGCGGCGGGTACGCGGGCGTCAGTTGCGCGCTGCGCCTGGCTCGACGCGTTCCTTCCAACGTGCGGGTTACGCTGATCAGTGCCACGGATCGCTTCGTCGAGCGCATCCGCCTGCACCAGCGTGCAACGGGACAGAACGTTGGCGAGTGGAGCCTGCCAGCACTCCTGCGCGGCAGCAGTGTCGAGTTGCGTGTCGGCGTCATCGAACAAATGGATTTGAGCAATCGCGTGTTCAAGCTCGGGGGCGATCGGATCGACTTCGGCACGCCTGTGCTCGCGCTCGGCTCGTCCGTCGACGTCGACAGCGTCAAAGGTGTCCGCGAGCACGCGATGGCGGTCGAGTTCGGCGCCGTCTCCGGCATTCATCAGGCCTTGCTGAAAGCCGCGGCACATCACGGACGCGTCACGATCGTCGGCGGTGGCCTGACAGGGATCGAGCTGGCTGCAGAGATCGCCGAAGTTTTCCCCGACCTGCAGGTCTCGCTCGTGAGTCAAACGCCGCTTGCGGAATCCTGGTCCGCGGCAGCACGTGAGCACGTGCTCGCATCCCTGCGGCGGCTCGGAGTTCGAGTGGAGGAGGGCCCGCACATCCGCGCCGTTCACCGCAAACACCTGGAGACCGATCGCGGCGTTCTGCCGTTCGACCTGTGCATCTGGGCCGGCGGATTCGTCGCTCATTCGCTCGCCTGGAACAGCGGGCTCAAGGTCAATCAACAGGGTCAGGCGCTGGTCGATACGCAGCTGCGCTCGGTTTCGCATCCGGGCGTGCACGTCGTCGGCGATCTCGCCGCGATTGCGCCCGAGCTGACGCCGCAGATGCCGATGGGCTGCAAGAGCGCGATGCCCGCCGGCGCGTGGGCTGCCGAGAACATCGCGCGGCGCCTGCGCGGACAGCCTGAGCAATCCTTGCAATACGCGGTACCATTTTTCTGCGTGAGCCTCGGTCGCAAGGACGGACTCATCCAGATGGCGGCGCGGGACGGCTCGATGACCGGTCGCGTGCTCACCCAGCGCCGAGGCGCCTGGTTCAAGGAATTCATCTGCCGCAGCACGATCTGGGCGCTCAAGATGGAGCGCAGCGGAATCTCCGGAATTCAATGGGTGCGCAGCCGTCCGGCGTCGGAGATCGAGGCGCCGCAGGCGAGTTGACGCTAGAATTCTCCCGCGGTCATCCGGGGAGAATTCGCAGTGAAGCACCTGCTCGCGGCCGGCCTCGCGCTGGTCCCTCTGGTCGTCCACGCAGATCTCGCAGCGCGCATCAAGGCGATGGCGGAGATCCCGAGCAACTCCAGTCCGGTCTATTCGCGCGATGGCAAGCGCATCGCGTTCATCAGCAATCGCAGCGGGACGCCGCAGGTGTGGATCGTCGACGCGGCCGGCGGCGAGCCGAAGCAGATCACGCAAGGTACCGATCCGGTCGGCTCGGTCGCGTGGTCGCCGGTCGAGGACCGGATCGCATACGCCGTTGCTCGCGGCGGCGGCTTCAACGTCCAGGTGTACTACAGCAAGCCCGATGGCAGCGACGCCAAGCTCATTACCAGCGGCGGCAAGGAAGACAACTTCTCGGGCAACTTCGCCCCGGACGGGCGCTACTGGTTCCGCTCTGCGCAGCGCGACCCACAGTCGCCGGATTCGTGGATCTACGATCCGAAGACCGGCAAGTCTGCGATGGCAATCGAATACCACGGGTTCGGCGGCATCGTCGACATTCAGCGCCCCGACAATCGGGCCCTGATCAGCCGTCTCGTCACACGCGGCAATGACAATTTCTATCTGCACGATCTGCAGACGCACGAGGAGACGCTGCTGACGCCGCACGATGGGCCGGCGCTCGTGTCCGGCGAGCTTGCGCCGGATGGCAGCGCGGTCTACCTCGTCCACAATCTCGGGCGCGATCGTCAGATCGTGTCGCGGATCCCGATCGATGCCGCGGGCAAGCCCGGTGCGATGACGCTGCTCGCGGCGCAGGACAATGCCGAGGTGGACGGCTTCACCGTGAGTGATGACGGACGGCGCGCGGTGATTGCCTGGAATTTGAGCGGGCTCGGCTATCTCGAGCTGATGTCGTTGCCGGATGGCAAACGCACGCTGCTCGCGCGTCCGCCGGGCGAGGTGGTCTCGGTCAGCGATTTCTCGCCCGACGGCAGTCGCGTACTACTGAACGTCACCGGCGCGGCGCGGCCACCGAGCGCATGGCAATACGAATTCGATGCGCAGCGATACAGGCAGATCGCGCCGGTCAGCACGCCGGGCGTGGATCTGGAGGCACTGGTGAGCCCCAAGCTTCAGACATACAAGGCGCAGGACGGGCTCGAACTGACCGGCTGGCTCTATGAGCCGCCAGGTTTCGCGCGACCGGGGCCGGTTGTGTTGAGCTTCCACGGTGGGCCGGAAGGGCAGGAGCGTCCGGTGTTCCGCGCAGACTACCAGGCCATCCTCGCGCAAGGCATCGCGGTGTTCGCGCCGAACATTCGCGGCTCGGCAGGCTTCGGCAAGGCCTTCCTCGCGCTCGACGATCACGAGAAGCGCTTCGACGCGAACCGCGATGTCTACGATTCGGCGCAGTATCTGATCAAGTCCGGCATCGGCAAGCGCGGCAAGCTCGGCATCTTTGGCGGCTCGTACGGCGGCTATGTCGTGATGATGGCGGTGACGGAATACCCGGACACATTCGCAGCGGGCGCCGATCTCTTCGGCATCGTCAACTTCGAGACGTTCTTCGCACAATCGACGCCGTGGATGGGCGCGATCTCCGGTGGCGAGTACGGCGATCCGAAGACGCAGGCGGATCTGTTGCGGCGCCTGTCACCGATTCACAAGCTGGATCGCGTGCGGGCCGCGATGCTCGTGATGCACGGCGCGAACGATACCAACGTGCCCGTGGTCGAGGCCAAGCAGGTGGTCGACACGCTGAAGAAGAACGGCCGCGACGTCGAGTTCCTGCTGTTCCCCGACGAGGGTCACGGCTGGCGCAAGATCCCGAATCGCGTCAAGTCGACGATGACGCTTGCGGACTTCTTCCATCGGCATCTGGTGGAAGAGCAGCGGCAGGCGGCCTTGTGATGCGCCATACGCCGATCGTCAGCACCGGGATGATCAGCAGCACGATGAAGGCGTAGGTGAGCCAGCCGTAGCCTTTCTCGATCAGGCCGACGAGCCCGATCGCGCCGGCCGCGTAGACGGAGATCACCATCACCGTGATGGCGAGCGCTGGGCGCATCGCGCGCGGCATCGGCTTACCGCGTTCCTCGTAGACTTTTGCCACACGCTCATTGATCGCGTGCAGGATCGGTACGCCGGTGTCGACCAGCGTGAGCAGCACTGCGAGCTGGAACGCATACTCGAACCAGGTCGCGCCGATTTTGCCGAGCAGGAAGGCCGAGGGCAGCGAGACGTTCGCGATCTCGCCGGCGTAGCCGACCATCGCGATGTAGAACACGAAGCCCGGCAGCATGCCGAGCGGGCCGCCGAGCAATCCTGCGACCATCGCTTCGCGTCGCCGCGTCAGATGACGGATGCAGAAGAACACCGCCGGTACTGTGGCAACGTTGTAGCCCGCGTAGGTGATGCCGGCTTTGAACCAGCCGTGTCCGACGGGCTCGCTGGCGAAGGCCGCTTCGATGCGATCGCCGAACGCGACGAAGCTCCAGATGAAGAACACGATGTAGACGAGGTAGAGATAGCCGACCGACAGCGCCAGGAATTTCTCGATCGCGGCGCTGCTGTAGAACACCATCGCGCCGGTCGCGACGATCATGCCGATCGAGCCGACGAGCTTCGGCAGGCCGAACAGGTCGTGAGTGATCTCGCCGGCGGCGGCGCCCATGACGGCGAACACGATGATGATCAGCAGGAAGTAGGCGATCTCGAACAGGAACCAGCCGGGCCCGAGCAGCAGCTTGAAGAACGAGCGGTAGTCGTACGCCTTCGCCATGCGCGCCAGCTCGAAGCTGACCATCAGCACGGCGCTCCAGAACAACATGGCGACGATCATGCCGAGCAGGCCGCCCCACGGCCCGGCAGGTAGAAAGAACTGCACCAGCTCGCGACCGGTCGCGTAGCCGCCGGCGATGACGGCGGATTCGAAGACGAAGCCGGGCAGGAGATAACGCTGGAAGAAGTCTTTCATCATGCAGCCTGCTGCGAGGTGGATTTGAGGAGTCCGAGACGAATGAGGCTTTCGGCGCTGGCGACGATCGCATCCTCCGGCGAGCGCGGCTTCCAGCCGAGCAGCCCGCGGGCCTTGGCGTTGGTGCCGTTCTTGTGCTTGCCGAGCTCGGGGATGAGTTGCTTCAAAGCCGGGTCACGCAACGCGGCGAGGCGCACGAGCCAGTTGGGCAACTGCCGCGCGGGCACTTTAGCCGCGGCGGCGCCCATGCGCGCCTTGAGCACTTTCGCGATCTCGAGCATCGACATGAAGTCGCCGGCCGTGCACAGAAAGCGCTCGCCACGAGCAGCGGGGTGAGTCATGGCGCGCACGTGCAGGTCGGCGACGTCGCGCACGTCGACAATGCCGAACCAGCGTTGCGGGCAGCCCGGGATCCCACCATCCATCATGCGCTGAATGATCATGACCGAAGGCGAATAGTCCGAGCCGAGCACCGGCCCGAGAATCGCGACCGGATTGACGACAGCCAGCTCCGGGCTGCCTTCCTTCGCGACGAAGTCCCACGCCGCGCGCTCCGCGATCGTCTTCGACTTGACGTACGGCGTCGCGCCGTAACCGTTGACATCGGTCCAGCTGTTTTCATCGAAAGGCGTAGTCTGCGGCTTCAAGCCGTAGCCGATTGCGGCGAATGAGGATGTCATCACGACGCGTCGCACGCGGGCTTCGCGCGCAGCACGCAACACGCGCAATGCGCCTTCGCGCGCGGGAACGATCAGCTCGTCCTCGTTCTTCGGCACAGCAACCGGAATCGGCGAAGCGACGTGCAGGACGTATTCGCAGCCTGTCACAGCTTGCGACCAGCCCGCGTCTTGTTCGAGATCGGCTGCGAAGAACGACAGGCGGTTGCCGGCATCTGCGCCGCCGGCCTTGAGCATCGCTCGTACCTCGGGCTCGCGTTTGAGGTTGCGCACGGTCGTACGCACCGTATGGCCTTCGGCCAACAGCTGCAGGATGCAGAAGCTCCCCACGAACCCCGATCCACCGGTCACTAGCACTGCGCTCATCGTCGCCTCGGCTTCGGTAGTGGAAGAATCCGGCCCGGCATCTTCGGCTAGAATTGCGCGCATGTCACGCGAGGAACTCCCGGTATTTCGCCTCGTCGACCTTCGCAAGATCTATGGACAAGGCGAGGCGGCCGTGCATGCACTGCGCGGCGTCGATCTCACCGTTGCGGCCGGCGAGCTGCTGGTGCTGCTGGGACCGTCCGGTTCTGGTAAATCGACGTTGCTGAACGTGCTCGGCGGGCTCGACCGGCCGACCTCCGGCAGCTGCTTTTTCCGGGACATGGACCTGGCGAGCGCCGCGGATGCCGATGTCACGCAATACCGGCGCGGGCACGTGGGCTTCGTGTTCCAGTTCTACAACCTCATTGCCAGCCTGACGGCGCAGGAGAACGTCGAGCTGGTCACCGAGGTCGCTCCTGATCCCATGCCCGCCGCGGAAGCGCTCCAGCTCGTCGGCCTGGGCAAGCGGCTGCATCACTTCCCGGCACAGCTTTCCGGCGGCGAGCAGCAACGTGTCGCGATCGCGCGTGCGATAGCCAAGCGGCCGACGGTCCTGTTATGTGACGAGCCGACGGGCGCGTTGGACGTCGCGACCGGTGTTCACGTGCTGGAAGCGATCGTTACTGCAAACAACAAGCTCGGCACGACGACGTTGCTGATCACGCACAACGCGGACATCGCGCGCATCGGCGATCGCGTCGTGCGATTCGCGGACGGCCATATCCGCTCCATCGAAGCGAACGCGCAGCGCATTCCGCCGTCGGAGCTGACGTGGTGATCCAGCTCGCAACGTTGGATCGCAAGCTCCTGCGCGACCTGAAGCGCTTGAAGGCGCAGGCGATTGCTGTCTCCGCAGTGCTCGCGTGCGGCGTGGCGCTGTTCGTCATGGCCACGGGGATGTACGACTCGCTGGAACGCGCGCGGAACAGCTACTACGACTCGGCGCGGATGGCGGACGTCGCGGTGTCGGTCGTGAGATCGCCGGATCCTGTCGCCAACGATCTCGTCGAGCTGCCGGGCGTGAATGCGCTGGAGGCACGAGTGACCGGCATCGGCTTGCTGGACCTCGCGGGCAAGTCGGATCCGGTGTCGGCGCGACTCGTGTCGCTGCCGCCGGATCGCCATCCGCGGGTCAACGACGTGCTGTTGCGCGCCGGTCGCTGGCCGGACCCTACGCGCGACAACGAAGTGCTGATCAACGAGGCGTTTGCAGAAGCGAACTTCCTTGCGCCCGGTGTACAACTGCGCGCACTGATCTACGGGCGTTATCGCGAGCTCGTAGTCGTCGGCATCGCGAGCAGTCCGGAGTTCGTCTTCGCGGTCGCCCCCGGCGCGATGCTGCCGGAGCCGGAACGCTTCGGCGTCGTCTGGATGGGGCGCGAAGCGTTGGGCCGCGCGTTCGATGTGGACGGTGCGTTCAACGACGTCGTGTTTCGTCTCGCACCCGGAGCCGATGTGCGCGAAACCATTTTCGCCATCGACGAGCGGCTGGCGCGTCACGGCGGCCGTGGAGCGTATGGGCGCGACCGGATGCTGTCGGCGCAGTTCCTGGCGGACGAGCTGAGCTCGTTGCGCACGATGGCTTCGATCCTGCCGCCGATCTTTCTGCTGGTCGCGGTGTTCCTGCTCAATGTGTCGCTGTCGCGGCTGGTCGCGACGGAGCGCTCGAACATCGGACTGCTCAAGTCGTTCGGCTACGGGAACGTGTCGATCGGGCTTCACTACGGCAAGTTCGCGATCGTATTCGCGCTGCTCGGCGCTGCGCTCGGCGTGCTCGTCGGTCGCTATCTCGGCGGCTACATGGCCTCGATCTATCAGAAGATTTATCGCATTCCGGCGCTGGCGTTCGACGCGCAGATGCACGTCTATGTTTGGGCAGTCGTGGTTTCGTTAATTGCAGCAGTGCTCGGCGCGGCGCAGGCAGTGCTGCGTGCGGTGCGACTGCCACCGGCTGCAGCTCTGGCGCCGCCGGCGCCGGTGGGCTTCAGTCGGTTGGGGCAGGGGATCGAGAACGCAGCTCGCAACCTCGACGGCAAGACGCGCATGGTCGCGCGTCGTATCGCCCGGTTCCCACGCCGCTCCGCCACGACAGTCGTCGGCATCATGCTCGCGCTCGCGCTGCTCATTACGTCGCAGCACTTTCCGATCTCGATGAATCACATCGTCGATGTGACGTTCGGCGTCGCGCAGAGGATGGATGCGACGCTGACATTCGCGGAAACGGCGGACGACAAGATTCTCGCGGAGGTCGGGCGATTGCCCGGCGTGTATTCCGTCGAGCCGCTGCGTGCGACCGAAGTGATTCTGACGGCTGGCAGTCGCACGCGTCGCGACACGCTGATGGGGCTGACCGAGGGCGCCTACTTGTATCGTCTCCTCGATCAGAACATGGACGCCGTGGATCTCCGGGCAGATGGCATCACGCTCTCGCACAACCTCGCGAACAAGCTCGGCGTGAAGATCGGCGACATGGTGAGTGTGCAAGCAACCGACGGTCATCGCGCGCATACGGATCTGACGGTTGTCGCAGTCGTCAAGCCATATCTCGCCGGCGCTGCTTACATGCAACTGGGTGCATTCGGCCGTGCGTTGCGCGAGCCGGGGCGTGTGAGCGCGGCGTATGTGCTGATGGATAGCGCCGAGCGTGACGCACTCAATCGCGAAGTGAAGGAGCTGCCGATGATCGCGGGTGTCTCGTTCCTCGACAACGCGTCGGCCTCGATGCGCAAGATGTTGAACGAGGGCAGCGGCTTCTTCGCGTATATGTTCGTGGTGTTTTCATGCCTCATGGCGGGTGGAGTTGCCTACTCCGCGGCGCGCGTCACGTTCGCGGAGCAGGAACGAGACCTGGCGACGCTGCGAGTCCTCGGCTTCAGCCGGCGTGAGGTCTCCTACGTTCTGCTCGCGGAGATCGGCGCGCTGCTGCTGGTTGCGTTGCCGGCGGGCTGCGTGCTCGGAGCGTTGTTGTCGCGCTGGCTGATGGCGCAATTCCAGACAGAGCTGTTTACGTTTCCGTACATCACCGAGTCCTCAGCGTACGGTAAGTCCGCGCTGTTCGTTGCTGCGGCCGTCGTCGGCGCGGCGCTGGCAGTGCGGCGCGGAGTGGATCGCCTGGACCTCGTCGGTGTGCTCAAGTCGAGAGAATAAGAATGGCGAATGAAGAGCTTCAGCGGCGCTCGCGTCGGGTGCGCATATTCTGGATTGCAGCAGCGGTCGTGATCGTCATTGCGATCGGGCTGTCGATGTTGCCCGATGCAGTCGACGCGGACATCGCCAAGGCGGACCGCGGCGACGTGCGCGTCGAAGTCGTCGACGAGGGCCGCACGCGCATGCACGACATTTATATCGTCAGCGCTCCGATCACCGGCCGCGTGTTGCGCGTCGAAGTGGAACCCGGCGATGAGGTGGCCGCGGGCGCGATCCTCGCGCACATGTCGCGAGCGGCGGCTGGATTTCTCGATACGCGCAGCGACTTGCAGGCGCGCGCGGGCGTGACCGCCGCTGAGGCCCAGCTGCGTTCGGCGGACGCGGAGTTGGCGCTTGCCGAGCGCGAGCACAAGCGCAACACGGAGCTGGTCGCGGCCAATCTGATTTCCAAGGCTGCGACGGATCAAAGCGAGGCGCGGCTCAATGCCGCACGGGCGGCTCGGGATGCCGCTCGCGCCGAGGTCCAACGTGCGCGAAGCGCGGTGCTGGATCCTTCACGGACCGAGAGGGGCATCGTCAACGTCACGAGTCCGAGCCCGGGCCGTGTGCTGCGCGTGCCTCAGGAGAGCGAGGCCGTCATCCAGACCGGCACGCCCATCGTGGAGGTCGGAGACCCGCGGCACGTCGAAGTCATCGCGGAATTCCTCTCACAGGATGCGGTGAAGATGCGGGCCGGCGCGCCGGCGCAGATCGAGAATTGGGGCGGTCCGCCGCTGCCGGCAGTCGTCGATCGCGTCGAGCCGGTCGCGCACACCAAGATTTCCGCGCTCGGCGTCGAAGAGCAGCGCACGAACGTGATCCTGCAATTCAAGGACAAGCCGGCCGACTCGCTGCAGGCGCACGATTTCCGGGTCGATGTGCGCGTCGTCGTGGGCGAGGCGAAGAACGCCATCCGTGTCCCCCTCGGCGCGCTCTACCGCCGCGGCAACGGCTGGGCGCTCTACAAGGTCGTGGACGGCCGGGCCAAGCTGACCGAGGTGCAGGTCGCCGAGGCCGACCCTCACTTCCGGGCCGTCACGGCCGGCGTCACCGAGGGCGACGAGCTCATCGTCTTCCCGGGCAGCTCCGTCAGCGACGGCGTCCGCATCAAGCCCCGCAAGTAGCAACTTTCTCCAAGTCGGCAGCGGCCCCTGCGGCGTACGATTTCCGCCGGGTTTTCACTTGGAGTTGGGCCTGCATGAATGCATCGACCATCGGTGCCGCGCTGACTGCGACGGCTTTGTTGACTGGCAGCTCGGTGAGCCTGGCGTCGCCGGAGCAGGATCGGGCCGAAGTGGCTGCGATCGATACGAAGTACCAGGACGCGGTCAAGCACAACGACGCAGAGACCATGGCGCAGATCCTCCACGAGGATTTCGTCCTGGTGCTCGGCACCGGCAAGACCTATACGCGCGCGGATCTGCTGGAATCTGCCCGCACTCGTCACATCACTTACGAGCGTCAGGACGAAGATCCCGGCACGCAGACCGTGCGGCTGTGGGGTGACCACACGGCGGTCGTCACAGCGCGGCTCTGGCTCAAGTACGCCGCCGAGGGCAAGCAGTTCGAGCGTCGGCTGTGGTTCAGCGATACCTACGTGCGCACGCCGAAGGGCTGGCGATATGTGTTCGGTCAGGCGTCGATCGCGCTGCCGGCGGAATGATCAGACGTCCAGACCGATGGAGCGCATCAGCTCGAGGCCGTTGCTCTTCGTCACGATGCCTTCGTGCAGCTTGAAATCGAACTTCATGCGGCCGTCGCGCAGCTCGTCCTGGAAATGCAGGTTGCGCAGGCGGCCGCCTGCGGCGACGTCGATCTCCGTGAGTGCCAGGTCATGAGTGGTGACGAGGCCGATCGAGCCCCGCCCGAGCAAGGCCCGGATGACTCCTTGCGCGCCGACAAACCGGTCCCGCGAGTTCGTCCCCTGCAGGACCTCGTCGAGGAGGAACAGCAGCGGTGGTGTATGCGCCGCCAGCTCATTGAGATGTCGTAGACGCGTGATCTCGGCGTAGAAGCGCGAGCTGCCTTCGTGCAGCGAATCGTTGATGCGGATGTTCGCGCCGACCTGCAGTGGCGACAGCCGCAATCGCTGAGCCCGAACCGGCGCACCGGCCATCGCGAGCACGGTGTTGATGCCGACCGTGCGCAGCAGAGTGCTCTTGCCGGACATGTTCGAGCCGCTGATCAGGAGCACCCGCGTGTCGCCAGCGATTGCGACATCGTTGCGCACGCATACCGCCCCCGCGAGCAGCGGATGTCCGATCGACGCAGCCTCGAATGACGCCGCTCCGTCGACCAGCTCCGGGAACGGGTCGTCCGGATGCTCGTAGCTGTAGCCGGACAGGGAAATCAGTGCTTCGAGATCGCCGATCGCTTGCAACCAGGCCCGCACCGCATGGCCGTGATGGCGACGCCAGCGCTCACCCGCAAGTGCTGCGTGCACGCTGTAGAGCAGCGGCAGATCCAGGATCGCGATGATGATGTTCCGTCGCGACTCGATGAACTGCACGACGGTACCGAGCCGCGCGATCGCCTGCGACGCGCGAATGCCCTCCGAGGACAACTGAGCGAGCAGGCGCTTCGACAACGCTGTCTGGACCGGTTCACGCTCCAATCGTGCCGTCAGACTCGCGAGCAGCTTGAGACTGTCGAACGCGCGCTCGGTGCTGTTGAAGACCTCGACGAGCTGTCTGCGCAGCAGTCGCATGACACCGAATTCCAACGCGAGCACGACAATCAACGGCGACGCGACCCCGGTGTTGCTCCAGATCACCAGCGTCGCAGTGAGCAGCAGCGGCAGCACCAGCGCGACCGGCAACACCCACCCGACGCGCAGTTGATTCGGCGACTCCGCCCAGCGCAGCAGCTCTTCAGGCTGCACACCCACGCCCGCTGTTTCGCCGAGTGCAGCAAGGTCTTCGCGCAGGTCGAGCCGCTCACGCAGCTCCGCGATGGCTCGTTGCCGCTCGAGTACGGTCGCGACGGGAGCAGGGGCCAGCAGCCAGCTGGCCAGCGCATTCTCACCCATGCGCGTGCGCGCGATCGACAGCAGCTCGAACAGATTACCCGGGCCGAAAAGATCGAGATCCGCCGCATACACGTGATGAGGATCGTCGAAGCGAGTGCCCTGGTTGCCGAGGCCGCTCCAGCGATCCTCGATCCGCGCGATGCCCGCTCGATAGTGAGCCGCGGCGCGATCCGCACTCGCTCTGGCCCGTCGCACGCGCGAGTGATAGATCACTGCGACGAGGAACAGCCCGGCCGGCACCAGCCACCAGTAGTCGCCCAACCAGATCGCAGCGAAGGCCAGAATCGCGAGCACGACGCGGACGTTGGAGATGCGTGCCGAGACGACATCGAGCCGCGCGACCTGCTGCTCGCGCGCTTGCAAACGCCGGCTGTACTCTGCGGAGGGCGGCACGCTTCCGCCCGTCATGGGAATCGTGGGAAGCCCGGTTCGAGCTGGATGCCGAGACTGTTGATCGCCAGCGCGGTCATCGTGTAGCCGCCGCTGGTGTAGATGATCTCGATCAGGCGCTTCGTGTCGTAGTGCTTGGCGAGCGTTGCCCACGTGCGATCGCTCACGAATGTTTCGCGACGCAGCTCGTCAGCGGCGCGCAGCACCGCGGCGTGTTCCTCGCTCCAACCCGAAGCGTCCGGACCGCTCTTGATGCGGCGAATCTCCGCGGCGGAAAAACCGGCCTTCTGCGCAGCTTCGACGTGATGTCCCCACTCGTACTCCGCACCAGTCAGCGCCGCAGTGCGCAGGATCAGCAGCTCGCGCGTCTTCGGCGGCAGCAGCGAGTCGCGTTGCAGGTAGCTGCCGAACTTGTAGCGCGGACCGTACAGGGTGGGATGATTCAGCATCGTCTTGTATAGATTGAGCACCGGCCCGCTGATCTTCTGCTCGGCGATCAGCTTGCGCTGTTCCTCCGACCACTCGGACTCCGCCAGCGGTGGAACGCGCGGTTGCTTCAGCCGTGGCGACTGCGGCTGCGTCGCCAGCGCCGGCAGCGGCACGTCCTTCGGCAGACGATCCTCGAGTCCCGGATCCAGCTGCACGCCGAGAGTGTTGAGCGCCATCGAGACCAGCTGATATTGCGCGGCTGTGTACAGCGCTTCGATCACCTGCTGAACCGAGTACCTGGCGCGCAACGCGTTCCAGGTCGCGTCGCTGATCATCGTGTCATAGCGCAACTCGTCGACCATTCGCAGCAGCGTGCGCTCGAAGTCCGACCATCCGGCGGCCGCGGGTCCCTCGGCGATGCGATGAACGTCCTGATTGCTGAGGCCGGCCTGCGCTTTGGCAATGCGTGCGTGCTGGGCCCACTCGTATTCGGACTGGCACAGCCAGCCCATGCGCAGCATCACGATCTCGCGCTCGCGCGGCGGCAGGCTGGAGCCGTCGAGGACGAAACGACCGAGCGGACTCCAGCGGTTGTAGAGATCGACATCGTGAGCGAGCGTCTTGTAGACGTTGAAGTCAGGGCGACTCGCCAGCAGCGCCTGCTGCTCCGGCGTGCGTTCCTCTTTACCGAGCGGTGCGACGCGCGGCGTCTGCAGGCGAGGCGTGAACGTCTGCTCCGCACCCAGGACGGACGTGGCGATCAATAGCAGGGTTGCGCTTGTCAGCAGCAGTGGTGCGACTTTGGTGCGGGCTCGCATAGTCGCTCCAATATAGCTCAACGGCGCGCGATATCGGGGCTCAGTACCGGCTTGACGTCGACGATCGGCGTGCCATCGATCGCTTCCAGGCTGCGCACTCGCACACGTCCGCCATCGACGGCAGTCACGGTCACTTCGTGCAGGCCGAGTGGATTCGGACGATGCGGTGAGCGAGTGCTGAAGACACCTTCGGCGGTGCGCGAAACGTCGCCGCGCGGATGCACGCTGAGCACGTCGCGCCGTGCGCGATCCAGCCAGGTGATCAGAATCAATTCGTCGCCGGGCCGGATGTTGCGGAGCCCTTCCACCACCGCGGGCTCGAATACGAGCCACGCTTCCGGCGCGCCCTCGTCGGCCTGTCGCGGCGCTGCGTCCAGCGTCTTGAGAGCCGAGGAAACCGTGCCGATCACTCTGATGTTGAAACTGCTCATGCTATCCACCATGGCCGCAAGTAACTTTCGTCAGGGCGCCGGTACAGCGCAAGGTGAGGCGTGTTTCGCCTACCTGGGGTGCTCGATTGAACGCGCGTGTGCGCCCGAGGGAACATAGCCGCATCCCCGTAGCGACGTGCAACGGCTCTGCGCCGGGGATCAGACGTTCGAGCAGGCGTACCGGACGGTCGGTCAATCGAATACGGCATTTCGCCGGTACACTGTACGCAACTGGAGAAGTGAGAGACATCATGACGAATGCACGTTACACCGGCCGCTGCTTCTGCGGCGAAGTCGAATTCGAAGTCACCGGCGCGCCGGCTGCAATGGGCTATTGCCACTGCGAGTCCTGCCGCCACTGGTCCGCGGGCCCCGTCAACGCGTTCACGTTGTGGAATCCGCAGGCGTTGCGCGTTACCAAGGGCGCCGGCAGCATCGGCACCCACAACAAGACGCCGGTCAGCTACCGCAAGTGGTGCACGAAGTGCGGCGGCCATCTGTTCACCGACCATCCGCCGCTGAAGCTGGTAGACGTCTACGCTGCGATGATCCCGGAGCTGAAGTTCGAGCCCGCGCTGCACGTCCACTATCAGGAGACCGTGCTGCGCATCAAGGACGGTAAGCCCAAGATGAAGGACATGCCGAAGGAGATGGGCGGCTCGGGCGTCCTGCTGGCGGAGTAACGTCGGCGAAAGCCGCCTGGGCGACCTTTCGCGTGAAAGGTATAGTTACCGCCATGGCGACAGGTTGGGCCGGCGACGGCGCAGTACAGGATCAGATCGACGCGACAGTGAAGGACGGCGTGAGCCGGGCGCAGAGCCGCCTGGCCACGGGTCCGGGACTGGAGCATTGCGAGGAATGCGGCGCGTCTATTCCCGAGGCACGCCGCAAGGCCATCCCCGGCGTGCGCCTGTGTGTCGCGTGCCAGGAAGCCGCAGACCGCGAAGCGGAGCAGTTCAGCGGCTACAACCGGCGCGGCAGCAAAGACAGCCAGCTGCGCTAGATCACGTCACGGGGTCGTTCTTCTTCACGCCCCGCACGTTCAGTGCGAATAGTCCCAATTGCAGAGCGATGAGCGCGTACGCCTGGTCGTGCAGCGCCCACGCGATCCACAGAATGTTGCTGGCGATGAAGCACCAGAATCCCACGGTGCGTTTGCGGCTCGACTTGGAAGCAATGAGCCACGCGGCGGTCAGCGTGATGATCATGGCGGGCCATTGCACAGCATTGATTACAGTTTCCATCACGGCCGCAACGTGCCGTCGTCGGCGTGGGTTCCGCTGGTGACGCTGGTGCCGGGGCAAGAAAGGGTGCGAAACTCAGCAGCGCAGCAAACCTTCAGGAGCGATGCATGGGTGTCTACAGCCTCGGCGAGCACACGCCGCGAATTCACGAGACTGCCTGGATTGCGAAGAGCGCGAAGGTCATCGGCAGAGTCGAGATGGCCGAGGGTTCCAGCGTGTGGTTCGGCGCCGTGGTACGCGGTGACGTCGAAGACATTCGCATCGGCCGCAACACCAACATCCAGGACAACTCCGTGTTGCATGCCGACTCGGGAATTCCGCTCACGATCGGCGCAAACGTTACGGTCGGCCATCTCGTGATGCTCCACGGGTGCACGGTCGGCGACGGTGCCTTGATCGGCATACGCGCTGTCGTGCTCAACGGGGCGAGCATCGGCCGCAACTGCATCGTCGGCGCGGGCAGCGTAGTGACGGAGGGCAAGAGCTTTCCCGATGGCACGCTGATCGTCGGCACGCCCGCGAAGGTCGTGCGCGAGCTGAGTGCCGAACAAATCGCCGAGATGCAGCACGGCGCGACGCACTACGTGCAGAACGCCCGGCGCTTCCGCGAGCAACTAAAGCGAATAGACCGCTCTCCCGGGGCGTGAGGCGCGCAGACGAAATAATTTCGTCTGTACGGATGTACAGGAGCGCACAGTTCGCGTAGGATCGCTCGCGCTCACATCAAGGAGGGCTCGATCATGGCGAACACGGACGACACGTCGAAGAAGCAGAACGCTGCAGCTGAAACGCCCAAGCGCATTCCCACGCAACTCGAACGCTTCATCGATGCGCAGCGCAGGAAGCTGCTCCAGGCGCACAGCGTGATGCATTGTTTGTACGAGGTGCTGCTCTACGCGGAAGGCGAAGACGCAGTGACGTATGCGGAAGCGGCCCATCTCGCTGCGATGCTGGTGGATGACGTCATCGAGCAGCTCGACAGCGCGCGGCTGCAGGTAATGGTCGAGGCCATCAAGCGCGAGGCCAATGCCGAGGGTCTGAAGTTGGGCGGAGGCGGCGGCGACCAGGTCCGCGAGCCGAACGTCTTCTACATCAACTAGGTCACTTCCGGGCTCCGAGCTGCGCAAGCAGCTCGGAGAGACGTTCCGGAGTGATGTAGAAGTACTCGCAAACGCGGCCCCACAACAACGTCGTCGGCACGTTGTGATCGCCGCGCTCCTTCTGTAGTTGACTCAACACGTAGAGCACGACGCGCTGCTCGCGGGTCAATCCGTCGCGGACATCGGGTATTCTGTCGTCGGTCATCGTGCGGCAGTTTACAACCATGGCGCCGGCAGGGAGTGACTCACGTGATCGACCTGTTTGATCTGTTCGATATCTACCAGAACACGAGAATCGACAAAGTGACGGCGCTGGAGGCGGATTCCTTCCGCCGCCTCACTGGCACACAAGATCGGCTGCAAGAGCTCGAGCATCGCTACGAGCGGATGAAGCTGGTCACCGCCGCGTTGTGGCAATTGTTGAAGGCTCACACCGGCCTGACTGATGCCGACCTCAAGCAGTACATCGAGAAGGTGGATCTCGCCGACGGCAAGCTCGATGGCAAGATCGAGCGGAAGGGCGGCGCGATGGACTGCCCGCATTGCTCGCGTCGAATCCTCAAAACTGCCGTCGTTTGTCCGTGGTGTAGCAAGCGGCTGCGCGTCGGCGATGCTTTCGAAGCGACGTGAGCGCGATAGACTGCGGCTTTGCGATTGTTCCCCAGGTCTTCGATAACCGGGAGATCGCCGGGATTTCCCGCGACCTGGAAGGGGAAACGGTGCGGCGGTCGCGCGCTGGAGCGCGTCATCTTCTGTCCATGCCGGCCGTTGCAGCGCTAGCTCGAGATCGGCGGTTGATTGCAATGGCTGCAGAGGTGCTCGGCGGCGAGCCCGTGCTCTTCAGCGCAACATTGTTCGACAAATCCGCCGAAGCCAACTGGCTCGTTGTCTGGCATCAGGACAGGGCCTTGCCACTCGTCGGGCAGCGCGATGCACCGGGCTGGGGGCCATGGTCTGAAAAGGCGGGCGTAACCTACGCGCATGCACCCGCGTGCGTTCTCTCCAAAGTCGTGGCCTTACGCGTGCATCTCGACGATTCGACGGCCAACAACGGACCGCTGCGAGTCTTGCCCGGAACGCACGAGCTGGGGCTGCTGAGCGATGCACAGATTCACGAGGCAGCTCGACGCATCGACGCTGTCACATGCACGGTAGAGCGTGGCGGCGTGATCGTCATGAGGCCTCTGCTGCTGCACGCGTCATCGAAGGCGACTGACAAGGCTTCTCGCAGAATGCTGCATTTCGAGTACTCAGGTGCAGCTGCGTTCGAGAATGGTCTGCGACTGCGGGTTGCGTGACCTCGGCGCACGTTCCAGCTCACGGCTTCAACTCGAGCGGCTCCCCGTCCCATTCATCGATGACGAGCGGCTTGGCGCGGCCGTAGTCGATCGCGAGATGGCTGCCGGCCAGAGCGCTCGGTAACGACCCCAGGCCCTGTCGATTCAACGGGATCCATAAGTAGATCTCGAACTCGTTGCTGGGGATCGTCTGCGTCACCATCAATCCGCGCACGGGCTCGTCGTTCGCGGCTGCTTGCATTCGAACCTCGACGCCAGGGCTCTTGCGCAAGGCTACGGTCTTGCTCTTGATCGGCGCGGCATATGCAATTTTCTCGCGATACAGCTCGTAGCCGGGCATGTACACAAGAAGCGTCACCTCGCCGGGCTCGATGCCGGTCAGACTGAATTCCCCAAAATCATTGCTCTTCTTATGGCCGTGGACGCGCGCAGTGGCAGGATCGACCCCTCGCAGGTAGACGTCGGCGCCCACGATTGGGACCGAGCTGCCGTCTTCCACCACGTGCCCGGCGAGCTGAACCGACGGGATATCCATGTTCAACACGACATCGCCGGCCATCGTAACGGTTCGACTGATGTCCTCGTCGGCGGTGACCCGATACTCGCCGAGGGGTAGCCCCTCGATCTCGTAGTCACCGTCCGCCGACGTCGTTGCGCGATACGACACTCCGTCCTTAGCTTCTGCAGGTTGTATCCACACTAGTAGCTGCGTCGCCGGCTTGCCGCCCTGAGTCACTCGGCCCGATAGGCGCGCACCCGGCGGGAAGACGATGTCCAGTGTGATGTCGTGTTCAGCGGGCACATCGACCGTCTTGCTCAATTGCCGGTCGGTGGCGTACACAGTTACGCGTGCGCGCCCAGGAGGTACGCCTGCAAATGCGTATGCACCCTGCTCGTCGGCACGCGCGCTGAAAAACATGGAGTTGGACCGCAGGCTGATGTACGTGCGTCCGAGCTGCTCAGGCCTCACGCCCTTTATCATCCCGCGAACGGTGTGACCTGCGCCGATAGTGAGAACAATATCGTCCCTGCGCTCATCCTGGCCCAGCACGATCTCCTGCCTCGCACTGCCCGCGACAGAGTTGGCAGAAATCACGTAGCGTCCGGCTGTCAAGTGGTCGAAGGAGAACTGACCCGAATCCGCGGTCTCATTGGTGTAGCCAGCGAAACCTCCACCCATCGTGACCCGCCCTTTGACCGGCTCACCCGATCCCGTCTTCACGACGCCTGCAATCCTGCCGCCGGTCGAGAGCGCGAACTCCTGAGGGGGTGTCTTCTCGTCCATGACAATCTCTGCTTCACGGCTCGCATATCCCTTGGCGCCGGCGATGAGCGAGATCTCTCCGCCGGGAATGCCGTCGAGCACGAACGACCCGTCCTCTTTCGTTTGCGCGTAAGGATCGTCGGGGACGTCACCCAAGGCACTCGCGACGCGAAAGCTGACGTACGCCTCCGGGATGCCCGCACCGGTCGCTGCCGCGAACACTCGGCCGCGCGCCGTAAAGCCCTTCTGCATGGGCATCACGACCTCGCGCGGCTTCCTGCCGGCCGCAATCGTTACCTCTCCGAGACGGAACTGCCGGTAGCCGTGAGCCGAAACTGACACCTTCCAGGTATCGGCAGGCACGCCGTTCCACGCGAATCGACCGGTATCGGACTGGAAAGCCTGTGTGAGCGGTTCCTCTTCTCGCCACTCCGGTCCGCGCTGAACGCGGACCATGCGCACTTCGAACTCCTTCACGGGCTGGCGTGTCACGGCATCGACGAGGCGGCCGCGCAGGGTGCCGCCTGTCGCGGCTGGTGCTGCGGCCGTCGCGGTGGTTTCGACGGATTTCCTTTCTTCCACACTCGACGCTTGTTCTTGCTCCGACGCGAGATCAGCCTCGTGCCTCGCCGCAAAGCTGGACGGCGCGGCTACTTGGTCAGTCGCTGGCATCTGCCGCTGCCCCAGCATCCACACGCCGATGCCGCAAGCGACCACAATCCCCAAAATGACGACCGAGCGTTTCACGGCAGCTCGAACGGCTGACCATCCCAATCTTCGAAAAGCAGGGGTGTGCCGCTGAAGCGCCCGATCTGAAACGTGGTGCCCGCCAGGGCGCTCGGCACGTAGCCCACGCGCTCGCGATTCAATGGAACCCAGATGTCGATCACGGAGTCGTTGCCGGCAAAGCTCTGGGTGATCGTGAAGCCGATCGGAAAGCGCCGGCTGCCGGCTTTCACGTGCACTTCCACGCCGGTGCTCTTGCGCAGCGTGATCGTCTTGTTGGTGATCGGCGAGGAGTACGAGATCCTCTCGCGATACAGCTCATAGCCGGCCTTGTAGACCAGCAGCACGATCTCGCCCGGCTCGATGCCGGTGAGCGCGAACTGACCGAAGTCATCCGTCTTCTTGTCGCCGCGGACGCGAGACGTCTCCGGTGCGCTGCCTCTCAAGTACACGTCGGCGCCGACGATCGGTACCGCGCCGCCGTCCTCCACAACCCGTGCGGATAGTTGCACCGCCGGGATATCGATATTCAGCACCATGTCGCCAGCGATCGTGACGGCTCGACTGATGTCTTCGGTTGCGCGCAAGCGATAGTCGCCGGGAGGCAGGCCTTCGATCTCGTATTCGCCGTCCTCCGAGGTATTCGCTCGATAGAGAATGTCCAACTTGGTGTCGACCGGACCCATCCAGACTGTCCTGTGCGCAGCAGGTTTCCCGCCTTGGGTGACACGTCCAGACAAGCGCGCGCCGGTGGGGAGAGCGATGTCGAAAGTGATGTCCTGATCTGCCGGGACGTCCAAGCGCTTCGTGAATTGAATGCCGATGTTCGCGGTGGACACGCCGATCTCTGCGGGCCCCGATGGCACGCCATTGAACACGTAGGCGCCGCGCTCGTCGGGGTGCGTGCTCATGAATGAGTTCCCGGACTTCGCCCGGAACATGAGGTGTGTCTGCGGGATCTGTTCCGGCCGCGGTCCCCTGACGATGCCGCGAACGCTGCGGCCTCCGCCGACCACGAGGACGATGCCTTCCTTCACCTCGTCCTGTTGCAGCACAAACTCCTGCTGCGCGCTGCCAGCGCTCGAATCGGCCGATACCTTGTAACGACCGGGTGGCATGTGCTTGTAAGAGAACTGACCCGCCTCGTTCGATTCGCCCACGTACCCAGGTCCCGGACCGTTGAGCCAGACGCGGCCTTTTACGGGTGCACCCGATGTCGTCGTCACGATGCCCGCGATCGTGGCACCGCCGGAGAGGGTGATTTCCTGTACCGGAGTCTTCTCATCTACTACCACTGTCAGCTCGCGATACGCATGATCGCGCGCGCCAACCATGAGCAGGATGTCGCCGCCAGGGACGCCGTCCAGCGTGAATGACCCATCGTCCCTGGACGTTGTCCGCGCCGTCGACCGGAACCCGAATTCCTGGTCGCCGACGACGCGAAATCCGATCCCTGCGTCGGGGATGCCCGCACCGGTGCTCAGTTCGACGATCCGTCCGCTCACGGCGTAGCCGCGCAGCAGCGGCATCACCATCTCTCGTGTCGCCTTGCCGGCTTCGACTGTGAACTCAGGCACGTTGAACACTTGATGGCCGCGCGCCGAAACGGCCGCCGCCCAGGATCCGACAGCCACGTCGCTCCACGTGAAGCGACCGCTCCTGGATTGGAACGTCCTCTTGATCGGCTCGAGGTAGCTCCTGCCCGACCCCTGGCGTTGAATGGGCGTGAGCTCAACTTCGAACTCCTGCAAGGGTTGACGCGTAACAGCGTCGATGACCCGGCCACGAAGGCCGGTCGCGGGTTCAGAGGGCGGTGGTGCCGCTGGCGGCGGCGCACTCGGTTCAGTCGCCTCGACCGCAACGGGCTCGGCCTTCTCGATCTGTGGGTCGACAAGTTGCTTCGCCGGCAACTCGGCCTGGACGACGAGCCGCCTGGGCTCCGACGACCACTGTCGGCCGAGCAGCAGCAGCGCTGCGCCGGCGAGGAGCACGAGTGCTATGAGGATGATTCGGCGATGCTTCGGACGATCCATGACACGAGCCGCCACGACAGGTCGCGAGCGGGGTCAGGATGCCCCGTTCGCAGGCCCCGCGCAAGCGCGCGTTGCGAAAACAACTAGCGGGAATTAGCGGTCAGGGCCTGCGGGATGGCGAGCTCGCCCCAGCCGTAGATCGAATCGCGGCCGGGCGTGCCGAGGTCGCGTGCCTCGGTCTTGAGCGAGTCGATCACGCCGCCGACGCCGGCGGATCCCTCGAGTCGGCGTGCAATTGCCGCTGCAACGACCGGCGAGGCGAAGGATGTTCCGGAGACAGTCTTGGCTTTCGACGTCGCCGATTCGTACTCGGAGGCGACGTGAACGCCCCGAGCAGCGAAGGCGATGTAGTCGCCGCGATTGGCGCGTCGATAGACCTGCCCATTCTCGTCGACGGCCGTGACTGCGATTACACCGGGATATGCGGCGGGGAATGCCGGCCGCGCCGCGGGTCCGCCATTGCCAGCTGCCGCCACAATCGCGACGTCGGCAGCGAGCGCACGCTTGATCACGTGAGCGAGCACGAAGTTATCCGGGCCTTCGATGCTGATGTTGATGACGCGGACGCCGCTCGCTACCAACCAGTCGATCGCGCTGGCGATGGCGGCAGCGGGTGCGATCAACCGGTTGTCGGAGTCGACGCCGAACACATCGGCAACTGTGAGATGCGCGCCGCTGCGGGCAATGATTTCCGCAACGAGCGTGCCGTGCGGGCGCGACGTGTATCCGCCATCGGCGAAGCCTTCGGTCTGCACGATCGAAAGTTTGAGCGCGGGCCAGGACACATCCGCGCCAGTGTCGATGACACCGACGTGTCCGGTATTGGCTGCGGCAACTGGAACGGGCGCCGATTCGACAGTCGTTGCGACCGCTTCGTCGCCGGACGGGCGGAAGAGATGATGAGGAGCGATGCTCGCCAGCGGCGCGAGCGCTTGCAGTTCCGAGATGACCTGCTCTACAGATCGCCCTCGACGCACACGAATGCGCGCGAGCGTTTCGCCGAATGCGGTGAGCGGACGCGCGGAGATGATCGTGAATCCAGCGTCGCGAACCGTGTCGATCGAGCGCGGGTCTGCGACCATGAGCACTTCTCGACGCACGCGCTCGCGGCCCGCAGTGTCGCGTTCCACTTCGAACCGTGCCGATGAGCCTCGCCCGTTTTCAACGCGGTCGTGACGGTCTTCGCGTCGACCGTCGTCGGATCCGGAAGAAGCGCTGCCGGAGCTTCCCGAATCGATCGAACCGCTGCCGGAGTTGTCGATGCGAATCTCGGAGTCGCGGCGCTCTTCCTGTTCCCGACCGCTGCGATCCTCGCGCGTCTCGCGATCGATGCGCGTTTCACGATCGCGAGTCTCGGTTTCCTCATGCGACCACGAGGCGACCGCGAACAGCGCCAGCGCGGCGAAAACAGCTGTTTTACGGAATGTTTGGACCGGACGACCCATGAGCTGCACACTACAGAAAGATCCCCCCGGAGGGAATAATCCTCCTACCGAGTCGTTGTCAGTCGGAGACAGGTCGACACAACATGCCAGAGTTCAGGCGCGAGCTGGTCCAACTGCTGCCGCGGCTGCGTCGCTTTGCGTCCGTGCTGACGAGATCGCGCGACGACGCAGAGGACGTCGTGCAAGCGGCGGTTGAGCGTGCCTTGCGCCATGCGGACTCGTGGCAGCAGGGCACTCGACTGGACAGCTGGCTGTACCGAATCATGCAGAATCTCTGGCGCGACGAATTGCGCGCGCATCGCAGGCGCGCCGAACCGCTTGACTCGCATGCCGACATCGCAGGTGCAGACGGGCGCGACGTGACGATGCGACACATTCAATCCAACGAGGCGCGGCAAGCGCTCGACGAGCTGCCCGAAGAGCAGAGCGTCGTGATCGCGCTGGTCGTGCTCGAAGGCATGTCGTATCAGCAGACAGCAGATATCCTCGAAGTGCCCGTAGGCACCGTGATGAGCCGCCTGGCGCGCGCTCGCGCCAAATTGGCTGCGAGCCTGGGCGAAGGGCCACAGCGTGTGAGAGCCGCAAAGTGAGCGAACGCTTGGAACTCAACGACGAACTCTTGTGTGCGTACATGGACGGCGAGCTCGACTCCGAGATGCGTGTGCGAGTCGAACAGGCGTTGGTCGACGACGTGGGTGCTCGAGTGCGGCTCGAACGGATGCGCGTCGCCGACGAGCGCTTGAAGTCGGAGATTCCGCTGCCGGCGCTGCAGCCGAACGACCCATTGTCGACGCGCATTCTCGATGGCAAGCCGGTACCAGTCACGAGACGAGCATCGATGCGATGGGGTGCTGTTGCCATCACTGCGTTGGCGGCAGGAATCAGCGGTGTGCTTGTTGGATTCATGCTCTCGCGGCCACAGGAGGTACGTGAGACGCCCGTAGTTGCAACGGCCGCTCCGGCGCCACTGCTGAGCGGCGCATCGTCGAACGCGGTGCTGCTCGCGGCGTTGGACAGTGGCGAAAGCGGCAAAGCGATCGAGCAGGGCGGGCGCTCGGCGCAAGTCATCCTTACGTTCGAAGCCGACGATGGACGGTACTGCCGAACGTTCCGCGCGCGCGAGGCGAATGCGGCAGCCGAGGGCGTGGCTTGTCGCAGCGGCACGCACTGGGAAGTCGTCGCATGGGATGGCACTGTCGACCCGGACGAAGGATTTCGAGCCGCGAGTGGCAGCGAGCTGCTCGACGATGTGATGGATCGGCTTGGCGGCGGCGCTGCGCTCGAAGCTGCGGACGAGCGCGCGCTCATCGAGCAGCATTGGTCCACGCCGCAACGATGAGGCGCGCCTTCTGAATCAGCGCTTGGCGCTGCGCCAGATCAGCGTGAGTCCTGCGGTGTAGTCGGCGCTGGCGTCCGAGAGGCCTACGCCGCCGTTCACCTCGACCTTCCACGCGTCATTCAGACGCCACGACACGTACGCTTCGACGGAGCTGGGATCTTCGCCGTCGCGCACGGATGAGTTGCGCCAATCGTAGTAGGCGCCGACGACGGCTGAATCGCTGACATTGATCCAGCCGCCGACCGACGCTTGCCAACCGTCGACGCGCTCGATGTCGTCGACGGCGCCGAGGAAGCGGCGACCGGCGCTCACGAATGCGCCGCCGGCCTCGCCGTCCCAGCCGATCTCGGAGAGCGCGACGTAGTCCGTCGCGCCGACGCCGAGGCCGTCTTCCTCGCTGCCGGTCGGCAATCGCACGCGACCCGTGAAGTCGACATACGCGGGCGAATCGCCGATGGAATCGAGCGAGTAGGTCAGCGCGATGCTCGCATCGCCGATACCCGACTCGCTGCGATCTGCGGTGACGAGGTCGACTGGATCGTCATCATCGCCACCACCGCTTCCTCCACTGCCGCTGCCGCTACCGTCGCGGCCACTGGTGCCGCTGCCGGAACCCGAGCCCGAGCTGCCCGAGCCGCTGCTCGTTCCACGCCCGCTGGAGTCGTCGATGATCTCGCTGACGTCGGCGGGTCCATCGACCATGACGTACGGCACCGACGCGCGAATCGACCACGCCCCGAACGTTGCACGAACCGAGAAAGGCACGACCAGAGCGCTGGTGCTCGTCGTCTCGCCGTATTCGCCGTCGGAATACTGCAGGCCGCTTGAGGCCTGCACGCGTGTGTCGGCATACGCTGTATTGAACTGGGCGAGTACGGCTACGACGGCCCCGGCCAGGAGAGATTGGGAAGCCTTCATGATGGATGATCTTACTCGTTGCCTCGCTGTCCGTGCCCGGAGCGTCCTTCGCGGTTCTGTCGATCATGGTCGCCGTGGCTGGGACCGCTGCGATCGTGCTGACGATCCGCGCGATCCTCCCGACGGTCCTCACGGCGATCTTCACGGCGCGGGGGTTCATTGGGCTCGCGAGCCACTGCGGCGGCCGAGAGCAGGGTGCTGGTGACGAACAGTGCTGTCCACAACTGTGAAAGTCGAGTCATTGCAAGCTCCCGAAACTGAAGGCGCACCGCCCGGCTGGGCGCTGCTTTGACAATAACGATTGGTAGCAGCGCTTTATTCCGCAGTCATTGCGAAGGAATATTCCTGCGCCTGGTCCGTTGTCGCTTCATCTCAGCGGGAGTGAACAAGATGGCGCGACTACATCTGACGAAGGCACTGTTCGCCGCGGCGGCGGCACTGAGCCTGGCCGCGTGCAGCGGCGGCGGCGGTTCCTCGAGCGACGACGCGCCGCAGGCCGCAGCGCAAAGCGTTCCGGTCATTTCGAGCGGCATAGTCACCGGATTCGGCAGCGTGTTCGTCAACGGCGTGCGCTTCGAAACCAGCAGCGCGGCTTTCACTATCAATGGCAAACCGGGCACGCAGGCAGATCTGCGCGTCGGTCATATCGTGAGGATCCACGGACATCGAGACGGCGCAGGAAATAGCACTGCGGATCGCGTCGACTTCGATGATCTGGTGAAAGGTCCGGTCACGAGCGTCGACGCAGCTGCGGGCACGCTGGTCGTGCTGGGTCAGACGGTGCTGGTCGATGCCGATACGTCCTTCGACGACAACATTGCCGGCGCGTCGCTCGCGGGCCTCGCGGCTGGTGACATCGTGGAAGTGAGCGGCATGCGTCGCGCCGACCGCGACATTCAGGCTACTCGCATCGAAGGGAAGCCGGCGGGCACGATCTTCGAGGTCACGGGCGCTGCGTCGGCTGTCGACACCGCCGCTCACAAACTGAATGTGAGCGCTCTCGTCGTGGACTATTCGGCCGCGACGGTTCAGAACTTCCCCAGCGGCCAGCCGCGCAATGGCGATCTGATCGAAGCGCGTGGCGGCTCGGTCAACGCGGCGGGCGAGCTCGTTGCGAGCTCGATCGAGTTGAAGCGTGACGATGACGATCGGGGCGTGGGCATGGAAGTCGAGATCGAAGGTCTGATCACGCGGTTCGTCTCATCGACGGATTTCGACGTAGCAGGTAAGCCGGTGACGACCACCTCGACCACGCGGTTCGAGAACGGCTCGGCCGCAGACCTGGCGCTGAACGTCAATGTCGAGGCGGAAGGGCAGGTCAACGCGGGCGGCGTGCTGGTCGCAACCAAAGTTCAGTTCAAGCGCCAGGGGAGCGCGCGCATCGAGGCCCGCGTCGATTCTGTCGACCGCGCGGCCAACGAGCTCGTCGTGCTTGGTATCGATGTGACCGTGAATACGACCACGCGCGTCGAGGACAAAGGCGATCAGCGTGTGGCGAACTTCAATCTGGACAACATCACTGCGGGCGATTTCGTCGAAGTTCGCGGCGCGGAGCTGCCGGCCGAAAGCAACGACGTCGTGGCGTCGCGTCTCGAACGGCGTCGACCGGAGAACGAAGTGCGATTGCGCGGAATCGTCGACACCGCGACGAGTCCGAGCTTCTCGATTCTCGGCGTCACCATTCAAACGACTGCCGGAACCGACTTCGAAGGCACGAGTGCGGATGACTTCTTCGCCGACGCCGTCGGCCGTATCGCCGAAGTGAAAGGCACCGTGAGCGGAGGCGTGTTCACCGCGCGCGAAGTGGAATTCGAGAACGACTGAGCCTGAAACGTAATGGCGGCCTTCTCCCGGTTGGCCGCCATTACGCCCTGGGGAAAGGCCGCAGCCCGCGCGAGTTGCCTCTTTGCTCGCGCGGGTTGTCGTTTCCGCCATGAGGTATCGTGTGCAGCATGCGTCGATTCGCTGCTGCACTTCTTCTTGCCTGCGCCGTTCTTTGCGGGTGCTCGTCGTCCGCCGAGCGCCTGCCCGCAGACACTGAACGATCGCGAGTTGTCTATGTGGTGCGGCGTGGACATCACACAGGATTGGCGCTGGCTGTGGCCGACTGGCCAGATCGCGAATGGCCGGTGCTGGCGAAGTTTCCTCAAGCTCGCTATCTGGAATTTGGCTGGGGCGATGCTGCTTACTATCAGGCGCCGGACCCGACGCTCGGCATGACGATCGCCGCGGTCTTCTGGCCGACACCAACCGTGATGCAAGTCGTGCCGTGGCAAGTCGTCGCGGCAGGCGTCGAAGACAGTGAGGCAGTCGCTCTGCAGGTCTCGGATGCCGAGCTGCAGGCAATAGCGAAGTCGATCGACGATTCTTTCGTCCAGCCGATCAGCGCGACCGAAAATGGCTATGACACGGCCAACGGCCGCGCGCTCTTCTATCACGCGCGCGGCAAGTTCCACATGTTCAGGATGTGCAATCGCTGGACTGCCGAACGGCTGCAACTAGCGGGATGCTCAGTTCGCCCGCGACTGATCATGACAGCCACACAAGCCATCACTGCCGCCGAGCGCTGCCAATCCACCATCGCCCATTAGGCCGCAACCGGCGCCGCTGTTATCGCTCCCAACCTCGTCCTCATCTGCTTCTGCAGCAACGTGAAGCTCACGACCGTCTGCAGCATCACCGTGCCCACCGACAGGAACCACAGGTGCTCGAGCCGAAACCACGGCTGCGTCGACACCCAGATCAGCGGCACGCTGTACGTGATCAACCGCGTCGCCGAGCTGTAGAGCGAGGGCAACGTGTTGCCGAGCGCCTGGAACATGCTCGAGCACGTGAAGATGATTCCCGACAGCACGAAGTTCCACGAGATGATGTGGAGGAACTGCGAGCCGATGTCGATCACCTGCGGTTCGTTCGAGAACAGGCGGATCATCGCGTCCGGCCGCCACTGGCACAGCAACATCAACACGAACATCAGGGCAGTGCAGAGCTTCACGGCAGAGCGGAACGTTTCGCGGACGCGCTCGGGCTGGCGCGCGCCGAAGTTCTGACCTGCAACGGGTGCAGCCGCGAACGCGATCGCCATCACCGGCAGGAAGATGCCCTGCATGATGCGGCCGCCGATGCCGAATGCAGCCTGCGCGGCTGAGCCGAAGTTGCGCAGCGCGTAGTAAGTCACCGCAGTAAAGAGGAACAGCAAGGCGAACTCGCCGCCCGCTGGTAAGCCCACAGTGAGCATGCGCTTCCAGACTGCGACGCGCGGCTGCCATTGCTCCTTGTGGAAGGACACATATTTCTCGAGCCGCACGAAGTAGAAGGACAACAGAATCACGCCGACCACGATCGCGATCGTGCTCGCCAGACCTGCACCGGCGACGCCCATCGGCCGACCGATACCCCAGCCCGCGATCAGGATCGGCGCGAGGATCGTGTTGATCACCAGCGTCAGCACTTGCACGACCATCGTCGGCTTGACGATGCCGGTACCGCGCAGTGCCGAGCCCATCGCCACCATCGCGAACTGCAGGGCCATGCCCGGCAGGAACCAATATAGATATGTGACACCCGCCTGCACCGTCGCCGCGTCCGCGGCGATGGACCGCACGTACGCCGCCGAACCTGTATAACCGACGAGCAGCGTCAGGACGCCGCACAGCACCGCGATCAGCAGCGACTGATTGAAGATGAGGTTCGCGTCCGGCTGGTCTTTGCGGCCGACCGCGTGCGAGATCAGCGCGACCGTGCCGACACCGAGCACCTGTGTCATGGCCATGATGATGAACATCGCGTTGCCGGCTGTACTGACGCCAGCAACGGCTGCGTCGCCGAGCCTCGAGACGAAATAGAGGTCGACGAAGAAGTAAAGCGTCTGGAAGATCATTCCCGCCGCCATCGGCACCGCCATGGCGATGAGATGGCTCGGGATCGATCCCTTGGTAAGATCCTTCATAAAGCACGAAAACCTGGGTGAGCCCTGTGGGCGTCGGGCTTCAGCCCGACTCCGCAGCAGCGGCGAAAATTGAGAGAAACAGCGGGAAAATGAGCAAACCAACTATAGCACTGGTCACAGCCGAAGCCGCACGGAATCTGGACGAAGATCTCCCACCACTCGAATCCGCCCTGCGCAACGCGGGTGCCGAAGTTGCGATTGCAGAGTGGGACCGTCCGCACGACTGGAGCCGGTTCGACATCGCGCTGTTGCGCTCGACCTGGGATTACCCGCAGCGCCTGCCGGAGTTCCTCGACTGGGCCGGGCAGGTGAGTGCGCAGACGAAGCTGCTGAACCCGTTGTCAGTAGTGAAGTGGAGCTCGGACAAGCACTACCTGCGCGATCTGGTTCGCGCCAACGTGCCGACTGTGCTCTCCAAGTTCATCGAGCCTGGCGAGAGTGCACCTTGGCGGATTGCGGAGCTGCTCGGCGAGCCGAACGTCGACGAGTTCGTCGTGAAGCCGGCGATCGGCGCGGGGTCGCGCGACGCGCAGAGGTTCGGGCCGGAGGAGAAGGACGACGCGGCCGAACATGCCCAGCGGATGCTGAGTGAGAAGAGGAGTGTGCTGCTGCAGCCGTATCTCAGTCGTGTCGACGAGCACGGCGAGACGGCGTTGATCTACTTCGAAGGTCAGTTCAGTCACGCGATTCGCAAAGGGCCGCTGCTGAAGCGCAAGGAAGGACCCACGCAGGACTTGTTCGCGAAGGAGTCGATTACGGCGCGTGTACCTGATGCGGCGGAGCTGAGAGTCGGAGCGAGAGCGATGCAGGCGCTGCCGTTCGAGACGCCGCTGTATGCGAGGGTGGATTTGATTAGAGATGAGAAAGGGGAGCCGGTGGTGTTGGAGTTGGAGTTGATCGAGCCGTCGTTGTTCTTTCCGTTTGCGGGGGGATCGGCGGAGAGGTTCGCGGCGGCGGTGGTGAAGAGGGTGGAGTGACGCCTCGCGCGGCCTTGGGCGAGCGCTTTTCTCGGCGAATCACATGTTATGTGCCCTTTGACAGAGGACGTTGGAAGCATATGCTTGACGCCATGAAATCAGACCTTCGCAAGCTGCCGTTGGACGAACGGATCAGACTCGTCGAGGACCTGTGGGACAGCATCGCCGCGGACCAGAACACGCTGCCGTTGACACCCGAGCAACGTGCCGAACTCGACCGCCGGCTGGATGCTTATGCGGCGGACGGAGAGCCGGGCCGTACGGCTGAAGACGTCATCGCGGAGATCCGCAAGAAGTTATGAAGCTCACTGTCCGACTCAGGGAAGAGGCGGACCGGGATGTGAATGCAGCCGCAGCTTGGTACGAAAAGCAGCGTCGCGGCCTCGGTCATGACTTCCTCGACGAAGTGTTGTCGACCTTCGAGTCGATCGGCGATCGACCGTTGACGTATCCGCTGCTTCACAGGAATGCGCGACGCGCGCTCGTGCGTCGATTTCCGTTCGGAATTTACTTTCGCGTCGAGCACCGAACAATCGTTGTGGTCGCCATCCTGCACGCGAGCCGGCATCCGCGTCGGTGGCAACGTCGTACTTGATGACACCACTGGTGGACGCTGTGCCCGGTTGAGATGACATCAACGCGAGGTCTTGCATGAACAAGTGACCGGGCGCAGAGTTGTCATCGCGCGTCCGCCAGTACGGCGCGCCGAGTCGATTTAGGGAGCGGAAATGACTCGCCCGAGCGAAAGCGACTGCGGGAACGGCACGGACCAGCTGGTTGCAGCTGTGTACGCTGAGTTGCGCAAGATCGCAGCGATTCAGATGGCCCGTCTGCCGTCTGGCACTACCTTGCAGCCGACAGCTCTCGTTCACGAGGCATGGATGCGGCTCGAAAAATCCAACCATGCAGCTTGTCGCGACCAATCGCACTTCTTTGCTGCTGCCGCGGAGGCGATGCGACACATTCTGATCGACCGCGCCCGGCGCCGCGGGACACTCAAGCACGGCGGCGAAAGAAGGCGGGTGCCAATCGTGGAGGCGGACTTCCCCCTCTGCTTTGACAATGACGATCATTTGATCGCGTTCGATTGTGCGATCCAGAAGCTCGGCGACGAGCATCCGGATGCAGCGCAGCTCATCAAGCTTCACTGCTTCGCTGGGATGGAGATTGAAGACGCAGGAAAGGCGCTCGGGCTCACGCGCGCCACCGCATACCGCCGTTGGCAATTTGCTCGTACTTGGCTCTATGCGGAACTGACATCGTAGGGAGACGGCAATGGAGGGACGTGCCGGACTCGAGGAGGCGCTGTTTTCAACTGCGCTCGCTCTGCCGACCGACGAGCGGGACGTCTACCTGCGACGTGCATGTCCGGATGCATCCGTGTATGCACGCGTACAAGCGTTGCTTGCTGCCCTGGATCGGGGGCAGTCACTGCTTCAGGGTTCGTCCCCGCCGTCATTCGAGACTTCGGACGTAGAAGTCGAGAACTACCAAGTTCAGCGCGAGCTGGGCGAAGGAGGTTGGGGAACGGTCTACCTCGCAGAACAGCTGCTGCCGGTTCGCCGGACCGTCGCACTCAAGATCATCAAGCTTGGAATGGATACGAAGGCGGTCATTCTCAGATTCGCCGCCGAACGCCAGGCCCTCGCAATGATGGACCACCCGAACATCGCGAAGGTGTTTGACGCCGGTGCCACACGCATGGGGCGACCGTACTTTGCTATGGAGCTCGTGCGCGGCGTGAAGATCACGGAGTACTGCGATCTGATCAGAGCAAATGTAGCGGAGCGCACGGACCTATTCATGCAGGTATGCCAAGCAATCCAGCATGCGCATCGCAAAGGTGTCATTCATCGCGATATCAAACCTTCCAATGTGATGATCACACTGGTTGACGGCATGCCGGTCGTCAAGGTGATCGACTTCGGAGTGGCCAAAGCGATCGAGGGCAGAATCTACGAAAGCACACTCTTCACGGCGTTTGATCACTTTATTGGGACACCTGCATACGTGAGCCCCGAGCAGGCGGAGTACGGTGGTGCCAGGGTAACGGCCCGGAGCGATATCTACAGCCTGGGAGTGCTTCTGTATGAACTCTTATGCGGCTGCACACCCTTTGCTGCGAATGACCTCTCAGCTTCACGGCTACACCTGTTGCGCGCGCGAATTCGATCGGCAGAGCCACTCCCCCCGTCGCGAAAACTTGCCGTCCTCTCGCCAGAGGCCATTGCACTTGTCGCAAGCTACTGTGGAACAACAAGGTCCAGGCTGATCCGCGAAATACACGGAGACCTGGACTGGGTCATCATGCACTGCTTGGAAAAGGCCCCGGAAAAGCGCTACGCATCCGCGCAAGAACTGCTGTTCGACCTTCGTCACTACCTGCGCGATGAACCCGTGGTGGCGCGCCCGCGTCGACTGGCGTATTCCGCGCGCAAGTTTGTGAAGAGGCACCGCGCCGTCCTATCGGCTGCTGCTGCGCTTACGGTGATACTGGTATCGACTACGTTTGTCACCGCGTGGCTAGCACTCCGCGCGGCACGAGCGAATGACCTTGTCGAGAGCTTCATAGGCTTTTTACAGGACGATCTGGGTGCTCAGGACGAATTCAGCGATGGTGCCGATTCGGATGTCATCTTTCGGTCGGTGCTCGATCAGGCCGCCGAGAAGGTTGGCAAACGATTCGAAACGGAACCCCTTGTGGAAGCATCTTTCCGAGGTGCCCTGGGGGCTGGCTACGCTTCTTTAGGGTCCGACGATCACTCAGAACTACAGTTCAAACGTGCCCTGCACATCTATGAGCGTCAGTATGGCGTGAAAGATCCGCGCACCGTGCGAGCGATGACCCAAGTTGCAGTGTCGAAGGCTAAACAGGAGCGTTTTCTGGAAGCAGAACCTGTGGGCATAGCCGCGCTTCAACTTTGTAGAGATGTATTCAGTACCACCCATGATCGCTGCCTGAAATTGGCCGCGACTGTCGCGCTCATACAGTTCAAAGCGTACAGGCATGATATGAGTCGCAATACTGTGCGGGACGTTCTGGAGGCTCAAAAGGCCGTCTTGGGCGCAGAGCATCAGGCGACCTTAGTGAGCATGTTGATTATCGCCTCAGTGGATTTGGAGCATGGTGAGTTGGCGGAGGCAGAGGAACTCGCGCGGCGAGTATTTGAGCTCCAGAAACGTAGTCTGGGTTCCGCCCATCCAAGAACAATCATGGCGCGTCGGCTTCTCGAGGAGATCTACGCGCGAGCGCACAAATGCGGTTCATTCGAGGAGACCCTTCCGCAGGACATCGAGTTGCCCTGAGATTGAGCTGACCGGATCTCGTATTTGTTGTCGAGCGGCGTGCGCTGTCACGAGCCGCCGCTCGATCAATGAAAATCACGCCGCGCGTACTGCGCGCTCTGGATGACTTGGCGAACGAGATCTTTCTGCGATTGCAGCAGGAGGTCGGGGATCTTGCTGTGGACGATCCTCAGGGTTCCTTATGCGGAACGCTTCTAGAGATCGAAAGGCAGTCCGGTGCCCTCAACTCGGATGGGACAGTAACTGCGTCTTCGGATGGCCCTTCGACTATGGAGTCCGCGCTCCAGGCGCTGACACTAGACCAGCGTGACGCGTTGTTCCTCCATCTCGGGAAGGGGATGACGTGTGCCGAGATCGCCGATCAAACAGGAATTCCGCGTGAGTCCATCCTCATTGATCTGGTACGAGCCTATGCTCACGTGAGGTTGACGTTGGGTAAGGACAGTGCCCGGAATGCCGGGCAATTGGGTAGGAAACCCCCAACGAAGAGGGCCGCCAAAAGACGTCGGCCCTAAGCACGTTGAACTTGGGATAGCACGGGCTAGAATGTCGCCGGGCATCGCCACCGCAGAGGCTCAGACGAAGATCTGAGCCTTTGTCGTTTCTCTACCTGCCATCTCGACAGCCCTCCGTCCCGTGCCGGTCTTACCAAGCATCCGGTTGAGAGTACGATACTCGCGCGGCGCCGCGGCGCCGCGACTACCAGCGAGAGAGGAAATGATCATGCGCTCACACATTGCGAACCTGTGCTGTGTCCTCGGGCTATACGTAGCAAGTTGCACAATCGCCGCGGCCGCGCCCGGCTATCAGTACACCGTAGTCGGCAACCCGGCCGACGTGGTCACATCGACCAGCGGACTGCTCGTACTTCAGGGCGGCGGCACGGACGTCGACGAGAATTTCGTACGCATGGGTGCGCGCTCTGGCGGCGGCGATTTCGTGGTGATCCGCGCCTCCGGCACCGACGCCTACAACCCTTACATCTATGACCTGTGCTCGTGCGACTCGGTCGCCACCATCGTTTTCAAGAATCGCAACGCAGTCTCCGATCCGTTCGTGATCGAGACCATTCGCAACGCAGAGGCACTCTTCATCGCCGGCGGCGATCAGTCCGACTACGTGAAGCTCTGGAAGGGCACGCAGATCGAGGATGCCATCCATCATGTGGCTGCGAAGCCTGCGCCTGTCGGCGGCACGAGCGCTGGAATGGCGATCATGAGCGAGTTCATCTACTCGGCGATGAGCAACAGCAGCCTGACTTCCGCGGAAGCGCTGGCGAATCCGTTTCATCGCGACCTCACTCTGGACCGCGATTTCCTGACTTTGCCTAAGCTCGGCGGGCTGATCACTGACCAACACCTGCAGGAGCGTGACCGCATGGGTCGAACGGTGACATTCCTCGCGCGGCTGGTCAGGGACGGATGGACCGCTCAGGGTCGGGCAATTGCCGCCGATCGCGAAACGGCGCTGCACGTCGACCCAACCACTGGCGCCGCGCAGGTGTTCACGACTCCCACGCATCCAACGCCCTTCGTGTACTTCCTCACGACTCCCGGGCCGCCGGAGATTTGCGAGCCCGGCATTCCGCTCACCTTCCGGAACGTCGGCGTTTATCGCATCGGGCCCGGCAACAGTTTCGACCTGACCCGCTGGCGCGGATCAGGCGGCATCGCCTACACACTCACTGTCGAAGCGGGGGCGCTCTCGTCGTCGCGCGGCGAGATTTATTGACGACGGGGTCCGACGACGACATGTAGGTGACACCATGGCCATTCGCGGCAGCTGCCTGTGCGGCGGCATAACCTTCGAGATCGATCGTGCTTCTGGCCCGGTGGAGTACTGCCACTGCAACCGCTGCCGGAAAGTGTCCGGCAGCTCATCGCTCCTGACCGTCGTCGTCGCGACCAAGCACTATCGATTTCTCACCGGACGCGAGCTCGTCAAGACGTACGCAGCTCCTATTCTCTATTCACCGCCGGCGTATCACTCTTACTTCTGCTCGACGTGCGGCAGCCAGGTGCCGCCGCCGTCACCGGAAGGCGAGTTCTTCGAGATCGCTGCCGGTCTGTTCGACGATGACTTCGGTATTCGGCCGGATAAGCACATCTTCGTCGACTTCATGCCGCCGTGGGACGATCTACAGCAGCAGTTGCCGGCCTATACCATGAAGCAGATCTACGCGTTGCGGAGGGGTCGCGAGCTTCCGGAGGACTTCGTTCCTCGCTTGCACGGCACGCCGCGCTGATGCGACGCTGCTTGCATGGCGGGCCGCGAAGCCGAAATTCTCACTCTCGCCGGGCGCGAAGTCTCGATCTCGCACCCGGAGAAGGTGCTGTTCCCCAAGCCCGGGTACACCAAGCTCGATCTCGCGAACTACTACGTCGCCGTTGCCGAAGGCGCACTGCGCGGCGCCGGCGGCCGTCCGAACATGCTCGTGCGCTTTCCCGACGGTGTCGAAGGCGAGCACTTCTATCAGAAGCGTGCGCCGAAGAGTCGCCCGCCTTGGATTGAAGTCGTCGAGTTGCAGTTCCCGTCGGGCCGCGGCGCGGAGGAGGTCGTTCCGCGCGACGCGGCGGCACTTGCCTGGCTCGCGAATCTCGCGTGTCTCGAGCTGCATCCGCATCCGGTGCGCGCGGAGGATCTCGATCATCCTGACGAGCTGCGCGTGGATCTCGATCCCGTGCCGGGAGTTACTTGGCAGCAAGTGCAGGAAGTTGCCAAGGTGTCGCGCGCTGTCCTCACTGACTTCAACTTACGCGGCTGGCCGAAGACCTCCGGCTCGCGTGGCATACACATTGTTGTGCGCATCGAACGCCGCTGGGACTTCGACGAAGTGCGCCGGGCAGCACTCGCGCTTGCGCGTGAAGTCGAGAAACGTGCACCGACCCTCGCCACGAGCAAGTGGTGGAAGGAGGAGCGACAAGGCGTATTCGTCGACTACAACCAGAACGCGAAGGACCGCACTGTCGCCTCCGCGTACTCAGTGCGACCAACCCCCGACGCACGCGTCTCTGCGCCGCTCGCCTGGGATGAAGTCGACAACTGCAATCCGGCGGATTTCACTCTCGCTTCCATGCCCGCACGATTCAAGAAGCTCGGCGACTTGCACACGGGAATCGACGAGCACGCGGGCTCCATCGAAGGTCTGCTCGAATTGTTCGAGCGCCAGGGCATGGGCGATGCGCCTTGGCCGCCGCATTACCGGAAGCAGACGTCGGAGCCGCCGCGCGTCCAACCGTCCAAGCGGAAATCCTCAAAGCGCCAGTCGACCAAACCGCTGGTCGAGATCGGACGCGCTCGCCGCAAAGAGGACGCGCTAGCGGGACTAGAGCGCTGGAAAGCGCGACATCCGCAGACCGCGTCCCACCTGCAACCGGCGGACGTACTAGTCGACGCCATGCGCGGCCGCTACAGCACCTGGACACGCATCCGCGTCAACCTTCAAAACGTGCCGGAAGATCTGCGGCCCGCTCAGGAGCCGCTCGATCCGGACGAGAAGATCTTCTCCAACTCGTAGGGCTTCGTGACTTCGAGCTGATCGTAGCGGCAGTCCTGCGGCCGCTTGTCAGGTCGCCAGCGCAGGAAGATCGCGGCGTGACGAAAGCGATCGCCCTGCATGTGGTCGTACTTCACTTCGCAGACACGCTCGATCCGCAGCGGCTCCCACGACAAGTCCTTGCCCGCGCTCCAGCGGCTTTGTCCGCCCGGCATGCGGCTCGATTCGGCTGCGGCGCCGGCCCATTCCTGCCACGGGTGATCTTCCATCGCGTTCTTGCGAAGCGGCGCGAGCTCCTTCGCGAGCTGCTTGCGCACAGCCATCGTGAAAGACGAAGTGACGCCGACGTGCTGAAGCATGCCCTTGTCGTCATACAGACCGAGCAGCAGCGAGCCGACGACGTCGTCACCGCTCTTGTGCCAGCGAAATCCGGCCACGACACACTCGGCCGTGCGCGCGTGCTTGATCTTGAGCATCGCGCGCTTGCCTGGCTGATACGTGCTCGACACCGGCTTCGCGATCACACCGTCGAGGCCGGCGCCTTCGAAACGCGTCAGCCAGTCGAGCGCGAGCGCGCGATCGCGCGTTACGGGCGTGAGATGAACTGGGGGCTTGACCTTGCCGAGCAGCTTCTCGAGTGCGACACGCCGAGCCGCCTGCGGCTCGTCCATGAGACTGCGCCCATCGACTGCAAGCAGGTCGAAAGCGACGAACGAGGAGGGCGTTTCCTTCGCGAGCTTTGCAACGCGCGATGCGGCAGGATGCAAGCGCAGTTGGAGCACGTCGAAGTCGAGCCCGTGCTCCGTCACGATCACGATCTCGCCGTCGACCACGCAGTCCTTCGGCAGCCGAGCGAGCAGCGTGTCATGCAGCTCAGGAAAATAACGATCGAGCGGCCGCGAGTCGCGGCTCTGGATGTACACGTCATCCTCGCCGCGAAACACGATCGCCCGGAACCCATCCCACTTCGGTTCATACAAGTACTCGCCGGCCGGCAGCTCTTCGGCCAGCTTGGCGAGCATCGGTTCGATGGGTGGTTTCACGGCATAATAGTGCACCATGTCTTCGGTCACTGAACACTACGCGGCACACCTCGGGCCGGTGTACGCCTGGATGGCCGGCGGCGTCGAGGCAGCAATCACTCGCGGCGCCCAGGAGATGGAAGCACTTGGACTTGCGCCACGCCTGACGGGCCAGGCAGTCGACCTGGGTGCCGGCTTCGGCATGCATGCAATTCCGCTGGCCCGCCGCGGTTTCACGGTACTCGCGATCGATACCTGCGGCGAGCTCCTTCAGACCTTGCGTCAGACCGCAGGCGATCTGCCGATACGCACAGTCGAAGGCGATCTCCTGACGCTTGCCCGCCATGTCGACAGCCTCAGCGAGCTCATCCTGTGCATGGGCGACACGCTCACTCATTTACCGGATGTCGCAAGCGTCGGCGCCCTGTTCGATTCGGTTGCGAAGCAGCTGTGCGCGGGTGGCAAGTTCGTGCTGACGTTTCGTGACTATTCGAAACCGTTGCGCGGCGAGCAGCGATTCATCCCCGTGCGCAGCGATGCCAACCGCATTCTCACCTGCGTGCTCGACTATGAGGACGAGCACGTGGTGGTACAGGATCTGCTGCATGAGTTCGATGGAACCGCGTGGCGGCAACGCGTGAGCAGCTATCGCAAGCTGCGCATCGATCCAGCGGCCGCGATCGCGGCGCTGGAGGCGCGCGGCTTCACCGTGCAGCGCTCTTCGGGCAGCGCCGGAATGGTGTGTCTCGTTGCGTCGATCTGACAAGCCGCAAGCGTCAGAGTTCTTGCTTGAACAGCCGCTGCGTCACTTCGGCATAACAAGCCTCGTGCCGCAGCGGATCCATCCGGGGATCGAGCCGCAACCAGCCGAGCGTCTGCGAGTGATCGTCCGGCGCGTGGCGCAACGCCTTGCACGCTTCGTCGATCTGCCCGAGCGCAGCGTGAATGATCGCGATCTCGTAGGACATTCCGTAGCCTTCGAGCTCGCGACGTTCGAGGCGCTCCAGTTCGCGCAAGGCATCATCGCGACGCCCGGCGTGCGCGTACACCAGGCCTGCATCGCTCAGCATCGGCACATCCGAATACTTCAGCGGCAATTGTTCGAGCGCGCCCTTGATGTCGCCCGTCTCGACGAGCGCACGGATCAGCACACCGCGGGCTTGATCGAACCGCGGTTGCGAAGCGAGCAGCGGACGAACGTACTCGATCGCTTCCTGGTAGCGGCGTGTTTGATAGAGAAGGCTCGCATAGCTGTACGTGTACAGCAGCGTCATCGGCTCGAGCTCGCGCGCGCGTCCAAAATACTTGAATGCTTCGTCGGTGCGATTCTGATAGCTGCGCAGCAAGCCGAAGCTGTGCCAGATGCGTGAATATCGATCGTCGGCCGCGCGCGCAGCTGTCAATTCCCGCTCCGCGCCTGCGAAATCGAAGTCGTAGTGAAGCATGATCGTCCCGAGCGCCGAGTGCCCGGACGCGAGCTTCGGATTGAGCTCGATAGCTCGCAACGCTGCGGTCCGCGCCTGCTTCATGGCCTCGTCGATCGGCATCCACTGGATGATCCCGGCGCCGACGTATGTTTCGGCGAGCGCGGCCCAGGCTTCGGCGAAGTAGGGATCCTCGCGCAGCGCGGCTTGAAACTTTTCTATCGCCTGTGGGCTGCCGTTCACATCGCGACGCGAGCGCTGGAACTTGCCGTCCAGGTACAGCTCGTACGCACGTTGATTGGTGCTACGGCCGCCGCTGTCGCCGAACTGGGCAACAGGTCCCGCGAGTGTCCTGGTCTGTTGCGCCTCCCACCAGACAACACTTGCGAGCACTGCCACCACGCCCGCAACGGCCACCGCCTTCCAGCGAAACCGGGGAGCGGTCGACGCGGTCGGCGCTTCCTTCGGTGCCGCTGACACCGACCCGATGAACCGGTACCCGATGCGCGGCAGCGTCTCGATGTACCGCGGCGTCTCGGAGTCATCACCGAGCGCGACGCGAAGCTTGCGCACCACCGCGTTCAGGCTGTTGTCGAAGTCGACGATGCCCTGCGGCCAGAGCACCTGCACCAATCGCTCGCGCGGGACCACTTCGCCCGGGTGCTCGAGCAGTTCGACCAGCATTCGCAGCGGCTGCTGCGCGAGACGTTGGGTGCTGCCGTCTCGCAGCAGCTCGCCGGAGCTTGGACGCAGCACCCAGCCGTCGAAATGAATGTCCTTCGCTTCAGTCACTTGCACGCGATCATAAGGAAATAAGCCGCAAATAATCACGCTTTCATTGCCTGCAGCGCCGTGGCGGCTAGGTTGGCCCGCCATGAACACACAAATTGCGCGTTACCGATTTCACCCCGCCGCAGTCGCCGCGCTCGCGGCCGTGGTCTTCGTCGGGTTCGCCAAGACCTACTATTTCAGAGCCTTTTCCGGCCTTCCGTCGCTGGCGCAACCGGCGCACGTGCACGGGCTGATCGCGACCGTATGGATTGCTCTGCACTACACGCAGGCCCGGCTGGTCGCGGCCCACCGAGTCGATCTGCACCGGCGACTCGGCACCTTCGCAGCGTTCGTGGCGGCCTTACTCGCAGTGCAGGCGATATCGATGGCCGTCGGCAACGCCGCGGCTGGACATGGGCCTGCCGGTCGAGATCCATTGCAGTTCCTGTCTGTCCCGCTCGGCACGACGACCATGTTCACCTTGTTCGTGGGCAGCGCGCTCGCGCTTCGTCGCCAGCGTGAGTGGCACAAGCGATTGATGTTGCTCGCGACGATGACCTTGCTCGTCCCTGCGATGGGGCGCCTCGACGCACAGATCATGCATCCTCTCGGCTTGCCGCGTCTGGTGCTGGCGCCTGCGGTCACCGTTGCGTTCGTGGCGTGGGCGTGGATGCACGACTGGCGGCGGCTCGGCCGCGTGCATCCCGCTTATATCGTGGGCGGCATCGCATTGATCGTGTCGATACCGCTGCGACGCTGGATCGGATTCACCGACGCGTGGCTGCCGATTGCTCGGTGGCTCGTCGGAAAAGTTAACGTGCATTAATTGCAGTCCGTGCCCGGCGGCGCTAGTGTTCGGCCCCCGCCCTTCAACTCACCGAGGCCGCCATGGACACACCTATCTGCCGCGCCTGCGCGAAGCCTCAGCGGGGTGTCGTGGAGTTTCGCTGGTCCGACGGCGACGTCGTCTACGAGTGCAAGGACTGCGGAGTGTTCAACGTCGTGTCGGAAATCGGCCGACCGGTGAGCGCGCGGCCGTCACATAGACATCATCTAAGAGTCACGCGGGAGTTCGAAGTACCGGTATTCGGTGCGATTCCCCGCAGCAGCAGCCGCCAAGAAAAACACGCACGCTGACTGCCGCCTTGGGGCAGGCACAGCGGTCGCCGGGCACCCCGGAGTACTCATGGCACTCGCAATAGCCTTGTCAGGCAGCTGCCTGTGCGGCGGCATCAAGTATCGAATCGCGGGCGACCTGCTGACATCGGTGAACTGTCACTGCTCGATGTGCCGCAAGGCGCACGGCTCGGCGTTCCGCTCCGGAGCGATCGTGAAGGTGCAGGAGTTCTCGTGGACGCAAGGCGAGCAGCTGCTCGCCGACTATCGTTCGTCGGAGCAGATGCATCGAATGTTCTGTCGGACCTGCGGCTCCCATATGGTCGCGCGCTCGGACGCGCATCCGGCGATCGTCAGCGTTGCGGTTGGCACCGTCGATGGCGATCTGCCTCTCGGCCCGCGGCAGCACTGGAACGTGGCGTCCAAGGCGTCATGGTTCGAGATCACCGACCAGCTCCCGCAATTCGCGGTAGTTCCGACACCGCGCTGAGTCACCAGCGAGCGATCGCGATCCGCTGATCCGCGGTCGAGCCGAACACGATCCCGGCGCCGACGTCTGTCGCAGAGGTGACGGAGTGGATGGCGTTGCGCTCTTCGAACAAGGACCTAACGGTGCCGGTCTTCGGGTCGATCTCGGCGACCGACCATTGCTTCGGATCTTTCCTGACCTGGCCGCCGACCAGCAGCGTGCCGCGCAGCGTCCAATTGAGATCATCCGCCAGATCGCGGAAGGAATATTCGGCGCGACGCGTTGCGCCGCCGTCGCGACCCAGCTCGAATTCGACGACTCGCTGTTTGCCAAGCTCGGCGACGAACAGACGCTTGTGCGATTCATCGATGACGAGGCCGTTCGGCATCGCGCCGGCGGTATTAGGCAGGTGACGCCAGCCGCTTTTCGGCGACCACTCCATGACATCGCCTGTCTGCTCGCCACGCAGAGCTGCGAATAGCGATGTCACTGCACGCAGGTCGCGAGTGCTCGGTGCGTAGTTCGAAATGAAGAGTCGACCATCGGAGTGGAGCGTGACGTCGTTCGCGGCAGTGTCGGGCGGCAGAAGCGCGCAACCCCGCCATTCGAGCCGCAGATCGTCGCCTTTGCCAAGCACATCGAAGAGTTCGACGCTCTCGCGCTCGGCGTGATTGACGATAGCGAGACGAATGTCGGACCGCCGTTCGAGCACGGACAATCCATGCGGCGAGAAGACATCCTGCGGCGGGGTCTTGCATGCTGGATCGCCGATGAGCTTCGTGGAGACGGTCGCACTCGCCGCCGGCCACGCGGTTCGTCTCTTGCCGAGCCGAACGGCCTTCGTGTCGACGTCGACGATCGAGATCGAGCCGCCGCTGGCCGGCGCCTTCCATCCTTGCTCGCTCACGATGACGACGGATCTGGAGCGAACGAACTGCAGATCCTCCGGCTTAGCGAAGCCGCACAGCGTCGACAGTCCAGCGGGATCCTCGATGGCACGGCAGGGCAGGTCAGCTTCCGCCGCAATGCCGATGGGAGAGGCGATCAACAGCAGGCACGAGGTCCAGAGCTTCATCGCGCAATTCTATCCGCACCAAAGTTGGTTTCGCGGACCGACGATGCGAGGGTCTGCATGGTGAGACAACGCGCGATACTCGACGCATGACGAACCGAAGCACCGTAATGGGTATTGTTCTGGGTTGCCTCATCGCGTTGACTACGCTGTCCGCAGCGTCGGCCGACCTGCTGAAGCCGCTCGAGGTGAACGCGATTCCAGCTGCGCCGCCGGATCACACGCTGGCGTACGGCACTGACGCCAATCAATTCGGCCAGCTGTTCTTGCCGCAAGGTCGCGGCCCGTTTCCAGTGGCAGTGGTCATCCATGGCGGCTGCTGGAAGAATTTCGCCGACCTGAAGAACACGCTGCCGATGTCGGACGCGCTGCGCAAGGTCGGCATTGCAACCTGGAACATCGAGTATCGACGCGTCGACAACGAGGGCGGCGGCTGGCCTGGCACGTATCGCGATATCGGTGAAGCCATCGATTACCTGCGGACGATCGCCGCAAAGTATCGATTGGATCTGCAGCACGTCGTGCTCGTGGGTCATTCCGCTGGCGGACATCTGGCGTTGTGGGCCGCTGGGCGTCATCGTCTCGACAAAAACAGTCCGCTCTATATGAAGAATCCGCTGCCAGTCAGCGGCGTCGTCGATCTTGCCGGACCGGGCCGACTGCAGACGTTGCAACCGGATCATCTGCGCAAAGTGTGCGGCAGTGTACCGGTGACTCAGTTGCTCGGCGGCGAGATCGCTACCGTGCCGGACCGATTGCGCGACGGTTCGCCGTCGGAAATGCTGCCGCTCGGCGTGCCGCAGATTCTCATCACAGGGTCGCTCGACTGGCTGATCCCGCCGGCGTTCGGCGACGAGTACGTTGCGCTCGCGAAGCAGGCAGGGGACAAAGTGGACGCTACCGTGATCGAAGGCGCGGGACACTTCGAGATCATCGCCCCCGGCACGCAAGCGTGGCCGACGGTCGAGAAGGCGGTGCTGTCGCTGATCGAGCCCGCAAGAGTGCGCTAGTCACCGGCCGCTGCCCTCGCACCTGCCAGTCGCTTACAATCTCCGCGAAACCGAATCGCTGGAGATGACAATTGGCGGACCTGACCTCGCGGCATGCAGCGCTGCTCGCCTTGGGAATTGCGGTAACGCCCTTGATTGCCACGACGCGAGCAGAAGCCGCCGCGCAGTACTGGCGCTGCGATCTGGGCCGAGTCGCTGTAGTCTCGAACAGCAGTGCGACTCGCTGCGAGCTCCTGCTGCGAGCGACTCTGCGCTACGAGCAATTGCTGTCGGAGCTGACCGGAATAGAGCTGGACGAGTCCCTCACGCCGTTGCGCCTGTATTCGCTGCCGCGTGCCGATGCGCGGGAGTACATGTTCACCGAGAAGGAGCTCGGCGATCAGGTGCGAACGCGCCAGGTCATCAACAGCCGGTCCTTGCCTGGCTTGGATCTGAACTTCCTGAGCCTCGTCGATCTCGGCGGCGACGAGCCGCTGCAGTCCGTGTTCAACCTGTATGCGCAGCTGGTGTTGTCGAACGGCCCCACGCGAGGCTATCCGGCGTGGTATCAGGCCGGCGTGGCTACTCTGCTCAACGGCTTACTGATCCGGCCGGACGGCATGGTCTTGCTGAGCCGCAACCCGAGGTTTCTCGCTGTCGTCGATGACCATCAGCGGGCCAGTGACAGCGCTCGCGTCGATCTTCCAGCGCTGCTCGACGCAAAGCCCAGTGTTTTCACGCCCGCCGATTACAACGAGTTCGCCCGTCGCGCGCACATCTGGGCGCAGTTCGGCTTGCTGACGGGCGAGCAGCACCGCAAGCAGTATCACGACCTGGCGGATCTGATGCGCCAGGGAACGCCGACCGAGGAGGCCGTTGCCACGGCGTTCGGCATCTCGCTCAAAGAGCTCACTGAGCAGTTCGAGGGCGGCGCGTGGCGGAAGGACGCATCTTATCGGTTGCCCGCGCCGGCTAGTCCGCCGCCGAGCGTTGCTACGCCCGTCGAGCTGGATGCCGCGGTCGCTGAGGAGCTGTTGAAGGTGCTGAAGGAACGCGTAGTCGAGTTCGCGGGCCGGTAAGATCCGCCGATGGCTTCCAGAACCGCTTCATGCTGCTGCGGCCAATTGTCCGTCCAAGTCGAGGGCGAGCCGCGCGGCGTCGGCGTGTGCCATTGCCTCGCATGCCAACGGCGGACGGGCAGTGTCTTCGCCGCTCTTGCCAGCTTCGCGGCGCCGTTCAAGGTGATCGGCAAGGCCAGCGAGTATCTGCGCACCGGCGATCAGGGTGCGCAGTTCCTGTTCCGCTTTTGTCCCGTCTGTGGCACGACGGTGTTCCACACCGAGGTCGGATCCGACAAATCCGTGAGTGTTGCAGTGGGAGCGTTTGCGGATCCGCTGTTTCCCGCGCCCGGAGTTTCGGTCTACGACTGCCGTCGACACCCTTGGGTTCGCCTGCCGGAAGGCATCACGAAGTTCGAGAAAGATCCACCATGAAAATAATTGCGCTTCTGCTTGCACTCCTGGCGCCGGCTGCGTTCGCAGCAACCGACGATGCGAAGGCGCCCGCGGACACGACGGAGTCCGTGCGCGCAAAGCAGGATCTGCTCTGGGGTCGCATGGAGGAATCCATTGGGACCATCGTGCGTGAGACGGACGCCGTCGTCGGCGTTGCCATTCTCGATCTGACCGATCAGCGCGCGTTCTATCTGAACGCCGATGCAATCTATCCGACGGCGAGCACCATCAAGATTGCCGTGCTCGCGGAGCTGTATCGTCAGCACGAACGCGGCTCCGGTGCCAAGCTCGGCGATCTCTACACGGTCAATGCGAAGGACGGAGTCGGCACGGAGGGCATCCTGCAAGCGATGTCGGCGGGCGTTTCGCGCATCACGAATCGCGACCTGGCGCTGCTGATGGTTTCGTTGAGCGACAACTCGGCGACCAATGTCCTGATCGATCGCGTCGGCATGGACAACGTCAACGCGTGGCTGGCGCAGATCGGGCTGGAGCGCACGCGTCTGCGGCGACACATGCTCGACGTGAAGGCGGCGCAGGAAGGTCGAGAGAACACGTCGACGCCCCGCGAGCTGGTGACGTTGCTCCGGGCGATTCACGAGGGGCGCGTGTTCGGCAAGGCGACGACGGAGGAGTTCTTCAAGATGCTGGCCACGGAGAAGTCCAGCTACATTCCGCGGCGCCTGCCGGTGGACCTGATGATCGCCAACAAGCCCGGCAGTCTAGACGCCGTGCGCAACGATGCGGGAATCATCTTCGTCCCCGGCCGGCCGTTCGCTATCGCGGTGATGACGACCTTTGCGGCCGACGGTCTCGAAGCGGAGGAGAGCATTGGACGGATCGCTTACGCCGCCTGGAGCTACTTCGATCGCGTCGGCAAGAGCTCGTCGCTGGGGCGCCTCGTCCGGTAGATATCCACTGGATATCCACACAGTAGTCGCGCTACTGTGTGGCCATGGCCGGCCGTGTTCGCGTTCGTTATGACCCGCAGGAATCCGGGTGGATCGGGATCAGCAATTCCTGGGGCGTGCTGGCGTATGTCGACTGCCGCCGGGGCGGCGCGCAGCGTGCTTTCACGGAGCTTTGTCAGGGCTTCGAGCGCGCCGGCTGGCAGCTCGAAGGGCGCAAGTTCGACTGGCAGTACGTGAACAAGGGGAGCCTGCGCTGGGAAGTCCGCATCGGCGTGCTCGGCCCCGGCGACAAAAAGCAGCAGGGTTGGGGCCAGCTGTACTAGCGGAATTGCAGATCGAGCGGTTGCCCGTCCCATTCGCGCACGACGATCCGGCGCCCGGCGCCGGAGATCTCCAGCGTGCTGCCGGCGAGCCCCTTCGGCAGCGAGCCCACGCCGTTCTCGTCGAGCGGCATCGACAGGACGATGCCCAAGCTGCCGCCATCGATGTGTTCGCTCACGTCGAGCTCGCTTAGAGCTGCACCGGTACTGGCCACGTGCGCTTTGACCTCGACACCGCGAGCCGGACGCAGCTTGATCGTCATGTCCAGCAACGGTGACGCGTAGTCCATTCGCTCGCGGAACAGTTCGTAGCCGCGCTTGTAGGCGGACAGCACGACTTCACCGGGCTCCAGTCCGGCCAATTCGAATTGCCCGAAGTGGTCGGATCGGTCGTTCGGACGAATTCCCGGCGGATCAGCGCCGATCGAGGTCGCGCAGACCAATGCCTCGACGACGGGCACCGCGCCACCGTCTTCGATCACGCGCCCTGCAAGTTGCACCACGGGCAACTCGAGGTCGAGCACAGCATCCTCATTCGCGATCCGGATCCGGCGGCTCACGCCCGCTGCGGTCATCACGTCGTACTCGCCCGCTATGACGCCCTCGATCCGATAGGTGCCATCCGCCGAGGTCCGCCCGTGATAGGAGTTGCCCTGCTGCCGGGGAAACGGGTACATCCAAACCGTATTGCCGGCCTCAGCGGGCTTGTCGCCTCGAGTGACGCGACCGGACAGACGCACGCCGGCGGTCAATTCCATGTCGACGACCAGGTCCCTGTCGGCAGGCACTTGGATGAGCTTGCGCACCTCGCGCGACGATGGGCCTGCGCTGACTCTGAGCTCGGCCGGCCCCGGCGGCACGCCGTTCAACACGAATTCGCCTTGCGCATCGACAGGACGCATGGCGCGCGCGTTCCGCGTTTCCGATCGCAGGATGACGAAGGCATGCTCGATCTCGTCGCGCCGCAGGCCCGTGACTGTTCCGCGAACGCTGCGACCTCGAGACTGCGCCGTGAGGACGATGCCTTCCCGCCGTTCGTTGTTAGCGAGCACGATCTCCTGCGCGCCGACCATGCCAGTCGCGACGCGATAGCGGCCGGCGGCCAGGTGGTCGAACGCGAACGCACCGTTGTCGCTGGTGCGCTTGATCTGCTGGAAGTTCTGCTCGCTGATCAGCGCCACCGGTGCCGCAATCGGTGCGCCGCCGGTCGTGACGACGAAGCCGGAGATCGAGCCGCCGCTCGCCAGGCCGATCTCCACTGGCGGCGTCTGCTTGCTGACGACGATCTCCAACGCACGTTCGGCATAGTCGGCGGACCTCGCCGTCAAACCGATACGCCCCAGGGGAACGCCGTCGAATGCGAACGAGCCGTCCTGGTTCGTCTCGATGAATCCGCTGCGTGCCGCGCCGATATCCGCGCCCAATTCCCGGTACAGGACAGATGCCTGGGCGACGCCAGCGCCGGAACCTTCATCGAAGACGCGTCCCGTGATTTTGTAGCCGGGCTGCAGCGGCACAGTCAGCTCGGCCGTTTCCTGGCCGGCTGCGATGCTCAGGTCTTCGATCGTGAAGCGCTGGTAACCGGGCGCTGTCACCGTGACGTACCAGTCGCCCACGGGCGCGTCTTGCCACGCGAACGTACCGTCGTCCGATCGAAAGCTGCGCGTAACACGCGGCTCCTCGATCGCTGTGTTCAGTCGTTGCAGTTGGATCTCGAATTTCTGCACCGCCCCGCGGGTGACTGCATCGACGACTCGACCGCGAAAGAGCGAATCTTCTGTCGCGCGTGAAGACACCGTTGGTTTTGAATCCGGCGCTGTTGCTGTGGGCGGGGATTCGGGACGCGTCTGTGTCACGCGCTCCACCGCTGCATCGTCTTCTGTTCTGTGTAACAGCCCGCGCCCAAGCAGTACCATGGCGGCCAAGAGCACGAGCCCGAGGAAGACTAACCAATGACGTCGTGGACGTTCCATTTCTTGGCACCGATCATCCTGATGACTCTGAGCGCACTCGTGCTTTCAACGCTGGGCGTGCTGCACTTGATCTACACGTTCCATGGACCGAAGCTCACGCCACGCGATCCTGATCTGCAAGCGCGCATGGCCGAGGTTCATCCGGTGATCACACGGCAGACGACGATGTGGCGTGCGTGGGTCGGATTCAACGCCAGCCACAGCATGGGTGCGATCCTGTTCGGACTGATCTACGGCTTTCTCGGCAACGCGTATCCCGAAATCCTGTTCAGCTCGCCATTCCTGCTCGCCGTCGGCCTCGCAATGCTCGGAGGCTTTGCGGTCCTCGGCAAGGTCTACTGGTTCCGCATTCCGTTCAGGGGCATCGTCATTTCGTTGGCGTGCTATCTGGCCAGCATCGCGACGTGGTGGTGGCCCTGACGTAGCAGCTAGCGCGGTTGGCGCACGAACTTCAGAGTGAGCCGCTCGCCGTCCCATTCCCGGACGCTCTGCGTCGCGTAGCCTTCAGCCCAGAAGTCGACGGCGGTACCCGCCAGCGCGCCGGGAATGTAGCCCGCGCCTTCCTCGTCGAGCGGAACCGGCACCTGGAAGGTGGGACGCTCGCCGCGCATTTCACTCACGGTCAGCTTGCGCAGAGGTTTGCCCGTTGCTGCGTCGTGCGCCCGAACCTCGACTCCCGCGTCGCGCCGCAGACGTATCGTCATGTCCAGGACGGGCGCCGCGAAGGCGATCCGCTCCCGGTACATCGCATACCCCGGCTTGTAAACGGTCATGACGAAATCGCGCGGCTCGAGTCCCGCCATCGCGAATCGCCCATAGGAGTCCGAGACGTTGAATGCGCGGCTCTTCGATGTCTTCGGGTCGACGGGCCAGACCACCAGCTCTGCCTCGGCGATCGGGACCTTGCCGTTGTCCTCGAGGATGCGACCGGCGAGCTGCGGCGACGCGTCGATATCGAAGACCGTGTCGCCGGCAACCTGGAAGGGACGACTCTTGTACCCGTCGATCCAGATGGTGTACTCGCCGGGCGGCACGTCGTCGATCACGTATTGCCCGGTGGGTGAAGTCGCCGCCCCGTACATATAGAAGTCTTCCCGGTCTTCGGCCGGCCTGGGTTCCAGCCACGCGCCCGCCACGGGTCTGCCGCGCTGGGTGACGCGGCCCGAGATGCGCGCGCCGCGGGGGAAATCGAAGTCGACCGTCAGGTCCGTGTTCGCCGGTACGTCGATCATTCGTGCGAGTTGCCTGCGCATGTTCACGTCGGCCGAGAGTCGCCCGCGTCCCGGCCGGGCGTTGCGCAGTTCGTACTCGCCGCGCTCGTTGATCGATGCCTCTGCACCGAGACCCATCTCGCCTTCAGGCCTCAGCGTGATGCTGAGCTGCTTGATGTCCTCGGGTCGCAATCCCGTGACCTTGCCGCGAATGGTACCTCCGCCTCGCAGTGCGAGGATGACGCCCTCGATGCGCTCGCTCTCGGCAAGTGTGAGCTCGCGTGTCGCGCTGCCGCTCGGCCCGCGGCCGGTGAGTCGATAGTTCCCGGGGGCGAGGCTGTCGAAGGAAAACTCGCCGGCCTCGTTGGTGCGTCCTTCGCCGCCGGACGAGCCGATGCCCTCGATACGGTACAGGCCAATGAAGCCCGCCACCGAGGTCACGCCGTCGCTCTCGGTGAGTCGGCCGGAAATGAGACCGCCGCTGGACAGACCAACCTCCAGCGGTGCGGTGTCATCGTCGACAGTGAGGTCGACTCGACGCTCGGCGTAGTTCCGTGCACTGACATCCAGCGTAATTCGCCCGGGCGGAACGCCGTCCAATTTGAACGTGCCATCCATGGCCGACTGCGTGCGAGTGCGCAGGCGAAAGTTGCCTTGGAAGAAGCCCTCGCCGGCGGGATGGTACGTAATGTGTGCGGCTGCGATTCCGGTATTCGAAGCGAGGTCGTAGACGCGACCTTGCACCGCGTAGCCGCGGACCAGCGGCACAACCAGGTCGGGCGTCGTCTTGCCTTCGACCAGGACGAGAGAGTCGAGAAGAAAGGGCTGATAGCCGCCAGCCTGCGCGACGAACGACCAGCGTCCCGGCGGCAACTGCGGCCACTCGAAACGGCCATCCTCGGTCTGGAATTTCCGCGGCTCGGGAGTTCGTTGATTAGATGATCGTCCCCATTCCGCGAACTTCAGCTCGAACTCGCGCACCGGCTCGCGGCTTGCGGCATCGATGACGCGACCGCGAATCGCACTGAGCGCGGGGCCTGAAGGTGATGGCGGGGCGACTGCGTTGGCGCGCTCTTCCGGGGGCGTGGGCGCTGCTAACGCCGGATCGGTCGAAGAAGCGGAGGGGGCGAGTGCGACAGGCGCGTCATGTGAACGCAGCACCCACCACACGACGACCAGGCAAGCGACCGCTGCCAGGCTCACTGCGAAGGCGCGACGACGACGGTTCATGACGTAGACAGAATGATCTGCCGAACTACCGCTCGCAAGTCGTTACGATATCCTGATCAACATGAACCGGACCTGCATAGCACTCGCATTCAACGCTGTCGTATGGATATCGATCTGCGCCGAGGCGCAGACTGCGACGACGGAGATCCACACGGAAGACGTCGACCTCTTCTACAAGATCTACGACGCCGCCGGCGGCCACCCGACCGCCGAGCAGCTGCAACGCGACTACCTCGATGCAGGTTCGGAAGGCCTGCATCATCTCGCCCAACTGCGCCGCGTAACCGGCGTGCGGATTGCAGAGACGCTCGCCGCGCATCCGGCAATTTATTCCAAGGCTCGTGGCTGCATGGCCGTGTTGCCTCGCGTGCGTGAGCGAAGCGATGCTGCGCTCAGGACGTTGGTGCGCTTGTATCCGCAGGCGCGCACGCCTCCCGTCACAATCGCCGTCGGTCGCGGCAAGCCGGTCGGCGTCGGCAGTCCCGTCACCGGCCTGCAGATCGGTCTCGAAGCGCTGTGCTCGGCCGAATGGTTCAACCCGAACGTCGAAGACAGGTTCGTGTACGTGATCGCACACGAGTATGCGCATGTGCAGCAGGTCCGCGAGCTCGTCGATGACGAGCATCCCACGGTGCTGGAACGCTCGCTGATCGAAGGCGCGGCCGAGTTCGTGGCCGAGCTGATCGCCGGCAAGCCTGGGTATGCGCACTTCCCCGCGCTGACGAAAGGACGCGAGCACGAGATCGAAACTGCGTTCGTCGCCGACATCGACCAGACCGACCTTTCGCGCTGGATCGACAACAGCACGATGGAGCAGGGCAACGAGCTGGGCACCTGGGTCGGCTATCGCATCACCAAGGCGTACTATCAGCGGGCCGCGGACAAGCAACAGGCGCTACGCGAGATCCTGGGGCTGTCCGAACCGAAGGCGTTCCTGGCGAAGAGCGGCTGGCAGCCGGCACTGTAAGATTTCTTGCCGGGCAATGTCGGCACGTGGCGGCCTCGTTCGTCTTTCATGCAACCGTGCAGCTCCGAGCTGAGTTGTATCGGCCC